>Ga0302325_10007661_pt1 | contig 23895 bp, 20 predicted proteins | sample Palsa_T0_2_FD_201948 | JGI IMG/M metagenome (GOLD analysis project Ga0302325, IMG submission 201948) | Peat permafrost microbial communities from Stordalen Mire near Abisko, Sweden - Palsa_T0_2 | ecosystem: Environmental > Terrestrial > Soil > Palsa > Peat permafrost | place: Sweden: Abisko... | reverse complement strand
GGATGCATCACGCCAGCATCCCGTTTCCGGCTCGTAATTCCGGGCGAGTTCGCGAGCCGCGCAGCTCGTCTCGTCACCGACGAGCTCTCTTGCTTCGGCGGCAGGTGCGGCTGCGCACCCAGCGATAGCCCTACGGCTGGCCGGCGAGCCGTCCCTCCAAAGGGGGTTCCGCGCCGATCGCGCGTCGGGATACCCCATCAGGGGCTTCGCTCCTCTCGCTCCCAGACGCTTGATAAGTGTCATGCACACAGACAAGCAGTTCATCCGTCATCGCGTCAGCTCCTCGCGGACGTCGATTCTCAAGACGATTGGCGCATTCGTGTGCGGGGGCGTGATCGGGCTCGCCGTGGTGGGCGCTGCCGCGGCCGTGCCCTCTTCCCCGCCACCTCGGTATCGCCCCTTCCTACCGCCTGCTCTCGTGACACCTGTTAGCCCGATCGTCCCGAGCACGGCCAGCAGCTCGAGCTCGACCGGAGGGTCACTCGACCTGTCGGACCAAATGAACGCGATCCAGCAGCAGATTGCCCAGCTCCTCACCGCCGGCGGGACAGCCCAGGCCGGCCAGTTGGCAAATCCACTCTGCGACGAAGCGCAGCCGTCTCAGCCATTCCTCGCCTGGGGAGATGCCTCCTACTACACACTCGCTCCCGACGGCGACTTCTCGACAAGCGGCGAGTGGGCGCTTAATTCGCAGGCGACCATCGTGAGCGGAGCGGATCCCTACTCCGGCGCCCAGCAGTCGCTCCAGTTCGATGCGGGAGGTCAGGCCGTGTCGCCGGCGATATGTGTCAACATGAACGACTCTACGATCCGCTTCTTCATCCGCGATCTCGGCGGAAACGGAAGCGCCGCCCTTCGCGTGGACGTCGTATACGAGGGTCTCAACGGCACCGTCCAGCGATTCCCGATCCCGATCGCATGGGTGAGGGCGGGAAGCAGCTGGCAGCCATCGTTGGCCATCCCGATCTGGGTCAACCTGTTCGCAGCTGCATCTCCGAGCGGTGAAACGGCCGTGGCCTTCGACTTCACCGCGGAAGGACTTGCTCAAAACGAGACGATCGACATCTCCTCGCTCTACGTTGACCCATTCCAGAGCCTTTAGGAGTCCGCCAGCAGACCACACAGGAAGAACCTCGGGCATCCTGGTCGCACCTTCCTTCGGCCGCGCTGATCAACGATGACGCTCCCGAAGGAAGGGCAGCGCTTTCGAGGACAGGCGATCGGGATCACGGGGGCGGTCGCCACAGGCGTCAGGGTCGCCCGACCCCGCCGGCTCCCGTCGCCGAGAACACATTGTGGTGCGGCCCGTTCTTCGGTGAAGCCCGCGCCTCGGACGAGGCTCCCTTGCCGAGGACCACACCCCGCGACCTCCCCGGGTCTTTGCTACCAAAAATTGCACGGGGTTCACCGGGTCTCCAAGCCGGACATTACAAGCGAAGCCGGCAGTAATCGCGCGGCTCTGTGTCGTCGCCATCACTGTTTGAGCATTGGTCACATCACCCGGCAGCTTCGTTCCCGTCGTGGTGATCCGGGACAAAGACCTCCGTGAAGGAACGCTATGCGCTCTTCCGACCAGGGGAGGCTGCTACATATTTGGGGCCTGGAAGCCGATAGGAGAAGCATGAGCGCGGCCTCCACTGCGGACTTCGATCCGGTCGCTGAGCAGCTGCTCACAGAAGGGCGGGCCAGGAAGCGGACGAGCCTGCGAGGCCGTGAGCAGGTGACTCGCTGGCTATTCGCGGGAGGTTTTCTGACCATCGCGATCCCCCTCGCGCTGTTCGCACCCACCAGAAGGGCCGAATCGCCTCTTCTCTTCGCCGTTCTCGTGACAGCGTTCGCAGTCGGATCACGGATCGAGTTCGAGGTTGGAAGCGGGAGCACAATCCCGACCGAGGTCTTCCTGGTGCCGATGCTGTTCCTGCTCCCGGCGAGACTGGTTCCGATCTCGGTCGCGCTCGGGCTCGTGCTTGGCCACCTTCCCGAGTTCGTCCGGGGCAAGTTTCCGCCTGGCCGTGTCCTGGTCGTGATCGGGAACGCCTGGTACTCACTTGGCCCCGCGCTCGTCTTCCTCGCCTTCGACGAACCGAGCGCACGCTTCGCCGCCTGGGGAATCCTGCTGATCGCGCTTCTTGCCCAATCCGCGACCGACTACATAACCTCGGTCACGCGGGAGTGGTTCGCGCTTCGCATCCCGCCCGGCCAGTTGCTCAGACCGCTCCTCTGGGTATTCATGGTCGACGCGCTCCTCGCACCTGTGGGTCTCACCGCTGCGACCGCGGCGCTCATCACCAAACCAGCGATCCTGCTGCCCCTCCCCCTGCTCGGCCTGATCTGGATCTTCGCCCGCGAGCGCACGCAGAGGCTCGACCAGGCAATCGAGCTCTCGACGGCCTACCGCGGCACGGCGTTCCTGCTCGGCGACGTCGTCGAGGCAGACGACGAATACACCGGCGCCCACAGCCGCGCGGTCGTCGACCTCGTCCTCGCGGTCTGCGATGACCTTCGCCTCGACCAGCGATCACGCCGGAAGGCAGAGTTCACCGCGCTACTGCACGACGTTGGGAAGATCAAGATCCCCGGCGAGATCATCAACAAGCCGGGCACCCTGACTGCCGCGGAACGGGCGATCATCAACACCCACAGCATCGAAGGCGAGAAACTGCTTCTCCGGGTCGGTGGACTCCTCGCCGAGGTCGGTACGATCGTCCGCTCCTGCCATGAGAACTACAACGGCACTGGTTACCCGGATGGGTTGGCAGGCGAAACCATCCCCCTCGTCGCCCGAATCGTCGCCTGCTGCGACGCCTACAACGCGATCACGACCACCCGCTCCTACCGCAACGCTCACAGCTCGGAAGAGGCTCTGCTCGAACTTCAAAAGAACCGCGGAACTCAGTTCGACCCACGGGTCGTCGACTCGCTCACACTCGTCATCCAACGTTAGTCGCGAACCGCGATAGCCGCGAGCAGGGGGCGTGGTCCGCGATTCGGCTCTCGTGCCCTCTCAGGGGGCCGACTCGGCCGCCCCGGAGATCCCCGCCACTGCAATGAGGCGCTCGACGCAGGTCATCGGAGCGACGGAGCGAACGATTCCGAGCCCATCAAGCGGCCGCGAGTAGGCACGGCAGACGCCGCGAGCGTGCCCGCCGGAGCATCCGGAACGCAAGCCGCTGTCCGTCTCCCGCGCGGAAAAATCCCAGCCTTCCGAGACGAGGGACTGCGCGACGGACCGCTCGTGAGGACCTCCATGTCCGATCGCCGCGGCGGTCTGCGCCGACTTCCGACCTCACAGGATCACCGTTTCGTGTAACCGAATTGCGGCCGGATCGTCACCACATAGAACGCGCGGCGTGGACTTTCATCCGCGTCTCGATTTGTATCCAGGTGCCGGACATGGCGATACGGAAGGGGAGCGATTCGATGGCTGAGCGCGGGCAGGGTTGGGGACGCACCGCTGGACTGGTGGGGTCGCGGGTCGAGGCTCGACTCCGTCGTTTGCGGAGGCTGGGCTCGGGCGTTGCGGTACTCGGTGCGGCGTCGGTTGCGCTCGTGGTGAGTCTGTCGAGCGCCGGTGCCGGCGCGGCGCTCACGGCAAGCGCCGATGTTGCGACTGTCACGCCCATCAAGCACGTCGTCGTCATTTTCGACGAGAACGTCTCGTTCGATCACTACTTCGCCACCTACCCGAAAGCGACGAACACCGACGGGCAGTCGTTTTATGCCGCCCCCGGGACCCCGTCGGTCAACGGCCTGACAGGCACGCTCCTAAGCGCCAATCCGAACGGCGTCAACCCGGTTCGATTGGACCCAGGCAACGTAAACGACGTGCTGACCTGCAGCCAGAACCACGGCTACACGCCCGAAGAGAACGCGTTCGACGGCGGTCTGATGGACAAGTTCACCGCGACGAACGGCACCGCGACAACGACCGGGAAGGATCCGGAGGGCGTTGCATGCAACGCGCCTCCCGAGCAAAGCGTCGTCATGGACTACTACGACGGCAATACGGTGACCGCGATGTGGAACTACGCGCAGCACTATGCCATGAGCGACAACAACTTCGAGACGACGTTCGGGCCATCCAGCCCGGGTGCAACGAACCTCGTCTCGGGCAATACCGGTGGGATCGACACTGCCCACGAGGTGCGGAGCTTCGCGTCAGACGTCGTCGCGGATGGACTCGGCGGGCAGTCGCTGATCGGTGACGCGAATCCGTACTGGGACGATTGCTCGACCGGGACGAGCGGCACCCTCGCGCTCAAAGGGACGAACATCGGCGAGCTCTTGAACGCGGCGGGCTTGAGCTGGGGTTGGTTTCAGGGCGGCTTCACGCCGACAACGCCGTACACGGGTACGGTCGACACCCCATCGAGCTACAACCAACTGGCCCCGGACAACACCCCGGTCACGTGTACCTCGACCAGCAACGTCGGCGCCGCGCTCGGCGGTACGGGCACGAGCGGCGCGGATCCGTGGGGGACGAACACGAACTACGTGGAGCACTGGGAGCCGTTCCAGTTCTACGCGTCGACGGCGAACCCGCACCATCTGGCGCCGACCTCGCTGGGCGTGGTCGGGACGGACACGGCGACTCCGGGCGAGTTCAATACGGCGAACCACAACTATGACGTGTCGACGTTCAATAGCCTTATCTCTGCGATCGACGCCGGGAGCTTGCCGGCGAGCAACTTCCCGGCCGTGAGCTACCTGAAGGCACCGCAGTACGAAAGCGGGCATCCCTCAAGCTCCGATCCGATCGACGAGCAGGAGTGGCTCGTGAGCGAGGTCAACGCGATCGAGTCGCTTCCGACCTGGGCCAGCACGGCGATCTTTGTGACCTACGACGACTCGGACGGTGACTACGATCACGTCTACCCGGGTGTCGAGAACCCTTCGAAAACCGTTTCCGACACGCTCTCGGCGCCGGGTGCGTGTGGTAGTGAGCCTCCTGCTCCGCTTCTGGGTGAGCAGGGCCGCTGCGGCTTCGCGTCGCGTCTGCCGCTGCTCACGATTTCGCCGTGTGCGAAGCAGAACGTTGTTGATCATGATCTGAGCGATCAGGCGTCGATCCTGAACTTCATCGAGTACAACTGGCGCCTCCCGAGCATCCCTGGCTCGTTCGACAGCGCGCTGGCGAAGACCGATCAGGCGGAAGGGGTCCCCTTCGACCTAGCCGCAATGTTCGACTTCTCCCGCTGCGACGCCCCGACGCTGCTGTTGGACGCTTCGACCGGCGAGCTCGATCTTCGGAACGCGAGTGACCAGGGCGAGAACCTGCAGGGGGTCAACGACTCCAGTGCGGAGGCGACCGACGCCGACTTCCAGGGCTCGAACCTCAGCGACGCGTTCTTCGAGGGCGCCGACCTCCAGGGCGCGACGCTGCAGGGCGCCAATCTGGGAGGCGCCAACCTCTCGCTCGTGAACCTGTCGGGCGCGCAGGTATCGGGCGCGAACCTGCAGGGCGCCAACCTGCAGGGAGCCAACCTCACGGGCGCGAACCTGCAGGGCGCCAACCTGCAGGGAGCCAACCTCACCGGCGCGAACCTCACAGGCGCGAACCTGCAGGGCGTCAACCTGCAGGGAGCCAACCTGACGGGTGCGAACCTGAGCGGCACCGTCCTCACGGGGGCCAATCTGCACGGCGCGACCCTCGGCGGCGTCACGTGGTCGGACACGACCTGCCCGGACGCCACCAACAGCAACAGCGACGGGGGTAGCTGCACCAACAACGGCGCGCCGTTCACGGTCCCCGCCGTGACAGCGGCAACGGTGACAGCAGCAACGGTGACCTCCGCCACCGTCACGACAGGGACGACGCCGACAACCCCGACAGCGCCAAACCAACCGGGCGCAGACCTGCAGGGCGACGACCTCCAGGGCGACAACCTCCAGGGCGACAACCTCCAGGACGCCGACCTTCAGGGCGACAACCTCCAGGACGCCAACCTGCGGGGCGACGACCTCGGAAACGCGAACCTCGGCGGCGCCAACCTCACCGGCGACAGCCTTCAGGGCGACAACCTGCAAGGCGACAGCCTCCAAGGCGACAGCCTCACGGACGCGAACCTCAGCGGCGCCAACCTGCAGAGCACCGACCTCACAAGCGCCAACCTCACAGACGCAAACCTCACAGGCGCCAACCTTCAGGACGCAAACCTCACAGGGGCAAACCTCACGGGCGCAAACCTCACGGGCGCAAACCTCACAGGCGCCATCTGGTCCAACACCACCTGCCCCGACGCCACCAACAGCAACGCCGACGCCAACAGCTGCGTCGGCCACACCTAACCAACCAACGCCACAAAAACGAAACCGCCAACGACTGAGAACGATGCCGTGAGGGGGTGGGCGCCAGCGCCCACCCCCTCACGCGCGGAGGTGACCCTGAGCACAAGAGATGAAGCGCTCCGGCGCCCCGTTCACGAGATCATCCGATGAGGGGCGGACGGCTACCCCTCGCTTCGATCACGACTGCGTTGCGCTCGCTGCAGGGTCGCGTCGCGATTGCCGTCGTTATCGCCCTACTCATCGCCGCCGGCGGCATCGCCGCGATCAGTTCTGCGCTCGGGAGCTCGGTCGACCGGATCGTCGTGTCGGGAACGGCGTGCGCGCCTGGTTGGGTGCCCCCCCGATCCGGGCGCACGGTCTTCACGGTCGACAACAGGAGCGCCGATGCGATCTACGGTGTCGACCTTGTCGGTGCCAACCAGGTCTCCGTTTACGGTGAAATCGAAATGCTCGCGCCGCGAACCGAGGACACGATTGACGTGATCCTGCCCCCCGGGAGCTACTCCTTCCAGTGCGAGTCGTTTGCCGGCTTCACGATCGATTCACGCGTCAGGGAGGTTCAGGGACGAGCGGTCAGCGGCGCCCACCCTTACACCCAGGTGAACGCCGATCAAATTCAGCTTGCGACCCTCACGTACCGCTCCAGACTGATCACGGTCATGAACCGCCTCGCACGCGATACCGCGGCGCTTGGACATGCGATTGACGCGGGAAGGCTCAGCGCCGCGCGTGCGCGCTGGCTGCCGGCCCACCTTGACTACGAGCGCCTCGGCGCTGCCTACGACACGTTCGGGCGCTTCGACAGCGAGATCAACGGCCGCCCGCTCGGCCTCGTCGGCGGGGTTCACAGCCCACAGTTTCGCGGCTTTCTGCGGCTCGAGTACGGACTCTGGCACGGTCAGTCGGCGGCGGAGCTCGTTCCGGTCGCCGCCGCGCTCGACCGTGCGGTCCGCGGCCTCGTGACGCGGTTCCCCCAGATGCTGACGCCGGCCAACGACCTGTCTCTCCGCACACACGAGATACTCGAGAACACGCTTCAGTTCGAGCTCACGGGTGAGACCAACGAGGGCAGCAACACGAACCTCGCGACGGCATGGGCAAACGCCCAGGGTGCTGAACTCGCGCTCGCCGCGCTCAGGCCGCTGCTCGACGCCAGCGACCCGAGCCTTCTCACGAGGATCACGAACGGCCTCAAAGCTCTGGCGAGGGCGTTCAAATCGTATGATCGGCCTGATGGCACGTGGGCGCCACTCGCGTCTCTGACAATCACGCAGCGCGAACACCTCGACGGTGAAACAGGAGCTCTTCTCGAGGAGCTCGCGAACGTTCCGGACTTGCTCGAGCTGCCGATCCGGCCCGGCGCTGACTGAGATGGCACCGGTACGCGAGCGCACCCAACGATGAACATCTCGCGCCGCCGCCTGCTCCAGATCGGTGCCGCCGCTGGCACGGGGGCGCTCGCGGCGGGTACAGGCGGTTTTGCCGCGTCGCGGATGGAGAGTTCGAACTCGACGACCTACCCCGACGGGGCATCTACCACGCCGGCCGAGCAGGCGCAGCTCTCGTCGTTCGAGGGGCCGCATCAGCTCGCGATCCTCAGTGAGCCGACGCCCGCCACCGCGTTTGTCTCCTTCGACGTGATTGCCGAGTCGCGCGCTGAACTGCGAGAGCTCCTGCAAACGCTCACCGAGCGAATGCGACTGCTCTATCGAGGTGGCCTCCCGCAGAACCTCGGGCCCGCTGCGCCGCCGGACGACAACGGCATCCTCGGACCGACCCCTCCCTCGCGAGAGATCGCCTTCGTGTTTGGCGTCGGTGCGGGCTTGTTCGATCACCGCTACGGCCTCGCACCCCAGCGCCCGGCTCGGCTTGTCGTGATGGAGAGCTTCCCCAATGACAACCTCGACCCGGCCCAATGCGGTGGCGACCTGAGCGTCCAGATCTGCGCGGCGAGCCCCGACACCGTCGTCCATGCGCTCCGTGATCTCACCAAACATACGCGCGGCGGCATGCAGCCGCGTTGGAGGGTCGACGGATTCAAGAGCCCGCCACGTCCCTCGGGAACACCGCGCAACCTTCTCGGCTTCAAAGACGGGATCGCGAACCCCGACACCGGGCAGCCCGACGAGATGAACCGACTTGTGTGGGTGCAGTCCGGCCGACCGGAGCCCGCCTGGACGGCCGGCGGCACCTATCAGGTCGTCCGCGTGATCCGCATGCTCGCCGAGTTCTGGGACCGCGTGTCGATCTACGAGCAGGAGAATATGATCGGTCGGAGACGCGCGAGTGGAGCACCGCTCGACGGCGCCAGCGAGTTCGCCACACCCGACTACCCGGCCGACCCACAGGGACTCGTGATCCCGCTCAGCGCGCACATCCGCCTCGCGAACCCGCGCACCCCGGCAACCGACAGCAGCCGAATCCTTCGCCGCGGCTACAACTACGACCACGGCATCGACCTGAACGGCGACCTCGACATGGGTCTGCTCTTCACGTGTTACCAGCAGGACATCGAGCGTCAGTTCGTCGCCAACCAGACACGCCTGATCGGCGAGCCGCTGACCGACTACGTCAGCCCGGTCGGCGGCGGCTACTTCTTCTCCCCGCCCGGCCTCGGCGACGCCGGCGCCTACTTCTGCAGCGCGCTCTTGGCGTGAGCGCGAGACGGGCGTCGGTCGGCATGCCGGAGAGTACGGTTCTCGGAGAGGCGTCGGTCGGCTACTCGCCGGTCATGCTGCCGCCAATCACGCCCGACTGTTAACCCCGACCACGTTGAAGGCCACGACGGGACGCTGGAAGCCCTTGATCGTGAACTCCCCGGCGGGCTCCACCTCAACCGCGTCCTCAACCTCGGCGTACAGGCGCTGAGAGATGAGGATCTGCTGGCCCGAAGCCTCCTTGGCGAGCCGTGAGGCGAGGTTGGTGACCGCGCCGATCGCGACGTAGTCGGAGCGGCCCTCGAACCCGACGTCGCCACAGGTCGCATAGCCGAGCGCGATGCCGGCGCCGAAGTCGAGATCGTATCCGCGTCTTCGGTAGATTTCCGCCAGCTCGGCCATCTCCTCGCGAAGCGCACAGCCCAGTCGCACCGCGCGGAGCGGGGCGTCAGGGATCGCGATCGGGTCGTTGAAGAAGAGCTCCACGCCGTCGCCTTCGAGAAAGCCGACGGTGGCGTCGAAGCGTTGTACGAGACGGCCGATCGCCGTGTAGAACCCATGCAGCATGCGCATGAGCTCCTCCGGCTCGACGGCGTCGGCGAAACTGGTCCAGCCGCGCAGGTCGGCGAAGACGATCGCGACCTCGCAACGGTGGCCCTGGAAGATCGCCTCGTCCCCGGACGAGAGGACAGCGTCGGCGAGCCGCGGGGAGAGGAACCGGCGGAGTCGGCGCAGACGCTCGAGCTCGGTCACTTGCGCCTGGACGCGCTGTTCGAGCGTGCGGTTCAGCTCGGCGAGCTGACGGTCCTGCTCCTTGATGGTGTCGTGGTAGCGCTTGATCCGAAGCAGCGAGCGAACGCGCGTGAGCATCTCGTCGTGGTTGAACGGCTTCGGGATGAAGTCGTCAGCGCCCGCCTCGATCGCACGGGTCTTCTCCTCGCCGAGACTTGAGGTGACCATGATCACGGGCAGGGCGGCCGTCTCGTCACTCTCGCGGAGCCGCCGGCAGACGGCATAGCCGTCGAGGCCGGGCATCATCACGTCGAGCAGAACAAGGTCAGGCTGCTTCGCGTCGACGATCTCTAGGGCTGCCGCGCCGTCGTAGGCCATCACGACGTCGTACCCACGCGGAGCGAGCACCGCCTCGAGCAGACGCACGTTCTCGGGAACGTCGTCCACGACGAGGATGCGCGGTCCGGTCTCACTCACGGCCGGCAGTGCTCCCCGACGATCCGCAGCAGCTCCGCGACATCGACGGGCTTCGAGAGGTACCCGTCGAAGCCAGCCTCGAGGAAGCGCTCGCGGTCGCCCTCCATGGCCTGCGCCGTCAGCGCGAGTACCGGGATCGCGGCCGTGCGCTCGTCTTCGCGGATGCGGGAGAGCGCCTCAACGCCATCGATACCGGGAAGCTGCACGTCCATCAGCACGAGCGCCGGAACGTGAGAAAGGGCGAGCTCGACCGCCTGCTCACCGCTACGGGCTTCGAGGGTGTCATGCCCGGTCGCCTGCAGGACGTCTCGGAAGAGCTTCATGCTCTTCTCGTTGTCCTCGACGACGAGCACGCGCTCTCCGGCCACTCAGAGCTCCCCGCCGGGCAGCGTGAAGACGAAGCGGCTTCCGCGACCGGGCTCGCTCTCGACCCAGATACGGCCGCCGTGAAGCTCGACGAGGCGCTTCGACAGCGCAAGGCCGAGGCCCGTGCCCTCGCGCTGCTGCACGCCGACGTCGGTCTGCTGGAACTGCTCGAAGATCCGCTCCTGGTCCTCGAGCGCAATACCGGGGCCCGTGTCGGTCACCGAGACGTTCACCTCGCCGTCAGCCACGGCCGTCGCGACAGTGACGCTTCCGCCGGCGGGCGTGAACTTGACTGCGTTCGAGAGGAGGTTGAACGCAACCTGGCGGATCCTGCGCTCGTCGCCTTGCACGAGGTCGGCGTCAGGAGCGAGCTCGAGTGAGAGCTGAACGCCGCTCCTGGTCGCCCGCTCGCGGACCATCACAACGCCGCGCTCGAGCGCTTCGCGCAGCGAGAACGCGCCCAGCTCGAGCACGACCTGCCCGGCCTCGACCTTCGACAGGTCGAGCACGTCGTTGATCAGCGACAGAAGATGGTTGCCCGACGAGAGGATGTCGTCGAGGTACTCGCGCTGCTTCTCGGTGATCTCGCCGAACATTCGCTGCAGGAGGACCTGCGAAAAGCCGATGATCGCGTTGAGCGGAGTGCGCAGCTCGTGCGACATGTTGGCGAGGAACTCGCTCTTGTGACGGCTCGCGGTCTCGAGCTCGCCATAGAGTCGTCGCAGCTCGTCGTTCATACGGTTGACGTTGGCTCCGAGCAGGCCGAGCTCGTCCCGGTTGGGCACATCGACCCGACCAGAGAAGTCGCCGGCCGCGATTTCGGAGAGGCGCGCCTCCATGCGCTGGATCGGCCCGATGAGCGACCATGCGAGGATCAAGCCGAGGCCGGCGGCGAGCACGACGCTCACTGCTCCGACGCTGATGAAGAGGTCGCGCGACGAGCCGTAGGCGCTCCGGTTCGCCGTGATCAGGGCCTCGGTCTGGTCGCTCGTCCGCTCGGCGAGGTCATTCGTGACGAGGAACAGGTCGTTGTCGGCGTCGATCGCGCGCTGGAGCGCCGGTGTCACCTTGTCGCTCGTGAGCCCTTCGCCGTCGAGCGTCGCTACGACACTCATCGCGTCGTCGAAGCGGTGGTAGTCGCGCCGGATCTGCCGAAGCGCGCGCTCGTCGGCGGGCGACGGCACGAAGCCGTAGGTCACCTCGCTCGTCGAGGGCCCGAGCTGCGAAAGGGCGAAGCGGATCTCGACGTCCACGAGCACCCAGCGGCGTCCGCCGAGCGACGCCTTCGCTCCTGTGATGCTCGCCGCTCCGGGGTCGCCGCCGACGCGCAGCCCGAGCAGCTGCCGGAGGATGTTCGCCTGGGTCTGCAGCGTCTCATAGGTCGCCGAGCGCAGCTGGAGGGTCCCGAGGTTTTCGACGCGCGCGTTCGACTGTCCGAGAAAGCGTAGCCCGACCACGCCGACGAGCACGAGAAGCGCGGCGATCCCGAGGAAGGCAACGAGGAGCTTCGTGCGCACCTTCGCCGGGACCCGCGCGACCCCGCGTGCGAGCCGGTTGCGGGAGCCGACGAGCGCCGCCCACCGCCGTGTTGAGGGCGGCGCTCGGAGCGCTTCCGGCTGTGCCATCACCTCACCCGGCGGTGCTGAGAGAAGCCGGCGACGCGGCGGAGTCGACGATCAGCCACCTGCCGTCGATCTTCTGCACCTGGTGGTCGACCCCAACCGTCGCCATCACCTTGCCCGTCTTGACGTCGATGAAGTGACACTGGAAGTAGAGCGTTCCTTTGTCACCATTGACGGTCTCCTTGATCAGGAACGAGGGCGTGTCGGCTTCCCAGTGGTTCTGGGGCATGAATGCGGCGTTCTTGGTGGCGAAGAACCGCCTGATCTGGGCCTTTCCCGTGTACGTCTCGGTGCCGATATTGAACACCGCACCTGGCGCGAACAGGCTCATCATCAGGTTGACGTTGTGCGTCGTTGCGGCCTCGTGGAAGCTCTTCTCGATACCCTCGATCTCGTACAGGGCAGCCTCCTTCTGCATCTGCGCCTCCGCAGCCGACGGCTTGCTCGAACCACCGCACCCGGCCAAGGCTCCCACGACAAGTGCCAGTACGCATCCCGTGAGCAGCGCTCGCATCACCGTGCCTCCTTCCTCGTCGACTCTCACGCGAGGATCCTTTCACGCGTCGCCGGGCCAGTCCAGGGGGCCTGCCCCGCTTTGAAGGGAGGCGTGCCTCTGGATCAACGGCGACTGAAGTACCGCCGTACCCGCACGGGAAGCTCGCGCACATCAATCGGCTTCTCGATGTAGGCGACGAAGCCGGCTTCGCGGAACCAGACGTTCGAAGCGTCAAACGGCAACGCACTGAGCGCCACCACCGGGATCCCGGCGGTGCGCTCGTCAACGGCCAGTCTTCGGGCCGCCTCGCCTCCATCGAGGTCTGGAAGCCGGAGGTCCATCAGCACGAGGTCGGGCTGGCGCTCGCGCGCCAACGCGAGGCCTTCCATGGCCGTCGCAGCTCTCAGCGTCCGGATGCCCGCGAGCCCGAGGACGTCGCATGCAAGCTTGGCGTTCTTCTCGTTGTCGTCGACGACCAGCACCAGCTCGGCCACCGCGTCATCCTATGCTGGCGGCGTGGCGATCAGGGTTGTCTTGGCCGATGACCACTACCTCGTCCGTGAGGGGGTGCGCCAGCTGCTGGAGAGCGAGCCGGAGATCGACATCGTCGCCACCTGCGATGACCTCCAGTCGCTGCTCGCAGCCGTCGATTCCGAGTGCCCGGATGTCGTCCTGACTGACATCCGCATGCCGCCGGAGCGACGCGACGAGGGAATTCAGGCGGCGGTGCGGCTCCGTGAGACCCATCCTGAGATCGGGGTCGTGGTCCTCAGCCAGTTCGCGGAGCCGGGTTATGCGCTCGCACTGCTCGAGGACGGGACGGCACGGCGCGGATACCTGCTCAAGGAGCGGGTCGACGACCTTGATCAGCTCGTCGGAGCGATCAGACAAGTGGCGGCCGGAGGCTCGGTGATAGATCCCAAGGTCGTCGAGAGCCTCGTCGCCCGTAAGGCACGCGCCGAGTCCTCACCGCTCAACGAGTTGACGGCACGCGAGCGGGACGTGCTGCGTGAGATGGCAGAGGGCAAGAACAACGCCGCGATCGCTCAGGTGCTCTTCCTCACCGAGCGGTCGGTCGAGAACGTGATCCACTCGATCTTCGTCAAGCTCGGAATCGGGTTCGAGCCGTCGGTGCACAAGCGGGTCAAGGCGGTCATCCTCTATCTCGCCGAAGAGGGCTAGCTCCCCGGCCGGAGAGGGGTATTGTCGCGACGAGGCGAGTCCGAGGGCCCGTTGCCGAGTCGATCGAGAGGGCGCCGTCGAGCGCCTCGATGCGATCGCGAGCCAGGTCGAGCCCATCCCGCGCGGTCTCAAGGGCGGCCGCGTCGCAGGCGATCGCGAGTCGAAGCGCCTGCTCGCGCTCCTCGATCCGGATCAGCATGGAGCTGCCCGTGCCCGCGGCGGCGCCCTCGAGGGCCGCGCGGCAGATGAAGTACGCTGCCAGCTCGATCTCGGCCGGGTGGCGCCCGACCCCCACCGCCTCGACGGTTGCCTCGACACCCGAGCCCGCAGCAGCTTGGCGGAGCGCGTCGCGGAGCCCGCGCGCATCGAGCAGGGACGGGTAGACGTCATCGGCGAGGGAACGCACCCGCTCGAGAGCGTCATGCACGTCGCTCGCGATCTCGTCCAGCAGCTCGAGCGCCGCCGGGAGGTCGGTGGCGGCAAGCCGCCGCCCGAGCTGCAGGCGGACCGAGAGAGCGATCAGGTCCTGCTGGACGCCGTCGTGCAGCATCCGCTCAATCTTGCGCCGTACTCCGTCGGCGGCCTCGATCAGGCGCGCCCGCACCACCCGTAGCTCATCGGCGGTGCTCATTCAGAGAGGCGTTCCCGTCGGATTCGCCAGCCTAGGGGAATTCAGTGCACCACGAGCCGGTCCCGAGACCGCCAGTACCAGCACGCCGGAGCTGCGGGCGCACCGTTCGGTCGACTGGGAGGCGGGCCGCATTGAAACGGGGGTGGAGGCCTCCTGGACGCCCCCCGATGGGGACGACACGATCCGACGAAGCCGATTCCAGACTCGTACAGATCGGAGAACCTCCATCATGAAACAGCTCATCGTCATTCTCCTCCTCGGCGGCGCGGCGATCTGGGCGGCGGCCGCACTCGCCACCCCGAGCCAAGGCCAGTCCTCGATGATCCTGTCAATCGGGTCGCTGCAGGATGACCTCGCCTTCAACACCGGTCTCACGCCCGACCCCGATGGGGTCACGTGGGGAAGTACTCAGTACACAAGCGACCAGCTACCGGAGTTCCTTATGCGGCTTCGCAGCGCGGGCGTCACCAACCTCGGCGACTGGCTGAACCTGCACCCGGCCGTCTCGGCGAAGTTCGGGATGGTGCCCATCGGGCTGCTCAACTCGCCCGAAGTCGTCACGCAGCAAACCACGTTCGATCCGGGGGCGACCTCGGGATGGCACACCCATCCTGGGTACCTGACTGCGACGGTCGTCTCGGGTCAGGTCACCCGGTATGGAACCGACTGCTCATCCGAGATGTACGGAGCCGGACAGTCGTTCTACGAGACCGGGGCAAAGACGTTCGTCGTCAAGAACGAGGGCACAACGCCCGCGGTCGTGATCGTGACGTTCGTCGTCCCGGGAGGCACACCGACCACCGGTCTCCGGCTCGATGAGCCGCAACCCACAACCTGCGAGCAGTGACTCGACGGGATTCCGGCGGCACGCCGCGGGCGGGGAGAGCGCGAATGCGACCCGTCCGCGGCGCATTGCGCGGCCTCGGTCACGGCGCAGCCGCGCTCGCCACGTTTGCGGCGGTCGCCGCGCTTGGGGCGCTCGCCGCAGCACCCCCCTCCCGCGCCGACGGCGATCCCGCGAGCGACTACCTGATCACGCAGAACATCTTCCTCTCCTACCAGTCGCCCTCGGCGGGAGCGACGGCCGCGCTCGAGGCTGCCGTCGGCGCCGTCTATGCCGGCGGGAACCGCATCAAGGTCGCCTTGATCTACGACACTCAAGACCTCGGGGCCGTCCCGTCGCTGTTCGGGCACCCGGCCGCCTATGCGCAGTTCGTCGGCATCGAGATCGGGTTCTGGTACAAGGGGCCCCTGCTCGTGGTCATGCCATCGGGCTTCGGCATCTACGACGGCGGAGCCTCGATCGCCGCGGCAGAGCAGATCCTGGAGTCGATTCCCCTCGCTGCGGCGAGCCCGGACGACCTCGCACTCGCCGCGACGACCGCACTGAACGCGCTCGAGGCGGCGGGTGCTCTCGCCTCGCCAGACGTCAACCCGCCGCTCGTGACCGCGGATCCGGCCTTCGCCACGCAAGGTAGGTCAGCGACGCTTCGCTTCAGTGTCTACGACGACAGCGGCAGCTGCAGCGCGGTCGTCCGGGTCTACGAGGAGGACACGCTTCTTGCGACCCTCAGCTCCGCGATGGGCTTCGCGATCGGCACTCGTGCCGTGAGCGTGCAGTGGCCGGTACCTCGCAAGCTCCGGAGCCGGCAGCTACGCTTCTGCGTCGTCGCAACCGACCGGAGCGGGAACCACAGCCAGCCCGCCTGCGCACCCTTCCTCCGCGTCCGCTAGCACCCTCGGGTAGCGCCTGGGAACCTGTTGTCAGCGATCGACACCGGAGCGCGCGCTGACGGGAAGCCTGAGCCCCGCGGGCGGAAGACCGGAAGACTGCGGTTTCCGCGCTCGTCGAGCCGTGTTCCGTGGGGGCAGGCGGCGAGAGCGACGACCGACGCCTCGCCCGATCGGTGACGAGCCCGAGAGAGCCGGCGTCGATCGGCAGGCAGCGACGCCGATGCGGTGGACGAGCCTTGCCTCGCAGGCCTCAGGTCATTCCGGCCGCGAGCGGCGCACGGATGCGGCCCGCGATACGGAGCATCGGCCAGCTACCAAGCCTCACCGAGTGGCCGGCCATGGCGAGGAGCGGGGCGCGCTGGGTCGTCCAGTTGAGACCGTACTCACGACGCAGGCGCGGCGGGAGCTGCGCGGCCGTCGCAAGGCGGTGGGCGGGCGCGAGCATCCGCATCGGGGCCGGGAGCCGCGCGCGCAGGATCACACTCGCGATGGCGCGTGCCGGGGCGGTGACGGCGATCGTGTCGCCTTCGATCTGGGCCGAGAAGTAGTCCTCGAAATCGGAAAGCGTCCTGGGGATCATCTCGGCGGGGAGACCGAACAGGTGGGCGACGATCGCCATGTCGCGGTAGTAGCTTTCCTGCTCGGCACGCGAGAGGTCGCGTTCGAAGCGCTGGTAGGCGCGAAGCGAGGCGTGGACGAGCGTTGCGTGCACCCAGAGCATGAGCTCGGGCGCATCGGCCGAGTACGTCGTACCGGCCGGAAAGATGCCGAGTCGCGCGCGGGTCGTGCCGTGAACCCGGGTGTGGACCGCACGGACAACCGCGGCTGCCTCTGCGGCTTCGGCCTTGCTCCCGTAGGTGATCAGGTAAAGAGCGCGGAGCGTGCGGAGCAGCCTCCGCCAGAGATCGTCGTGAAAACCGGAGTGATCAGCGACACCGACGGCCACGAGAGGATGGGCGACCTGCAGCAGCACGGCCGCACCACCGCCCAGAAAGGGGGTCACCGGGGTGTTGCCGACACGGCGGATCACGCTCTCGGGCGCGAAGTACCCGTCGCGGCTCGCGAGCCGCTCGGCGTGGCTTGCCGGGCGGGGTGTTCGCGGGCGAGCGGAACGCATCGAGATCAGCGACCGAAGCGTCGCTCGCGCTGCTGGAATGTCCGCACCGCGCGCAGAAAGTCGAGCTCGCGAAACGCGGGCCAGTAGACGTCCGTGAAGTAGAACTCGCTCTGGCTGCTCTGCCAGGGCAAGAAGCCGCTGAGCCGCATCTCGCCGCTCGTGCGGATGATCAGATCCGGGTCGGAATGTTCGGCCGTGTACAGATGACGCTCGATTGCGTCCGCGTCGACCTCATCTGCCATCTCCGCCGGAGGTACCCCTCTTGCTGCGAGCGAGCGCAGAAGCCCCCGGGTCGCATCGACGAGCTCATCGCGGCCGCTGTAACCGAGCGCGACATTAAGGCACAACCCCCGGTTCCTCAACGTCTCGCACTCGGCTCGCCGCGCCGTCTCGGCAAGCACCGGGGGCAGCGCGTCGATCCGACCAAAGACGCGGATCCGGATCGAGGCGCCGCCTCGCGCCGCCCGCTCGGCGAGCCCCCCGAGCTCTTCGCAGAGGATCGCGGTGAGGGCCGAGACCTCCTCGCCGGGCCGAGAGAGGTTCTCGGTCGAGAGCGCCCAGACGGTCAGCTCCTCGATGCCGATACCAGCGCACCAGCCGATCAGCTCGCCGAGCTTGTCGGCGCCCCGCCGGTGTCCCGCGCCCGGTTCCCGCAGGCCGACCAGATTGGCCCAGCGCCGGTTTCCGTCGAGGATCACGGCAACGTGGTGTGGCAGCCCGACCTCGCACACGCGAGAACGCAGCCGATAGGTGTACAGCCTGTAAAGCGGCGCGAGCAGAACCCGACCGCGAAGTCGCAACGACTCGACCGACAGGACCCAAAAACGCAAGTCGTCCGCCGATGCGCGCTGAGGGCGGTCGCCGCGGGGCGCCAGATCGCGGCGCAAGGAATGGTCTCCGCTACCGGTCATAGCTGCCGACTGCCCTCATGCGTGCACCCTACGCGGCGGAGATGAGAGGTCGATGAACCATCCAGATTTCCTCTCATGTGCTTCAGGTCGTGCTCCCACGGAGACGCCAGGTTCGCGACTTCGACGTCGCGGCCCGGTGGCGGTAGGCCCGGCCCGGATCGCGCGGCATTGCTCGACCCACCACGGGCGCCATCCATTCATCGCGACGGCGACACTGCCTCGGCCATGCGGGTTCCGTCCACGCGGGTGTCCCGACACTCGAGCGTCGCGATCGCTTTCTCGGCCTCGGCTCCGGATGCGGCCCGTGTCACTTGTGAAGCGTCCGTTATCTTCAGGCGTGCGCGATCTCGCAGCTCAGCTCAGACCGCACCGGGCCAACTCTCCGTGAGCGGCCTCGGTCGGACCGGCGGTGGGCTTCGCGGGCGTTCTGTCCACGAGCAGCAGAAACCTCCGGGCCACCCGCTCCCGGCGCACACTCTCGCCGCCGACCATTTCCGCGACAGCCTAACGGCTGCCGACCGTGAAGCCCTCGCGTCGGCAGCGGCCCACGAGGATGCCTGGGAGCGACGGATCCTCGACGCCTCGCGGGGCGCTTGCCCTCGCGCCCATCGCTGCGGCACTCGGCACGGGACAGCGGGAGTGTGCCAGGGAGTGAGCGGCGATGTCGGCGCCGGGCGCGAGACGGGGAACCGGCCGCCTGATCGGAGACGAGTCCGAGCGCAAGCTGTTGGGCGTGTCCCTCGAGGCCCGGGATCGTTCGATTTCGACGGGAGGCCCGATGCGCAGCGGGAAGGTTCCGGGGATCGCTCTTCAGCTCGAAGTCCCCGTTGGTGTTGAGCGCAGGAGTGCGCGTTCATCTGGGCGCAGGGAGCGAGCTCGCGAGCCCGTGCCGCCACACCGCTCGAGCACCCGGCTCATTGGTCGCGCTTGTCGCCGTGGGACGGGCTGAGGGTGGCGTTGCGGGGAACGTAGACGACGAACAGCCCGGCAGCATAGGGGTGGTAGCCGTCGCGTCGTAGTTGCGGCACGACTGTGCTCGCCGGGATCTCCTGCCGGTAGAAAACGAATGCGTGGGATGCCGCGCGAACGGCGCGATCATAGGCGGGCCAGCGGATGAAGCCGGGGCGCAGTCTCGGGGTCGCCTGTCCGCGCGCGAAGACGAGGGGCGACTTGTTCATCACGGCGATGATCCGTTCTCTGGTCGCGAAATCGAGGAGGTAGGCGATCTCGTAGCCTGCGTAGACACGGTCGATACCGAGCCTGTCCAGGGTCGAGACCAGGGGCGTCAGGTTGCGGTTGGCCGGGGGGTAGGTCCGTGGGAGCAGGGCGACCGCGTTCATCCGCTGCAGGTTCACGACGCTGACCGCGCATGCGCAGGAAAGAAGCGCGACTGCGACCGGGAGCCGGCGCGCGGGTTGGGCGAGGAGAAGCGCCAGCACCGGAATCAGTGCGGTGAGGTAGCGGGGTTCCGTGTCGGCGTAGGTCCAACGGGAGATCGCGTAGATGAAGGGGAACATCAGGGCAACGAGGTAGATCAGGGAGGTGCCGCGGCGAAGCGCCCTGTAGGCGCCGTAGGCGAACGCACAGAGGAGCGCGGCGTAGAGCGCGTCGATGATCCCGTCGGGGAGGAGGGGGGCCTGCGTCCACGTCGTGCGCAGGCCCAACGTCATCGGAACCAGCGGAGAGAAGAACGTCCGCAGACGGCCGAGGTAGGTCCCGCCCCCCTGAGACATGACAAACAGCGACTGCCAGTGGTGTCGGGCGTTGTAGATGATCCACGGAAGCGCACCCAGCGCCGCGAGCGGGAGCGCGACCGGAATCTGACGGAGCGCCTTCGGCTGTTTCCAGATCGTCCAGACGATCACCCCAGCCGCAAGCGGAACGACCTGGGAGGTCTCCCAGAAAGCAAGGCCGACGACGAGACCGAAGAGGCCGACACGGACCCGGTCCGGGCGCTCGACGACCCGGAGTGCGAGCAGAAGCAGGAGGCCTGCGTAGGCAACATCGCTCGCGTAGAAGCCGCTCTGGTGGGTCAGCTTGTAGATCGCAAACGGCGGCCAGACCCAGAAGAGCGCACCGGCAACAGCCGCGGCAGGCTCACCGATCGTCCTCCGCCCGACGCGCCAGACGAGGACGGCGGCAATCGCGGTCAACATGATCGGCACGATCCGCAGCGCGAGCCAGCTCGGCCCGAAGAGCCAGAACACGGGCACCGTCAGCAGCGCCTCCTGAGAGCCGCCGTACGCCTGCCCCCAAAAGAACGTCGTGAACTGCCCGTGCATCGCATGAAGCGCCATCAGCCCGACCACACCGTCGTCAGAGGTCGGCACTCCGATCGCGGAGCGATACGCCCAGATACGCAGCACGACGCCCGCGCATCCGCTCAATCCGACCACGACAGCCCAACGGTCAAGAGCGAATCCCCGAAGGGCGCCCCAGCGACGCAACCGCGCTCGCCCGCCCGCGGACACCGCTCCCGCGCGGAGGCGCGACCGCCCGAACCCGTCACTGAGCTGAGTCATGTCGTCATCCGATCGCCACCAGCGAGTAAAGCAGCGCGTCGAGCAGTGTCAAACCGCGAGAACGGGCTCGGGAGCAGCGACCTCTCGAGCGCCGGCGACGGTCAAGACGCGACTCGGCTCGCGCCGGCCCAACATACGCCGGGGGAATGATGTCTCGCCCACAGCCGGATCAACGATCCTCAGATCGGGAAACCGTCACATCGGGGAACCATGGGGTACGTCGCCCGCGACCGCCGGCTCGAGCGCGCGAGATCGTCGAGCAGCCTGCGACGGCACGGCCGCCAGAATAACACCGTGCATCATTCATCTGAATGAGTCGATTCATCTGAATGAGTCGGCACATGTTGTGCGGCATGAGGGAACGGCCGCCGCGGCATTCGGGCGGATTTCTCCACGCGAACGCGAACGAGAAACCCGCCGGCGACGGCCGGGGCCGAGAGTCCAGGCGCCCGTGGGATATCCCGCCGGAAGCGCGCTCAGGCTTTGGTGGCGAGTTCGACCGTCTTGATGATCACGAGAACGACGGCGACCGAGAGGTAGAGTCGGAGGACAGCCAGGCCCAGCCATCGCCAACGGCTCATGATCGGCGATGCGAGCGTCTCGAGCGGCGGCATCGTCCAGGCCATCCGGTCCCATCCGGTCTCCAATCGAGGCAGGCGTGTCGGAGCCGCGAGCTGTGTGGTCGCGAGCAACCCCAGCACCACGCCGAGTGCGACGGCGAGCGCGATCGCAGCATCCGCGACGTCGAGACCCGGCAGAAGCGTCGCCAGGATCAGGAGCGCGGAGAGAACGAGCAGCGCCCCGACGATCAGCGTGGCAAGTGCGTTGAGCCAGCGAGGATTCGTGCGCGGACCGAGAACGGCCTCGTCGTTACAGAGCAGCAGCAGGAAGACGGTGGCGCTCGGGAGGAGTACGCCCGCGAGCGCCTGCACGGCCGTGGTGATGATGCCGAGTGGAGCACCCGGAATGAGCGCCACCGCTGCCGCGAGGCCGATGACCGCGGCGAAGCTGGCGTGGAAGACGTGCGCGTCGCGCCAGCCGCGATGCAGCGAGTGCTTGACACCGAACACGTCACCGAGCGCGTAGGAGGTCGTGAGCGTCACGACGCCCGCGCCGAGTATCGAGGCGTTGAAGAGCCCGACCGCGAACAGGGCGCCGGCGGGCGACCCGAGGTGACGCTCCAGGGCCTGTGCGGCCATGCCCGCATTGGCGAACGTCCCGTGAAACGATGTCCCGTCAAACGCAAACGCGCACGTCACGATGACGGCCACACCACCCAGGACAAACAGCAGGCTGCCGACGAGGGTATCGAAGCGCTCGTACCCGAGCCAGCGAGCCGTGATGCGTTTGTCGACGACGTTCGACTGCTGGAAGAACAGCTGCCACGGGGAGACCGTCGTCCCGACCAGCGCGATCACGAACAGCAGGCCGCCCGCGCGTATGGCCCCCGGGAGGTGGGGAAGGAGCGAGCGCATGACCGCGCCCGGCCGGGGGTGACTCATCAGCATCAGCGGAGCCACGAGCAGGTTCGCGGCGACGAGTCCGTACATCATCCGCTCCCAGCGGCGGAAGCTTCCCGTGCACGTCGTCGCGATCAGCGCGGCGCCCACAACCGGTACGGAGAGGTAACGGCTGATACCGAAATAGGTGAGCGCCAGGTTCACCCCGATGAACTCCGTCACGATCGTCAGAACGTTGAGCGCGAGGAGGTCAGTGAGCGCGAAGGCGCCCCAGCGACGGCCGAACCGCTCGAAGATGAGCCGGGCGTGTCCCGCGCCGGTGACGGCACCGAGCCGCGCCACCATCTCCTGGTTGACAAAAAGCACCGGCGCAAGCAGGAGGAGCGGCCAGACAAGCGCGAGGCCGTAGTCCTGACCCGCCTGGGCGTACACAGACAGGGTTCCGGCGTCGTTGTCGGCCGCCATGACGATGAGGCCCGGGCCCATGATCGCGAGGAACGTCCCGATCCGGCGGCCGAGGGTGAGACGTGGGCCGGTATCGAAGGAGCGCACGCTGCCGAGCGCGCCCTCGATGTCCCCACGATGGGCGCGGTCAAGCACTGAGCGCCGGTCGGCACTCGGGCTGAAGGGCGCGCGGACGACGGATCCGGCCTCGGGCCCGACGCTCATGCTCGATGGCTCACTGCTCGACCGCGATCGTCACATCGGCCGATCCGAGACCCGACGGCCGCGGCGCGACCGGTTTCGCTCCTCGACGTGGCGGATTGCCTCGCCGAGCAGGGCGACGACGTGCTCGTCGTGAAGCGTGTACACGCGACGGCGACCCTGGCGCTCGACGCGAACCAGTGAATAGTCGCGCAGAACACGGAGCTGGTGCGACACCGCGGACTGCTCGAGCTCGAGCTTCCTGACGAGCTCGGACACGTCGTGTGCACCGTCGAGGAGGCAGCCGAGGATCTGCACGCGGGTGGGAGTCGAGAGCGCGAACATGGCATCGGCTACGAGCTCGGCAACGCGCTTGTCGAACGACTGACGCCCCTGCCGAGAGACCGGCATCTTCACCGAGCGCCTCCACCCTCTCGGCCGTGAGCCATGTCACCGGGGTATCCGGCGCCGCCCGCTCGAAGCGGTGAACTCACGCTCGCGGGGTGCCACGGTCGTGAGGGCCGGGCCACCCGCGCAGCTCCGAAGGGGTTGTTCTGAGTCCCGTTGCGGAGGCCGTCACTGGACTCGTCGGGGCTCGAAGGCGATCATGTCCGTCGGAGCGGGAGGACGGGCGAGGCCTCACGGCCGGCTCGGGGGGGATTGCGGACGCCGCGTTCGCGACTTTCCGCGCCCGCAGCGAGGGAGAGGAATCGGGTCGGCTTCGCGGGAGGATGCCTGATCACCGACGGGGATCCTAGAGGATGGAGCCCGTGGCTCTCGAGACGCTCGCCCGCGAGCGTCTCGGAGTTGTCCCGTCGTGCGCGCGGGCGTCGTCGCGCCCGCGAGACGGGCGAAGGTCGGAGACGGTGGAGCGCCTGGGGGCGCGACGGAGGCAACGCTGGCAGGAGCACCGGACGTCGACTGCGTCTGGGCACGTTCGGCTCGACATCGCCCCGAGCGATCGAAGGGTCGGCACAGCGGAGCGCTACCAGCCGAGAGCTCGACCTTGAACTCGGGCTGTGATCGGCTATCTCCGTGATCGTCGGTGTCCGAGC
>Ga0302325_10007660_pt1 | contig 23896 bp, 11 predicted proteins | sample Palsa_T0_2_FD_201948 | JGI IMG/M metagenome (GOLD analysis project Ga0302325, IMG submission 201948) | Peat permafrost microbial communities from Stordalen Mire near Abisko, Sweden - Palsa_T0_2 | ecosystem: Environmental > Terrestrial > Soil > Palsa > Peat permafrost | place: Sweden: Abisko... | reverse complement strand
CAGCGGGGTCATCTTCAGCCTGTCCAGTGCGTCGCCGGGCCCGGCGACGCCGGTGCATGTGAGCCTCGACTACTCCTCGTTCGCGTTCGCGGACGAAGGCGACTTCGCCTCCCGGCTGCACCTGGTCGAGCTACCAGGATGCGCGCTGACGACACCGCAGCTAGCGGCCTGCCGGCGTCAGGTCTCGCTCGGCTCGGCCGATGACGTCAGCGATTTCCGGCTTGGCGCCGACGTCACGGTGCCCGCGCAGCCGATGTCGGAACCGGTGTACGCCGCCGCCCCGGCCACGGCCGTGGTGCTCGCCGCGACCACCTCCACGTCAGGATCGGCGGGCAGCTTCGGCGCCACCCCGCTGTCGGAAGCAGGCACCTGGACCGCGGGCGGGTCATCAGGGGCGTTCTCCTACTCCTACCCGATCGACATCCCGCCGGTCCCGGGCGGGCTGGCGCCGCAGGTCAGCCTCGACTACGACTCGCAGGCAACCGACGGGCTGACCTCCTCCACCAACGACCAGGCCTCCTGGATCGGGGACGGCTGGGACTACGAGCCGGGGTACATCGAGCGGGACTACCAGTCCTGCGAGACCGAGCCGCCGGGCGCCGCGAACTGGGTCAAGAGCGGCGACCTGTGCTGGTCGAGCAACGACACCACCACGCTGTCACTCGGCGGGGTGACGACCACCCTGGTTGACGACCCCACCAATGGTTGGCACACGGAGGCCGACAACGGGGACAAGATCACCTACCTGACCGGCGCGGGCAATAGCACCACCGGCGGGGGCTACTGGGAGGTCACCGACCCCGACGGGACCAGCTACTTCTTCGGCGAGGACCACCTGCCCGGCTGGGTGTCGGGCGACACGTCTGCCAACTCGTCGTGGAACGTCCCGGTCTACGGCTACGAGTCGGGCGACCCGTGCTACAACGCCACTGCCGCCAACGCGCACTGCTACCTGCCCTGGCGATGGAACCTGGACTACGTCACCGACTCCCACGGCGACGCCGAGGCCCTGTTCTACAGTTACGAGCAGAACTACTACGCCGAGGACAACGGCACCACCGGTAGCGCCGCCTACGTGCAGGGCGGCGTCCTGTCCAAGATCGAGTACGGGCTGCGGGCCGGATCCATCTACGGGAGCACGGCCGGGACGCTGGACACCCCGGCTGCCCAGGTGACGTTCACCAGCGCCGCCAACCGGACCGACATCCCCTCGGACCTGGCCTGCGCATCAGGCGCCGCGTGCGACGTGATCTCGCCGACGTTCTGGATCGAGGACCGGCTGACCTCGATCGCGACCAGCACCCACGAGGGCAGCGGCAGCACCATGGACCCGGTGGACTCGTGGGCGCTGGCCCAGAATTACCCGGCGACTGGCGACGGTTCGGCCGCCCCGCCGATGTGGCTGGAGTCAATCACGCGGACGGGCGAGGATGGCACCAGCATCGCCCTGCCTCCGGTCACGTTCTCCGGCATCTCCCTGGCGAACCGGGTGGAGACGGAGGCCGACACCAACGACGGCTACTCGATCATCGACCGGTTCCGGCTCTCCTCGGTCACCAGCGAGACTGGCGGGGTCACCAGCGTCAGCTACGACACTCCGCCGTCGTCCTGCACGTCGGGGAACTTCCCCGCCACCGACCAGAACAAGACGCTGTGCTATCCGGACTACTGGACGCCGCCGGGCGCGAGCAGCCCGATCGAGGACTGGTTCAACAAGTACGTGGTCACCTCGGTCACCGAGGCCAACACGGCGGGCGGCACCCTCCCGGTCACCGACAGCTACACCTACTCGGGCGCGGCCTGGCACTACGACGACGATTCGCTGACCCGCGAATCCCTGCGGACCTGGGACCAGTGGCGCGGGTTCGGCACCGTGACCACCGAGACCGGCAACGCCGCCGACAGCGACCCGGTGACCGAGACGACGGACACCTACTTCCAGGGAATGAACGGCGACTACCAGGACGGAAACCCGGTAACCTCAGCGACCCTGAGCGCCACCGTCGGCGGCGTCACCGCAAGCTCGCCCGACGACGATCAGTTCGCGGGGATGGGCTTCACCCACACCGTCAACGACGGGGCGGGCGGAGCGGTCGTCAGCGAGACGGCCACCACCCCGTGGACCTCGGCCGCGACCGCGACCCAGTCCCAGCCCTCGCCGCTGCCCGCGCTGACCGCGTACATGACCGGCACGGCCAAGACTCAGACGTTCACCGCGCTGGCCTCGGGCGGCTACCGCGAGGCCGACGACATCTACGCGCACGACTCGTCCGGGCGCGTCACCTCGGACTTCAACGCCCCCGACGCGGCCGGCGTCGTACCCGGCGACGCCAACGAGGACACCTGCACGCAGACGACCTACGCCGCCAACACCTCCAGCTGGCTGCTCGACCTGCCCAAGGAGGTGACCGTCACCTCGGTCAGCGCGGCCGCCGACTGCCCGGTCACACTGCCTCCGACCTCGGCCGAGATCATCTCCGACACGGAGTCCTTCTACGACGGCGCCACGTCGCTCAGCCCCGATACGCCGTCGGCCGGCAACCTAACGATGACCGAGCAGGCCACCTCCTACAGCGGCGCAACGGAGGAATTCAGCACCGAGTCGCAGGACGCCTACGACGAGTACGGCCGGGTCACCAGCGCGAAGAACGCCGACGCGATCGCCGACGGCTACGCCGCCACCACGACCGCTTACAGCCCGGCGACCAGCGCGGAGCCGACGTTGGTGACGGTCACCGACCCGATGAGCCTGATCACCAAGACCACCTACGACCCGGCCCGCGACCTGCCGCTAACCGTCACCAACCCGGCCGGCTACGTCACCACCGAGACCTACGACGCGCTCGGCCGGCTCACCGCGGCGTGGACGCCGGGGCACGCCGTCAACGGGCCCGCCGACGAGACCCACAGCTACGAAGTGTCGAACTCCGGCCCATCGGTGGTGACCACCAACACGATCAACGCCAGCGGGAGCGCCCTGCCGTCGGAAACGCTCTACGACTCGCTCGGCCGAGAGATCGAGACGCAGACCGAGACCCCCGACGGCAACATGAACGTCACTGACACGTACTACAACACCGACGGCTGGGTCCTGACCAAGTCCAACTCGTACATCGCCGCAGGCGGTCCGACCGACAACCTGGTCGCGGCCGACGACGGCACCGTGCCGTCACAGACCGGCTATGTGTACGACGGCGACGGCCGCGTCATCCGGGAGATCACCTACAACAAGTCGGTCGAGCAATGGGAAACCGACACCAGCTACGGCGGCGACTACACCACCGTCACGCCGCCCGCCGGCGGCACCGCCACCACCACTTACACCAACGGCGACGGCCAGGAAAGCTACCTCTACCAGTACCACTCCGCCACCCCGCCCACCACGCCGCCCACGGCCGGATCGGGCACCAACACCAACGCCACCACCGGGTGGGACCAGACCTCCTACGCCTACACCACCGCCGGGCAGCTGCAGACCGTCACCGACGCGGCCGGGAAGCAGTGGTCCTACCACTACGACCTGGCCGGGGACCAGACGTCCGCCGCCGACCCCGACACCGGTACCACCACCAGCACCTACGACCTCGACGGAAACCTGCTCTCGACCACCGACGCCCGCACCAAGACGATCAGCTACACCTACGACGCCGACGGCCGTAAGACCTTCGAGTACGACACCACCGGCGGCGCGGCCGAGACCGGCTCCGACGAGCTCGCCACCTGGGCCTACGACTCCCTCGCGAAGGGGCAGGTGACCGGGTCGATCTCCTACCCGACCGGGACCAGCGGCCCCAGCTACGCCGAGGTGGTCAGCGGCTACAACAGCCTTGACCTGCCCGAAGGCGAGAACGTCAACATCAGCTCCGGGACCTTCAACGGCTCGTTCGACGTCAGCTACGGCTACACCAACTACGCCAACCTGGTGTCCGAGACCCAATACCCGGCGGACGCCGGACTCCCGGCCGAAGAAGTCGGCACCGGCTACGACACCGCGAACAAGCCAGTGAGCCTCGAGTCCTCTCAGTGGGACTACGTGTCCGGGCTGTCGTACACCGACCTGAACCAGCCCGAGGAATACACGCTCGGCACCAGCGCCTCTCCCGCGTGGATCATCGACAGCTACGACCCGGTCACCGGAAACCTCTCCACCTCTGGTGCCCAGGCCGGCACCAGCCCCATCACCCTCGACTCCACCACCTACAACTACGACAACGACGGCCTGATCACGTCTGACGCCGACACCCCCGCCAACGGAGGCACCCAGGTCCAGTGCTTCAGCTACGACTACCTGGGCCGTCTCAGCCAGGCTTGGTCGCAGGGCGGCACCGGATGCTCATCCGGCGCCTCCCAGACCGCTGAATCCACTGCGGCCGCCCCGTACTGGGAGCAGTACGCGTACAACGACGAGAACGACCTCACCTCCGAGACCTCCACCCCGGCCAGCGGTGCCGCCACCACGACCACCGACGCCTACGCCGGCACCCCGCACCAGATCACGCAGCAGCAAGCCGTTACCGGCAGCACCACCAACACCTCCAGCTACAGCTACGACGCGGACGGCGACACCCAGGGCATCACCCTCCCCTCCGGGAACGAGACCCTGAACTGGAATGACGCCGGCAAGCTGGCCTCGGTCGATGCCCCCGGCAGCACCACCCCGACCACCTCGTACATCTACGACGCCGACGGCAACCTGCTCGAGGAGACCGACCCCAGCGGCACCAGCGGCACGACCGACACCACCCTGTACCTGCCCGGTGAGGAACTGGTCGCCGCGACCAACAGCAGCGGCACCACGTTCAGCGGCACCCGCTACTACACCATCGGCGGCGTCACGATCGCGGCCCGAACATCAGCGGGCCAGGTCTACTACCTGGACGGCAACCAGCAGGGCACGGCCACTCTCGCGATCAACTCCTCTACCCTGACCGGGACCAACCGCTACTACGACCCTTACGGCAACCCGGTCGGCACCGCCCCGTCCTCGTGGCCCGGCGCGCAGGGCTTCGTCGGCGGCACCGCTGACCCCGCGACCAGCCTGGAGAACCTCGGCGCCCGCGAGTACAACTCTGCTACCAGCTCCTTCGTCTCCACCGACCCCCTACGCAACGCCTACGATCCCCAGGACCTCAACCCGTACGCCTACTCGTTGGACGACCCGGTCAACCAGTCCGACCCGTCCGGCGCGCAGCCCATTTACAACGTGCCCGAGGGCACCTGCACCGGCTCCGGCCAGTCCTGCGAGACCGTCTACAACAACCAGCAGCAAGGCCTCCAGCAGCAGGCCAGGGACAACCGAGACGAGTCCACGACCGTCGACCACGACTACATCTTCAACGTGCCCATCACCGTCATCGAGCGCACCCCCCGTGCCGTCACCCCCGTCCAGCAGTCCATCGGCAGTGCTGCGAGCGCCTCCTGTGCCGGCGGACGAGATGCCGCTCTCGACCCCACCCCGTGCACGTTCCAGCACCCGGCCGGTGGCGGTAGTGGCGGAATCAGCTTCGGATGGCTCAGCACGGCCGCCGGGTGGGTCGGGCACCAATTCAGGGCTCACTGGAGAGGAATGCTGCAGACGGCCGTCTTCGCCTCATGCCTTTCCGTCGCGATCGAAATTTGCCTTGGAGCCGAGGGCGGCGGCCTTCTGATTAATTTTGTCGCCAACGGCATCGGGACCGGTAATTGGACTGGCGCCGCCGAGACCCTGGGCGAAGGCGCCCTTATAGACGCGGTAACTCTCCCAGCCAGCATGCTTCTAGGAAACGCGCTAGACGGTGAAATCTCGGCTATCTCCGGTCTGGAACCAGCCGCATCGGACGCGACTAGAGGAGCGGCCGGAAGATTCCTCGGGGCTTATACGCCTAAGTACGCTCCCAGTGTCAGCTGGTATTATCCGGGCATTAACCAGGCGACAAAGTACGGCTCGAACCTGGCGCCCGAGTTCCTTCATATGGCATACAGGTCGGCAATGAACGAGGTGTCATGCAACGGCACTACGCTAGACTACTGCTTATGGAAGCTGAACGGGCGCAGCCCGGCGTGGCACAGAACGGTTCGGCCCGAGGAGGTCAAGCGGGTCTAGTGGTACTCCGGCCTGGAAGCGTCTTGCCGATCATGGCGTACGCCGCTGGATACATCTTCGCGGTCGTGGCAGTGGTCCTGGCTTTGGTCGCCCATGGCGGCGGAAAAGGGGCCGGCATGCCTCCGTCTGGCGACTGGTCCGCCATTGGCGACCGGTTGATCGCCGGAGAGGTGACTGCCGTTTTTGCCTGGGGATTTTTTAAGCTCGGCTCGCAGCGGATCATCCTCACCGACAACACGATGCGGATCGTCACCTGGTTCCTCACCTTGACCGTCGGCCGGAACGAGGTCGCCGACGTGGCGCTGTCGCGACAGGCCCTGACAATCGTGCTGATCGATGGGAGCACGATCGAACCGGCGATGTTCTGGTCGTCGGGGCCCGGGGTGGTGTACCTCCGGGCCGGGTTTTTCCGGAACGCAATGTCCAGGGAGAAGATCAGGGAAAAGATCCTGCAGTGGCGCGAGCCGACCGATCCGGAGACCGTGAATCGTGGCTTTGTCAAAAGCCTCGCGCAGCGACGCATTTCGCGGGTACGCGCGAACCTGCCGCTCCTTGTCGGACTGGTCGCGTTCGTAGCCGCCGAAGCGGCCATCGCCACCGCATTCCTATAACCGACCATTTCCTCCAGAAGCTTCTTGAATGAGTAGGTGGTCCTGGAGGTATCGCTGCCGACAGGTCAGGCCGCTCCTATAACAGACCTGATCTCGACCGGGAGCGGGTAGGGAAGCTCGGCCGAGAGCCGCGCACTAACCGCCGCCTCGTCTCCAGCCGCGGCAAGACCGCGGATCTCGTGGGCGAAGCGGGTGACGTCAGCAATGCTGACCGTCCACTCGAACCCGTCGCGAGTGATGCTGACGGCGAGGACGCGTTCTTGATCTGGCTTCGTCGCCCAGCCGCTGCGATACATCATCCACAGGAACGACGGCTTGATCCATGTCATCCGGTCGAACTTGAACGGTGACACAAATCTTCCTGCCGCGACAGCAGGCTCTGCGATCGCTGGCGAGTACGCCTGGTACACGGTGACAGTGCGAGCATCAAACGCTGCCCGCACTTGCCGTCCGGGGACGCGGTCACCCGTCAATGGAGCGTCCCGCATCTCAGGCGGCTCCATCGCGGACGGTCCCGACGACAGCGATCGCACCCAGCTTCAGAATCGGCACTGAGGTGATAACTTGCATGGATGTCACTATAGAACGTGTCTTGTGGGCTAAGGGAAAATTAGCGATGTAGCCCGTAGGAATCTTCGGGCCGCAGCCCGGACAGGGATGGGACTCGTCAGTGCGGGCGCTTAACGAGCGTAAGCGCGGACTAGACCAGGAACTGCGACGTCGCGCGACCGAATACCTGGCCGGCGGATATATTATCTTCGCACTCATGGATTACACGACCGACGTTCTTGAAGGCGCGTTCGGAGTTTCCGGCGGTCCGCCATAATGTCGGACGGGGTGTATTACTGGCGCCGAAACCTCAGGATGGTGTTGGCGTGACTCATGTCAGGGTCGGGCAGTATCGGCTCCGCCGGCAGATTCACGGTCGTGGTGCCTTCGGCGAGGTCTATGTCGTGGTCGGGCCCGCACGAGCCAGCGATGAGTCCGCGGTTACCCGGGCGGTCGCCGAGGGGGACAGGTCGATTAGGCCGGATACTGATCCGCTGTTCCCCGCGCCCGCCGGCGTGATCGCGAAGCCTTTTATCCTGACGAAGGATAATTATCGTATAAGTGCATCAATCCTTCGTGATCACGCGTACGGGTCATCCGGCACGGTGCGAGGGGCCAGGCCCAGCGGGATCACCGTCCAGACTCGCCGGTCGGGATGACAGCGACGCACCGTGGCTTCAAGTCGTTCGCGTTGGCCACCACAGAGCCCGTCGGCATCTGCCCCGCCTCGACGTGCCTCCCGCCGAGCGCGGACGTCCAGCCCGCGAGCGCCCAGTCCCGCCGTTGCCGCGCGCTTCCCCGCACCCGCCCGCCCGGGGCGGTAACCTTCTAAACTGGGCCGTTCGGCAGGGTTGTTCCGGGGGAGGAGAGGGCACGTGTACCTGAAGTCCCTCACCCTGCGCGGCTTCAAGTCGTTCGCGTCCGCCACCACGCTCCGCCTCGAGCCCGGCATCACCTGCGTCGTCGGCCCGAATGGCTCGGGCAAGTCCAACATCCTCGACGGACTCTCGTGGGTGATGGGCGAGCAGGGCGCCAAGAGCCTGCGCGGCGGCAAGATGGAAGACGTCATCTTCGCGGGCACGACCTCGCGCGCCCCCCTGGGACGGGCCGAGGTCACCCTCACCATCGACAACACCGACGGCGCGCTGCCGATCGACTACGCCGAGGTGACAATCAGCCGGCTGATGTTCCGCTCCGGCCAGAGCGAGTACTCGATCAACGGCGACTCCTGCCGCCTGCTCGACGTCCAGGACCTGCTCTCCGACAGCGGCCTCGGCCGCGAGATGCACGTCATCGTGGGCCAGGGCCAGCTCGACCAGATCCTGCACGCGGGCCCCGAGGCCAGGCGGGCGATCATCGAAGAGGCCGCGGGCGTGCTCAAGCACCGCAAGCGCAAGGAGAAGGCGCTCCGCAAGCTCGATGCGATGCAGGCCAACCTGACTAGGCTGGTCGACCTGACGGCCGAGCTCAACCGCCGCCTGAAGCCGCTCGGCCGGCAGGCCGAGGTCGCCCGCAGGGCCGCGACCATCCAGGCCGACTTGCGCGATGCCCGGCTGCGGCTGCTGGCCGACGACTACCTGGCGCTCCGCGACAAGCTCGAGCGGGAGGTGGCCGACGAGGCCGCGATCCTCGCCCGCCGCACCATGCTCGAGGCCAGCCTCGCCCAGGCCCGCCAGCAGGAGGCCGAGCTCGACGCGGCGATGGCGAGCCAGACGGCCGAGCTCGCCCAGGCGCAGCAGACCTGGTTCGCGCTCTCCTCGCTGACCGAGCGGCTGCGCTCGGTCGCCGGACTCGCCAACGAGCGCGCGCGGCACCTCGCGTCCGACCCCGAGCCCGAGCGGCCGGGGCGCGACCCGGACGAGCTCGACCGGCAGGCCGAGGAGCTCCGCGCGGAAGAGGCAGGGCTGACCGAGCGGATGGACGAGGGCCGCGAGGCGCTCGCCCTCGCGGTCGCCGAGCGGACCGCCGTCGAGGGCGGGCTGGCGCACGCCGAGCGCAGGCTGGCCGACGCCGCCCGCGCCGCCGCGGGCCGGGCCGAGCGGCTGGCCCGGCTGCGCGGCATGGTCGACGCCGCCCGCAGCCGCGGCGCCGCCACCGGCGAGGAGATCGACCGGCTGAGCGCCGCCGTCGAGCAGGCCCGCGGCCGCGCCGAGCGCGCCCAGCACGAGTACAGCGAGGTCCAGGATGTGGCCGACGGGGGCGACTCCGACCGCTCCGGCCTCGCCGCCGAGCTCGACCAGGCAACCAAAGATCACAATCAGCACTCCGAACGGACCGTTGCTTCGCGCAAGGCCGAACGCGCCGCCAACAGTGAGGTAGCCGCCCTCAGAGCGCGCGTCGACGCGCTCAAGGAGACCCTCCGCCGCGGCGTGGACGCCACCGCCGCGGTGCTGGCCGACCCCGACCGCTTCCGCGGCGTCCTCGGCTCGTTCGCCGCCCAGCTCACCGTCGCCGACGGCTACCAGAAGGCCATCGCCGCCGCCCTCGGCGCCGCCGCCGAGGCCCTCACCGTGACCGGCCTCGACGCGGCGGTCGAGGTCCTGACCGACATTCGTACCGCCAACGCCGGCACGGTCGGCCTGGTCATCGCCTCGTCTCCGGCCGGCCCCTCCAGCCCAGGCGGCCCCGGTACCTCTGGCAGCCCCTCCAGCCCAGGCGGTCCCAATTTCCCCGACCGTCACTCGCGCCCCACCCTTCCCGCCGGCGCGCGGTGGGCGGTTGACCTAGCGAGCGGCCCAGCCGAGCTGGCAGGCGCGGTCGATGAGCTGCTCGCCAACGTCGTGGTGGTCGCGGACCTCGCCCAGTCGGCCGGGTTCGTGCGGGATAATCCCGGTTTCCGCTGCGTGACCGCCGACGGCGACCTGATCGGCGCGCACTGGGCGCACGGCGGGTCGGCCGGGGCGCAGTCGCTGCTCGACGTGCGCGCCGCCGCCGATGACGCGGCCGCCAAGCTGGCCGCGGCCGAGACGGCGAGCGAGGCGACGGCCGAGACCCTGGCCGAGGCGACCGAGGCGCAGGACGAGGCCAGGCAGGTACTGGAGGAGATCCGAGGGCGGCTGCGCGCCGCCGACGCCGCCACCGCCGAGATCTCCGGACGGCTCGGGCGGCTGGCCGGGGCCGCGCGGGCGGCCGCCGACGAGGCCAAGCGGCTCGACGCGGCGGTCGGCGCCGCGCAGCGCAGCGCCGAGAAGGACCTGGCCAAGCTCGCCCAGCTGAAGACCGAGCTGGCCGAGGCCGAGGCCGACGAGGACCGGGCGCGCGACCCGGAGTTTGAGAACGAGCAGGCCGACGAGGAACGGGCCGAGCTCACCCGGCGGGCCGGCGCGGCCCGCGAGGCCGAGATGGAGGCGCGTCTCGAGGTCCGCACGGTCGAGGAGCGGCTGCGCGCCATCAGCGGCCGGGCCGACTCCCTGGCCGCGTCGGCCACCGCCGAGCGGGCCGCCAGGGAGCGCGCGGCCATCCGGCGGCGGCAGCGCGCCGCCCAGGGCGCGGTCGCCCGCGCCGTCGCCGCCGGGGCGGCCGCGGCGGTGTCCGCCGCCGAATCCTCACTGGCCGAGTCCAACAACCGCCGCGCCGCCGCCGAGACCGCGACCGCGGCCGCCAGCGGGACCCTGAAGACCGTCCGTGCTCAGGCCACCGCGGTCTCGACCGAGCTCGACGCGGTGGTGAACACCGCCCACGGGACCGAGATCTCCAGGAACGAGCACCGGCTTCGCCTCGAGCAGCTGGCGTCGCACGCAACCGACGAGTACGGCGTCGAGCCCGACGCCCTCGCCGCCGAGTACGGCCCCGGAGTGCTGATCCTCGTCCCGGCTGGCTCCCCCCTCGGCGTCGCCGCCCGCAAGCGCGGCACCGCCGTCGTCGTGCCCTCCGAAGCCTCAACCCCGGCCAGCTCGACCGCCGAGTCTGACGCTCCCACTGCCTCCTCGGCCCCGGCTTCCGCCTCTCCCGACCAGGCCACCGCCTCTCCCGACCAGGCCACCGCCTCTCCCGACCAGGCCACCGCCTCTCCCAGCCGGGCCACGCCGTCTCCGGACCAGGCCGCCGACTCTCCGGCCCCGGCCACCGCCGCGGACACTCCGGATATGTCGGATACGCCTGAGGCCTCGGATGGTCCGGTCGCCCCGGCCGTTGCCGCGCCTGGGTCGCTCGCGGACGCACTCCGCGCGGTGCGGACCGAGGCGGAGGAGGCCGAGGCGGAAGAGGCCGAGGCGGCGCCGCCGTCGCGCAAGTCCCGGGCGGCCGAGGCCGACGCAGCGCCGGAGACCGTCGGCGTGCCCTATGTACGGGCCGAGCAGGAGGAGCGGGCGGCCGAGGCCGACCGGCAGCTCACCCGGCTGGGCAAGGTCAACCCGCTCGCGCTTGAGGAGTACGAGGCGCTGCAGGAGCGGCACCAGTTCCTCGCCACCCAGCTCGAAGACCTCCGCAAGACCCGGCGTGACCTGCTGATGGTGGTCAAGGAGGTCGACGACCGGGTGCAGGAGGTCTTCGCCTCCGCCTACGCCGACACCGCGCGCGAGTTCGAGGGCCTGTTCTCCCGGCTGTTCCCCGGCGGCCAGGGCCGCCTGATACTGACCGAGCCGGATGACATGCTGACCACCGGCATCGAGATCGAGGCGCGCCCGCCCGGCAAGAAGGTGAAGCGGCTGTCCCTGCTGTCGGGCGGCGAGCGGTCGCTGACCGCCATCGCCTACCTGTTCGCGATCTTCAAGGCCCGGCCGTCGCCGTTCTACGTGCTCGACGAGGTCGAGGCGGCCCTCGACGACAGCAACCTGCAGCGCCTGCTGGGCGTCTTCGGCGAGCTGCAGGAGAGCTCGCAGCTGATCGTCATCACCCACCAGCGGCGGACGATGGAGGCGGCCGACGCGCTCTACGGCGTCTCGATGCGCGGTGACGGCGTCTCCATGGTCATCAGCCAGCGCGTCCGCGAAGCCGAGCCCGCGTAGCGCATTGCGCGAGTACCGGAGTACCGGGTCTTGATGCGGGCAGGCTGTAGTGTGCTCAGGGGGTTTGAACGCGGGCCGACGGTGTTCGGGTCGCGTCGGGGACGTGCAATTCTTGGAGACAGTGGGCTGAAATGATCGCGTACATCATCATCATCGTGGTGGTCGCCGTGCTGCTCGTCGGCGTCGGCAGCACGATGTTCCTGCGGCCGCGGGGCATGCACGGGGTTCGCCGCAGCAGAAACGGCCAGCTCGACCTGACCGGCTCGATGCCCGCGGTGAAGGACGCCGACTCCGACACTGAGTCCGGCGGCGGGACCGCGACCGCGACCGCCACCGCGCCGCCGCGCACGGCGGAGCCGTCCGCGCCGCCGCCCGCCCGCCCGACGCTGGAGAAGCCGCCGCCCTCGGCCGGCCGGATGGTGCGGCTGCGGGCCCGGCTGGCCCGGTCGCAGAGTGGCTTCGGCACCGCGCTGCTGAGCCTGCTGTCGCGCGAGCGGCTGGACGACGACACCTGGGACGAGATCGAGGAAGTCCTCATCACCGCCGACGTCGGGGTCACCCCGGCCCGGCAGATCGTCTCCGACCTGCGGACGAAGGTAAAGGTCGAGGGGACCAGGACCCCCGATGACGTCAGGGAGATGCTCCGGGCCGAACTGCTGGGCGAGGTGGAGACCGGCGCCAGCCGCGCGCTGCGGACCCAGCGGCACGAGGGGCGCCCGGCCGTCATCCTGGTGGTCGGCGTCAACGGCACCGGGAAGACGACCACCGTCGGCAAGCTGGCCCGGTCACTGGTGGGCGACGGGCAGACGGTGGTGCTCGGAGCGGCCGACACGTTCCGGGCCGCGGCGGCCGACCAGCTGCAGACCTGGGGCGAGCGGGTAGGGGCGGAGACCATCCGCTCCGACAAGGACCAGGCCGACCCGGCCAGCGTGGCCTACGACGCGGTCTCGGCCGGCATCGAGCAGGAGGCGGACGTGGTGCTGATCGACACCGCCGGGCGCCTGCACACCAAGAACGACCTGATGGACGAGCTCGGCAAGGTCAAGCGGGTGGTGGAGAAGCGCACCGCCGTCGACGAGGTGCTGCTGGTGCTCGACGCGACTACCGGCCAGAACGGGCTCCGCCAGGCGCGGGTGTTCGCCGAGGTAGTCGACGTCTCCGGGATCGTGCTGACCAAGCTCGACGGCACCGCCAAGGGCGGCATCGTGATCGCGGTGCAGCGCGAGCTGGGCGTCCCGGTGAAGCTGGTCGGCCTCGGCGAGGGCCCGGACGACCTGGCGCCGTTCGACCCGGTCGCATTCGTCGACGCGATCCTCGGCGGCTGAGCAGGAAACTGCAGCGTAATAATTCCGGCTGCGGATTCACCGTCATGACACATTCGGACTGGACGCAGGAAACGCCGGTAAGGCATTGTCGGGTGTGGTGAACGAAAGGGTGATCACGTGAGGCTAATCACGGCTGTCATCAAGCCCTTCAAACTCGACGATGTCAAGGCAGCGTTGCAGGCATTCGGCGTGCACGGCATGACAGTCAGTGAAGCGAGCGGATACGGCAGACAGCGCGGGCACACCGAGGTGTACCGAGGCGCCGAGTATCAGGTTGACCTGGTGCCGAAGGTCAGAGTGGAAGTCATCTGCGACGACGAAGACGCCGACGATCTCGTCGTCGTCATGGTCAAGGCAGCGCAGACCGGCCGTATCGGCGACGGCAAGGTCTGGACGGTGCCGATCGAGACGGTGGTCAGGGTACGCACTGGGGAGCGCGGTCCTGACGCCATCTGAGCTGGGTTAGCCCCGGCTCAGAGCTGGCATAACACCACCACCACCATCAATCGAGAGGCCGGTACCACGAGCGCGCCCTAGCGCGGGCGCGTGCTGATCATTCGGGGGACGACCTGGTGAGCGTGATGACTTCTTTCGCGGCTGATCGCAGCCGAAGGACAACTGAAACCGATCGCTGGCTGGCCGGGATGCTGGGGGCCGAGCCCGGCGTGGCCCTGGTCGCCGTCGGCGGCTACGGCCGCAAGGAACTGCTCCCCGGCAGCGACCTCGACGTGCTGATGCTGCACGACGGCAGGGACGGCATCGCCAGGATCGCCGACCGGATCTGGTACCCGGTCTGGGACTCGGGCGCCCGGCTCGACCACGCCGTGCGGACCGTGCCGCAGGCCAGACGGGTGGCCCGCAGCGATCTCAAGGTCGCCCTCGGGCTGCTGCACGCCCGGCACGTCGCGGGCGACGCGGACCTGACGACGAGGCTCCGCGAGGGCGCGCTCGAGGACTGGCGGGCCAACGCCAGGACCCGGCTGGCCGAGTTGAAGGGGCTGCACGAGGAGCGGACCAGGCTCCACGGCGAGCTCGCCTACCTGCTCGAGCCGGATCTGAAGGAGTCGCGCGGCGGGCAGCGGGACGTGCACGCCATCCAGGCGATCGCCGCCGCCTGGGTCGCGCCCGCCCCCGGTCCGAAGGTCAGGGCCGCCTACGAGCAGATTCTGGACGCGCGGCACGTGCTCCACGAGGTCACCGGGCGACGGCTTGACCGGCTGGTGCTCGAGGAGCAGGACGAGGTGGCGCGCACGCTCGGCCTGCTCGACGGCGACGCGCTGCTGCGCCAGCTGGCGGGCGCGGGCCGGACCATCGCCTACGCGGTCGATCACGCCTTCCGGCAGGCCGACCGGGCGGGCGGCCGCCGCGCGCTCGGCGTCCGGATGAGAAGGGGCAAGCTGGACCGGCGGCCGCTCGCCGACGGGGTGGTCGAGCAGGACGGCGAGGTCGTCCTGGCCCGGGCGGCGGTGCCGCGGACCGACCCGGTGCTGGTGCTGCGGGTCGCCGCCGCCGCCGCCCAGGTCGGGCTGCCGATCGCGCCGCGGGCGCTGGCCCGGCTGGCCGAATGCCCGCCGCTGTCGATCCCGTGGCCGCCCGACGCCCGCAACGAGCTGCTGGCGCTGCTCGGCGCCGGGGCGGGCGCGATCGCGGTCTGGGAGGCGCTCGACCAGGAGGGCCTGCTGGCCACGCTGATCCCGGACTGGGAGCGGGTCAGGAACCGGCCCCAGCGCAACCCGCTGCACCGCTTCACGGTCGACCGGCACCTGGTCGAGTGCGCCGCCAACGCGGCCGGGCTCGCCCGTGACGTGTCCCGGCCGGACCTGCTGCTGCTGGCGGCGCTGCTGCACGACATCGGCAAGGGCTGGCCGGGCGACCACAGCGTCTCCGGCGAGGTCGTCGCCCGTGATGTGTGCAAACGGGTCGGGCTCAGCGATACCGACGTCGAGCTGGTCGCCGAGGCCGTCCGCCACCACCTGCTGCTCCCGGTCGTGGCGACCCGCAGGGACCTCGACGACCCGATGACGGTGGAGCACGTCGCGACGACCGTGGGCGGCAGCAGGACGCTGCTCGAGCTGCTGCACGCGCTCGCCATCGCCGACGGGATGGCCACCGGCCCGGCCGCCTGGAACGACTGGAAGGCCGGGCTGGTCGCCGATCTCGTCCGCCGGGTGAGCGCGGTGCTCGACGGCGAGCCGATGCCGGAGCCGGCCGTGCTGCGCGAGGACCAGCTGGCGCTGGTGACCGACGGCGGCCCGGCCGCGATCGTCGACGGCAACGAGGTCACCGTGGTCGCGCTCGACCGACCGGGCCTGCTCTGGCGGGCGGCCGGGGTGCTGGCCTCGCACCGGCTGACGGTCCGCGGCGCCAACGCGACCGCCGTCGGCGACACCGCCGTCACCGTGTTCAACGTCGTGCCGGAGTACGGCGACCCGCCCGACGCGATGCTCGTCTCCTCGGACCTGCGGCGGATGCTGGAGGGCCGCCTCGACGTCGAGGACCGCCTCGAGCGCCGGGCCCGCGCCGTCCGCGGCCGCGGCTTCACCGCCCCGCCGCCCAAGGTCACCCTGGTCGATGACGCCTCGACCAGCGCCACCGTGGTCGAGGTCCGCGCGCACGACGAGCCCGGCCTGCTCTGGCGGATCGGACGGGCGCTCGGCGAATGCGGGCTGAACGTGCACGCCGCCCGGATCGAGACGCTGGGTGCGGAGGCGGTCGACGTCTTCTACGTCACCGATGAGACCGGCGGCCTGCTGACCGACCCGGATCTGCGCAAGCGCACGGTGCAGATGGTGCTTTCCGCGCTCAGCCCGGCCTGAGAGGCGGAGCTCAGGGTCCGTTCGGGGCAGAAAATGACCTCAGCCGGACGACCGGTCGCGCTGACTAATACCTCAGCCCCTAATCACCGGTAGCCTTGGAGTGTGTTTGAGACGCTCTCCGATCGGCTAACCCAGGTCTTCTCCTCGCTGCGCGGCAAGGGGCGGCTGTCGCCGGCCGACATCGATGCCACCGCGCGCGAGATTCGCATCGCGCTCCTCGAGGCGGATGTTGCGCTGCCCGTGGTGCGCCAGTTCATCGGGCGGGTGAAGGAGCGGGCCGCCGGGGCGGAGGTGTCGCAGGCGCTGAACCCCGCCCAGCAGGTCATCAAGATCGTGCACGAGGAACTCGTCACGATCCTCGGCGGCGAGACCCGGCGGCTGCGGTTCGCCAAGAACCCGCCGACCGTGATCATGCTGGCCGGCCTCCAGGGCGCCGGCAAGACCACGCTGGCGGGCAAGCTCGGCCTGTGGCTGAAGGAGCAGGGCAACACGCCGATGCTCGTCGCGGCCGACCTGCAGCGGCCCAACGCGGTCACCCAGCTCCAGGTGGTCGGCGAGCGGGCCGGCGTCCCGGTCTTCGCGCCAGAGCCCGGCAACGGCGTCGGCGACCCGGTCACGGTGGCCAGGCGGTCGCTCGACGAGGCCCGCCGGTTGCAGCACAACATCGTGATCATCGACACGGCCGGCCGTCTCGGCATCGACACCGAGTTGATGGCGCAGGCCGAGGCGATCAGGGACGCGACCGACCCGGACGAGGTGCTGTTCGTCGTCGACGCGATGATCGGCCAGGACGCGGTGACGACCGCCCAGGCGTTCCTGGACGGGGTCGGCTACGACGCCGTGGTGCTGACCAAGCTCGACGGCGACGCCCGCGGCGGTGCGGCGCTGTCGATCGCGGCGCTGACCGGCAAGCCGGTGATGTTCGCCTCGACCGGTGAGAAGCTGTCCGATTTCGACCTGTTCCACCCGGACCGGATGGCGACCCGGATCCTGGACATGGGCGATGTCCTCAGCCTGATCGAGCGGGCGGAGAAGGCGTTCGACGCCGAGCAGACCGCCTCGATCGCCGAGCGGATGATGTCCGGCGAGGGGTTCACCCTCGAGGACTTCGTCGAGCAGCTCCAGATGCTGCGCAAGCTCGGACCGCTGAAGAACATCCTCGGCATGATGCCGGGCGCGTCGAAGAACAAGGAGCTCCTGGACAAGGTCAACGACAAGGACCTGGACCGGGCCGAGGCCATCGTCCGCTCGATGACCCCCGAGGAGCGGCGCAGCCCCAAGGTCATCAACGGCTCGCGGCGGCTGCGCATCGCCAACGGCTCCGGCGTCTCCGTCGGCGAGGTCTCGCAGCTGGTCACGAACTTCTTCGAGGGCCAGAAGCAGATGAAGATGCTGATGGGCGGCGGGATGCCGGGCATGCCGGGCATCCCCGGCATGGGCGGCGGCGCCCGGCGCTCGGCCAAGGCGGCCAAGGCGGCCAAGAACGCGAAGGGCAAGCGCCGCAGCGGCGACCCGCGCAAGGCCGCGCTCGGCCCGGCGGGCGGTTCCGGCGCCGGGAACGGCGCGGCCGCGGGCGTGCCCGCGCTGCCGGCCGCCGCCGCGGCGCAGGACACCCCGCAGTCGATGGAGGAGCTGGCCGAGATGCTCCAGCAGGCCCAGTCGGCCGGCGGCCCGGGCGGCTTCGGCGGAGCGGGCGGCGAGGGCGGCTTCCCCGGCTTCGGCAACCCCGCCAACGTGCCGCAGTTCCCGGGCGGGGGCGGCGGCTCGAACGTCATCCCGGCCGCCTTCGGCCGTCGCAACAAGAAGAAGAAGTAGGTCGAGGAGTCGGGCGACCCTCGCAAAGCGGGCGCGTTAACCTTTCGTTCACCTTCTGTTCGCCATGGTTGTGTCAAAGAGTCACTGCATGGCTACTCAAAGTCATAATCTGCTTGCGACGCTGAGATATGAGCACCTCAGCAGCACCACCAGCTGACGCTGACGCCTTCAAGTCACTCGATGAAACCCGCGTCACCAGAGCTCAGTTGAAGATCATGTTCATCTCGGGCATGGGCTTCTTCACCGACGCCTACGACCTGTTCGTGATCGGCATCGTGGTGGCGCTGCTGAAACCCGAGTGGTCGCTGTCGACCAGCCAGGTGTCGTGGCTGAACTCGTCCACCCTGCTTGCCTCGGCCGTCGGCGCGATCGTGTTCGGGCGGGTCGCGGACATGCTCGGCCGGAAGCGGATCTACGGCTTTGAGGTGCTGATCCTCGCGATCGGCGCGCTCGCCTCGGCGTTCGCCCCCAACTACACGTTCCTGCTCATATGCCGGGTCGTCCTCGGCATCGGCATCGGCGGCGACTACCCGGTCTCGGCCACGATCATGAGCGAGTACTCGGGCAAGCGGGACCGCGGCAAGATGGTCGGGCTCGTATTCGCCATGCAGGGGGCCGGCCTGCTCTTCGGCCCGCTGTTTGCCTCCGCCCTGCTGGGCTCGGGCCTGTCCAGTGACTACGTCTGGCGGATCCTGCTCGCCTTCGGCGCCGTGCCTGGCATGGCCGTGTTCTACCTGCGCCGCCGCATCCACGAGACGCCGCGGTTCGCGATGGCCGGGGGCGCCGCCGACGAGGCTCAGGCGGCCATCGAGCAGGCCACCGAGGTCGACCGGGCGCCGGCTCCGGTGGCCGAGTCGAAAGCGCGCAATGGGCTGACCGTCGCTCAGGGTTACCTGATGCTGATCCAGAGCAAACGCATGCTGGTCTGGCTGATCGGCACGGCGGGCGCGTGGGCGCTGCTTGACTTCTGCTACTACGGGAACACGATCTCCACCCCGGAGATCCTCGACCTGCTCAACCCGCACGCCAGCCTGCTGCACAACACGCTGGTGCAGCTGGCCATCTTCGCCATCTTCGCGGTGCCCGGGTACGTCGTCGCGATCCTGCTGCTCGACAAGACCGGGCGAAGAAGGATCCAGGTACTCGGCTTCGGCCTGATGGGGCTGATGTTCCTGCTGATCGGGCTCATCCCCAGCGTCACCAAGACCGCCCTGCTGTTCGCCCTGCTCTACGGGATCAGCTACTTCTTCACCGAGTTCGGGCCCAACACCACGACGTTCATCTATCCGGCCGAGATCTTCCCGACCCAGGTCCGCACGACCGCCCACGGCATATCGGCCGGGGCCGGGAAGCTGGGCGCGTTCCTCGGCGCCTTCCTGTTCCCGGACTTCCTCGCCTCCTCGCTCGGCGTCCGCGGCGCGGAGATAATCGCCGCGATCGTCGCGCTCGTCGGCATGCTGCTGACCATCGCGACCCTCCCGGAACCCAGGGGCAAAACCCTCGAGCAGCTCAGCGACGAGGCGCTGGCCCCGGCGCCAGTGCGCCCGAGAGCGCAGCCCGTCGCCAGCCCGGGTAGCTGACCCGTGAAAGCCACGCAACCGAAGCGGGAGCCAGGATGACGTACCGAGTCGTGGTTGGAGTAGACGGTTCCGCGCACGGAGACGCCGCCCTGCGCTGGGCGCTCGAGCAGGCCGAGACCCGAGGCGGCCAGGTAACGGCCGTCTTCGCCTGGCAGCAGCCATTCGTCTCGGTTCCCGGCGCCTTCGACCGGGAGGAACTCGAGCAGGCGGCCAAGGACTTCCTGATCGAGAAGGTCAGCGCGGTCGCGCCGTCACCCAAGGTCCCGTTGCTGCCGCTGGTGGCCGAGGGTGACTCGGCCGAGGCGCTGGTGCTGGCGGCCAAGGACGCGGACCTGCTGGTGGTCGGCACCCGCGGACGTTCGCCGTTCTTGGGGAGCGTGCTCGGCTCGGTCAGCCTGCGCTGCGCCGCGGGCGCCGATTGCCCGGTGACGCTGATCAAGCTGACCAGCGAGAAACCGCAGCCGCAGGTCCCGCCCGGCCCAGCTTGACGGCCGCCGGACCCGCCCCGGACCGGCTGACCCTAGTCGGCGGCCAGGTCGCGCACCGACGCGATCGTGTCGGCCTCGGCCGCGGGCTTGTCCTCGCGGTAGCGCAGCACGCGCGCGAACCGCAGCGCGACCCCGCCCGGATAGCGCGGGGAGCGCTGCACGCCGTCGAACGCGACCTCGACCACGAGCTCGGGCCGGACGTAGACGGTCCAGTCGTCGCGGTGGTCCTCAAGTTCCTGCAGCCGCGCCGTCTGCCAGGTGAGCAGCTCGTCGGTGAGGCCCTTGAACGTCTTGCCGAGCATCACCCAGCCGCCCGTCTCCGGGTCGCGCGCCCCCAGGTGCAGGTTGGACAGCCACCCCTTGCGCCGGCCGTGCCCCCACTCGACCGCCAGCACCACCAGGTCGAGCGTGTGCCGCGGCTTGACCTTGATCCAGCCCGCCCCGCGCCGTCCGGCCGCGTACGGCGTGGCCAGCGACTTGACCACCACGCCCTCGTGGCCGCGGGCGACCGCGTCGCGGAAGAACGCGTCCGCCTCCTCCGGGTTCGCCGTCACCAGTCGCGGCATCAGCATCTCGGGCGGGACGACGGCGGCCAGCGCGTCCCGCCGCTCGACGTCGGGCAGGTCGATGAGGTCGGCCCCGTCCAGGTGCAGCACGTCAAACAGGAACGCCGACAGCGGCACCGACGGATCGCCCCCGCCTGCCCCCGCGCCTCCGTCGCCGCCCGTCCCGCCCTGGCTGGCCGCCCGCGCGGCCGTGTCCTGAAAGGCGTACGGCCGCCCGTCCGGCCGCAGCGCGATCAGCTCCCCGTCGAACACGGCCGTCCGCAGCGGCAGCGCCGCCAGCGCCGCCACCACCTCGGGCAGCCGCCCGGTGATGTCGTCGAGCGTGCGCGTGAACAGCCGAACGTTGCCACCGGAGACATGGGCCTGGATCCGGATGCCGTCCAGCTTCCACTCCACCGCGGCCGGCGTGCCCGTCGTTTCCGCAGTTCCCGCCGTCTCGTCGGCCTGGGTGCCCTCGTCCCCGCCGCCGTCGGCCTTGCCCGCCCGGCCTTTCCCAGCCCGGCTCTTGCCACCGCGGGCTTTGTCCGCGTCGGCCGCGATCTTGGCCAGCGCCGCCTCGACCGACGGCGCACTCGACGCCAGCATCGGCTTGAGCGGCTGGCCGACCAGCAGCCCGAAGTCAGATAGCGCGTCGGCGCCGCCGTCCAGCGCGGCCTCGGCCACGGCCGGCAGCGACCCGCGCAGCATCACCGCCCGCCGCACGAGCGCCACCGGCACCTCGGACGCCCGCGCGACCGCCTCGGTCATCACCCCGTCGAGCGCCCCCTGGCGCAGCTCCCCGGACAGCAGCCGGACCAGGAAGAACTGCTCGTCGGCGGTGGCCGCCCCCAGCACCTGGTCGACCAGCCGCTTCCGCTCGGCAACCGACCCCTGGCCCACCACCGCCCCGATCTCGCTGAACGACGCGTCCACCCCGAGAACCGTCAGCGACGGCTCGGCCGACGCGGGCGGCGCGGACCGCAGCGCCGCCCAGCCCACCCCGATCTGCCGCTGCGGCAGCTCACCTGACAGGTACGCCACCACGATCGGAATCTCGTCAGGCCCGGCCGACCGGAGCGCGGCCGCGATCGCGGCTATCTTGGCCAGCCGCCCCGACGAACCCGCGACCGCGCTGGAAATCTCCGCAACCTCTGCTAGCAGCACCCGTCCATTGTGACCCGTTCCACCCCGCAGCGTCCGCACGGTCCGCGCCAACGGCGCGCGCGTCCGGCCCCGCACCCCCGTTCGTACTAGCGCTGTGGCCCGCCGCGCCAATCGCGCACGGCCTCGACCCACGCAAATGGCCCGTGCAGCGGGCTGCGCGGGCCATTCAGCGTTCGGTCGGGCGAAAAAGGATCACCCTTGGGCGACGTCCGCCTTCGAGCGACGGAAGCGCGGCCGGGTATCCCCGGCCGGCCACAGGTAGTAGCCGGTGGGGAGCAGGCGGAGGTTGACCTTGTCGTCCAGCGTGCCCCAGAGGCCGCGCCGGAAGAAGATCGCGATCACGATCGCGACCAGGCCGAGGATGATCAGGTACCAGGCGTTGTAGGACTCCAGCGTCTGCTGGAGGATGATGAAGACGGCCGTGCCGATGATCGGGCCCTCGATGGTGCCGATGCCGCCGATGATCACCGCGAACGCCATCTCGGCGGTCCACTGCACGCTGAACACGCCGCCCGAGGTGCCCGGGACGACCTGGAGCTGCTGGATCGCGAGGACCCCGCCGGCCGCGCCGCAGCCGGCCGCGGCGACCACGAAGACCAGCAGCCGCGCCAGGCCGACCCGGACGCCGGAGGACCGCGCGGCCTGCTCGTCGTCGCGGATCGCGGTCAGCGTCAGCCCGACCCGGGAGCGGAGCAGGAAGTAGACGCCGCCGATGGCGAGGACCGCGACGGTCAGCGCCGCCCAGTAGGTGTAGGCCGCCAGCACCGCCGGGTCCATCCCGGTCAGCCCCGGCAGCGGCTCGCCGGTGCCCCCGCCGATCGAGCCGATCTGCTCGATGACGAGCATGATCGCCGCCGCCAGAACCCAGGTCGCGATCGCGAAGTAGCCGGTCCGCAGCCGCGAGACCAGCCACCACAGCGGCAGCGCGCAGAGCGCCGCCCCGATCGCCGCGATCGGCAGCGCGGCCCACGGGGTGAGCCCGTGCATCGCCGGGATCAGCACGAAGTACGCGCCGAGGCCGAAGAACGCCTGCTGCCCGACCGAGACCAGCCCGGCGTAGCCGGCCAGCAGGTTCCACATCGACGCGAGCGTGAGCACGATCAGCGCCTGCACCATGATGCCGGTGGTGCCCGCGCCGATGTAGTACGGGAACAGGAACAGCACCACGATCACGACGATCGCGCCGACGCCGCTCCACGCCACGTTCCTGCGCGACCGGGTGACCCTCAACTCCTTTTCCCCCGAACGGACCCTGGTCTTCGCCATCTCGGTCATGACTGGGCCCTCCGGCCGGTAAGCCCCTGCGGCCACACCACGAGCACCAGCAGGAAGATGACGTACCCGCCGAGTTGCTCGTACCCGATGTTGATCTGCGCGCCGATCTGCTGGGCGACGCCGAGGACGATCCCGCCGAGCAGCGTGCCCCACAGCGAGCCGAGCCCGCCGATCACCACCGCCGCGAACGCGAACAGCAGGATCGTGTCGGTCCCGGTGGTCGGGTCGATCGTGGTGGTCAGGCCGTAGGACATCCCGGCCAGCGCCACCGTGCCGAACGCGATCGCGGCGGCGATGCCGAACACGTGCCGGTAGTTCGCGCCCGACAGCTGGGCGGCCTCCCGGTCGTCGGCCACGGCGCGGATCAGCCGCCCGTACTTGGAGCCGGACAGGAAGTACTGCAGGGCCAGCAGCACCACGACGGCGAGGATGAAGATGTACACGTCGAGCCAGGCGATCGTGATCTGCGACCCGATCGAGAACGAGGCGGTGGTGAAGCTGTCGCCGACCGCCAGGCCCCGGCTGTCGGAGGTGAAGAACTGCAGGAGGCCGTTCTCGATCACGATCGACAGCCCGAACGTGACGATCAGCGTGGTCAGCTCGCCGCGGCTGAGCGCGGCCTGGATGACGGACCGCTGCAGCACGTAGCCGAGCACCGCCATCGCCAGCACGACCACCGGCACCGACCACAGGAACGGCA
>Ga0302325_10007657_pt1 | contig 23904 bp, 11 predicted proteins | sample Palsa_T0_2_FD_201948 | JGI IMG/M metagenome (GOLD analysis project Ga0302325, IMG submission 201948) | Peat permafrost microbial communities from Stordalen Mire near Abisko, Sweden - Palsa_T0_2 | ecosystem: Environmental > Terrestrial > Soil > Palsa > Peat permafrost | place: Sweden: Abisko... | reverse complement strand
AGCCGGTCGTTCAGGGCGATGGCCTTCTCGGCATCGGCCTGCGCGCCATCGTGGTCGTTGGCCCTCATCTTCACGGTGCTCCGCAGCAGACGGGCTTCGGCCGAATCGCCCCGGCTGAGTATCCGATCGATCACGGCCGCGCCAGCGGCGTTCTGGCCATCGCCGATGAGAGCCGTTCCATACAGGTAGTCGAACGCCTGGTCGGCGGGCTTCAGTGGCCCGAGCGGGGCCAACAGCGCGATGGCTTGTTTGTATTTGCCTAGGCTGTTATAGCAACTGGCGAGCAGCAGAGTGACCTGGTCTTTGAACTGCGGCGCCAGCGAGGCGGCCCGTTCGAAGCGGGCGGCGGCCTCGGCGGGGCGGCCGGTCTTGTAATACGCCAGCCCCAGATTCAGCAGCAGGGCCGGATTCTCCGGGCTTTGGGTGAGGGCCCGATCGTATTCCGCAATGGCTTCGCCGTAGCGGCCGGCGCGGGCCAACGCGGCGCCCAAATTCGAACGCACCTCCACCGCATCCGGATGGGCGTCCAGATATTCGCGATATGCGCGGATGGCGCTGTCGACATCTTCCGCCTGGGGCTGCTGCGCCCACAAGCCGGGCGCTACAAGAGCCATGATTACCGCCACAGTGTTGCCGGCTCTTAACCGGCTCTGGCCGCCTGAAAGGCGGCTGCGGGCAGGATTGCCCGCCCTCCACAGGGGGCGCCACATATTCGTCACTTCATCGTCTCATCGGTCAATTGCTTCAGCCGCAAAAACTCCGCGCGCTCCCGGGCTGCATCGCTTTTTCTGCCCGCGATGGCATACGCCGCCGCCAACGAGAAGTGGACTTGGTAGCTGTCGGGGGCCTGCTGTCTGGCGATCTCGAGCTCTTTAATGCCCTTCTCCACGTCGCCCGCATTGGCCAGCAGCCTGCCAAGCACACCGTGGGCCGCAAAAAACTGCGGATCCGCCTCTACCGCACGTTGCGCATACGGAATCGCCTTGTCGGAATCGCCGCGCTGCTCGTATTCGAGGGCAAGGGTCGCCAAGGCCTCCGTATGTTTCGGGTTCAGCTCCAGTTCTTTCTGAAATTCGCGCAGGGCCCCGTCCGCATCGCTCGCCAACAGGAACGTTCCGTAGAGATAGTGGACGTTGGGCGCCTTAGGATAGTTGGCCAACAATTCCGCGAAGTACTTTTGCGCCTCCACGGGCTGCTTCCCGGCCATCGCACAGACTGCCCGCCCGGCCTCGTCGATGAGATCCTTGTCGGCGGGCGGCACATCCTGCGGCAGGATGGGCCGGCGCAACCCGGCCAGCCCCGCGGCCTCGATCACGGCGGGACCGGCCTCGCCCGCCTGCAAGACCTTTTCCAGCACCTGCAGCGCCGATTCGTATTGTTGGAATCGTGTGAGCAACAGCACCGCGTGATACAGTACCACACGCCGCGCTTGCGGATCTTCGCCCAGGCCCAGGCGGCGGGCCGCATTGATGTGGTCCAGCGCCCTGCCGTATTCCTTGGCTTCGTACTCGCAGAGGCCCAGCAGGGCGAACCCTGGCCCGGTCTTATGGTCCAGCAACACCAGCCGGCGCAAGACATCCCGGGCCTCCGGATACTTGTCCTGGTCGTAAAGCAGCTCACCCAGGAACCACCAGCCCTCCGCCCATGATGGACGCATTTTGACTGCCTGGCGATACAACCCGACGGCGTCCTGGATGCGGTTCTGCGCGCGCGCCTCCGCGGCCTGCTTCGACACGCGGTCAAACGTGTCGCTGGCGGCGAGCGGCCCAAGAAAAGCAACCAGAAGGATCGTGGCAGACAGGCAAGCTGCGGGCGTAGACGCCCGCCGCAGGACTGGAGTCCCGCCCCACATGGCTACTGGGTCTCCTTCACGCTCAGCACCCGATCGCCGCGGACATCCTTCAGGGTCTGTACAATTCCCGAAGGCCAATGGATGACCACCGATGCCGCCGTCACGTCCGCGCCTAATCCGAAATGCACCGGCCCGCAGCTCGACGACGCATAGCCAACGCTGCTCGTCATGTGATTATACTGAGTGCCGCTCTTGGTAGTGACCTGAATCCTGGCGCCAATGCCGTCGCGGTTGCTCTTCGTGCCCTCCAGCGCGATGTCCAGCCAATGTCCCGCGCCGGGGCTCCGGTTCATCCAGATCTCGGCCGGGTGGGCGAGCGCCGTGACCACTACATCGATCCGGCCGTCGCCGTCCAGGTCGCCGAACGCCAGGCCCCGGTGCCGCGCCGCGGGCGAAGCATCCAATCCGGCTTCGGCGGTCAGCGCCTCCCAGTGTCCACTGGGGCCCAGATTCCGGAACACCGTGTTGTGCTGCTCTACGGTGGTGTTCGGCAGAGGTTGGGACAGCACATCTCCACGGCTCACGAAGAGATCCTTCCATCCGTCGTTGTCGAAGTCGTAGAGTCCCGCGCCGAATCCGGCCATGTGCATGCTTAGCGCCCGCACGCCGCTCGCGGTGGTCACTTCCTGGAATCCGCGCCCGGCCAAGTTCTTCCATAAGGGGAACGTCTGGTTCTCCAGCGCCACGGTTAGCAGATCCGGGTATCCGTCATTGTTGCAATCGCGAAAATCCAGACCCATCCCGGAGATGAAATTGCCGTCTTCCGGCAACGCCACGCCTTTCTGAAACGCGACTTCCTCGAACTTGTCTCCCAGGTTGTGGAAAAGGAAATTATAAGAGCCGTCGTTGGTGACGAAAAGGTCGGGGCGGCCATCCAGATCGTAGTCGGCCATACCCACGCCCATGCCCTTCCCGAGGTGCGCGCGGATGCCCCACTTCTCCGACACATCCTCGAACGTGCCATTGCCCTTGTTCAGGAACAACTGGTTGGGCAAGCCTTTATAGGACCGTGGGGCGCAATAGTCGGGCACGCCTTTGTAGTCGCAGAGAGGCTCCGTGGCGTAGTCCCATTGCAGATAGTTGACCACGAACAGGTCCAGCAGCCCGTCGTTGTTCACATCCACCCAGACCGCCGTGATGCCCCACATTGGGCCGAACTGGGGATCGGGACGATTCGAGATGCCCGCCTTCGCCGTGACGTCCGTGAACGTGCCGTTGCCATTATTGTGGTAGAGCGTATTGTGGTGGACCCCCGCCACAAAGAGATCCGGATAGCCGTCGTTATCGTAATCGCCCACCGCCACGCCGCTGTCGAAGCCGCTGCCGGCCAAGCCGGCGGTCTCCGTCACGTCGGTGAAGACGCCATTGCCGTCGTTGCGAAACAACCGGTTGCGGTACTTCGGATCGTCCTTCTTCAGCGTGGCCAGATTGGCGCCGTTGGTGAAGAAGATGTCGGGACGCCCATCGCGGTTGTAATCGAACACCGCTACGCCGCCGGCCATGGTAGCGGGCACGTGGCGCGCGGTTACCTCGCCATGCTCGAGTTGGAAGGGGATGAGTTTCAGATCGAATCGGATAGCGGAAGCCGGCCCGCCCGCAACGCGCGACAGGAGCAAACACACACACATCAGCCCTGGCGCAATCAGCCGGCGAGAGCTCATATCGACCAGAATAGCGCGCCTTGTGGGGCACCGTCGAAAACCGTCCTTGGAGGGCGGGCAGTCCAGCCCGCAGCCGGCTCTGGCCGGCTCTGGCCGCCTTAAAGGCGGCTGCGGCCAAGATTGGCCGCCCTCCAAGCGTTTTCATCGTATTTGGTGCATCCTGCGCGCCAGTCGATGCGTTAGTCCGGCCGGTGAAGGCCGGACTGGCGGTCAACCCGGAGAAATTTTTCTTGTCCTGCGCTCGGCCGATCCACAAGCGGCCTGCAGGCTGCCAACCTGCCCCACTATAATGTAGACGATGATGCGCTGGGCGTGTCTGCTCGTGTGCTGTACTATCGCTGTACCTACCTGCCGCGCCGAAACCTTCGACGAACTCGCCCGCCAGGCCGCCGCCGCGCGTGAAGCCGACCGAGTCCCGCAGGCCATCGATCTTTACCAACAAGCCCTGCAACTCAAACCCGATTGGTCCGAGGGCTGGTTCTACCTCGGCACCCTGTACTACGATTCCGACCGGTACGCGGATGCGCAGCCGGCCTTCGCGCAATTCGTCAAGCTCGCCGATAAGCCCGCCGGCTGGGCGTTTCTGGGCCTATGCGAGTTCGAGACGGGCAGCTATACCACGGCGCTGGAACATCTGCAAAAGGCGCTCCGTGGCGGTTTGGCGCCCGAAATCGAAAAAGTGGTCCGCTTCGACCAGATCCTGCTGCACACGCGGCTGGGCTTTTTCGAGCAGGCCTGGCACGGATATGCGGCTCTGGCGCGCCGTGGCATCCACGACCCTACGCTGATCGCCGGCCTGGGTCTCAACTCGCTCGATAAGCCGATGCTGCCAAAGGAGACCCCGCCGGATCAACGGGAATTCGTCGCCGCGGTGGGCCGCACCGCCTACATCTGGTTGTCCGGAGACAACGCCAAGACGGAAGCGGCGTTCCACGCTCTCCTGGAGGATTATCCCACCGCCCCCGGCGTTCATAACTTATACGCCACATATCTGCTGACCTCTCATCCGGATGCCGCGAGGCCAGAGCTGCGGCGCGAACTAGAAGTGGATCCCCAATCGGTGCAAGCGCGCGCCATGCTCGCGCTGCTGATGTTCCAGGCGGGACAGACTTCGGATGCATCGTCTAACGCGAAGAAGGCGGCGGAGGACGGTCCCTCCTCTGCGCTGGCGCAGTACGCCTATGGATCGATCCTCGCCGATACCGATCCCAAGGGGGCCGCCGCGCATCTGGAAATCGCCGCGCGCCTCGATCCCTCCAATGACAAGGTTCACGTGGCCTTGGCGCACGCCTACTCAACATCCGGCCGGAACGAGGACGCGCGCCGCGAGCGGAAGATATCCATCGAGTTGGCGCGGGCGAGCAAGGCCGATGGGTCTTCAGCTATTCCCGCCGGCCCAAAATAGCCTCCACAAAATCGCCCAATTGCTCCGCCGTAAACTCGTTCCCCTCGAAGTTGGCCGCTAACTTCCCCTGACGATCGATAACGATAGTGTGCAGGGAATGCGTCAGGGCCCCTTCGTCCGGCCAATAGTTGACTCCGAACCTGCGGCACACCTTCCTGACCTCGGGCACCGGCCCCGTCAGAAAGTGCCACGATTTGGCATCCGCCTTCCAGGTGGCGGCGTACTTGGCCAGCACCTCCGGCGTATCGTGCACCGGGTCGATACTGACGCTCAGGAGCACCAGGTCGCCTCCCATCCGGTCCGCAAAGCGTTTTTGCAGACGTCCGAGATTGTTGGACAACCGGAAGCAATAATTCGGCAGAGGGCAACTTGTATAGATGAATGCGGACACCAACACTTTGCCCGCAAATTGCGACAGGCTCACGTTCCGCCCGGTCTGGTCGGCGAGCGTAAAATCCGGAACCGGAGCCCCCAGGGCCAGTTCGGCCGTCGCCGCATCGGCATGGCCGAGACCCGCCAGGAGCTGCAGCCGTTGCACCTCAAGCGGCTCCAGCTCCACGCTCCGGTAATGGTGAACGCGGAGGTCCTCGGCATAGGCGTCGTCCTTTGTCACCACCAGCGTGAAGTCCACCAACACGCTCGGCTTCAAGCCATCCAACACCTTTGCGTCATGGACCGGGATGGGCATTACCATGGCGTCCATATATCCGGGGATTGCGGTACAGGATGCCACGAAGACGCCGTGCGCCGGATCTATTTTCAGCACCAGGCCGGTTACCGGATAACGTTGCGCGGCCCAAACACTTCCAGCGCCGGCGCAAAGTAACATCGCGCACGCCGTGCTTCGCATCATGGTACGCGCTCCTGGATCTGCCCCGCGGACGCTTTGTCAGGCTGCCGCAGGGTGGCGTGTTTCACTACCGGACGGTTGCGCCCGCCCAGACGAACCGGACGGTAGTTGAGCTTCGTATACTCAGTGGCGAATTCTTTAATCTCGATGAACTGGTCTTTACTCACGTTGGAAAATACCTGCGGCGCCGGATTCCCCGGCCACCGTATTTCAATCCGCCGGATCTGCGCGGACTTGCCCAGGCCGATATGCTGGCGCAACGGCGAACCTCCGAAAGAACTTTGGCTGCCGACGGTGGAATAGATGTCGCGTGTGCCTTGCCCTTCGTTTTGCACCGTCACTTTGATGCGCGCGCCAATCGCGGACCGGTTCGCCTTGACGCCCACCAGGCGCAAGACGATCCAGTCGTTCCCGTTGCCGGGGTTTTCGAAAAGGCGGAAAACATGACTATCGCCGGGAACCGCGCCCCCGATGGAAGTCAAAATATCCAAGTTGCCGTCGTTGTCGAGGTCGGCCATGGCCACCCCATGTCCTTTATGGAGTTCGCCGGTGCCCGATGAAGCCGTAATATCGACGAAGGACTTACCCTCTTTGTTATGCAGCAGTACATTGGGAACCAGAGAGACATACGATGGGCTTCCCGTTCCCAAATAGATGTCGGGATATCCATCGTTGTCCAGGTCGCCAAAGTTACCGCCCATGGGCATGAAGACTTTATCCAGTCCGGTTTCCTTGGTCACGTCGAGGAATGTGCCGTCTCCCAGGTTCTTGTATAGCTTCACGGTTCCCGCATTATGGGGCAACCCCAGGTAAGTGCGCATGGTCTCGTCGACCGACGGGTAGAAGCTGTTCACATATATGTCGGGCCAGCCGTCGTTATCGTAATCGAAGAACCACGTCGCGAAGCTCATTCCCGTTCCAGGCACTCCCGCCCGCGCGGCGACGTCCGTAAACGTTCCGTCGTGATTGTTGTGGTATAGAAGGTTAGTGACGCCCCGGTTAGAGACGTAAAAATCCACGTATCCGTCGCCGTCATAGTCCGCCGCGGCCACGCCTTTGGAGAAGGCCGCCCGGTCGATGCCCGCCGCGTGCGAGATATCCTGAAACGTGCCATCCCCCTTATTCAGGAAAAGCTGGGCGGGGCCGCTTTCGTTGACCACAAACAGGTCCAGCAAGCCGTCGTTGTTAATGTCCGCCCAAGCCGCGGACTGGGTATTAGTGGCCGGCAGCGCCAATCCGCTCTCTTTAGTCACGTCCGTGAATGTTCCATCGCAATTGTTACGCAGCAGCGACTTGCGTTGGCCGATTTGCTCCCAAGCTCCGCGCAACACCAGCACATCCAGGCATCCGTCGTTGTTGTAGTCGGCCGCGATGAGGTTCAGCCCGCCCAACTGCCCGCTCAATCCGGCGGCGGCCGTACGATCCGAAAAAGTGCCGTCCCCATCGTTATGGAAGTAGTGCATCGGGGCGCAGGAATCCAGGCTGGATGTTACCACGTCCAGCAGTCCGTCGTTGTCAAAATCGTCCACTACCACGCCCGAAGACATCGCGAATAAGTTCAATCCCGCCGCCGGGGCGACGTCGGTAAACCGTCCGATGCTTTCGGCGGACGTAAACAAGGACGGCGCCAGCAGATAGCGCGGCGGAACGCCGGCCGGATAGTTGCCCAAAGTCATTTCGGCCAAATTGAGCATCCACTGCGCCTCCAGGCTGTCGGGCTGCGTGGCCAGGTATTTAAGAAAGTGCTGTACCGCTTTCTCGGAGTTGCCCGTTTGCTCATACCGCAACGCCGGACTCATCGGGAACAGGCACCGATCTCCGGGATTCGTGTAAATGCCGTTCTCCATCTCGGCCGCATGCAGGTACAGGATTCCCAGAGACTCCTCCAGCGAGGGCAGCATCTCAGGGGCATCCGAGGACGCCATCCGGTAAGCCGTCTCCCATTGTTCGATGGCCTTGGACATTTCGCCTTTAAACGCGTACAGTTGCCCCTTGGCAGTGTGAATCTGCACGCGATTGAGCGGCGCCGCGTTCGTCGACTGCGGCTTGCCGCTCTCACCCGCCGTCTCCGGCATGTGATCGAGCCAATCCATGACCGCGGTGTACGAGCGGGAATGCACTTCGCAAATGGCTTTCGGGTCCTGCGCCCAGCCCTCCGGTTTGGGAATCGCCGCGAGCGCGGACAATGCCTCCAGATCGCCCGCCACGTCGGGCACATACCGTATGCTGCCGGTTGCGGAAAGGGCAGCCTGCCGGGCACGGCTGGCACTGTCGAAAGCGGACTCGGCTTCCGTCACGACCTTCAGGATGGCGTAACCGGATGGCAGCTTCACAACGCGCGAAAGCTCGCCGGGGCGCAGACCGTGCAACGCGTCCCGCAACTCGGGCCGTAGCGCGGCGGGGTCCACGTGTCCGAGGAAACCGCCATCCACGGATGTGGCGTCGGTAGACTTTTCGCGCGCCAGCGCGGCAAAATCGGCGCCATTTTTCAATTGCCCCAGGACGCGCGCCGCGTCGTCCGCGGAGTCCACTACCAGCACGCGCACGCCGATAGTTTCCCCGGACCCAGCCACACGCACACAATAGAGCGCGGCGCCCAGACCTAGAATCATACTGATCCACCTGATCTTCGCGAACCTCATAAGCGGCGCCCCCCGCAGCCTGGATAGGCCGCCCCACAAATGGAGCTAACATCCTTCCCGGCGTGGGGCTCGGTAACCGTGACCACGCGGTCCGCCGCCACATCCCGCAGCACCTGCTTGATTCCACTCGGCCAGGAGATTTGTATCTCCTTGGCCACGGCGTTCGCGCCCAGTCCGAAATGCACCCGCGGGTCGCTCGATGAAGCGTATCCCGTGCTGGTCGTAGCGTGGTTATATTGCACCGAACCATCCGCCGCCGTCAACCGGATCTTCGCGCCAATTCCCATCCGGTTGCTTTTCGTGCCGGCGAGCTTTAGCAGGATCCAATGATTGCCGTTTTGCGTGGTATTGTGAAAGATCTTCGCGTCGCCATTCAGCACCGAAACCACCGCGTCCATCCGGCCGTCATTGTCCAGATCGCCGAAGGCCAGCCCGCGGTGCACGCCCGGAATTTGGAAGCCCGGCCCCGCCGTCGCGCTTACGTTCTTGAATTTGACGTTTCCCATCTGTCCCATGTTACCCATGTTGCGGAACACGGCATTCGGTTCCTCGTAAGTCCGCGGCGAGAACTGATGCACGTTGTCGTCTACGTTCGAGCACACCACAAACAGGTCCTTCCAGCCATCGTTGTCCAGATCGGCGATGCCGTTCCCCCAACCGGACATTTCGTACGTATCCATCCCCAGACCAGCCAAGGCGGTCTTCTCGGCAAAATGGCCGCCACCTTGATTCAGGAACAGCGGAAACGTCTGCTTTTGGATGGCAGTCAGCCAGATGGCCGGAAGGCCATCGTTGCGCACATCCCGGAAATCCACGCCCATTCCAGAGACGACATTCCCCCCCTCGGTAAAGGCGACCCCCGCCTCCAGGGCGGCCTCCTCGAATCGCTTCCCGCCCATATTGTGGAAGAGCTGGTTGGGCATCACGTCGTTGGCCACGAAGATGTCGGGGTAGCCGTCGCCGTCATAATCGGCAATCGCCACACCCATGCCGCGTCCCAGGTGCGCCGCAATGCCCGTCTGGGCTGAGACGTCGGTGAAGGTGCCGTCGCCATTGTTCCGGTAAAGCGTATTGGGCAGCGGCTGGTAGTAGCGCGGATTGCAGTAGATCCGCGTGCCATTCTGTCCATTGGCGAAGCACGCCGGTTCGCTGTCCGGGTCCCACCGGCAATAGTTCGAGACGAACAGGTCGAGCAAACCGTCGTTGTTATAGTCCAGCCAAGCGGCGGCTACCGACCACATCTTCTTGCCGTCGTGGAAGGCGCCCCCCACACCCGCCTTCTTCGTCACATCGGTAAACGTGCCATTCCCGTTGTTGTGGAACAACTGATTCCCGTTGACATTCGCCACATACAGGTCGGGCCAACCGTCGTTGTCGTAGTCGCCAACTGCCACACCCATGCCAAAGCCCGCTCCTCCGAGTCCGGCCTGGTCGGTCACGTCGGTAAACGTCAGGTTGTGGTTATTGCGGAACAGCCGATTCTTATACCGCGGACCTTGCTTAACCAGAGAAGGCATTTGGGCGCCATTGACGAAAAAGATATCGAGGTATCCATCTCCGTCGTAGTCGAACACGGCCACGCCGCCGAGCATCGATTCCGGCTGGCGCTTCAAGGGAGTCGGCGAGGAATCGCTGCTGAAGTGCACTCCGGCGCTGGCGGCGACCTCCTCGAAGGTTATCGGTCCGACCACCGCGCTCCCCAGCGCGGACAACTGGAAGCAAATAGCGAGGACCTTCCAGTTGAATAACAGCCGGGCACGCCGCTGGTGAACAGAGCCGCCTTTCCAACGCGGGTTGTCCGCGCCCCTGCTACTCCACATTCCTCTTAGTGTACAGCCTTCTGGGACCAATCTTGGACCGCGGGCCGCCTTATTTGGGGCGTCCGCGGGCGGATGCATGGCGCCGCCCTACAGGCGGGGCTGTTGGGTGTATACTGGTTTGAAACGGGTCTTAAAATGTCAAGTCTGGACCTTTTGGCTTCGGCCCGGAAGCTGGCGCCAGTATCGACAGTCTGTCTGCTTATCGCTGGAATTGCCGGCGCGGGTGCACTCCTCCTGCTGCTGGGATTCGGACCGCGGCAAGGGCCCGGCCACCTGGCGGCCATCACCGTCGATTATCCGGCCGACGGCTCCGTCTTTCCGCCTGAGATCACGCCGCCCACTTTTCTCTGGCGCGATGCCGCCGCGAACGCCACGTCGTGGGCCATCGATATCGGTTTCCCGGACCGCGCCCGCGGCATCCACGTGAAAGCGTCGGGCGAACGGATGCATATCGGCGAAATCGATCCGGAGGCTGTTTCGCGCAACAACGAGCTTCCCAAGCTGACCCCGGAACAGGCGGCCGCACACACATGGACGCCCGACGCCGAGACTTGGGCGGCGATCGAGAAACGCTCCGTGGAATCGCCGGGAACCCTCACCATCACCGGCTTTCGCGACGACGGCCGGAAGCAGCCGGTTTCCAGCGGCCAAGTGAGAATTCTAACTTCCCGCGACCCAGTTGGAGCTCCGATCTTTTATCGCGACGTGCCGCTGATGCCCAACCAGGGCGACAAAGGCGTGATCAAGCCGCTGGCGCCCGAGTCGATCGGGCTCATCAAATGGAGATTGCGTTATCTCGACGAGCCGGGCAGCCGGGTGGTCATGCAGAAGATCGAGACCTGCGCCAACTGTCACTCCTTTTCCGCTGACGGCAAAACACTGGGACTGGACGTGGATGGGCCGCAGAACGACCACGGGCTGTACGCACTGATCCCGGTGACCAGCCAAACCTCGATCCGCACCCAGGATGTGATCAAATGGCCCACCGTCCGCGATCCCAAGATCCAGCGGCTGAGAGCCGCGTTCATGTCGCGGATCTCGCCGGACGGGCGATACGTTCTGTCGACCATCGACGATCCCGAGGCAGTCCGGCGCGCGGGCGGGCGCACGCTGGAGGACAAATACTACGTTTCCAACTTCCTGGATTACCGCTTTCTGCAGGTGTTCTATCCGACGCGCGGCATTTTGGGCTGGTATGATCGCGACACCAAACGTTTGGAGCCGCTGCCGGGCGCCAACGACGCGCGCTACGTGCAGGCTGGCGGCGTTTGGAGCCCCGACGGGAAATACGTGGTGTTCGAAAGGGCGGAAGCCAAGTCGCCCTATCCGCCGGGAGTTCCACTGGCCCGCTACGCTAACGACCCCAACGAAACCCAAATCCAATACGACCTCTACCGGATGCCCTTCAACGAGGGAAGGGGCGGCACGCCGGAGCGCATCGCCGGCGCCTCCGCCAACGGCATGAGCAACAGCTTTCCGAAAGTATCGCCGGATGGCCGCTGGATCGTGTTTGTGGAAGCCCGGAATGGAATGGTCATGCGCCCGGACGGCAAGCTCTACATCGTGTCTTCCGCGGGCGGCGAAGCCCGGCTGATGAAGTGCAACACGCCGCTGATGAACTCGTGGCACACATTTTCGCCTAACGGCCGCTGGCTGGCCTTCTCGTCGAAGAGCCGGTCACCGTACACGCAGTTGTACCTGACGCACGTGGACGCCGACGGAAACGATACGCCGCCTATCCTGGTCGACAACACCACGGCGGCGAATCGCGCGGTGAACTTGCCGGAGTTCGCCAACATTCCGCGGGGCGGCCTGGAAACGATCGACCCGGTGGCCACCAAGGTCTACGCGATGGAGAACGAGGCCCTCGAGTTGATGCGGAGGGACCAGTTCGGCGAGGCCATCCCGAAGTGGCGCGAGGCCCTGGAGGGGGATCCCGCCGATGGCGATGCGCACTTCAACCTGGGCTATGCGTTGACCAAGAGCGGCGACCCGCACGGGGCGCTGGCGGAATACCGCAAATCCTGCGATCTCAGTCCGGACAACCCGGTTTTGTTCGCTAATTTCGCGCTGGCGCTGGCGCAGGATGGCCAGCCGGACGAAGCCATCGTGAATTACCGGAAATCGCTCGCGTTGGATGCCGCCAACCCCTCGGTGGAGGCGGACTTTGGTACGGTATTGTCGGAGAAGGGCCAAACCGCCGAGGGTCTCGAACATCTGGCGAAAGCCGTCGCCATGAATCCGGAGTCGGCGGACGCGCACAACAAACTGGCGGCGGTGCTGCTAAAGACCGGCCAGACCGCCGAAGCCACCGCGCACCTGGAGAAGGCCGTGGCGCTGGCCCCGGACTCGGTGGAGTTTCGCTTCAGCCTGGCCTACGTACTGGGGCGGGCGGGGCGCTTCGCCGATGCCATTCCGCAGTTGCAGAAAGCCGTCGAACTGAGCGGCGGCAAGGATTGGCAATGCTACGACATGCTGGGCGCCGTCTACAGCAAGGTGGGCCGTCCGCAGGATGCCATTGAAGCCGGCCGCCGGGCGCTGGACCTGGCTGCTGCGGACCACAACGAGGAACTGGTCCGGACGCTGCGCGCCAAGCTGGCGGGCTACGGGCAGCACCAGTGATGTGGGGCAGGTTGGTAACCTGCGGGCCGATTTGTAATCGGCCCAATCCTGCCTAAGAATCTCAAGAGGAAGGTCACCCGGAATGTTACTTGAGGAAATGTTCGGTGAGATCGGCGGCGCGGCCGTTCAAAAACGGGCCGTCACCGACCCGCGCGTGCTCAACGAGGCCTACGATTACGATCGGCCCAGTTCCTTCTCGCGCGGCATGCGGATCGATCTGAACGGCCTGGTGGTGCTTTTGATCTCCGGAACGGCCAGCATCGACGAAAAGGGAGAAACGGTGCACGTGGGCGATTTCCGCGCGCAATGTCGGCGCATGTTCTACAACATCACCGGGCTGCTGGAAGCGGAAGGCGCAACTTGGCACGACATCGTGCGCACCACTTTCTACCTGCGCGATATGGACCGCGACTATCGCGAATTCAACGAAGAGCGCACGGCGTTCTATAAGGAGCAATGCCTCGCTCCGCTGCCCGCCTCGACGGGCATTCAGGCCAAGTTGTGCCGGCCGGAACTGCTGGTGGAAGGCGAAGCCATCGCCATCTTCCGCAACCGCCACGCCGAGCCGGAAACCGCTCCCTGACGGTCGCGGCTCGGTAGTAGGTTTACGCGGCTCGGTAAACCCACTACCGAGCCGCGACCGTCAGGGAGCGGCTTCTCCAGGCGAATGCAATGAGGTATTTCATCACTTTTGCGTGCTATGGCGGGCGCCTGCACGGCGATGAATCGGGTTCGGTAGACCGGCACCGCAATATGACCGGAGGCCGATTGATTGGAAGCCGATCCACCACGCGCGGCAGCGGAGCGCCAAAGGATGAAGCAAGCGCCGTATCCGAGTCATGAACGACTTCTAGATCCTACGCCAGCCGCGGCCTGAACCGGCTTGGCGGGCGATGGGTCGGATCGCATACGCTGGGTGCGCCATGGAAGCACGCGATGGTTATGGAAAGATCAGGACGTCTGGGACGCAATTCGGTATGTCGTCGCTGAGCAGGGCGAACCCATGGCGGTCTACTCCTTGACGGTCGCGGCTCGGCAGGTTAACCCTCACGGGACTGCCGGCGTGGAGCAATCCACGCGCGCAAAAAAAAGGGGGCAGCTTGCGCCGCCCCCTTCGATTGATTCCAGCCCCGTCGAACGAAGCTTAGAAGTTGTACTTGACCGCGAATTCGATCACGCGGGGCACCTCATTCTTGTAGAACGGAGACCCCGTAGTGAGCCCGTTCTGGTTGGTTTCGGCCAACGCGTTGTTTTTGCCCGAAAAGTTCAGGGTTAAGTCACTGACGCCTCCCGAATTGAATTGCGGAAGCGGATGGTTCAAGAAGTTGAACGCCGAGAAGCGGAACTCCACCTTCTGATGCTCCTTGAAGAGGAAGTCCTTGTAAATCGCGAGGTCGCTGTTGAAGAAAGCGGGCCCCTTGATGTACGGCCAGATGAAATCGCCGTTCTGTCCGCCCGAAGGAGGCGCGAAACAGGCCGGGTTGAAGTACTGGCCCGATTTCAGACCGCTGCGCGGATCGCAGATGAGCTTCGGCACAACGGTCGCCGAACTCGAACCCAGATAGTTATCGGCTGACAACTGAGATGGGAACCCCGCGTTGAGGTCGCCGGCCGAGAGCGGCTGAAGCGGCGGCCCGCTCTGCGCCTGCGTGATGCCCGAAAGGACCCAGCCATTTACCACCCCGCCCATCAATCTGTTGTCTTTGATGGGACTGGGTAGGTTGAAGACGTAGGCTGCGTTGAAGATGTGCGTATGGTCGTACGCCAGCACGCCGTAGTTGGCGGCCACGCTATACGGGTCCGTGCCGTTGCCGGAGCTGTTGCCGTTGGCGCTGTTGGCATCGCGAACGCCCAGGTTCTTGCTGAACGTGTAATTCGTGGTGAAGGTGACGCGTCCGGATTGCTTCTGCCACGTCGCGATAAAGGCGTTGTAGTTGGAGTAGCTTTCATGGCCCTGCAACGAGATGGCCGTGTAGTTATGGTACGGGTAGAAATCGTTCAGGTTTGGAAAAGCCGAAGGCTGCGTCCCGGTGCAAGCGCCGTTAGTGTACGTGCCGCAAAGGTTCTTACCGGTAAGCGGATCGGTCCCGAAGAAGGCGCCTAACGGAATCAAGTCGATGTTCCCCAAGCCGCCCGAGCCATTCGTCAAGAGGTCCCGCGAGCGGCTGCCTGCATACTGGAATTCCGCAACCGAACGCCACGGTGTACGCTGCGAGATGGTGGCATTGTAGGTCCAGGTATTCGGCGTCGATTCGTCGCCCATGGTCAGGGCGCTGATTCCCGTACCGAGTCCGGGGGCCCCCAGCGCGGACGTGTATTGTTGGAAGTTATTCCAGCCCACACAGCATTGGTTAGTGACACCCTGGCCCGAGATGATGCCGAGCGGCTGGTTGTAACCCGCGCTGGCGCTGTTGTAGGAAATCTGGTACCGGAACAGGCCGGCGCCCCCGCGGAAAACGGTCTTGCCGTTGCCGAAGATATCGTAAGCGAAGCCGAATCGCGGCTCGACGAAGAACTGCTTATTCGGGAAGCCCGACAACGGAATGGCGGAATCGATGCTGTGCCATACGAGCCCCGTGTAGCCGCCCGCCGGATTGACAGCGGCATTCCCAGGATTGTTGTTATATGTGGCGCCATCCCAAACGGCAACGCCCTGGCTGTCGTTGGGTACCCAGTTGCCCATGTGCTCGAAGCGGAGACCGCCAGTGAGCGTCAGCCGGCGAGTGGCCTTCCACTGATCGTTCACGAAGAACGAGTATTGGGTGTACTTCATATCCTGCACCGCCTCGCCGTCGTCCTGCGTGAAGTTTTCAGAGCGGGCCGTGACCCAATCGGCCATGGGGTTGCCGGTGCTGGTCGCGTGCCAAGGATCGAATTCCGCGGCCCCGTTGGTCCCAGTTGTAAAACCGCCGCTAGTCTGGTAGTTGCGGGCGTAGTCCCAGTAGACGCCGGCCTTGAGGGTGTGGCTGCCTTGGATCTTGGTAACGTTATCGCTGATTTGCGGCGTCTGCGAGAGCTTGCCGAAGGAATTCGCGCCGGCGGGCGTGAATGGCTCACCGTACTGATAGGTAGTGAAACCGACCGATCCGGAGGCCGCGCCGCTCCAACCGAAGGTATTGGGAATCTGCGGCGTGTACGGGTTCTTAAACAGAGGCGTGATGTTGAAACCGATATTGCTGGGGTCCACCGCCGCGGGGTTGCCGAGTATGATCGGGTTGAGGAAGGTGGCTTCGGCGAAGACGAATTCGTTGGTCAGCGTGGGGCTGAACACGTGCACCAGGTTCGCGCTGTAAACATTGGAAAGCTGGTTGGCATTTTGAGAGGACGGATAGGGCAACGACCCACCGAGCTGCCACCAGATGCTGATCGGGTTTTGGTCGTGCTCCAACTGCTTGTTCCACGAGAAGAACAACTTGGTCCTGTCGCTGATGTTATAGTCGCCGCGCAAGCGGAGTTCATAACGATTCACCGGCGGCCCGTCAAAGTACTGATAGTTGGATCCCGACGGATTCGTTGCCGGATCGGCGTTCGGTGCGGGCATCAATTTCAATATAGCCGCCGAATTCGGGTCGATCTGGGTTTGCGGGATCATGCCACCCGGGAACAGGGTGCCGGAACCGTTGCCACCTTCGTAGGGGGCTGAACCAACAATGGAGCGCGGTCCGCTGCTGGAAAAGGCCGACCCCAGCGACGCCAGATATGACGGCGAGAAGTTCCCCTGCTGCATCTGCGACGTGGGCACGAAATAGTTCTGCAAGTTGCCGGCGGGCTTCTGGTCCATGTACTCATACGCGGCGTAAAAGAACAACTTGTCGTGGTTCTTGTTGAAGTTCGTGTGGGGGATGATTACCGGGCCGCCAAAGTCGCCGCCGGGATAGTAGAAGCTGTTGGTCGGCGCCTGTAGCTTCTGGCTATTGTTGTAAGAACCGTTGGAATCGAAGATACCGTTTCGCGCATAGAGATAAGCGCCGCCATGGAACTGGGCGCCACCGCTCTTGCCGATCGCCTGGAAGGTGACCGGACCTTTGGCGAATTCCGCGCCGTAGGCGGAGGTCAGGATCGAAACCTCCTGCACTTGATTAATGTTGATGTTGGCGGTCTGCGTCCCCTGGTTGCCGGGGTCTAGCAGGTTTGCGCCATCCGAAGTCATCGTCATGGCGCCATAGAGCGGAGCGCCTTGGGCGGAAAAGTTGCCGATCGGCCCGTTGTTACTCGATGTCGGGGACGATCCCTGCCCCCACTCGCTCTGGTTGAGCCCTCCAGCCAAGCCCATGCCAGGCATGATCTTGATCAACTCGGCCGCATCGCGCCCCGCGATTGAGATATTCTCAATCATGTTCCTGTTCAGCGTCTGGCTGGCTGCGCCCGAATCGGTCGGCACGACCACGTCGGCCCCGGCGACCACCTCGACCTCCTGCTTCGTGGATTGGACCTGGAGAGCGATGGTGGGCAAACGCAAAGTCGCACCTTGCGTCACTGTGATACCTGTTTCTTCATACGTTTGCAAACCCGCCGCGGTGATCGTGACAGTGTACGTTGCCGGGGGAATCGACGGGAAATCAAAAGCCCCGGCGCTGTTCGTGACGGTGTCGCGAAGCGCGTTGGTTGCCTCATTCTTTAGGACGACTTTCGCTGCAGGGACGACCGCGCCCGTGGCGTCGGTGACCGTGGCGCCGATCGAACCGCTCGCAAACTGCGCGAACACGGGTACTTGCGAAACCGCCAAGGCCGCAATTAATAATCCCAACAACCAGAAAGATCTTCCAGGATGTCTGTGCCGAGCGATAACGGAGATCGGCATCCGATCTGGTGTATTCATTTGACCCCTTTTTAACCTCAATTTTGCTTCTCGAATCAAGATCGCCTACCGGCGCGCAAAGCGAAGCGCACCACGAGGCTGAACTAATCGTTTGCAAGTAGCATAACTTCACTACACCTTCAAGTCAAGGACTTTCGGATTTTTGGCAGCGAAACTTAACATTTGTTCATAGCTGCGCACAACTCTACCTCTTTAGGACCTCTGGAAGTTTAACCCGCCGCACGCGTGGGCGCTAGTACATTTTAGTTACTTTGTCCGCCTGCGGGGGTTGGCTGGACCCCTGAAGCAAAGGAGTTAAGCCGCGTAACAGAGGTCTCCGCAAAAGCATAGTTTGTATATATATTGTTTGTTTTCAATAATGTACGCCTTGTTACAAAATTGATATCGCGTTGGCCGCCGGATTTGAGAATTGGGCTGCCGTGGCTGAGTACTGGGGAAAACGGTAAGTACCTCCGGGCCACCAAGAGCGACGAAAACGCTTGGAGGGCGGCCAATCTTGGCCGCAGCTGCCTTTTTAGGCCGGGCCAGAGCCGGCTGAAAGGCGGCTGCGGGCAGGATTGCCCGCCCTCCCACAAAAACGTTGTATAATCTGCACAAATGGGGGATGCTAACCACGGTGGAACCAGCACTGCCGGAATCACCGATGCGGAACGTCTGGAACTGGCGGCAGTGCTCGCCTCACCGACGTTCGCGCGCGCGCAACGGCTGGTCAAATTGCTCGAGTACGTCTGCGAAAGGCACTTCGAGGGCCAGGACGCGCAGGTTTGCGAATACAGCATTGCAACCGAAGTCTTGGGCCGCCCCACTAATTTCGATCCCGCCGAAGACGCTATCGCCCGTGTGGAGATCCATCGCCTGCGCAAGAAGCTGCGTGAATTCTACGCCGCGGAAGGCTCCCGTCAGGCGCTGAAGATCATCATCCCGCCCGGCCTGTATACGCCGGTTTTTCAACAAGATGGCAACGCTACGATGCCCCCGCCGCTAAATGGGGGAGCGGTCTTGGAATCCATTGCTCAGACTGTAGCTCAGACGGCCACTGAGCCGCTTAGCGATCAAACGCACGGACCGGAAATGCGACCAGCCGCGCTGGCCACGCGCACACCCGGCAAACGCCGGATCTGGCTGCTGGCCGCCGCCATGGGTCTGATCGCCGTGGCCGCCTTGACCGTGGCGGCTTTTCGAATCGCCGCCCACCGTCAGATCGAAGTGCCTCCGCGCCTTGCTCCGCCGCCGCTGGCCACCACCCAACCGGACAACGCCGTGCGGATCGTTGCCGGCTATGACCGCAAATACATCGACCATCATGGCCACATTTGGCTAGCGGACCGTTATTTCGAAAGCGGCGGCCAGCCCAAAACGCCTTTCCGCCAATTTATCGCCCGCACATCCGATCCGATTCTGTATCAGAATGGCCGTATCGGTCTGACCGCCTACAACATCCCGTTGAAACCGGGGACCTATGAACTCAGGCTGCATTTTGTCGAGCCGGTCTACGGCCCGGGGCTGGAGACCGGCGGCGGCGAGAATAGCCGGGCATTCGACGTGCACTTGAACGGCAATCTGCTGATCGATGGTTTGGACATCGTTTCCGATGCGGGCGGCCCGCTGATCGCGGACGTTCGAGTATTCAAGGATATTCACCCCGGCCCGGATGGAGTCCTCCGGCTAGGCTTCCACGCCCGGCGCGAGCAACCCATCATCAGCGCAATTGAGATCGAACCCGCCGAGCCGCACAAGCTCAACCCTATCCGGATCGTTACGCAACCCAATTCCGTTACCGATTCTCGGGGGCAGATCTGGGAGGCCGACAACTATTACTCGGGCGGCCAGACATCCAATCATTACAAATCGGTCACTGGCACACCCGATGCGGACCTGTTCGCAAACGAGCGGTACGGCCACTTCTCGTACGCCATCCCGGTCGCGCCCGGCGCCTATACGGCAACCATGTATTTCGCGGAAACCTACTGGGGCAAGGAAAACGAGGGAGGCGGTGGCGCGGGCCAACGGCTGTTCGATATTTACTGCAACGGCTCGGCGATCGTCCGTAATCTCGACATCCTGAAGGAAGCCAGCCCAAACCGTGCCTTAATCAAGAGATTCCGCGGGCTGCGGCCAACCGCCCAGGGCAAGTTGAACTTTGAGTTTGTTCCGGTGGTCAACTATGCGTCCGTCTTCGCCATTGAGGTGCTGGATGAGGGCCGCTAGCGTGAAGAGGCGCGGGGTGTTGGGTGCCGGGTGCTGGCAAACTCTATTGATAGCCAGCGTGGTTAGCGTTTGGGCTCAGCCCACGCCCTCCATCAATTCCGGTGGCGTGGTCAACGCCGCCAGTTCCACCCCAGGGGCGCCTGTGGCTCCGGGCAGCATCGCATCGGTTTACGGAAGTTTCCCGACTGCAGGGCTGTCCCTGGCATTCGGCGCGGTCAATGCGCCCCTGTTCTACGCCTCCGGCAGCCAAGTGAACCTGCAAGTACCGTGGGAACTGGCCGGACAATCCCAGGCACCCTTGACCGCCATCGCCGCTGGCCAGACCAGCACCCCCCAGACGGTGAACTTGGCGCAGTTCGCCCCAGGCATTTTCAGCATGAACGGCCAGGGAAGCGGTCCGGGAGCCATCCTCGATTCCGCCTACAACCTGGTCACCGCATCGAATACGGCGGGGGCGGGCGTCACCGTCATCTTGATTTATTGTACCGGCCTCGGCCCGGTGACCAACCAGCCCGAAACGGGCGCCGCCGCTCCGAGCAACCCGCTCGCGGTCACCACCACACTGCCGGCCGTCACCATCGGCGGCGTGCCCGCGCAGGTGCTCTTCTCCGGTCTCGCGCCCGGATCCGTCGGCGAATATCAGGTGAACGCACTGGTGCCCTCCAACACGCCTACTGGCGATGCCATCCTCGTTATCCTTTCCATCGGAGGCGTAGTCTCGAACGCGGTGCAGATCGCAGTCCAACCGCCGACCCCCGACCAACGCGCGGACCAGTTGCTAACCCAGATGTCCCAGGCGCAGGAAATTCGGCTCGTGTATGGCGCCGGCGGCCCCGACACCAATAATCCCCCGCTCCCCCGCGGCGGCGCGGGCTGGGTTCCCGGAATTCCAGCGCTCGGGATACCGGACCTCTACCTCGCCGATGGCAGCGTCGGCGTCGGCAACGGCGTAGGTCAAGCCACGGCGCTGCCCTCCTCCATCGCCAGCGCCGCCAGTTGGGACGTCACCGAAGCCACCAAGTACGGCAACGTCATCGGCGCGGAGCTGCGCGCCTACGGCATGAACGTGAACCTGGGCGGCAACATCAACCTGATCGGCCGTGAGCCGCGCGACGGCCGCACCTTCGAGACTAAAGGCGAAGACCCCATCCTGGCCGGCAAGATCGCCGCCGCGCACATCAGCGCCATCCAAGCCCAGCACGTGATCGGCGGCATCAAGCACTTTGCGCTGAACGATCAGGAGACCGGTCGCACCACCGCCAACGCCCAAATCGACGAACGCGGCATGCGCGAGAGCGACCTGCTGGCCTTCGAGATCGGCGTCAAGGATTCCAACGTCCAGTCCGTCATGTGCGCCTACAACCTGGTGAACAGCGTGTACAACTGCGAGAACGCGCACCTCCTGAACGACATTCTCAAGGGCGATTGGCAGTTTCCGGGCTTCGTCATGTCGGACTGGTGGGCGACCCACTCCACGGTGAACGCCGCGCTGAACGGTCTCGACCAGGAACAGCCGGACAACCAATACTTCGGCAGCCTCGCGCAGGCCATCGGGAGCGGGCAAGTGCCGCAGTCCCGCCTGGACGACATGGTGCATCGCATCTTGCGCGCGATGTATGCGGTCGGTCTGTTCGACTATCCCGCATCCATTACGCCCATCGATACAACCGCCGACCAAGCCATCGCACTGGAAGCCGAGGAGCAGGGCGCGGTCCTGCTGAAGAACGTCAACGGACAGCTTCCGCTCAATGCCGCGGCGCTCAAATCCATCGCCATTATCGGATCGCATGCCGATATCGGGGTACTCTCCGGCGGCGGCTCGGCGCAAGTCACTCCCACCGGCGGACCGGCGCTCACCGAAGGCTATCCCTGCCCGCCTTGCTGGGCGGAAGTGATCTGGGACCCATCGTCGCCCCTGCAGGCCATCCAGGCGATGGCCCCCAACGCCAGCGTGCCATTCGACCCCGGAACCAATGCCCCGACCGCGGCCGCACTGGCGGCGGCTTCGCAAGTGGCCATCGTGTTCGTCAGCCAATGGACCAGCGAGGGCATGGATGTGCCTAGCCTGAATTTCACCGACGTGATCCATACGCCGCCCATCGATCAGGATGCGCTGGTGGCCGCCGTGGCCGCCGCCAACCCGCAGACGATCGTGGTCATGGAGAACGCCAGCGCGCAAGTGATGCCGTGGCTCGCGAGCGTCAACGCGGTGCTGGAGGTCTGGTTTCCCGGCCAGCAGGGCGGACCGGCCATCGCCGATCTGCTCTTCGGCGCGGTTAATCCGTCGGGCAAGCTGCCCATCACGTTTCCCGCCAGCGTGAGCCAACTGCCGAACCCGGTGATAGCCACTCCGCCGGACAGCACCACTCCTTTTCCCGTCGATTACTCCGCGGGCTTCAACGTCGGCTATAAGTGGTATGACTCACAGGGCCTCACGCCGCTGTTTCCCTTCGGTTTCGGATTGTCGTATACGACGTTCTCGTTTTTGAATGCGGCGGTCGTCAATAATCTCGCTTCGACAAGCAATCCGAACTTCCAGGTGAATTTCAATCTGACTAACACGGGCGCCGTGGCCGGAGCGGAGGTCGCGCAAGTGTATCTGGCGTTCCCCGCCGCGACCGCTGAGCCGCCCAAACGCTTGGTCGGATGGCAGAAGGTGTTCCTGCAGCCCGGCGCGGCGCAGCAGGTGACCATCGAAGTGGATGCCAACGATTCCTCTTATCCACTGTCTTATTGGGACGTCAATTCCAACGGTTGGCTGATCGCGCCCGGCGTCTACACAGTGTATCTGGGCAACTCCGCCAGCGGCGCCAGCCTGATCACCGTAGGCACATTCCAGATTGGTTCATAAGCGCTTTTTCTACTGTCCATCAGTTTCATCGCAGGCGACGATGCTCGTGGGACAGGATGGTATCCTGCGGCCGATTGGCAATCGGCCCATCAACAGTTACACATTCTTTTGACAACCGCCAGTACTTGTAAACAAACTGGTTTTTCGCCGTCGCATCTGCCGCCAAAGGCACGAGCAAGTACGGGTTTTCTCGTATCAAGAGGACTGTGGAAGTCGCCGGTCGTAACTAGCCTACTTAACCTCTTGGCCCTTTACAGCCATACCCGGCTCCAGAAATGTTGCGACGTTCTCGCCATGACCGGCAAGTATGCCGGTTTTGAAACGCTTAAACCAGTCTCCACTTGGCACGGTAGGTTCGGATTCTATCCACCGTTTCAATTCGAATAAATCGGAGATTTGGATTCGATTCTCGTGGTAGCGCTTAATAAGATGGTCGAGGATTCTCTTCGGCGGCGGCTTCTTGATCTTTGGCATTGTCGTAAAGCGATCCCGTCCCTATATAGACATCGGAACGTTAGGCGGACTGGACAAGTGCCGTTAAGCTTTGGCGTTTTCGTGCTGTTTGTGAAAGATCATTCTTTCAATTTGTTCGGAAAGCGCTTCCATTTCAGTTGGGTCGTTGGTAGCTTTGTATCGCTTTAGCAAGGACAAAAAAGCGTGATCGGATGTGTCACTGCGGAAGACAGCAGAAGAGGTAGCCTCGTCGATTTGAAATTCATTGAATGTGGTCTTCGCTTTAGCCCAACGAGCCTGGACAGCTTTGCGTGCGCTTTCGCTTCGCTGTGACGGTGTGAGTTTGGCGGCTCCGGCTAGTCCGTCTTTTTTGACACCCTTGCGCCCTAAAGCGACAGCGGCAGGATCTTTCTTCTTTGCAGCAACAGGCATTTCTCTAATATACGTGAGCGCCCACGAGTTGACAAGCACGTAGCCGATCACATATCCATCAGTTTCTTACCAAGCTGCGACGACGCTTGTGGGGCAGGATGGTAGTTGAATTATGCACGGAATCTGAAGGCGACGGCGCGGGCCTGAGGTCGATCGCCATTTGGGACCCCTGAAAATTCTGCGGTAAAACAGATGGAGCAGCGAAGTTCGCGCTTCGCCAACTCATTTTCAGGAGTCACCCAAATGGTGAAAAACAACCGACAGGATAGCGAGAAAATGCGCGCCAATC
>Ga0302325_10007656_pt1 | contig 23906 bp, 21 predicted proteins | sample Palsa_T0_2_FD_201948 | JGI IMG/M metagenome (GOLD analysis project Ga0302325, IMG submission 201948) | Peat permafrost microbial communities from Stordalen Mire near Abisko, Sweden - Palsa_T0_2 | ecosystem: Environmental > Terrestrial > Soil > Palsa > Peat permafrost | place: Sweden: Abisko... | reverse complement strand
ATGGTTTCACTGCTCGTGGGCGTTTTTCTCGTCTACAATACGATTTCCGCTTCCGTCGCACGGCGGCGCGTTGAGATCGGCATCCTTCGCTCCATTGGAGCCTCGCGGGCGGAAATCCGCGGCTTGTTCCTTGGGGAAGCCGGGGTCTTTGGCGTCTTCGGCATTGCGCTCGGGATAGCCGGCGGAGTCCTCCTCGCACGCCTCCTCACCGGCGCCGTCGCCGAAACGATCTCGTCCCTTTACGTCCTCCTGAGCATTGATCGGATGTGGCTCAGTCCCACACAGTTTGCCATCGCGGCATTCTTCGGCTTCGCCTCGGTCATCGTCGGGGCATGGTTGCCGGCCAGCGAAGCGGCCCGGGTCGATCCGGTCGAGTCGCTCAGCCTCGGGGCGCATGCCGGCATGGCGCAAGCGCGGATGCCCCGCCATGCCTGGCTCGGGCTCTGCGCCCTGGCGATGGCCGCGTTGTCCGGATGGTACGCCTTGCATGGTGGTCCCCCCGTGTGGAGTTTCGCCGCGGCTTTTTGGGTCCTCGCGGGATCCGCATTCTTCTCGCCCATCGCCACCTGGACATTTGGTGCGGCGGCAGCGCAGGTGCGCCGGCCGGATGTCACCTGGCGGCTGGCCGCGGACCATCTGCGGCGGTCCATCCATCGCAATGCCATGACCGTCGCCGCCCTCGCCGCGGCGGTCGCCATGTCGGTTGCCCTCATGGTCATGATCTTTTCGTTCCGCTCGAGCGTCGACGCCTGGATTCACCGCGGCATTGTCGCCGATCTCTTCATCGCCCCGGCGTCCAACGAAGTCATCGGCTTGGAAGCGGCGGTGCCGCCCGCGGCCGTCGCCTGGCTGAAGGCGCGACCGGAAGTGCGCGGCGTGGATACCTATCGGGAATTGGATTGCACCTTCGAGAAAGTATCGGCTCCGGGCATCGGCCCTGGTGCGCCGGGATCGAGTGGGGGCAACGCCCGCCTCGACGTCATTCAGGGTGAGTACCGTCACAACCTCACCTTTCTCGGCGGCAACGACGAGCGCAAGATGGCCCGCGTCTTCCACGACCGCTGCGTGGCCATTTCGGAGCCACTGGCCCGCAAATTCCACCTGCGCGACGGCGACCATCTGCGCGTCCTCACCCCGCGCGGTCCGGCGGATTTCGCCGTCGCTGGCGTCTATTCCGACTACACGCGGGACCAGGGTGTGATCCTCATGGTTCGGGCGGATTTTGCCCGGTGGTGGGATGATCCCCGTGTGGAATCGCTCGCCGTCTATCTCCAGCCTGGCGCCCCCGTGGAGCCGCTCGCCGACGCCTTCCGCGCCCAATTCAGCAAGTCGGGGGAGTTCGCCATTTATTCGAACCACGGGCTGCGCCAGCGCATTCTTTCGGTTTTCGACCAGACGTTTGCGGTGACTTACGTCCTGCGCAGCGTCGCCGTCATTGTGGCCGTTGCTGGGATCTTCCTGTCCGTGACCGCGCTCGCCGCGGAGCGTGAACGGGAGATCGGCGCTTTTCGGGCCGTTGGGGCGTCGCGCGCGCAAGTGCAGCGCATGCTCATGACGGAAGCCGGGATGATCGGCGCCATCGCCACGCTGCTGGGTCTTGCGTCTGGTCTCCTGTTGGCCATGGTTTTGACATGGGTGGTCAATCCCGCTTTCTTCGGCTGGACGATTTCATTTCATCTCCCTTGGGGGAGCCTCCTGGCGACGCCCCTCTGGATCATTCCCGCCGCTCTGCTCGCGGCCTGGCTTCCAGCCTGGCGGGCCAGTCGCAGGCCAATCTCCGCCGTTGTCCGCGAGGAATGAGAGCGGCTTCGCCGCAACATCCAACACCCAACATCCAACACCCAACACCCAACACCCAACACCCAACACCCAACACCCAACACCCAACACCCAACACCCAACACCCAACACCCAACACCCAACACCCAACATCCAATGGGCACCGCGGCGACCGCGAGACCTCAAAGGCGAAACGCGAGTAAACTGAAGAACCGTATGAAGTCGTCTCTCGCGCCCAAACTCCAGTGTGGGCGCGCACCTGTACCGACCCTCGTGCCCAAGCTCCAGCTTGGGCACGCGCCTGGTCTTGGAAGCTCTGCTTCCTGGTGGCGCCTTGACGAAGCTGGAGCTTCGCAGACAACCGCGTGTCCAAGCTGGAGCTTGGGCACGATGGCTTGGGGGAAGACCTGCGGCGCTTTCCTCCTCGCCATCCTCTGGATGTTGCACGCGTCCGCCGCCGACTGGCGGATGGCGCTCCCCGGCTGGGAATTTGAATTTCCGCGGGACCATCATCTGCATCCGGATTTCAAAACCGAATGGTGGTACTTCACCGGCCGGCTGGAGGACGGAAATGGTGGAGTCTTTGGCTATCAACTGACTTTTTTCCGCCAGGGATTACGTCCTCCCGGTGAGCGCGCCGGCACGAGCTCACGCTTTGTCGTCAACGATCTGAAATTCGCGCATTTCGCGATCAGCGACATTCGCGGCCAGCACTTTCACTTTGCGCAGAAGCTCAATCGCGGAGCCTTTGGGGAGGCCGGATTCTCGGATTCCGCCCGGCTGGCGTGGATCGAGAATTGGACGCTGGAGTTGCTGCCGGACGGCGGCTTCGCGCTTCACGCCAGCGACGACGCCGCGCAATTGCAATTGCGCCTCCAGAGCACCAAGCCTTTCGTCGTCCACGGCGAAAATGGCGTCAGCCAAAAGGCCGATGGCGCCGGACGCGCCTCGCATTACTACTCCGGCACGCGCCTGGCGACGAACGGCACGCTTTCGTTCGGAACGAAGACCTTTTCCGTCCGCGGAGAAAGCTGGCTGGATCGGGAGTGGGGGAGCAATCAATTGGCGCCCAACCAGGCCGGCTGGAATTGGTTCAGCCTGCAACTCGATGACGGGACGGAGTTCATGCTCTATCAAATGCGCACGAAGGATGGCGGCCTCGACCCGAATTCAAGCGGGACATTCGTCGATCAAAATGGCGACGCGCGGCATCTCGCCCGCGACGATTATCAGCTCGTTCCCGTCAAGTCCTGGACGAGCAAATCCACCGGGGGCCGTTACCCTGTCGCCTGGCGACTCGCCGTGCCCAAGTTGAATCTGCGCGTCGAGATTTCCACGCCACTCGAATCCCAGGAACTGGACCTGCGTCCGGTTGCGTATTGGGAAGGCCTGGTCGAAGTCCAGGGCACACGCCAGAGCACCAGCGTGCGCGGCCATGGCTACATGGAGCTCACCGGCTACGCCGGAGCTCTCGTCGGCCTTTCAGAATCTCCGAACTAAACGCAGCGGATAGCCAACCAAGGTGAGCTCGCGAATCACGCGAATGACACAAATCGGCGACCCGTTATTCGCGTCATTTGCGTGATTCGCGGGCTCCTTCTGGTCGCCGCTTCGCCGCCCCGCGCCTCCGCGGTAAAATTCGCGTTAGCGACGCTCGTCCGGATTAGATCAGCCCCAGCTTCATCTTCCCTTCTTCGCTGATCATATTCTGATTCCACGGCGGATCCCAGACGAGTTCCACTTCGGCGTCACCGACACCCGGCACGCCGAGCACTTTCGAGCGCGCCTCGGACGCAATGACCGGCCCCATGCCACAGCCGGGCGCCGTGAGCGTCATCTTGATGTCCACCTTGGCGCCAGTGCTCTCCCGCGGCGTAATCACGCAATCATAAACCAGCCCCAAATCGACAATATTGACTGGAATCTCCGGGTCGTAGCAGGTGCGGAGTTGGTCCCACACCGCCTTCTCGTCAACCGGGCCGTTGGCCTCGGAAGATGCGGGCGCGTCCGCCCCTCTGGCCGCCGGCTCGAGGCCCAGCGCGTCGGCATCTTCATCCGCAATGCGCGCGAGCCCCTGGTCGGTCGCCACGGTGTAGCTGCCGCCCAGCGCCTGCGTGATGACGACTTGAGTGTCCTTGGCGAGCGTAATCGCTTCGCCGCTGGGGATGCGGGTCGCCGCGCAATCGCGCGACAGTATTTTTTCGGTGTTCTCGTTCATGATTTCAGGGATTTGGGACTTTCAAGACGACCTTCACTTTGCGCTCCGGAGAGCTCGCGGCGTGAAGTTGATCGAAAAGAGTCGTCGCCTGCGGGACGGGCGCCGGCGCTGGAGCGGTGGGTGCGGCGGTTGGAGCAAGGGCCGAGCGCAATGCGCCCTCGACCAATTGCGCGCAATGAATCTTCATCGGGGGCAGTGGTCCGAGTGGTGCGGAAAGATCCTCTCCGGACATGGAGAGCGCCTCCTCCACCGTCTTCCCCGCGATCAACTCCGTGGCCACGCTGGCCACGGCGATCGCCGTCTCGCACCCGAATGTCTGGAAGGTCGCGCGATCAATGACCTTTTTGCCGTCCTGCTCCTTGAATTTCACCCACATGCGCAGCATATCGCCGCAATCGGCGCTGCCCACCGTGCCGACGGAATCGGCATTCTCCATTTCGCCGATGTTTTTCGGGTTGGCGATGGCGTCGTGGATGCGTTGTTGAAGGTCTTCACTCATGGCAAGGGGCGGCTTCGGGAATGGCTCGGAAGGCAGGCAGGTGTCTTAATCTTACTCATCATTTTAATCCCCCCAAAAACAGAGGACTATTCGAGATCGTACCGGGGAAGGCTGGCGTCCACTTCCTGGCTCCAGGCGTCGATGCCGCCGCGCAGACTCTTCACCTGCTCAAAGCCGTGTCCAGCGAAGTAGGCGGCCGCATCCATGCTGCGCGCGCCGTGGTGGTCGATGACCGCGATCAGCGCCCGTCGGTCCCATTTCATGAGGATTTCCTGCATCAACTCCTGCGTAAAGAAGATCGCGCCCTCGATGTGCACGGCGTCAAATTCCTCGCGCGTGCGAATGTCGACCAGCTTGGTCCCCGCATCATCCTTGAGGGCGGCGGCGAGTTCCACCGGCGCAATCTGCATCTTTTGGTCCTGGTCGTGGCTGGTCAGGATATGATCGATCACTTCACCCACCGGCAGCGCATTGTTCCTGGCGCAGACCCCGGCCAGTGTCTCCTCGGGTTGAAAGCCGCAGCTCGCGCAACCGCCGATATGGTACCGCCGGAAAAGCGCCCGCTGGGCGCCGGGATAGAGCCGCAGCAGTTCGCGCATGGGGATCTGCGGATCGAGCGAAGTGGTCAGGGACATGTCCCAAACACTAATGGCGCCCGGCACGCCTGACAAACGCGCACTTTACCCGATTGCCAGGGGCGGCTACCGTCCGCGCTCTCATGCGTTTGCAGACATTATACGAAGGCCGCTGGATTTTCGTCGCCCTCATGGCCCTCGGTACGATCGGCGGCCTGCTCAACTGGCTTTGGTTGGTGATTGTCTCGGTGCTGCTTTTTCTCTTTTGCATCAATTTTTTCCGCGATCCGGAACGCCCCATTCCCCCGGGGGACGACGTCGTTATCGCCGCCGCCGACGGGGTCGTCGCCGATGTCGTGGAAATCGAGGAAACGGAGGTGCTCAAAACCCGGTGCCAGCGCGTGGGGATCTTCCTTTCGGTCTTTGATGTGCATGTGAACAAAGCGCCCATCGCCGGCCGCATCACTTTTCAACAGCACCACCCCGGCATTTATCTCGACGCGCGCAACCCCGAATGCTCCGTGAAAAACGAGGCCCTCACCTGGGCCATCCAGGGTGCCAGGGCCACTTTGGTGGTGCGACAGATCACCGGAGCGATCGCCCGGCGCATTGTGCCGTGGTCAAAAGTGGGCGATGAAATCCCCAAGGGCCATCGCTTTGGGATGATCCGCTTTGGTTCCCGGACCGAAGTTTTTCTGCCGCTCACCGCCATGGTCGAGGTCAAAGTCGGTGATTACGTGCGAGGGGCCGAAAGCATCATCGCCAAACTCGCTTGACTTCCCATGAGCGAAGCCGACGGACCGAAGATTTACCTCCTGCCGAATCTGATGACGGCCGGAAATCTTTTCTGCGGGTTCGCGGCGACGCTCAAGATTCTGGAAGGCGCGTTGATTCAGGTCGCGACCAAGCCGGGCCTCGAAGAAGCCGCCGCGGTCGCCGCCGCGGAAAAATTCCACTTTGCCATCTGGTGTATTCTCGCATCGTGCATCTTCGACGCCCTCGACGGCCGGCTCGCCCGCCTCGGCGGTCACGAAAGCCCCTTTGGGCGTGAATTCGATTCGCTGGCGGACATCGTGTCTTTTGGTGTCGCCCCGGCGCTGATGGTTTATCGGATCGTTCTGCACGAATTTCCGAACGCCGGCTGGGTCATCGCGTCGGTCTATCTCGTCTGCGGCGCCCTGCGGCTCGCGCGCTTCAACTGTCTCGCCGCTGCTGATTCCACCGCCGCCAACAAGGAGTTTCGCGGGTTCCCGATTCCCGCGGCGGCGGGGGTCATAGCGTCGATTACCCTGTGCCTCCTGTGGTTCGACGAAAAGGGACGCGAGATCGGGCCGGGCAAATGGGTGCTGCCGCCGCTCATGCTCTTTCTTTCGTGGATGATGTTCAGCGGCTTCAAATATCCCAGCTTCAAAGCGATCAACTGGGGCACGACCCGCACGCTGCCGAAGTTCATTGCCATCGCGGTGGTCAGCGTCTTGACGGTGGTCTATTACCAATGGATGCCGGCGGTGATCTTCATCTCCTACCTGCTTTACGGCTTCTTGCGGCCTTTCCTGTCCCGCAAGATGAAGCAGGAGATCGAAGAAGAAGTGGAGGATGAAGATCCGGTCGAAAGCCCGTAGCGCTCGTGTCTTGTGATCGCCAATCGCGAAGGGTGGATGGCGCGCTCCGAGCGCCATGGCAGGGACGGCGCGCGCGAGCGCCCAATTTCCGGGAGGGCCGAAGGCCCGGTCACTTCGCAGCCCGGGTAACCCCTTTGGAAGACGGAGCAAATGAAGGCCCAAGCCCTGAACGGGCGCTACCACCGTGAGCGACTTCGCCCAAACCGGCCTCATCTGCACGCTTCAGCGCCTCAACGACACGCATCTTGCCCGCGTCGAATCGGAACTGGAAGAAATCGCCCGCAACCGGCCGATCGCGCTCGTCCTTCCCTGCCACGGACGCGACCTCGAACAGCCCGCGTTTGCCCGGCTGGTCGACGAATTGTGCGGCGCGGAATTCCTCCGCGAAATCGTCGTCACCATGAACGGCGTGACGCCGGCGACCCGGAAAACGTTCCCGGTGCGTTTGTCGTCCCTGCCGCAGAAAATCACGATCTTGCAAAATGAGGCCAGCGCTCACGAACCCGCCGGCAAGGGATGGAACGTGCGCGCCGCCTTTGAGCATCTCGTCCACGAAGGCGAATGCGAATTCATCGCCACGCAGGACTGCGACGTGGCCAGCTTCCGGCGCGTCGATCTGGCGCGGCTCTGCTACGCCGTGGCCCATCCGGACCTCGGTTACCGCTTCGCCAAAATGTACTACTCGCGGGTGACCGACCGCCTCTACGGGCGCGTCTCGCGGCTCTTTCTTGCCCCGTTTCTGCACGCCGTCGTGCGCGTGGCCGGGCACCAGCCGCTCGTCGATTTCCTGCTCAGCTTTCGCTACCCGCTGGCCGGGGAAGTCGCGCTCACGCGTGAACTGGCGGCGGTTCTGCCGGTCAGTTCCGGCTGGGGCCTCGAAATTGGCCAACTCTGCGAAGTCTTCCGGCGGGTGGACCCGCGCGAAGTCTGCCAGGTCGACGGCGGCGCCGGTTACGACCACAAGCATCAACCCGCGGCCACCGCGCTGGTGGAGATGGTCGCGGAAATTGCCCGGGAACTCTTCTCGCAATTGGCCGCCGAGGGCCTGGCGAATGACGCGGCGTTTCAAACCGCCGTGGCCGCCGCTTATTGCCGCGAAGCCGCGCATGCCCTGCGCCGCAGCGCCAGCCTCGCCTTGATCAACGGGCTTCCCTTCGACGAAACGGCCGAAAAGGCGATCGTCGAGACATTCGCCGCGCGACTCGCGCCCGGGTAGGACGGAAACCGTGTTAAGGTCTCCGTCATGAGCTCAGATCTGGTTCTTGTCACCGGTGCCTCAGGTTACGTCGCCGGCCACTGCATGCTGCGACTGTTGCATGACGGCTATCGGGTACGCGGTACCTTACGCTCCTTGCAGCGGGCAGGCGAGGTACGGGGGTGGCTCACCACGGCTCGGGGGGGGATTGATCCGGGCGACGCCCTGTCGTTTGTCGAGGCGGAACTGACTGATCCGAAGGGGTGGGACGCCGCCATGGGAGGTGTGCGCTACGTGCTTCACGTCGCTTCGCCTATCCCGTCGACTATGCCCAAAGACCCGGACGATCTGATCGGGCCGGCTCGCGAGGGAACGCTGAATGTCATGAAAGCTGCTTCGCGTGCCTCGGTACATCGCGTGGTTCAGACCTCCTCTTTGAGCGCCATTTTTCACGGTTGCGACGATCCCAACTCACACCTCTTCACCGAGGCCGATTGGAACGACCCCGATCACAAGGACAACGTGCCCTATACCCGCAGCAAAGCCATCGCCGAGAGGGCCGCCTGGGCGGAACTGCCCAAGCTGCCTCGGCCTTTGGAATGGGTCGCCATCAACCCTGGCCTGGTTCTGGGGCCGGTGTTGGACAAGGACTCAAGCGCTTCGGTTCAGATCGTGGCAAAGCTCTTAAAGGGCGAAATTCCAGGCTTGCCGCGCTTTGGCTACCCCATTGTAGATGTGCGTGACCTCGCGGATTTGGAGGTTCGCGCCATGACCGCGCCCCAAGCAGCCGGACAACGCTACATCGGGTCCGGCCCATTCATCCCCTTGAGCGAGATCGCAAATGTTCTGAAGGAGCGTTTGGGCGACAAGGCGAAGAAGGTGCCTACGCGCAAACTGCCCGACTGGGTCGTCCGGTTCGTGGGGCTTTTCGATAACGAGGTCCGCGGCCAGTTATTCGAACTCGGCAAGGTCCGGCGACCGTCCAGCGCAAAAGCGGAAAAAGACCTTGGCTGGTCATCTCGACCCTGGGAAGACACGATCGTGGACACAGCGACAAGCCTGGAGGCCGTAGGCGCGTTGAGTTGAACCCGAACAATTTGAAGACACTTGCGGTCTCAACCCCTCGATGAAGTACTGGGAGATCATCGCCACCCGCCTGGCGCCGCGGCAGGGCGGCGACCGGAAGCTGATTGCCTTTGGGTCAGGTTATCGCGTAGACTGTTCGTACGCATGAGTCTTGCCGAAATCAAAAAAGCCGTGAATGAACTTTCGCCGGAAGAACTGGCGGAACTGGCGACTTTTGTTCGTGAACGCGATGATGCGGGGTGGGATCGGCAGATTGATGCAGACTTCGCCGAAGGCGGTCGTCTGCATCGCGTGTTGGAAGAGGTGCGGGCGGATGTCCGGACAGGCCGCCTCGAAGAGTTGCCGTGATTGGGAAGACCCATCGGCGCTTTTGGAAGTGCTTTGACGATTTACCACCGTCCGTCCAGAAGCTGGCGCGTGAAAAATACGTCTTGTGGCGGGAAGGGTCAATTCGCGTCATTGGTGTGATCCGCGGGCCTCCCCTTTTCATGCCACTATCCCCCAGATTCTTATTTGCGGAAGATCTCCGCGCATGAGATTTCCGGTTCGCCGCGGAGCCCATTGGATGTTGGATGTTGGATGTTGCGGCGAAGCCGCTAATGCTGTTTTGCGAGTTTGCGCAGATCGCCGAGCAGGGTGCTGTCCGGATTGAACTTCGCGGCGTGCGAGTGGATGTCGCTGATGCGCCAGGCGCCATCTTCGAGCGTCAAAAGCGCCGTGATCATCCGCGTTTGCCCGGGGTATTGGCTCTTCGGTCCCCAGGCGAAGCGCAGGTCCACGCGTGCCGTCGGTGGTGTGGATTTTGCCTCCGTCACTTTGAACGAAGTCGGCGGGTCCCAGGCGGCGAGAAACGTGCCATTGTTCGGCGCGTCGATTTGTTCGCCGGGGTGTGCTTTCGCGGCCTTGTCAGATCCTGCGATGGCCGTGGCGAGTGCATGGCGCACGTCTTTGGTCAGCCAGCGGGTCTGCGCGGCAGAGTCCTTCGTAATGTCATGTTTCGGGTTCAGCAGGTAGGTGAAGAAATCATTGACCGTGGAGTCGGGGGCTGGGCCTGTGGTCGTCGACGCAGCGCTGACGGTGAGCACGCCAAGGAGAAGTAAAAGTGCGGGAAATTTCATGATTCGGAATGGGCTCGCCGCGCAGACTGGTCATGTGATCGCTGAAGAAATCATGCGTGGCCTCTTTCTTCCTTTCTCGATTGCGTGAAGACGGTCAAGACATTCGCGAACTTCCTTCGCGACTCATTTGGCGGAACCTCGGAGCGGATACCAATCGGACCAGCGAACTTGGAAAACCCGAAACCCGAAACCTGCCCGAAGAGCCATTCCAGGCTTGGCCGCAAGCTCCACCGGTGCTTTCCTACGCGGCCATGCCCAAAAAGCCCGTAGTTCTTGTGATTCGCGATGGCTGGGGAATCAATCCAGGCGGCCGCGCCAAAGCCATCGATAATGGCGACGCCACCCTGCTCGCGAAGACGCCTTTTCACGACTACCTCTACGCCACCTATCCGCAAAGCACGCTCAGCGCGAGTGGCATGGACGTAGGCCTGCCCGACGGTCAAATGGGCAATAGCGAAGTCGGCCACTTGAACCTCGGCGCCGGTCGCATCGTCTACCAGGATCTCACCCGCATCAACAAAGCCATCAAGGATGGTGAACTGTCCAAAAACCCCGTCCTGGTCGAGGCGTTTGCCAGGGCTCGCGGACATCGCCTGCACTTCCTCGGCTTGCTGAGCGATGGTGGCGTCCATTCGCACCAGGACCATCTCATCGCGCTCGCCAGGGCCGCGCACGATGCGGGGGTGGATGACATCATGGTCCACGCGATCACCGATGGCCGCGACACATCGCCCACGGGCGGAGCGGATTACCTGGCGTACGTCCAGGCCGGTCTCGCCCCGGCGGGCGCGAAAATCGCCACGGTCGTCGGACGCTATTACGCCATGGATCGGGACAAGCGCTGGGAGCGCAACAAGCTCGCTTGGGACGCCATCGTCCTCGGGCGTGGTCCCGTCTCGAGTGAGACCCCCTCCGCCGCCGTCAGCGCGGCCTACACCAAGGAACCGCGCGGCGACGAATTTCTGACGCCCATCATTTTTTCCCACGCGAATGAACCGCGCGTCCGCGACGGCGACGTGGTGCTATGGTTCAATTTCCGCGCCGACCGGGCCCGCCAGCTCTCGCTGGCCTTCCTGAAAAAGGACTTCAACGGATTCGACCGCGAGGTGACTCCCGCGGTCCATTACGTCACGCTCACGGAATACGATGAAACCTACGGTGTGCCCGTGGTCTTCGCGCCGCAATCGCTCAAAAACATCCTTGGTGAAGTCGTGAGCGTCGCCGGACGGAGGCAACTGCGCATCGCCGAAACCGAGAAATACCCGCACGTGACATTCTTCTTCAACGGCGGCGTCGAGGCGCCCTTTCCGGGCGAGGATCGCACCATCGTGCCCTCACCCAAGGACGTGCCGACCTACGATTACAAGCCGCAGATGAGCGCGCCGGAGGTGACCGCGAAGGTCGTCGAGGCACTCCCGAGTTACGACCTCGTCATCCTCAATTTTGCCAATCCCGACATGGTCGGCCACACCGGCGTGGTCAAGGCCGGCATCAAGGCCGTGGAAACGATCGACGATTGCGTCCGGCAGGTGGTCGAGAAGACGCTGTCGCTGGATGGCCAGTTGCTGATCACCGCCGATCACGGCAACTGCGAGCAGATGCGCAATCCCGACGGATCCCCAAATACCGCGCATACCACCAACCTCGTGCATTTCCTTTACGTGGCCGCCGGCGCGGAGAAGGCGACGCTCGAAAGCGGCATCCTCGCCGACGTCGCTCCGACGCTGCTCGCGCTGCTGGGTCTCCCACAGCCCGCCGAAATGACCGGCCGGTGCCTCGTGCATCGCTGAGATTGGCATTGCGCAACGCGCGCGGATTTGTAGTTTCTCCCCGCTTCGCGCTTCCGGGCGCGGGCGATTACCCCGTGGTGTAATGGTAGCACAAGGGTCTTTGAAGCCTTTAGTCATGGTTCGAATCCATGCGGGGTAGCGCTCTCAATCCCAACCTTCCCGATCCTTGTATTTCCGAGCCCCGATCCGGGAACAAAACTACCCACCCAGCCCGCGTCGCCCTTTGCCCGAAGGAAGGCATTTCCAATTTTCCTCCAGTAGCTTATCTTCCATTCCCCACGTATGAAACTCTCCAAACGCGGCGAATATGCCTTGCGTGCCCTGATCGACTTCGGAATCGCTTATGAACTTGGCCGGCCTCTGCTGAAAATCGGTGAACTGGTCGAAAAAGAGCGCCTGCCGGTGAAGTTTCTCGAGCAAATCCTCACGCAGTTGCGTGGCGCCGGCTATATCGAAACCAAACGCGGCAAGGCCGGTGGCTACTTCCTGGCCAAGCCGCCCCGCGAGATCAGCCTCGGGAAGGTGATCCGGCTGATCGACGGCCCGCTCGCGCCAATTTCCTGCGTGAGCGTCACCGCCTACGAGCGCTGCACTTGTCCCGATGAGGCCCATTGCGGTCTGCGGATGCTGATGCTCGACGTGCGCAACGCCATCGCCCGCATTCTCGATCGGTATGTCCTGGGTGATGTCGTCGACATCACCCTGCGCAAGATGCGGCGCGATGGTGTGCCCATTCCGTTCATCGTCGAGCGCTTACTCGGCCCGGGAGTCCCGCACACCCGGCCGACGGCCTTCGTCGAGCACCTGCCGCAGGGGGGATTCCTCGCGGAACTCGAGGTCGCCAGGTCGGACCGGCAGTCGGCGCCCGCGGGGAAGCGTGCCGCGAAAAGGAAACGCGCCGCAAAAAATAGCTTGTAACATCTACTAAAATAGTAGATTTAACGGGCGTTTCCCTCGGGAAATCGTTCATCTGCCGACCATTCCTTTGGAGGCAATTACTCATCCAAGGCCGCGCCACCGGACTCCCGGCGGCGGCCTCCGCCTTCCAAGGAAACATGACACCAGCCTCTTTTTTTGGGCGTATCGGCCTGCGCTCGCGCCCGGCCACCGCCGCTTTCGCCACCCTCTTCGTCATCGCATCTCTGCCGTTCTCACCGGCCTCTGCCCAGGACGCCAGCGCGTTGGTCAACATCCTCGTCCAAAAAGGCATCCTCAGCGATCAGGAGGGCGCCGAAGTGCGTGCCGATATGCAGAACGAATTCTCCCAGAGTTCGGCCGGAAAGATCAGTCTGAGTAATTCGGTCACCCAACTGAATATCTACGGAGATTTTCGTCTGCGCTACCAGTACAACAACGACACGCCCGTGATCCCCAACAGCACGGCCTTTCCCGCCATCGAGCAGGATCGCTTGCGCTATCGCTTGCGTTTGAACATGGATGTTTATCTCGGCCCACAGTGGTTTGCCGGCATTCAGTTGCAGACGGGTCAAACCTCCGACTCGGGCAACCAGACCTACAGCACCGCCTACAACAACGACAGCATCTACATCTCGCGGGCCTTCCTGGGCTGGCAGAACGACTGGATGAAGATCATCGCCGGCAAGCAGCCGAATCCATTGTACACCACCGATTTGCTTTGGGATCCGGACGTCAATCCCGCCGGGCTCACCGAGAATATTTCCCTGACTCGGTTGCCGCTTTTCGGCGGTGCGGCTGGCCCGAACGGTTCCGGCAAGGAAAGCGCCGGCGCGCCCACCCGCACGAACCCGTGGGAAGTCTCGTTCGTGGGCGGCCAGTTCATTCTTGGAGATGACAGCAAATTCGCCGGCACCGGCGACCCCGCGAACCAGCCGTGGATGTTCGACGAGCAGTTCGTGCTGACCTATCATTTCAACTCGTCCACGAGCGCCACGATCGCTCCCGGCTTTCTGGCGGAAAACGCCGCGCATATTACCGGGGCGCTCAATACGCTGCCCTTCACGGACGAAGGCGCCACCATCAGCGGAACGACGGCCATCACCACCACGACGGCAGCGGCGGAAGTCGTCACGGTGACCTACAGCGCCGCGGGCGTTCCGACGAAAACGATCACGCCGACCACCGTCACGACAACCACCCAGACCCAGGTGACGCCGAACAATCTGACAGAGGGCGCGGTAACCGTCAGCGGACCGCGGCCCATTACCTTGACGTCGACGGCGACGCGCCTCCAGCCCGTCATCACCCTGGTTGGCAGCGCCTCGGGTTTGCCGACCAACAAAGAGCTGGCCGGCACGTCCTTCACCACCACCACCACCGGCGAGACACAGACGGTCAAGACGAAGAACAATCTCGTGCTGCCGGAGGTTCCCGCGGAAACCGCGGACCTGCACATCATCACCGCGCCGGGAGACGTTTCCTTCACCCTGGCGGGGCTCAAGACGAAGCTCTACTGGGATTTCGGCTACAACACCGCCGGCGAGGACCGCTACAACTACGTCTACCAGATGAAGGAATTTGGCAGCCAGCCGTACAAACTGCGGGATTCCTTCGCCTGGCTGGCCGGAATTCAATTTGGCGAAATCAAAAAGCGGGGCGACTGGCAGCTTTTCGCCAATTACCGCGAAACCGGCATCGCGTCGATCGATCCCAACATCAATGACAATGAAGCCGCGGGCGGCGCCCTGAACATGCGCGGCTTCAAGTTTGCCCTGGCCTACGCGTTGACGGACTTTGTGGTCCTCCAAGGCACGGGCTACGTCTTCTGGAGTCTCGATCCCACTCTCTCCGGCGGCCGCGCCACGAGCGTCGGGGGCATCGCGCCCTACAAGGCCTACAACGAAGCGACCGTGGAGTTGAACATCAAGTTCTAAAAAGGCGGCGGGCTGGGAATCTGGCGGTGCACGGGTCGAGTGGAAATCCCGTGTTTTGACGGAAGGAAGGCTGGGCCACAGGGAAAAATTATTTTTTAAAAACCGCTTGCCGATCCGCGGGCGAAGAACTATCAAACAAATATATATTAAAACGATATAGATTCAACGTACTGCCTATGTCTCCTACCCTGACTTCTTCCCACCGTTCCGCGCTTCCCGCCGGGGACGAGCCGGTCACCGCTGTCCTCAAGCCGTTGGCGGTCGCGCCCTGGCTTGCGGTGGTCACCGATTCGGTCAAGTCCATCCGCTACGGCGTCGTCCAGATCGTCGTGCACGATTCCAAGGTGGTTCAGGTCGAGTGCACCGAGCGCACTCGTTTCGAGGTCCCGCAGGCGACCGGCCGGGGTTGAAACCTGCGGCCAGCGCCTTGGCCTCCTCCGTCCCGGCCAATCGCCACCAGGCGTGAATCGCGCAATCTCCGAAAACCTGAACAAAAAACGAACATGCCCATCCCGCCAATCGCTGAACTGATGAAGCCGATTGCCCCTCCCGAGACCATTGCGACCCATTACCTGCCGGGCCGGGCGAAGCGTCGCTCGATCAAGCAACTGCTCCTCCCGCTTTTTCTGCAAGTGGGCACTACGGCGGAATCCCTCCACGCGGACTCCGCCGGCTTCTGGCGCGTGGGCGAGGAACGCTATTGGCTGCCGCGGGTTATTTTTCGCGGAGCGCGGGAGCAGGGTGAGGAGACGCTACGTCTGGCGATATTTGCCGGATTGCATGGAGACGAACCCGCCGGCGTGCATGCGCTGGTCGATCTTCTGCGCGCCCTTGAGGCGGACCCTTGGGTCGGGCGCGCCTATCGCCTCCACATTTATCCTTTGTGCAATCCGACGGGATACGAAGACGGGACCCGGCACTCTCGCGGCGGTGTGGACTTGAACCGGGAATTCTGGCGCGGTTCGCTGGAGCCGGAGATTGGCATCCTCGAGAGCGAACTGCTGCGCCACAAATTCCACGGCATCATTTCGCTGCACTCCGACGACACCAGCGACGGGCTCTACGGATTCGTCCGCGGGGCGACGCTCACCCGGCATCTGCTCAAGCCCGCGCTCGCCGTGGCCGAGGCGGCGTTGCCGGTCAACCAGGCGACGGTCATCGACGGCTTCCACGCGATTGATGGCATTATCCACACCTCCTACGATGGTATTTTGACCGCGCCGCCGGGAAGTTCACCGGCGCCCTTTGAAATCATCCTCGAATCACCGCACCACGCGACGCTGGAATTGCAGCGCCGGGCTTTTGTCCTGGCCCTCATCGAGATCCTGCGGCACTACCGGCGAATGATGTCGTACGCCGTCGATATTTAGCGGCATGAATATGAAAGTCACCTTCTTCGTTTTGCTTTTGCCGCTGCTCCTTGGCACCGCGGGCTGCACCTCTCAACAATTGGGCGCGTCCGACAACCCGAATCCGCGGCGGACCTACAATGCGGAAACCGGCGACTACCAGGGACCGACTCCCATGCCGGCCAATAATGCCGGCGGGAACCACTGACACCCTCGGATTCCCGGCTATTCGAAATCGTAGACGACTACCCCGGCGCAGTTCGGCTTGAACGCTTTCTCGACGAAATCGAGGTGCAAAGGATGGACCTGGTAGTCGTCCTGCTGCTGCTTGTTGTCGAATTGCAGGTTGAGCGCCACCTGGTAGCTCTGGTCGACGACCTCCCGGTGGCTCTTCACCATGCGGCCAACGTGAAAGGTGCGGACCCCGGGGATGGGCCGCAGATATTCTTCGGCCCCGGCGATCAGCGCCTCGGTGGCGCCGGGAATCTCAGGCTTCGTCCAGAAAATAACAACGTGGGAAAACATGGCAGAATGGTTGATTTATAGATTGAAGGATGTTGGCGCCCAGTTTGGTATCCGATTCGTCATCTGGCGGCAACGCCACAATCCGTAACCATGAAGATTTCGACCGTCCCCATTCTCGTCGCGACACTGGCCCTCTGCACGGGGTGCAATTCGCTCGACAATCCGCTCGCGAATCTTTTCCACGGCCACGACTCGCGGGTCTACAACCCGCAGACTGGAGAGTGGGAGAACTCAAACAATAAGGCCACGCCGCAACCGCAGAAATCCGCGGCCGTCGCCTCCGCCTTGAGTTCGACACCGCCGCCGCAGGGCAGCGGGCATCCGCCCACCGCCGCGGTCGACCCGCACAACGTGTCCTCCGCCTCGCCGAGCCCCGGCGCGCCGGGGTCGGCGGGGACCCCGGAATCGCCGCCCGCGGCGCCCGCGGCGCCCGCGTTCACGCCGGCGCCCCCCCGCCCGGCGCGAGCGACGGGCTTTTACAACACCACGACCGGCAAAATCGAGTGGCAAAATTCCGGCCTGACCACCGCGGCGGCCACTCCGCCGCCGGCGGCCACCAAACATTGGTGGTGGCCGTTCTAAGAGGGCGCCCTCTTACCGACCCGGCAGTTGCGGGAAGCTGATCTGCTTTTCCTGCTGCTCGATGTGCGCGATGCGCGCGGCCAGCCGCGGGGTGGGTGAGCGCGGATCCCACTGGCGGGGATCCGGCAGGATCGCCGCGAGGGCCGCGCATTGTTCGCGCGTGAGTTCAGGCGCGCCGACCCCGTAGTGCGCCCGGGCCGCGGCCTCGATTCCATAGACGCCGTCGCCCATCTCGATGACGTTGGCATAAAGTTCAAGGATGCGGCGCTTGGACAGGAGCGTCTCCATCCAGAACGTGTAGTACGCTTCGAGGCCCTTGCGCAGCCACGACCGGCCCTGCCAGAGAAAGAGCGAGCGGGCACATTGCATGGAGATCGTCGAGGCGCCGCGTGGTTCCTCGCCGGTGCGCTCCGCCTGCCGCCGGGCGCTGCGGATTTCGCGCCAATCGAAACCGTGGTGCTGGAAAAACCGCTGGTCTTCCGCGACCAGCACGAATTTGAGGAACTCTCGCGGAATCCGGGCCAGCGGCAGCCAGGAGTATTGGCGGCCGGGCGGGGACCGTTTCTCCCAGCGGGCTTCCAAGGGACGCAGCAGCATGAGCGGGGTGAGGGATGGATCGACGAACCGCACCGCGGCCACTTCGAGAACCGGGATGGCCGCCAGGATCAGGACGGTGAAGACGAGCCAGCGCCACCATCGAGGGCTCGCCCGGGCGCGGGCGGCCTTGCTCAAAGAATGCGGACCTGGGGCGGCGGAATCAGGACCGGGCGAACGCGTGGAATCTTGATCCGGCCTTCCTCATCCTGCATCGGCGTGACGATCTCCGCCGCGCTGATGTCGATGACGTTCGTCTCCTTCTTCTTCGATTCGCGGCCCTTCGAGGGAGCGGGCTCCGGCTCCGGCTCCGGCGCGGCTGGTTCCGGCGTCATGGTGCCGATGTCGGTGTGTTTCATGGCCGTGAAGGCCGCTTGTGCCGTGACGTCCTCGAGCATTTGGCGCTGCTCCTGGACGAGCTTCCCGATGTGCTCGCGCAGGGCGTCGCGCTGCTGGGCGATACTGTCGCGTTCGCGGCGGAGGCGGGCGAGATCGCGGTCGACGCGGGTCTTCACTTCCGTCTCGTTGCTGGCCATGGCCGCGCGTTCGTGCTCGAAATCGGTAACTTTGGTGGCCAGCCGGGCGCGCTCTGCGTCCAGTTGCGCGAGGGCTTCGTCGCGCTGCTTGACGACCGTTTTGAATTCGCTGGCAAAAACGCCGGCCTGCGCTTTGTGCGTCTCCCGCGCCTGCTCCAGTTCCGCCGTGACCTTTTCCTTCTCCGCTTGGAGGGTGTCGCGTTCCTGCGTCAGTTGCGCGTGCTTTTGCTGGGCTTCCACCGACACCGCCGCGAGCCGCTCGGCGACGGTCGCGCTGTCGTGTTGGGCGCTATCGCGCGCCGTCAGCAAGCTGGCGATCTCTGTGGTATACTTCCGTTCCGCTGCGGCCAGGGCGTCGCGCACCTTGTCGCGCTCCATGGTGAGTGCGGCGACCGTCCCGTTCATTTGTTCGGTGAGGGCGGCGATGGCATCGGCCTTTTCATCGCGGAGCCCGTGCACCGCTTTCTCATGGCTGGTCTGAAGCTTCGCGAGCTTGTCGTCGACTTCCGCAGCCAGGGCCGCTTTCTCCGCCGCAAGTTTGGCGACGGCGGCATCCTTCTCGGTGGTCACGGCATTGAGCGTCCGCTCGTGCTTCCCAACGAGCGAAGCAATCGTCTCTTGGTGCTCGGAAGCCGCTTTTACCGCCGCTTCCTGATGGTTTTTGAGTCCCGCGCGGGTTTCGGCCAGCGCACTTTCCGAGTTCTGGAGCCGCTGCTGCAAGTCCTCGATCTGCTTGCGGGCCGCGGCCAATTGTTGATCGGCGGCGGTCTTGTCGTTTTCGAGGGCCAGAAGATTGGTGTGCAGGTCGCTGAGGGTCTTGTCGTGCGTCGCGCGCGCGGCGGCAAACTCATTGGCCAGCGCTTCCTTGGAGGCGCGCAGCGAATCCCGGTCGCGGTCGAGAGCGGCGAATGCGAGACCGTGCTCCTGCTTGGCCCCCGCCAGCTCGCTGGCCATGGTCTCGATCCGCGCCAGCAGGTCGTCGCGATGCTTCGTCACATCCCCCAGGGTTTTTTCCAGCGCGGCGCGCGCGGCAGATTGCGTTTCTCCGCCGGCGGTCAATTCCAGGTGCTGCGCACGCAGCCCGACGAGTTCCTTGGTGACGGTCTCGAGCTGGCCGCGAAACTTGTCCCGGTCGGCCGCGAGTTCGGCGAGCGCCTTCTCTTGCGCCGCTTTGGCGGCGCCGGCACCCGTCGTCACGGCGTCGTGGCTGGTGCGGAGCTTCTCGAGTTCCGCCGCCAGGGCCTGCTTTTCCGCGAGTAGCTTTTCGCGGTTCGCGCGCGCCTCGGAAAGTGTCCTGGCGTCCGCTTCGCGGGTAAATTTGGCCGCTGCCGCATCACCTTCCCATTGCGCCCTCTCATTTTGCTGGGCGGCCCTGGCTTTTTCAAGCTCGGCGGTCAGCGCCTCGTGTTCCTTCCGCGCGGCATCCCGCTCGGCGAGCGTTTTTTGATGGTCCTGGCGCAAGCCGGCGATGGTCGCATCGCTGCTGGACCGGGCCGCTTCGAGTTCGCGGGCGAGGCGGGTATTTTCCGCGGAAAGCGTTTCGCTCGACTTGGAGTGCAGGGCGGTTGCGGCCAGGGCGCCCGCGGCGGCGGCGGCGAGTTCCTTGCCGAGGCGCTCGTTTTCCGCGCGCGCCGCCGAGTGCTGCTGTTGCAGTTTGGCCACGGCTTCTTCGTGCTGGGCGACCGCCTGGGCGTGCGCACTGCGGGCCGCCGCAAATTCCTGCGAGGTCTTGTCGATGGTGGCCCGCGCCTGCGCCAGTTCACCCTGATGGGTCGGAATGGTCGCACTGAGGCGCTGGAGCGCGGACTCTTTTTCCGCGAGCGCCGCCGAGTGCTGCTGTTGCAACCTGGCCATGGCTTCTTCGTGCTCGGCGACTGCCTGGGCGTGTTCATTGCGGGCCGTGGCAAGGTCCTGCGTGGTGTTTTCGTTTTCCGCCGCAAGCTTTTTCGCCCGCGTGGCGACCTTCGCGACGGACGCCGCCTGCTCCTCCAGCGTCTTGAGTTTTGCGTTCAGCCCTTCGCGCTCGGCTTCATGGGACTTGAGTTGGGCCTGAAGATTCTCGTTTTCGGAACGCAACTGGGAGACGTCGCCCGTGGCCTTGCTGTGCTCGGCTTGAAGGCCTTGCAAGGCGCCGAGTTTGGAATTCAGATCGTCGCGCTCGCCCTGCAAGGATTTGAGTTGGGACTGGAGCGATTCGTATTCGGTGCGCAATTTTGCCGTGTCTTCGCCGACTTGCGCAAAGGCCTGGTGGGCTTCGCCTTGGGGCGCCAGACCCTTTTCGCGCTCGGCCAGTTGCGCCGTCAGTTTTTGCTTCTCGGTATTGAGCGCCTCTTTCTCCTGCAAGAGCGACTTGATGCGCGAACGATAGTTTTCGATGTCGCCCTCAAACTGCGCCGCCGTCCGAGCCTGCCATTCCTCCGGGTTGGGAGCCGTCGCGATGGTTTCCTGTGCCGCCGAGAGCTTCTTGCGCGCGTCGGCGAGATCGGCCGCCAGTTTCGCGTTGGCCGTCTGGAGCCCGGCCACCTGCTCCTGGACGTCCTTCAGGCCGCGGCCGGTTTCGCCCTCCCGCTTGCGCAAGGCATTTTCATGCTCGCGCTGGAGAGCGGCCTGTTGTTCCTGGAGCTTGGCTGCGGCCTCCTCCTGGAGGCGGTCCGCCGCGGCGAGCTGGCGTTCGATCTTGAGCTTGGCTTCACGCTCGCGCACGAGTTCCTGCGCGTTGTCGCGTTGTCCGGTTTCGAGCACGGCGATGCGTCGCTGCAACTCCTCGATCTGCCGCTGGTATTCCTTTTGCGACCGTTCCACCGCCGCGGCGGCGGCCGCACCGCCGGCGGCGGCGGCGGCCACGTCGGCGACGCTCGCACCGATTTTGCCGCGCTTTTGGAACTCGGTGATTTGCTTGGAGAGATTGGCCTGCTGTTGGGCGAGGGCATCGCGCTCGGCCACGAGATCCTTGATCCGCTGGTCGCTTTGCTGCCCGATTTTGTTGAGTTCGACCTTCAGATTCGAGAGTTCGAGCCGGAACGCGTCGCGCTCCTGTTGAACCTTCGCGAGATTATCGGCGCTCTTGGCGGCGACGCTCTTCTCAAATTCAACCTGCTCGGTCTTGTCCTCCGATTCCCTCCTGGCGCGCACCAGTTCCACGACGCTCTTCTCGCGTTCGTCCAGCAGCACTTTCCGCTGCTGCTCGCCAGCGGCCAGTTGCCGTTCGTACTCGCCTTTGAGACGGGCGACGATTCCGCGCAAAATATCACGCGCCTTCAAGGCGTCCTCCTTGCTCATCCGCTCATCTTCCTCGGGGTTGGGCGCGGGGATGTTGATCTCGGGCGGCTTGGGCAGGGGAGCGATGGCCGGTGGTGGTGGTGCGCCCGCCTGGGTATCACTTTGCGTCCCCGGAATGATATTTCGCACCGCCCGGCGCGACCGCAGTTTCTCGGCCAGCGAATCGGCGGCGGCTGCGGAGAGCCCGGCCGGCGTCACACCGCTCTGCGGGTTGCGATGCGCCACGAGCATTTTCATCACCTTCTGCCACGGAAAACGCACATCGGCCGTGTCGGAGGGCAAAATCTCACTACGGAAAATTGCGGGCACGCGGCGATAGATCTCCGAAACGGGAATCGTGGTTTGTCCACGCGCAATGCGATCGGCCAGTTCGGCAATCTCGAACGAGAGCGGCGTGGTCGGGTCCGGCGGTTGATCGGCCAGCAATTGTGTCGGAATGCGCTGGAGAAAATCGCCCAATTCCAAAATGATTTCGTGCTGGGCGCCGCCCGCCGCGGGTCCGGCCGTCGAAGCCGATGGATCCCTCTTCGGGGGAGTCTTGGGATCGGAGCCGCCGCCGGCCGCCGATTGGCTGGCGGGCTCCGCTTTGCGAGACGACGTTGCCTCCGCCCTCGTTTCAGCCGTTGGTTCAGGCTTCACTTCGGGCGCATTTTCCTGCGTCTTTTCGTCAGACGCTTTTCGTTTGAAACGATCTAGGAAAGACATGAGCCGTCGTTGTTTTGGAAAATATTAGCACGTTTTGGTCCGTGAAGGTGGGAAGTTGTTATCCGGTCGCGACGACTTTGTCTCTGAAAAATGTCGGGTCCATCAAACTTTTTCCATTCGGCCCCTCCAGGAAGTTTTCGCACGCGGTCGCCAGTTGCGCCGAAAGGACGGCCACCACCCGCACGGCATCGCCTTCGTAGGTGGTCTGCAGGACCCTCGCTTCGCGGTGCAATTGCGCGAGTAAACCCCCGGCGCTCTGCGGGATAAGCAATTCGCGTGTGACCAGCCCATGGCCACGGCCGACCATGTCAGCCATCCGCTCGACCAATTCCTCCAGTCCTTCTCCGGTGCGGACGGAAAGGAACAGGGCCTCCGGGAAATGCCGCCGGAGGGTGGCCAGAGCCGTGGAGTCACGTACCTTGTCGATTTTGTTGAAGGCCACGAGGGTCGGTTTGTCATCCGCACCCAACTCGGCGAGCACTTTTCTCGTCGTATTGAAGAATTCGACGACTTCCGGCTGGCTGGCGTCCAGGAGGTGAATGAGAAAGTCGGAAAGCGTGGCCTCTTCCAGGGTGGCATTGAACGCCTCGACCAGCCGGTGCGGCAGCTTCCGCACAAAACCGACCGTGTCCGTGAGCAGCAGCGGCTGCTTGTTGGGCAGCGCTACTTTGCGCGTGGTGGTATCCAGCGTGGCGAAAAGCTTGTCCTCGATCAGCACATCGGCCCCGGTCAACCGCCGCAGCAGCGAGGACTTGCCCGCGTTGGTATAGCCGACGATGGCGGCATTGGGCACCGGCGTCCGCTTGCGATCCTTGCGCTGGGTGGCCCGCGACTCGCGCACGTGCTCGAGCTCGCGCTTGCACCGGTCAATCGCGTCCCGGACCCGGCGTTTGTCCTGTTCGAGCTGTGTTTCACCTTCGCCGCGCGCGCCAATGCCGCCGCCCTGGCGGACGAGATGTCCCCACGCGCGGGTCAACCGTGGCAATGAATATTGGAGTTGCGCCAGCTCCACCTGGAGCCGCGCCTCCCGTGTCCGCGCCCGGCGCGCGAAAATATCGAGAATCACTTCCTGGCGGTCGATCACCGTGACCCCGGAAAGCTTTTCCCAGTTGCGCTGCTGGCTCGGCGTCAGCTCGTTGTCGAAAACGATGACATCGAGTTGCTGCTCCTTGACGCGCGCCACAATCTCCTGCGCCTTGCCGGTGCCGATGAGCAAGCGGGCGTGCTGCTCCCGATGATGCACGAGCAGACGGTCGATGATCGGAATGCCAAGAGTGTTGACCAATTCCTCGAGTTCAACGAGCAAGCTCGCCGCCTCGGTCCGTTGATTGACCTCGGTGTACGCGCCGACCAGCAGCGCGCGCTCCACCATTTTTTCCTTCTCTTTGATATCGATCATGAAATTTGCCCCGGAGCGCAACATACCTCATGCCGCCCGTCGCGCCAAGCAGGGAGTGGCGCCTGCCGGATGAAATCCTAAGCCGGAGCGATTCAGTTGGAAATAGAGGCGACCGTTTGGTGTGGGTAGAGTTGATGAAGACTAGAACCCAACAGACCTCACAAGAGGAGACTCACCAAACGGTGCCGCTCAAAGTGAGCACG
>Ga0302325_10007653_pt1 | contig 23908 bp, 20 predicted proteins | sample Palsa_T0_2_FD_201948 | JGI IMG/M metagenome (GOLD analysis project Ga0302325, IMG submission 201948) | Peat permafrost microbial communities from Stordalen Mire near Abisko, Sweden - Palsa_T0_2 | ecosystem: Environmental > Terrestrial > Soil > Palsa > Peat permafrost | place: Sweden: Abisko... | reverse complement strand
CCATCCCGAGTGCTTGCACTTGCGGCAGCCCTTGCCGCCACAGAAGATGCAGCTGATCTGCACGTCGGCGCTGGGCTCCGTGAACGGGAAAAACGATGGGAAGAAGCGCGTCTTCACGCTCGATCCAAACAGTGTCTTCATGGCGTGGTCGAGCGTCCCCTTCAGGTCGCTGAAGGTGATATTCGTGTCCACACACAATCCCTCCACTTGGTGGAAGACCGGCGAGTGCGTCGCGTCCGCGGCGTCGTTGCGGTGCACCTTGCCGGGAATCACGATCCGCACCGGAGGAGGCTGCTGCTCCATCGTCCGCATCTGCACAGGCGAGGTATGGGTGCGGAGCAGCAGGCGGTCGCGCAGGCTGCGCCGGTCTTGATTGGCAATGACCAGCGTGTCCTGCGTATCGCGAGCCGGATGCCCCGGAGGGAAATTCATGCTCTCGAAGTTGTAGTAGTCGGTCTCAACTTCCGGCCCTACGCCGACCGAGTAGCCCAGCGCAGCAAAAATACCGATCAGCTCATTCATGGTGCGCGTGATCGGGTGCTCCGCGCCCGTAAGCCGCCGCGTGCCAGGCAGGGTCACGTCCAGCGCTTCGGCAGCCAGCGCCGCATCGGAAGGCCCTGCGCCGGCAGCGGCTTCGAGCAGTCCGTCCACCAGCGTCTTGAGCGCGTTAAATCGCTGCCCAATCTCGCGCTTCTGCTCCACCGGCGCCGATTTCAGCCATTGTTCGGAGAGCTGCTTGAGCTTGCCGTTTTTCCTGCCCAGCCAGTCCAGGCGGAAATTCTCGATGGCCTCAGTTGAGGCGAGTCCAGCCGCAGCCTGACGCGCCTCGGCCTCAAGTTGAGCAAATAGTCGATCTAAATTGGAATTCTCGTTCGTCATGCGTAATGGTCAGGATAAATCACCGGGCGGGCTGTACCGCTTGGAACTGACGAAGCTCAAGACTCGTACGATTGCCGTATGAGACTCGTTATACCGGCACTCATCGCGCTCCTGTTTGCCTTCAGCGCCGACGCTCAAAATCTAGCCATCGCCAATGCAACCGTCTATGCCTCGCCCCAGGCGCAGGCGCAGCCAGGCGTAACCGTCTTGATCCGCGAGGGCAAGATTGCCGCTGTAGGCAAGCATGTGCCGATTCCGGATGGAACGACGACGCTGCCCTGCGAGGGCTGCGTCGTGCTGGCCGGCTTCTGGAATGCCCATGTGCATTTCATGGAGCCTAAATGGGACGACGCGGCGCATCAGCCGGCGGAGAAGCTCACCGCGCAGATTGAGGCCATGCTGACGCACTCCGGTTTCACCACCGTGGTCGATACCGGCTCGGACGGAGAAAACACCATTGCGCTGCGCCGGCGCATCGAGAACCGCGAGATCGCGGGGCCGCGCATTTTCACTTCGGGCGCACCGATCTTCCCAGCACATGCCCTTCCCTTTTATCTGGATGGCATCTCCGCTGAATTGCGGGCAAAGCTCGGGCAGCCGGAGACTCCGACCGAAGCCGTGGCTTTTGTGGACAAGAATGCAGCTCTGGGCACCGACATCGTGAAGCTCTTCACTGGCTCCATTGTGAAACCGAACCAGATCACGCCCATGTCCGTTCCAATAGCGAAGGCAGCGGCCGATGAAGCCCATCGCCATGGCCAGTTGGTCTTCGCCCACACTTCAAACCTGGAAGGGACTCGGGTTGCGGTGGAAAGCGGCGTGGATGTGCTGGCACACGCGCCGGAGCAGTTCGAAGGCATCAATGAGTCGTTTCTGCGCACGATGGTGGCACGGCACATGACGATGATTCCGACGTTGAAGCTCTTCTCCAGGGACGACAATATCCCCCAGATTCGCGCCGAGGTGAAGCGATTTCGCTCTCTGGGCGGTCGGCTGGTCTATGGAACGGACACCGGCTTCTTGCCCGACTACGATCAAGGCGAGGAATTCCGCCAGCTTGCGCAATCCGGTGTGAGCTTCCGTGAAGTGCTGGCGATGCTGACGACGGCCCCAGCGGAGCTTTTCCATGTCGCCGGCGGCAAGGTAGAGCGTGGCGCGGATGGCGATCTTACGGTACTGTCAACCGACCCATCGACCGGCGATCCCGCCGCGTTCACCAAGGTGCTTTACACGATTCGCCGCGGCCGAGTGATCTTCCGCGCGAAATAAATCTCAAAACGAAGAGGCCCGGAGCGTCGCTCCGGGCCTCTTCGTTTTTGATCAGAAAAACTTACTTCGCAGCCTTCTCCGCTTCAAGGGCAGCCTTGGCCTGCTCGACCAGCCGGGTAAACCCAGGCGCGTCCTGAATGGCGATGTCCGAGAGGATCTTGCGATCCAGCTCGATTCCGGCCTTCTTTAGTCCGTTGATCAGCAGCGAATAGCTGAAGTTGTTCAGCTTGGCGGCGGCCGAGATACGCACAATCCACAGCGAGCGGAACTGGCGCTTTTTCTGGCGGCGGCCGGTGTAGGCGAACTTCAGGCCGCGTTCTACCGCTTCCTGGGCTGCCTGGTACAGTTTGGACTTGGTGAGGAAGTATCCACTCGCCCGTTTGAGAATCTTTTTGCGGCGGTCATTCCGCTTTGTGCCACGTTTTACGCGAGGCATGGTCGTTTGCTCCTTTTTGCGTTTCGCTGTAGCGGCTGGAGGCAGGAGGCGAACCTTGGCAGGTCACGCTTTGGAACCTCTTCACTCGCTTTGTCTTATCTGAATTTCTGGAATCGGCATTCCGCCAATTCCGGGGTCGCGCAACGCATTCGCGCCAACCCAGCTCACTTGCGCCCATTCTGGGCAAGATCACTTTTCAGACTGTTTTGAGCCAAATCTCGGCTCAGGCGTACGGGATCATGCGGGCTACCTTATCGTGATCCGCGTCCGAGACGATCAGGCTCTTGCCGAGCTTGCGCTTCGTCTTGGGGAGCTTCGACGTAAGGATGTGGCGCATCTTGGTCTGGTGCCGCTTGATTTTGCCGGAACCAGTCTTGGAGAAGCGCTTGGCCGCGCCCGTATGGGTCTTCAGTTTGGGCATTGTTTTCTCTTGTTTTCGGCCCGGTCACCTTCTCGCGAAGGCCGCCAGCCAATTAGAACCACTTTGGGAATGGGAATATCCCAGACGCAAAGCGGACCGTTTCAGTATATCGCACGTTGGATTTTCGTGCCATGTGCCTTGCTCCGCGCGCGGACCGGGCGTAGGTTAACTCCCATGCCAGTCCTATCCGTCGATCTCGCCTGCCGCAGTTGGTCCGATCTGGGAGTCGTTCTCCTCGAGCAAAAGGGTATCCAAGACGATCTCGAGATCGCCTGCGAAATCATCCGTTGGAACGACCCATACCCACCTCCGGTCGTCGAGTTGGCCATTCGCCTGAACGAGATTTGCATCGAGCGAAACGCCGGCGTGCTCATGTTGGACGGGCCCCAGGCGTGGAAGTCCGAGGACAACGGGCAGGAGTTTTGCCGCGTTTCCGAGCGTGAGCTGAACACTTCCGCCAAGACCGGCCTGCCCGGCAATGTGCTCCCAGGAACCTACGAACGATTTGTCGGCTATTGTCTGGCGCTCTACGACGCCCTTGGCCGTATGGGCTGGCAGCGGCTGGCCACGCGGGAGCAGGCTGAGGCTATGCCGTCCAAAATCCTGGTTGAAAGCTACCCCAACGCAGCCTGGAAGTCGTTGGGCATTTCGCCGCTGCCGGCCAAGCGCAAATGCCGCGTGAGCCATCTGGCCGAGGCTTATGCCGCGCTCACCGAACTGCTCCCTATCACCACCAGCCAGCCTCCCAATCACGACCAGTTGCAGGCTATCGTCGGGGGACTGCCCGGTCTGGCGATCGAATTGAGCGCAATTCAGCATGGTTCGGCGGGCGTACCTGTCGCAGACCACCTCGCGTCGCGCATTCAATCGCGCATCGTCGGCCAACCCCCGCGTCAAGAAGGTGGCCACTGGCGAGAGGGGTTCATTGCCATTCCGGTTTCGCCATCGCTGCCTTCGGCGCGCTCAGTGAAACCCAATTGGCCCTCTTAATTCTCGACCGGGAGCGGCAATCCAACCGGAGAGCCGCGACATATCGAAATTGGTTACCTCCCAGTCCGTGGAGGGTTACCTCAATGGGTTATAGATTTGCCAATAGCTCAATCGGGGCATAGACGCATCCAGCGCTCCTGTTGTCTTATAGATTCCTAACATTGATAGACGCCCATTCCGTTGACTCGAAGCTCAGGTCCCAGGGTGTTTTGAATCGCGAGTGCCAACGTTCATCCTTATTTTCCACCTCCGCTCGGTTCGATAAGCGGGCAGCATAGAAACGGCTCCCTGTTGCCGTTTTCCAACCAAATGCAAGTTCTCCAGCCAGGGAGACCCTTGATTCGCGTCGTTTGATTCATGAACTCGAATTCAGGACATTTTGAGGTAGATCGGGCTTCATGAGGCGAGTTGTGCCCTGTTATCCGCACCGAACCAAAGCTGCGCGTTGCCTAGCCGGGCAGCGATGGGATAAGGCGTTGCGCCAACTGGCGCTCCTCTGCCTCGCTGTTTTTTGTTCTTCCGGTGCCGCGCAAGCGCCTGCCGGCGTCCAGAATCCGCCTCCGGCTCCAGAACCGGCAGCTTCCGTTCGACAGCCATCGCTCCCGACGGTGCATGTGCGTGAGGCGACCGGTCCCATCGAAATCGACGGCAAACTCAATGAGCCGGACTGGGAGAAGGCCGAGCCGATGCTGCTCACTCAACAATCTCCTCATCCCGGCAAAAGCACTCCTTACAAAACGGAAGTGCGGGTTCTGATCTACAAAGATGCGCTGATCTTCGGCTTTCATGGCTATGATCCGAATCCCAAAGCAATCCAGGTGCATACGCTGCAGTATGATGGCGTGGCCGACGACGACACCGTATCGGTCTTGTTGGACACGTTCGACGACAAGCACACCGGCTACTATTTCCAGATCAACGAGGCCGCGGCTCGCTTTGACGGACTGATCTCCGGCCCGGCAAATTTTTCTACCGATTGGGATGGCATCTGGAATGCGCGGACCGCGCGTACGCCGGATGGCTGGACGGCGGAGATGTGGATTCCGGCTCAAACGCTCAACTTCTCGAACGGCAACACTCATTGGGGGCTGCAACTGGATCGCTCCATTGCCCGCGACCAGACCGAACTGCGCTGGGCTTCGCCAACTCTCGATGCGGATTTGTTGGACATGAGCCGCAACGGCGCAATGGAGATATTGACGCCGCTCAAGCAGGGCCTCGGGCTGGAATTTGCCCCGTATACCAGCGGTACTATGTTGCGCAACTTCGATCCCACGGATCGCAACTGGACCGGCGCGGTTGGCGGCCAGCTCACGTGGCGCATCACGCCGCAGCTAGCCGCCATTCTCAGCGTGAACACGGACTTCGCCGAGACGGAAGTCGACTCCCGGCAGATCGACATTACGCCCTACCCGCTCTTTTTTCCTGAAAAGCGGGCCTTTTTCCTCGAAGCCGCCAACCTGTACTCTTTTGGCCTCGGCCTGAATACCTCCTTCATCCCGTTTTTCAGCCGCACCGTGGGCTTGCTCGACGGATATGACGTTCCACTCGACGGCGGCATCAAGCTCGATGGCCATGTCGGCCAGTGGAGTCTGGCGTTTCTCGATGCCAAGACGCGCACGAACTATGTTCCCAGCTTTGTCGTCGATGATCTGGCTCTGCCCTCGGCCAGAGTTGAGGGAACGAACCTGATCGCCAGCCGCGTGGCTTACGACGTGGACAAGCATCTGCGAATCGGATCCATCCTGACCCACGGCGATCCGGAAGCCCTGCTTTCAAACACCATGATCGGGGCCGATGCGCAGTGGAACACCCCGAATTTTATGGGAAATCATAGTTTGCAATTCGGGGGCTGGGGAGCCACCACACAGGGCGACGTGCCCCGGGGCAATCGCGAGGCGTGGGGGCTGCGTGCCACTTACCCCAACGATCTATTGAACTGCACTGCCGGAACCAACCATTTTGAAGATGGATTCGACCCACTGATGGGCTTTCTGCCCCGGCCGCAGTCGCACCAGACCGACGCCATGTGCCAGTTTCGACCGCGCCCTTCGCCCAGCGGTCCATACCGGGCTATCCGGCAGGCGCTTTCCAGTTTCGGATACAATCGCACCACCGATACCCAGGGCAATCTGCAGTCGCAACTGTTCACCATCTATCCGTTGGCTCTGACCATGACTTCGGGCGACACGATCTCGGTGACCGCCTATGTCGATCACGAAGTCCTGACCGCGCCTTTTGCCATTGTTCCGTCGGTCTCCTACCCGGCAGGTTCCTACAACTTCCAACGCTATGGCGTCACATTCGACAGCAGCCCGCAACGGTCGCTGGTCTTTACAAATTCAAGCTTCATCGGCGGCTATTACAGCGGGCACCTCTATGACCAGATCAACTCGTTGAGCTGGACCGCTTTCCATGGGCGCGCGGAAGCGACCGGCACCGCGCAAGAGTACTTCGCCCATACCCCGCAAGGAAATTTCGTGGAAAAGCTCTGGCAGTTCAACGGCGCTTTGTCCTGGAGCCCCGATCTTTCGTTGAGCACCTTCGTGCAATACGACAACATCTCCTTCGATCTCAGCGCGAACACCCGGCTCCGCTGGACCTTTCGCCCCGGCGACGACTTCTACGTCATCTGGGACCGCACCTGGGAGCGCAATATCACCCACCCAGGCATCAATCTCGAGCCGAACGACGAGTCGGTGACAGCCAAGATTCAATGGACCTTCCGGCCCCGCCGCTGACCGCTATTTCCCGTCTTCTCCGAAGCCCTTTTGCAGAAACTGAACAATCCGCTGCCGTCCATCGAATCCGTGCCACGGCTCAGGAACCGGGTAACCGAAGATGCCACGTGCCAGCGGGCCATGGTCTTCGCGTGGATACGTGACTAGCTCGACCGGAACGCCGGCCTGGCGCAGCGCGCGATACATCTCCTCCGCCTGACCCACCGGATCGGTAGAATCAGCCTCGCCTTGCAGCAGCAGAAACGGCGTCTTCGCCTTCCCGACGCCGGAAAGCGGACTCTGCCGCCACGCATCTTCAAAGTGCTCCCACGGCTTGCCGTAGTACCAGCGGTCGTACCAGGAGCCGCCCTCGGTCCCATATTCGCTGAACTGGTCGATCACCGGCGCGCCGCTGATAATCGCCTTGAAGCGGTCTGTTTTGCCCTCGGCAAAGCCGGCCATTTCTCCGCCATAGCTGTAGCCCATCAGCGCCAGCTTGTCCGGATCGATGGGAAACTGCTTCAGAACCGCATCCACTCCGGCCATAATGTCGCGGAAATCGCCGCCACCCAGGTCATTCTTGTTGGCTGCCGCAAACTTCGCGCCGTATCCGCTCGAACCGCGCGGATTGGGCCGCAAAACAGCCCATCCATGGCCAGCCAAAAAGCCGTTCCACTCCATGTAGCGGTCTTCCCACGCGCCGTGCGGACCGCCATGCACGTCCACGATCAGCGGCACCTTCTTTGTCCCTGCCTCGGCAGGCAGGTAGAGCAATCCTTCGATGGTCAGCCCATCGCTCTTCCAGGTCACCAGTTGCGACTTCACGCTGCGAAAATGCTGCGTGGTCAGCTCCGGAGTGGGCAGCGTTTTGCACTCGCCGCCCAACGCGGCCGAGTAGCAGAGCGATTCCGGATGGTCGCTCCCAGAGGCCAGCCAGACCCATCCAGTCTGCTTCCGGTTCGTGCCAAGCGCGGAAATCGCAGGCGTACTCTGTGCAACGGCCGCGGGAGCTGTCTTGCCGTCCAGCGTGAGCCGCACCGCCGTCAGCCGCGTACCTTGTGAGACCGAAACCACCACCTTGCCGTCCGGCAGGTAGACCGTCTCTCCTCCACCGACGCCTGCGTTGAATCCAGCCGTTATGCGTAGCGCTTCCGTTTTCTCCGAGGCGTTTGCGCCGGGAAGCGCGAGCGCGAACAGCTCCGCTTCACCCGGCGGTGCGTCTTCCGGCGTCTGCGCGGCAAAGACCACCTGATTGCCGTCCGGACTCCAGCCAAATCCAGGCCGAATCGTGGCCGGAGCGCCTTTGAGCGCGACTGGCTTGTCCAGCGCATCGGTAGCGATCAGCCATGCTGCTGCCGCGGGACCAAGATCGCCGGCTTCATTCGGCAGCTCCGTCACCACAATCATCCGGTCGCTCTTCGGCGACCAGGAAACGCCATGCACATCCGGCGAAAGCCCCACCGGCTTCAGCTCGCCATCCAGCGCGCCGTCAGCCTTGAGCGCAGCCAGATAGAGACGCGCGCCATGCCGCTCATGATTCACCCAAACCGCATCAGCCTTGGCGTCCTTGGCCTTCTTCTCACCGGCGGTCTCAGGATCGGCAGCCCACACCGCCAGCCAACGATTGTCAGGCGAAATGGCAAAGCCGCCCACATTGATCGCAATCGGCTCCGGCTTCGCGTCGTCCTTCTTTGCGTCCGCCTTCGCCGGAGGGATAAATCCCGGCTCCTTCGAGTCGTCGACCGCCGGCAGCACTTTCAGCTCATAAGGACCGGCCTCGCCGCCATTCAGTGGAAGACGAAACAGTTGCGTGTTTTCCACGCGCTTCGCCAGGAAAAAGATCGCGCTGCCATCCGGCTCCCACGCCGCGTTGTGCTCGCCGCGCTTGTCGGCGGCTGGAGAAAACGTCAACTGCCGCGCCGCTCCACCTGCCACTGAGACCATCCAAAGATGGCTCTTCGCGCCGTCTGCCGTTGCGTCCGTCATGGTGAAAAGCACCTGCGACCCATCCGGAGAGAGCAGCGGCGCGGCTATGCCCTTAACGTGGCGCAGATCTTCGGAATTGGGAAAGCGCGGCTCCTCCGCTGGCCCGTTCACAAGCGCGAAAGGCAACAGGATAGAAAGAAACGCAAGGCCACGCAGGCCGCGGAAAGCGCAAAGAGACGGTGTCATTCCGCCAGAATACACGGGCGAAAACGAAAAAAGCCGCCTCGCGTTAGCGAAACGGCTCTCAGTTGAAAAGATTTATGCGCGGAATCGAAATTGGCTTATGCCTGCGGACCGCCGGCCTGCGGCGGCTTGGCCGCAGCGGCTGGCGGAGGCGCGGCCGGCTTCGGTTTGGCCGGCTGCTGCTCCTGCTTCTTGGCCGGAGCGATAATCGCGTGCAAAATCGTTCCTTCCATGCGCGGCATAAACTCCACCACGCCCGCATCGCCAATGTCCTGGATCAGACGGTTGATTTTGGCGTAGCCCAGCTCGCGGTGCGCCATCTGGCGTCCGCGGAAGCGCAAACTGGCCTTGACCTTGTCGCCTTCGGTCAAAAAGCGCACGGCCTGATTCTTCTTGGTCTGATAATCGTGCTCATCGAGCGTCACTGAAAACTTAACTTCCTTGACGACGATGATTTTCTGCTTCTTGCGGGCGGCGTTTTCGCTCTTGTCTTTCTCGTAGAGGAAGCGACCGTAGTCCTGAATGCGGCAGACAGGCGGGATGGCGTTGGGCGAAACTTCCACCAGATCGAGGCCGCGCTCACGGGCGATCTTCAGCGCCTCAAAGGGTGGCAGGACGCCCATCTGTTCGCCATTTTCGTCAATGACGCGAATTTCACGTGCGCGGATTTTTTCGTTGATGCGGATAAATGACTTTGCTGAACGCTTATCGAGTGCGATGGTGCTCCTCCGTGAAGCCGTGCGGCCGCGCCGTTACTCAAACGCAAGCTTGCGCTCCGAGTATACCACTGCTTGGATGCAACCCGCTGCTCGTAGGAGTCGCGAATTGCCCGGAACGGTTCACTCTTTATTCCGCAATAGCCGCGCTTTCCCGCTTTAGAACGGCTGCAAGGATTCCGGCCACCGAGAATTTCGCCAATTCTCGGTCCATCGCTTCATTGGCCTGCGTGCCTCTCGTAAGATTGTTTGCGACGAGGACGAATCCGACCCATCTAGCAAAGAACGACGAGCCTTGCCGTGAACTGAATCAGGAGAAACCATTATGCACATCGCACTATACGGCGCTACCGGCAAATCCGGCAGCCGCATTCTCTCGGAACTTCTTTCGCGCGGTCATCAGGTAACGGTGATCGTCCGCGACCCGGCCAAAGTCGCTTCCCGGCCTGGATTGACGGTGGTCGAGGGGGATGTCTCATCGGCTGGGGCCATCGCCGGCAAAATCGCAGGCATAGACGCCGTGGTCAGCGCCTACGCCCCGCCGCCGAACGATACCGACCAGTTGCTGCCGGTTACGGAACGTTTCATCGGCGCCGCGCAACAAACCGGCCTTCCGCGCCTGCTGATCGTCGGCGGTGCGGGAAGTCTGGAAGTTGCGCCCGGAGTTTCGCTGATCGCCAGCGGTCACGTTCCTGCCGAGTGGCTGCCGATCGCAACCTCCCACGCCAAGGCGCTCGATCTGCTGAAGAAGTCTTCTATCAACTGGACCTACTTCAGCCCCGCGGCGTTCTTTGAACCTGGCCAGCGCACCGGCAAATTCCGCCTCGGCAAAGACGCGCTGATCGCCAACGAGCAGAACGACAGCCGCATTTCATTGGAAGATTACGCCATTGCGCTGGTCGATGAGCTGGAGTCGCCGAAGCATGAGCGCGCCCGGTTCACGATTGGCTATTGAGGAGATTGGCAAGGGAGGGTCTTTCAGACAAGACCCTCCCGCCCTGAACTACATTCCCTTGAGCAGCGCCGTAAGCCGCGCAAATCCCTCTTCGCGCGCTTTCTTGTTCTCAGGCGAAGCGTCGGGAGCCTCGCCGGCGCGCATGAACCCGTGCCCGGCGCCGTCATACGAAACCGGCTCATACTTCTTTCCGGCCGCTTTCATCGCGTCGGTCGTTGCTGGAATTGTCGCTCCGATACGCGAGTCGTTGCCCGCGTAAAAGGCATACACCGGAGCCGTCATGTTCGCCATCTCCTTCGTATCCGGGCCGGGACCGTAGAAAACGAACGCCGCGTTCAGGTCCTTGCGATGCGTGGCAAAGGCAAAAGATTTACCACCGCCCCAGCAGAATCCAACCACTGCCAGCTTGCCGTTTGAAGCCGGCAGCTTCTTGGCGTAGTCGGCAGTCGCATCCAGGTCGGAAGTCACGGCATCGGCATTCAGTGTGGAAACAGCCTTCACCGTCGCATCCTGATCGGGAAAATCGCTGCTTCCGCCGCCCTTCGGCCCCATGCCGCTGAGCAGATCGGGAGCGATGGCAATGTAGCCGGCCGCGGCCAGCTCATCGGTCAATTCGCGCGCCCAGTCGCTCAACCCAAAGATCTCGTGAATCACCAGCACCACGGGCGCTTTGGCTTTCACTTCGGGATAGACGACATAAGCCTGCACGGTGCGGTCTCCGTGCTTGATGGAAACCCATTCGCCGTGACGCGGCGATTTATCCAGCCTGGCCTTTGCCCAATCCTGAGCCTGAAGCGCAGGAGCGGCGGCCATAGCAATGACGGTAAGGGAAAGAAGGAAAACTCGGAGGGCGGAGAAGGAATGACAGGTCTTCATGGGCAGAATTGTAGTAGAGCCCCTCCAGAAGTATGAAGCAAAATCCACCGGCGTTTTGTGAGATGAACAATCCTGGATTCACATCGCAAGCGCGCCGCTATAGCATTTTAGGGAATGGTGTAGTCCGAAACCGCGACTGCCGAGTCGATTTTTCCCAAGAAAATCGACACTCGCTAATCTCGGAAAGGTTCACAGTATTCCCTAAAATGCCTTAGAGCGCCGCGAGTTTGAACATGGACGCTGGGCCCTCCGAATCCGATGCGCGATCGATTTCACCCGCCAGAACGCTTGCTGCCGTCTCGTGGGCTGCTCGCAGTCCCTTGATCCTAACCGCGACCAGTCGATTGGATGGAATTGCCTCCGTGATCTCGACGGGCAGGAAGTTGTCGGTCAGCGCCGAGGTTCGACCCTGTGCTGCCGTTCGTTCTGGAGTATGCAGTGTAATGGCCGATAGCGTCTTGCCCACGAATCCAGCGCGGAAGCGATGCGTCTTCCCGGCAATCAGATCGCGTAGTGCGGCCATTCGCTCGGCAACAGCCTGAGGAGCCACAGGTGACTGCCGATGCAGCTCCCAGCCGCGCGTGCCGGGGCGCGGCGAAAACGGGAACAAGTGCAGATACGCGAAAGGCAGCCCGACAATCAGGTCATAGGTTTCGCGAAATTCCCCATCCGTCTCACCCGGAAAGCCCACCATCACATCCGCCCCGACCGCCAACTCCGGTCCGGCCGCTTCAAGCAGATCCGCAACCTTCCCCTGGTAGTGCCAAGGGCGATAGCGCCGGTGCATCCGGCGCAGAACGGCATCCGACCCGGACTGCAGCGGCAAATGCGCGTGCCGTGCCAGGTTTTCTCCGCCAAACTCCCGCATCAGGCCAATCAGCTCCGGTGTCCAGTCCATCGGCTCAATGGAACTCAGGCGCAGGCGAGGTAACCCGGTTTCGCTCAGGGTTTCCCTGAGCAAACTCGCCAACGGCCGCTTTTCCGGCAAATCCCATCCCCAGCGGCCCAGGTTGATGCCGGAAATCACCAGTTCCTTGCCGTTTGCCGCAACAAAACCCCTGACCTGCTTGAGGATATTGTCCACGGTAAGGCTACGCGAGCCTCCCCGCGTGGTTGGAATCACGCAAAATGTGCAGCGATTCCCGCATCCCTCCTGAATCTTGAGGTTCGGACGCGTCTGAAGCCCAGGCAATACCTGAGCATCCTCGATATAGGAGTGCGCGAAGCTGTCGTCGGCCCAGATCCGCGCCGAGGCGCTCGACGAAAGTAAATCCGCCGAAGAAATCAGAGGAGCGGCAACCTTAGCCTCAAGCATTTCCTGAACAATCTGCGGCACCATGCCCTTATGGCTGTTGCCGACAACCGCGGAAACACCGTCCAGAGCGGCAATCTCATCAGGCGCGCGCTGCGCGTAGCAGCCCGTGACCACCACCTTGGCCTGAGGATTCAGCCGGCGGGTTCTGCGCACAAAAGCGCGGGCATCGCGATCCGCTTCCGCAGTCACGGAGCAGGTATTCACCACCACCACATCGGCTGCGGAAACCTCCGATTCCGTCAGTCCGGCAGCCAGTAGGCGTGCGCTCACCGCCTCGCCATCGGCGCGAGCCGCGCGGCAACCGAAGTTCTCAATGTGAAAGCCCGCCATCTTCTCCAGCATACCAACGGACGAGAATTCCTGCGCCATTACTGACGATTGCAGCTAAATGGGGCCTTGCTGAATCCTATAGTGCGGAGTGGATTTGCTTTCGATCGAATCATCGATTGGATATCGGCCTTCCATTCTCAAGGAACGTGTATGACAACTGCCATCGCGGAAAGCTCGCCAATGCGAGCGCTCTCCGTGCAGATTCTCCCCTTCGTCTTCTTTACTTTTGTCTGCTATCTCGCCATCGGCGTCCAGTTGGCGATTCTGCCGTCGTACGTTCACCTAAACCTGGGCTTCAGCACGGTCCTCGCCGGGCTCATCATCAGCATCGAATATGTCGCGACAGTCATCTCCCGTCCGCGCGCCGGCTGGATGGTCGACCGCCTCGGCGCAAAACGCACCGTAACCTACGGCCTGGCGATCGGCGGATTCAGCGGCATATTGATGCTGTTTTCGGCCTTTTGCGTGCATATTCCCTGGCTGGCGCTCACTCTATTGGTCGTGGGCAGGCTGGCCATGGGCGTGAGCGAGAGCCTTACCTCGACCGGCGCAACCATCTGGGGCATCCGGCAGGTTGGCTCGGAACACACGGCCATCGTCATCAGTTGGAATGGCATTTGCACCTACGGCGCTCTTGCGCTCGGCGCTCCGCTGGGCGTCCTCCTGGAGCGGCTCTTGGGTTTCTGGACCATCGGAGCCTTGGTGGCGCTGTTGGGCTTTGCGCCTATTGTTCTGGCGCAGCGGCTGCCCCACGCGCCGATTGTTCATGGAGATAAGCTGCCGTTCCACCATGTTCTCGGTAAGGTTGCGCCGCATGGCATGGGTCTGGCGCTGGGCAGTGTGGGTTTTGGCGTGCTGGCCACGTTTATCACGCTGGATTTTACCCATCGCCACTGGTCCGGCGCAGCCTTTGCGCTTACGCTTTTCGGCGCATCCTTTGTCTTCGCGCGGCTGGTCTTTTCCCATGCCATCAATCGCCTCGGCGGATTTCCCGTCGCGACGGTCTGTTTTGCCACTGAGTTCCTCGGCCTGTTGCTGCTCTGGCTGAGCCGCAGCGAGCCGCTTTCCTTTGCCGGCGCGGCTCTCACGGGATTCGGCTTCTCGCTCGTCTTTCCGGCTCTTGGAGTCGAAGCGGTGCGGCGCATTCCTCCGCAGGATAAAGGCACCGCGCTCGGCGCGTACGGCGTCTTCATGGATTTTGCCTTGATGCTGATCGGCCCAGCCGCCGGCGCCATCATCGGCGGATTCGGTTACCCGCCCATCTACCTGTTTGCCGCCTGCTCGGTGCTGCTGGCGCTGGGACTCACGCAGTGGATGGCAATGCGGGAGCGCCGCATAGCCTAATGCTTCGGAATCGGCGCAATGTAAGTCCGGTAAATGCGCCAGATATCGAAGGTAGCTTTGAGGAAATCGCTAGGGTGTACCTTGGAGCCCGCCACATCTTCCCACTGCTTCAGCGGCAGCTCGTAGATGGAATCCATCAGGTAGCCGTTGTCGCCGTGGTGCAGCGCGATGTAGCGCGCAAGGATCTCGACATCGAAGATCCAGCGCGAAAGAAACGGATCGCGCAGCACCATCTGCAACTCCGGCGTCGCGCGAAAGAGCTTGGCGCCGCACTGCGTGTCGTAGATCGGTAGCCGCAGCGCGATTGAAACCGCCGAAGCGAAGCAGCGGCCGAGGTAATGGCGGATAGCGCGGCGATGCACCTGCCGGCCCAGCAGCCGGATGCGTGCGCCGAAGACCATCTGCAACTCTTTGTCGCCATCCAGTAGAGCAACGAATTCAGGGATAGTTTCGAGCGGCGTAGCCAGATCCGCATCCCAGAAGCCAACGTACCTCGAATCTCCAGCCTGCATGGCAGCCAGCATTCCCTTGCGGACCGCTTCGGCTTTACCGCCGTTGGGCTGGATGTCGAGGATTTGCATTTGCTCGGGAGATTGCGCGCACAGGGTATTCAATACCGCCATCGTATTGTCCCTACTGCCGTCGTTGACGAAGAGAAACTGGATGCTCGCGTTGCCAAGCACGAATTCCAGGAAGCTGCCGTTCCTGAGGCGCGCGCCCTCGTTGTAGCAAGGGACGACGATGGTACACGGCCGCTGCGCAGCGCTCGGCAAAGAAAAGGCTCACCTTCCGCTGCCTTCGTCGAATCGGCTAAGAGCAGCAGATTCAGTCTAAACCAGAGTTGGTTCGAACGCCCGCGGCCCCCTATCGTTGCTCATTCGGGCAGTTTTCCTTCGCAGTGACGGAACTCGACGGCGCCGTATACAACTTCTCTTGAGATCACGGTGCCGGCTATACCGCAACAATACAAACTCGACTGGCACTACCGTCTCGGCCTACTCGCGGACAGATTTTCTGTTTCCCACGACCATCGAGGATCGGAACGGCAACATGATGATCGTGACCAAAGGAGCGATGCGAATTGATCGCATTTGCCAGTCGATTTGGCGCCTGCGGATTGCCAAACGGGGGGTGGGGGTGCGATGTTCTCTCCTAACCCGTTGAATGCGTTGCAGTTATGGCAGAAAAGAGGGGCGATTTGCGCTGTTTTTATTGCGTATTTCCGTGCTTTTTTGGCGCTGTCACGACGCCAATATTCCCAAAACCAGGAGCCATGGCACCTGGTTTTGCGGTAACTCGAGGAGAAACAGAGTTGGACGGCTTTCCTTCGGTCTGCGCCGGAGGAGATTGGCCGGAAATTGCCTCTATCGAATATGGTGCGCCTTCTGCGTAAATAGATACGCAATCGGAAATGAAGTTTTGGGGGGCGTAAGTTATTGCTGCTACGTCGGTTGAGGATGCCGGTTGGAAATGGGAGGGTTGACAGAATCGACGATGACGAACTGGACGGGCCTTTTGGGGTGGTGTTTCGGGCCAGGTATCAGTCGGGATGGTTTTTTACGCGTAACGTTAAGCGTTCGATCTTTTACGTTGATTGGCGGACGAGCAAGAGTGTGCGTCGAAATGACAGAAGCGGTCTTAATGCGCTATGTAAACGGCAAATATCTCCGCGAATCAGAATACATACCACCTAAAATTTCGCGTGGCTACGCGGATCACACGTGGACGACAACGAAAGATGCAGCAAGTGGCCGTTTACGTCTAGTTGTGTATCCTCCTGACCGAGATATTGCTTGGTCACTGTTGTTTCAGGAAACGCTGGATCGAACTCTGACTCAGGACATTCCGAAGATTGTCCAGTCAATTGAAAACTCTACCGGCTTGATGGGCAAAGAGATCATCGAAGCGGAGCAACGAGCCAAGGCACGTCGACGAGACTTGGAGCAACAGCAAGCGCGATGGAAGCGTGAAGAGGATGAGAGGCGAATTGCAGATTCCATCAAAGAAAGCCGCGAGCAATTGGCACAGGCGATTCAGTCCTGGACGACAGTAATGAGTATTGAGCAGTTCTTCAAGGGCGTTGAGGAACGCGCCAACGCACTTCCGGAAGCGGAACGAATACAAGTGCTTGAACGTCTTCAACTTGCTTGGGAGTTCATCGGCACACAAAATCCGTTCGAATTCTTCAGTTCCTGGAAAACGCCGAGCGAACGGTATTTGCCTCTATCCAAGAGAACTTCTGCGATTTGAACTGGATCTGGGAGAGAAAAATAAGATTGCTGGCGGAGAGAGGGGGATTCGAACCCCCGATAGAGCTTTTGACCCTATAACGGTTTAGCAAACCGCCGCCTTCAGCCACTCGGCCATCTCTCCGGCTATCCTCGGATTATACCCGAACATGCGCTCCTGCCGCTCAAATGCTGCGTGAATCATTGATCCACTTCTTCCGGTGCTGCCATGCATTTTTTGCTTTGGGCAGCGGCAATTCGTTGCTAATCTCACATTCATGCGCTTTGCCGGACAAATTCGATCCTCCGCACTGGCCGGCCGCCGCAAGCTGCGCATTATTCCCCTCATCGCGGCCACGTATTTCATGGTCTCCGGCGGCCCGTACGGAATTGAAGACATTCTCGGCGGCGCGGGCTTCGCCAAAGCCATCCTCATCCTGCTTCTGCTCCCGTTTCTCTGGAGCCTGCCCACCACGCTCATGATCGGCGAACTGGCCAGCTCCATCCCCGCCGAAGGCGGCTTTTACGTCTGGGTGCGCCGCGCTCTTGGCCCCTTCTGGGGGTACCAGGAAGGCTGGCTCTCGCTCTCCGCCAGCGTCTTCGACATGGCCATTTATCCGACCATCTTCGTCAGCTACCTGAGCCGCTTCGCCCCCGACCTCACCGCCGGCGGGCGCGGTTATTTCTGGTCGCTGCTGGTCGTGGTTGTTTGCTGCGCCTGGAACCTGCGCGGCGCGCCAGCCGTAGGGGAAGGCACAGTCGGCCTCTTCGTGCTGCTCCTCGCTCCCTTCGCCGTTTTCATCGCCCTCGGCTTCTGGCATGGATTCACCGTTCACCCCGCCATCCAGTGGCACGCCGCTTCGACCGGTGCATCCATCCAAACCGCAATTACCGTCGCCATGTGGAATTACATGGGCTGGGACAACGCCTCGACCGTCGCCCAGGAAGTCGACAACCCCCAGCGCAATTACCCTGTCGCCATGGTTTCCTCGGCCATGCTGGTCGCCGTCACCTACATTCTTCCGCTGGTCGCGGTCGCACTCATGGGCATCTCGGTTTCGAACTTCTCCACCGGCTCCTGGGCAGATGCAGCCAGAACCATCGGCGGGCCGCTCCTCTTTACCGCCGTCGTTGCTGGAGGGGCCATCAACGGCTTCGGCATGTTCAACGTGCTCATGATGAGCTACACCCGCCTGCCCGTAGCCATGGCCGAGGACCGCATGCTGCCCCGCATCGTCACCCGCCGCAACAGCCGCGGCGTTCCCTACATCTCTGTCGTGCTTTGCGCGGTCGCCTGGTCCCTGGCCCTTATGCTCCCCTTCGAGCGCCTCATTTCGATCGACCTGGTCCTCTACGGCGCCAGCCTCATCCTCGAATTCGTCGCCCTCGTCGTCCTGCGCCTGCGCGAACCGAACATGGTCCGCCCCTTCAAAGCCGGCAACTTCGCCTTTGCCTGCGCCCTCGGCGTCGGCCCCACAGCGCTGATCGGCTATGCCCTCTACGCCTCGCGCGACGAGCAGGTTGGCCACTTCTCCGCGCTTCTTTTCGCTTTTCTGGTCGCCGTGGCCGGCCCAATCCTCTACAGGCTCACCACCTGGAGCCAGAACCGCCGCCGCCTCGCCACGACAGCGGCGGACTGACCTGTCCGGCTCGATTCCGCCCCGCATTCCAAAGAAAAACGCCCCGGCAAGCGAAACCTTCCGCTGGGGCGTTCTTTTCAATCCGATTTTTTCGCGCTCCACGAGCAATCGCCCGGTGTTACGCCTTCGCTGCCTTCGCCTCTTTGGCGTCATTAAACTGCTTGATCGAATGCACAATATGGTCCCGCGCATAAGCCGCGTCATGCCAGCCCTTGATCTCCACGCGCTTCCCCTCCAGGTCCTTGTAAACCGAGAAAAAGTGCGTAATCTCCTTCAGCATGTGCGGATACACGTCCGTGTGATTCCACACATTGGCGTAGCGCGGATTGTGCTTGCCCACCGCCAGCACCTTCTCATCCAGCACGCCCTGATCCAGCATCTCCAGCAAGCCGATCGGCCGCACTTCCTGAATGCACCCAGGGAAGGTTGGGCTGGGCACCAGCACCAGCACGTCCAGCGGATCGCCGTCATCGCTCAGCGTCGAAGGAATGAACCCGTAATCGCCCGGATAATGCACCGGCGAATGCAGATTCCGGTCCAGCTTGAAGACGTGCAGATCCTTGTCGTACTCAAACTTGTTCGTGTTGTCTTTGGGGATCTCGATCACCGCTCGAAATACTTCCGGGGCGCGATCGCCCACCGGCAACTCCAGATAATTAACCATTGCTCACTCTTTCCTAAGGGGGGTTGGAATCCAATCTCGCGGCATTTTCCCTTGCCCGACCGACAACAAGTCGTACCGAATCACGACACCAGAACCGGCTCCGCACCGGAACTACTATAATTACGGGAAATGAAGGCTCATGTCTACGTCACACTAAAGACCTCCGTCCTCGACCCCCAGGGACAGACCATCCAGAATGCCCTCCGGAAGATGCGCTTCACCGGCGTCGAAAGCGTCCGTCAGGGCAAATACTTCCAACTCACCCTCGCCGACAGCCTCTCCGCAGAAGCCGCCAAAGCCGAAGTCGAGCGCGTCGCCAAAGAAGTCCTCACCAACCCGGTGATCGAGGACTACAGCTACCGCATCGAGGCGTAAGCGTTTTGTCCATCGGGGTCGAATCGGCATCTCCTGGCGAGTTCCCGATCTGATTCCGATGAACCCGGCTCAGAACCTTTGCCGCATTTCGCCCCGGTCGATCGACTCAACCCACGACCACCTTGTACACGTTGCCTCGGCTGTCCCTGGCCACGCCGTGCGGCTGGCTTACCTGCGTCCCCCCGCTCGTACGCGAAACGGAGCTGTGAATCTCAATTTGCAGCAGCGTTCCTTTGCTCCCCGTAATCGCCGCCCGGCCATATTGGCCATCGCCTAGAACATGAGCCTGGTAGTACCCGCTGCCAAACACCAGATCCCACACTTTGTCCATGCCGTCGAGGTCCGGTTGCGGCGTCTCAGACTGCCCCATGCGCCTCTTAGGGCCGCTTCCCACCAGCACCAAAGTCCCTTTGAACGTCTCGCCTTCGCCCAGAGCGGCGGAAAACGTCCCCGAACGCATATCCGCATGCGCGGTCAACCGTCCCCCGAAGACCGGAGGCGCCGTCTGGGAGGCGAGCGGACCTTGCACTGGATAAAAGTGAGCCGCAGCCGAACCACCCGAGAGAAAGCCCAAGACCAACAACCCCGCCCCAACCATAGAAAGCTTGCGTCTCTTGCTTAGCATCTTGCTTCCCCCCCGATGACTGCATGGACGGCGGCACTGCCCAAATAGATGCAATCCGAGACCTCTACAGTTCTCGACCCGGCGTGCGCACTCTATGCGGGAGAGAAAAGAATAGTCTCGCGCTTGCGCAGAGTCTCCTGGATAGCCTGCAAACCTGCCTCCAACTCACCCATACCGTCAAGAAGCGCTAGACCCGTGCGATCGGCGATTTTGAGGCGAAACAGCTCGCATTGGCCGACGAGTTGTTCGTCGCAGTCGATCAGCTCCAGTAGCGTCGTGGCCTCTTGCCGGAACCGTTGCGTCATACGGTCGCCCTCCGGTACGGGCTGGTGCTGAATGGAGGATTCCACCGCGCCAATCGCCCGCGCCAGGCGCTCCAGCCGCTGTGCCGAAGCGACCGCGGCCGCATCCGGAAAAGGCTTGGCCCGCGTCGGTGCAGGCAGATACTCGCGGCGGTAAGCGCTCTCAGCGGCGTCCACGGCGGCCATGGCCACGCCCAGCAGCCACCCAGCCTTGCTGCGGATAAGCAGGTCGTCGGCGCGGAGTTGGTTCTCCGCGCGGTAGAAGTTGTAGCCCCAGCCATGGAAGAGATTGACGGCAATCTGCTGGAGCGCTCCTGCGTCATAAAATTCCGAGTCCGGCACTACTTTTCTCCCGTAAATCCTGTTCCAGCCGGATAGAATCCCGCAACCGGGGTCCCAACGTTGAAAGGCACTCCGGCAGCCGCGTTAGGCGCGGAAACCAGTCCCTTATCGGCCATCTTCAATGCGAGGTAGTAGCGCACCGCCTCGATGGGAGTCAGCCCCATCGCCTGCAAGGAGATCAGCTCGCGCATCCGCTCGTCCTTAGGCATAATCAGAATTTTCAGATCGTTGAGCGTAACGCCGTAGGTCTTCAGAAAATCCGCAAGATGGGCCTTCACCAGCTCGCGCACCTCCTGGATGTGCTCGTTGATGTTCTCCATCTTGGTGACTTGCACAATCTGGTTGATGGACTGCTCAATCGCCGGACCGGCGTAATCGGAAATCTCTTTGGTATCGATGAAGCTGCCGTTGAATGGTAGATGAGTAATCAAATCCAGCGCGGCATCTTTGCTATCCACATGGATGTAGTAGTCCACCTGGTAGGCCATCTCAGCCATCTCTGCGCTCGTGGCCACTCCCTCGGTGCGAATGAGCAGTTTGGAGCGGTTGACGTAGATCACCTCATAGACCCACGGCGAGTTGCCCCCGAAAAAACCCTGCGCGATCGACCCGAGCAGCGGCTTGTCCGGCGTAGTAAGCGCGTACTGGCCGGTGTCATAGACATTCAAGACCGCGCCGCGCGACTTGAGCACGCAAAAGTGGTTGCTCTCAACCGTAAGCAGCGACCCGGAGACGATGCTTTCGTCCACAATCTTGACCGCGAGCACTTTCGTGCCCAGGATGTCGGTTCCGTCTCTGCCAAGGGAAGTAATGACCTGCCGCGCAATTGCCAAATTGTCCTCGATTCCAGTCCGCGATAAGCATACGGCATGAGGCGCTCATCTGGAGCTTCGTTATGCACCGTCAGCCGGTGGCTCGTGCCGCCGCAGCTCAGGATACATGCAGGTTCTACAATCGACCTATGTGCGGAATCGTCGGTTACGTCGGCCCCAAAGAAGTTGTCCCAGTCATCCTCGAAGGCCTGCGCCGCCTCGAATACCGCGGCTATGACTCCGCCGGCATCGCCGTCGGCTGCCCTGGCGAAGAAAAACTTGCTCTCCGCCGCGCCCCCGGCAAGCTCAAGAACATCGAGCAGGTTCTCCGCGACCACCCCTTGAGCGGCACCTACGGTATCGGCCACACCCGCTGGGCCACCCACGGCCGCCCCACCGAAGAAAACGCCCACCCTCACCGCGACTGCACCGGTCGCATCGTCGTAGTCCACAACGGCATCGTTGAAAACTACCTCGAACTCAAGCGCCAACTCACCGCCCAGGGCCACGTCTTCGTTACCGAAACCGACACCGAAATCATCGCCCACCTCATCGAAGAGATCCAAAAAGAACACTCCGTCGCAAAAACGGAGGACACAAGCGTCCCATCCCAAACCGGCCCAGTAGACCAAAGATGCAACCCCGAGCCCGAGGATCCGGGTGCCCCCGGTCTCGATTCTGAGACCGGGGTTTCCCCGGAGACCACAAATCCCTACGAGCCCGCCCTGACCCCGCCGAAGGGTCTCGATTCTGAGACCTGGGTCTCCACCATCCCCCTGGAAGAAGCCGTCCGCCGCGCCGTCAAGCGCCTCACCGGAGCCTTCGCCCTCGGCGTCCTAAGCTCTCAGGAACCCAACAAGATCGTAGCCGCCCGCTTCGGCCCTCCCGCCGTCCTCGGCATCGGAGAAGGCGAATACTTCGTCGCCTCCGACGTCCCCGGCATCCTGCACCACACCCGCAACATCGCCTTCTTGAACGACGGCGAAATGGCCATCCTCACTCTGGATGGAATCAAGCTCACCGACTTCGACGGCAACCCGCGCCCGCTCAAAATCCAGCGCATCCTCTGGGATCCAATTCAGGCGGAAAAAGGCGGCTACAAGCACTTCATGCTCAAGGAAATCTTCGAGCAGCCACGCGCCATCCGCGACACCACCCTGGGCCGCGTCTCGCTCGACTCCGGCCAGGTTTTCCTCGCCGAAATGGGCCTCACCCCCGCCGAACTCGCCCAGATCGCCAGCGTCAACATCGCTGCCTGTGGAACAAGCTGGCACGCCGCCACCGCCGGCAAATACATGATCGAGCGCCTCGCCCGCATCCCCGTCGAAGTCGACTACGCCAGCGAATACCGCTACCGCTCGCCCATCGCCGACCCCAACGCCCTCGGCCTGCTCATCACCCAATCCGGAGAAACCGCCGACACCCTCGCCGCCCAGCGAGAAATGATCGCCCTCGGCTCCAAAACCGTCGCCATCTGCAACGTCGTCGGAGCCATGATCACCCGCGACGCCACCGGCACCATCTACACCCACGCCGGCCCCGAAATCGGCGTAGCCAGCACCAAAGCCTTCTCGGCCCAGATCACCGCGCTCTTCCTCTTCGCCGTCTACCTCGCCCAAGCTCGCAATCAGCTAACCCCAGCCGAATCGCTGACGCTGGTCGAAGAACTCACCAAGATCCCGGCCAAAATCAACGACACGCTCAAAGAAATCTCCCAACACTGCGAAGAACTGGCCAAAAGCTTCTCGACCGCCCGGGATTTCCTCTACCTGGGCCGCGGAATCCACTTCCCCATCGCCCTCGAAGGCGCCCTGAAGCTCAAAGAAATCAGCTACATCCACGCCGAAGGCTACCCCGCCGGCGAAATGAAGCACGGCCCCAACGCCCTCATCGACGAAACCCTCCCCGTCGTCGTCCTGGCAACGCAGGATCCCACCGACCCAGGATCGAGATTGCGCTATGAAAAAACCCTTTCAAACATCCAGGAAGTTACCGCCAGATCCGGCCGAGTAATCGCCATCGCCATCGAAGGACAGGAAGACATCGCAGGTCTGGTCGAGCATGTAATCCGCATCCCCAAAGCCCCCGAACTCCTGCTGCCGCTCTTGGAAATCGTCCCCCTGCAACTGCTCGCCTACCACATCGCCGTCCGCCGCGGCTGCGACGTAGACCAACCCAGAAACCTCGCCAAATCCGTCACCGTGGAATGAGCTGTTGTTGCGCTACCCCGCAGATGCAAGGTGATATGATCCGTCTACTTTTTGGGAGGATACGTTCGCCTGCGCCGGTGGAAATCTGTCAGCTTGCCAAAAATTTCGATGGTCCAAAACCTTACTGCCGTTCAATTCACTCGTTTCATGACCAGCGGGCGAACCACCCATAAGCGCTAAGATAAGAATTCGGCCTGCGGCCTCCTCTTACGGTTTGGTTCGGCGAGCGATTTGGAAATCATGCTCCATTGCTCGATAACGGTATGCAAGGGGAGAGTTGGCGTGATTGC
>Ga0302325_10007652_pt1 | contig 23912 bp, 15 predicted proteins | sample Palsa_T0_2_FD_201948 | JGI IMG/M metagenome (GOLD analysis project Ga0302325, IMG submission 201948) | Peat permafrost microbial communities from Stordalen Mire near Abisko, Sweden - Palsa_T0_2 | ecosystem: Environmental > Terrestrial > Soil > Palsa > Peat permafrost | place: Sweden: Abisko... | reverse complement strand
ACCCCCGCTTCAAGACTTTCGGCGAATTGCCGGAGGATTCCTATGAAGCGTTCCTTTCGGCGCCGGTGATCGCGCGCAACCGGGTGGTGGGTGTGGTGAACGTGCAGCATCGCATGCCGCACCAGCACACCGGCAGCGAGATGGAAGTGCTGACCACGCTGGGTGAGCAGGTGGGCTGTGTGCTGGTGCTGGCGCGCATGGCGCCCACGGCGGTGGAATCGGCGAATCACGTCGAGCTGGTAATGTCTTCGGGCCCGATTCGGCCGCGTTGATGGCCGCGTTATGGATGCTATGAAGAACGCTTTGGTTACATGGCCGGCCATAGTTTGGCTGTCCGTCGGGATGCTGTGCGCCGGAAAATGGCGCATCGCGTACTTTTACGACAAAGACAATTCGTCGCTGGTGATCAACGACGTGCAGTTCCCTTCCCCCGCGCGCGGCGTTGCGGCCGGGTATCTGGAAGACAAAGGCGATTCGAAACCGGTCAGCGTGACCACCGACGATGGCGGCGCGCATTGGACGGTCTCCAAACTCAAGCAAATTCCGGTTTCGCTGTTTTTCCTGAACGACAAGCTGGGCTGGATGGTCACGCCCGAAGGTATCTTCCGCACCGCCGATGCGGGGCGCGAGTGGCGCGAGATACCCAAATCGCCCAAGCTGCTCATGAAGGTCTATTTTCTGAACGAATCGCGCGGCTTCGCTATAGGTGCGCATAAGCTGGCATACCAGACCGAGGATGGCGGCATGACCTGGGAGCCGATCGCCGCCGCGGCTGAGCCGCATACCGATCCCGAGTATACGGTCTATAACAACATCACTTTTGTGACCGCCAAGACCGGCTTGATCAACGGCTTCAGCGCGCCGCCGCGCGTCCGGGAGTCCGGCAAGCCCGATTGGCTGGACCCTGAAGATGCCACCGCGCGCCGCGAGTGGCCGCACCTGTCGATCATGCTGGATACGCGAGATGGCGGCAAGACGTGGAGCCCTTCCACAGCGTCGATGTTCGGCCGCATCACGCGCGGGTGTTTTCTGCCGGCTGGGCGGGGGCTCGGGTTGATTGAATTCACCGACACATTCAAGTGGCCGTCGGAGGTGCACCTGATAGACGGCATTACGGGCAAAAGCAGTATTGTCTACAATGCCCCGGACCGGGCCATCACGGACGTGCTGCTGCTGCCATCCGGGACCGGATTCCTGGCCGGAGTGGAGGTGGTGGGCAAACTGCAACACACGCCGATCCCGCGCAAGTTGAAAATCCTGCGCAGCGAAGACTTGAACGACTGGCAGGAGATGGACGTGGATTACAGGGCCACCGCTGTGCGGGCCATGTTGCGGGTGGCGGGCGATGGGTCGCTATGGGTGGCTACGGATACGGGGATGATCCTGAAGTTGGCGGAATAGAATGAAAAATGCGCCGGAGGACTGTCCCATATGGCAGTGACGTTCGACGAGGTGCGCCGGATCGCGTTATCGCTGGGCAACGTAAAGGAAAGCACTTCGTATGGGACCCCGGCATTTAAGACCGGCAGCAAACTGCTGGCGCGCTTGCGTGAAGATGGAGAGTCGCTGGTGGTGGGCACAACCTTCGAGGAGCGCGAAGAGATGATGGCCGCGGAGCCAGAGACGTACTATATCACCGATCATTATCTGAAATACCCGTGGGTTCTGGTGCGCCTGCCACGCGTTCACTCCGATGCCCTGCGGGATCTGCTCAGGAGGGCACTGCGATTGGCTGGTTCAAGAGCCACCCGATAGGGTTCCCACTTCCCCGCCCCAACGCTCTCCCATCTGGACATTTGTAATCTACCCACCTCCCTGGCCGCCCAACTAGAATATTAAATCTATAGATTGACTTGACAAACAAAAGGCGGTTGCCTTAGACTTGGGAAACCAAGCGGCGAATGCACTTGACGTTCGGGGACGCTCAGTTGCGCCGGTTCGACCGCTGGAATTTCGTGACGGAGGAATTCTCCATGCCTAAGTGTCTTTCGTTGAGCCAGTTTGCATTGGCTTTGTTCTTGTCTTTGTTGAGCTCGCCCGCCCTGGCCCAAAGCTCGCAACTGGAAGGCCGGGTTACCGACGCCAGTCAGGCGATCGTGAGCCAAGCGGCGGTGACCGTAACACGCACCGATTCCGGGCTGAAGCGGGAAGTTCTGTCGAGTGAACAGGGGCTCTATGTAGTCCCGCTGCTGCCGCCCGGCCAATATCAAATCGACGTCAACAAAGTGGGTTTCAAGCCTCTGACGCGCACCGGTATCGTGCTCGAAACCGGCACCACCACCACGGTCGATTTGCGACTGGAGGTTGGGGGCGTGAATGAAACTGTCACGGTGGAGGCGGCGGCGCCTCTGTTACAGCCGGAAACCTCTTCGGTGGCGCACGTGGTGGACGGCCAATCCATCCAGGACCTGCCTCTGGTTGACCGGCGCGCCTCGCAGCTTATCGGGTTGAACGGATTCGTGGTGCAGAACGGAGCCGGACTCGGCGCTACGTTCGGCATTGCCGGGGGGCGCGCCAACAACGCCATGTACACCCTCGATGGTGAAAGCACGCAGAATCTGCCGAATATCGGCGTGGCGACCCTGGTATACGACCCGCCCGTGGAATCGCTGCAGGAATTCAACGTGGAAATGAGCAACTACGCGGCGGAATTGGGGCGGACGGGCGGGGGCGTCATACAGATGACCACCAAGTCCGGCACCAACGAATTCCACGGATCGGCCTACGAATTCTTTCGCAACAACGTTCTGGACGCGCGCACATTTTTCGCGGCCACGAATCCGATCCTCCGGTATAACCTGTTCGGCGCCTCGGTGGGCGGCCCGATCAAAAAGAACAAGACGTTCTTCTTTTACAACTACGAGGGACTGCGCGAGATCACTTACGTGGCGACGATCCTGGGCGTGCCCACTCTAGCGGAAGACGCAGGCAATTTCTCGGCCGAGAAGACCGTGGTCAAGGATCCCACCACTAAAGTGCCGTTTCCGGGAAACATCATTCCGGCCAACATGCTGGATCCGGTGGGCCTTAAGCTGGCTTCCTTCTTTCCGGCGCCAAACGTTCCCGGCCAGGCTTCCGGACATAACAATTTCCTGGCGAACCAGGCGAACGGAACCATCGGCAACAATCACATTGCGCGCATCGACCACATGTTCCGAGAGAAGGACCGGATCGTCGGCCGCTTTGTCGCCTACACCACGCCCACTTATACGGGCGCGATATTCAGCGTGGCAGCGGCGGACCCCGCCGCCGTCCAAGCGCATACCAGTTACTACAACACGACCGGGACCTGGTATCACGACTTCAGCCCGACGGTCCTCAACGAATTCCGTACGGGCTTCGACCTAAGGTCGTCGCACACTTACTCCTCGGGCGCGGGATCCAATCTCAACCAAACTATCGGGCTCACGGGCGCGGATTCCGCGTTTGCGCCGAATGTGGTGGTGCCCGGTTACACACAGCAGGGAACCACCACTCAGCAGAGATTTCAGGTTCCCACCCTGGCGATCCCGGTGGTGGATCACATTACCGTGATTCGCGGAACCCACCAGCTCAAGTTCGGCGCCGAATACAGGTACGCGAGCGACGTCGACGACTGGTGGGGCATAGCCGGCGGACAGGTTACCTTCAACACCACGGCTACCGGGAATTCGTTGGCTGCGTTGGAACTCGGCTGGGTAAATACCGCCCAAATCGTCAACGCACTTCCGCTGAAGCCGCGCGGGGACAACTACAGCGCCTACGCCCAGGACGATTGGAAAGTGACGCCAAACCTGACCCTGAACCTCGGCCTCCGCTGGGACCTCGACGAACCCCGGTGGGAAGAATACGACAACCGGCAGAATGGGTTCAACCCGACTGCGATCAACCCCGTTTCCGGGACGCCTGGCATCGTCACATTCTCCGGATTGAACGGCGTGCCCAAATACGCCACCAATTGGAACTATCACAACCTCGGACCCCGCTTCGGCTTCGCCTGGCGCCTGCCCAAGGACTTCGTGATTCGCGGCGGCTCCGCATTACTCTACGTGGGACCTTACGATATGGCCACGCCCATCACCGCCAACCTGGGGTTCAGCGACTCGGCGTCGTTCGTCTCGCCCAACAACGGAGTTACCCCGGCGTTTCTACTGGCGAACGGATTCCCGGCCAATTCCGTCCCCACCGCGAGCCAGCTCACACCGGGATACGGGGCGGTGCCTGTGGGACAGAAGCCCACCACCGCCGTGACTTACTATCAACAGACCGGCCGCAACACCGGCTACCTGGAGCAGTACAATTTCAACGTCCAGAAACAGCTTTCAAACTCGGTATTGGTGGAGGTGGGCGCGCTCGCCACTAATGGCCACGATTTGCCGGTTCCGAATCAAGGCGGAGTGACCTTGGACCAGGTTCCGACAGATTTGCTGGGGCCCGGCAATGCGCAGATCCTGCGTCCCTTTCCGCAGTTCAGCGACGTGCGCGCGCTGGCCTACGACATCGGCAGCTCCAAGTACTGGGGCCTCAATCTGCACGTAGAGAAGCGAATCTCCTACGGGCTCAGCGTCCAGGGCAACTACACGTTCTCGCGATTCGAAGACAACATTCCCGGCCGCAACGAATTGGGAGATCCGGGAGGCGCTTTGACCTACTACAACACGTACCTGAACATGAACGACCGCGCGCAGGACTGGGGTCTGTCCGGCAACGATGTCAAGAACCGGTTCGTCGCCGAGGCGATCTACGAGGTGCCCTACGGCAAGGGGAAAGCGCACGCGCCGTCGAACGCCTTCCTGGACAAGGTGGCGGGCGGGTGGTCGCTGGCCTATACCGGAGAGTTGCATTCGGGGTCGCCTTACGGGGTGCTCGAAGCAGTCAACCTCACAAATTCATTCTCCGATGGCAACCGCCCGAACGTAGTAGGCGATCCGGCTCTAAACAGCAACCGGCCGATCGCCCAGAAGATCTCCGAGTGGTTTAACACCAGCGCCTTCGCGGCGCCACCCTCGTATACCTTTGGGAATGCCGGGCGCACTGCCGGCTACGGTCCGGGAGCCATCGGGCTGAATCTTTCCATGCTGAAAGACTTCCACATCGGCGAGCGGCACGACGTTCAGTTCCGGGCGGAGGCGCTGAATTTCACCAATCATCCTAATTTCGCGTTACCCAACGTGCAACAGGGGAGCGCGGCATTCGGCACCATCACCAGCCTGATACCCGGCAACCAGTCGCGGATCGTCCAGTTGGGGCTGCACTACAAGTTCTAGTGTCGTTTAGAAGTGGGGCAGGCCATCGTTGTTGGTGGCCTGCCACTAGAGAGGAGATAGCCATAGCCTGATGCAATTTGAATGGCGTTCAACGCTGGCCGTAGGAGCGATCGCGCTGGCCGCGGTTTCGATAGGCAAAGGCGCGGACGCACCCGCCACCGACGCCACCCGCGCCTCCCAGCAGCGCGTTCTGCAGGAGTACCCGTTCGCCGACAGGCAGGACTTCGAGGATGCCAAACGCGGCCTGATCGAAGCCCTGCCCGGGAACGTGGTTCGCGACGCCGCCGGCCAAGTCGCGTGGGATCTGAGGCCGTTCCTCGCCTTTGAAGGCGAGGAGAAGCCCGCGCCGGATACGGTGAACCCCGCCCTGTGGCGCCATGCGCAGCTCAACAATATCAATGGACTGTTCGAAATAATCCCGGGGATCTACCAGGCGCGCGGGTTCGATGTAGCCGTGGCAACCTTCATTCGTGGCAAGCTTGGCTGGATTGTAGTGGATCCGCTGACCTCCCAGGAGAGCGCCCGGACGGCTCTGGCATTGCTTTTCAAACATGAGGGCGAGCTGCCGGTGACGGCGGTGATTTACACACATGGTCATGCGGATCACTATCTGGGAGCCGGAGGCGTAATCGATCCGGTCGAAGCGGCCCGGCGCCGCGTGCCAATTCTCGCTCCGGAAGGTTTCATCGAGGGGCTATTTTCCGAGTCCGTTCTGGCCGGCAACGCCATGGGCCGCCGCTTCCAGTTCCAGTCGGGACAGGGGGTTCCCATAGGACCCGAGGGAACCGTGGACTTCGGGCAAGGGAAAGTGCCAGGCGCCCGTGGCCATGGCGGCCTGATCGCGCCTACTCTTTACATCAACGCACAGAATTCCAGCCAGGTGCTGGATGGCACGGAGTTTGTCTTCCAGCGTACCGATGGCACCGAGTCGCCCGGCGAGATGAATTTCTGGCTGCCCGGCTATAAAGCTTTGTGCATGTCGGAGGTAGTGAACCATGGTCTGCACAACATCGTCACGCCGCGCGGGGCACTGGCGCGGGACGCCTTAGGCTGGGCAAAATACATCGACGCGGCGCGGGAACGTTGGGGCGACCAGGCCCAGGTCTTGTTCGCTACGCATCGCTGGCCGGTTTGGGGCAAGGAACGCGTGATCGGCCTGCTTGAGGATCATCGCGACGTCTACAAATATCTCCACGATCAGACCGTGCACCTGGCGAACCTCGGCTACGGCCCCGCGGAGATTGCCGAGCGCATCCACCTTCCCGAGGCAATTTCGAAGAACTGGTCGAACCATGGCTATTATGGCAGCCTGAAGCTCGGGTCGCGGGGCGTGTACCAGCGGTATCTGGGCTTCTATGATGGCCACCCCGCCAACCTTGACCCGCTGCCGCCGGGCGACTTGGCTCGCCGTTACGTAGACGCCATGGGCGGCGGCGGCGCCATCCTGGCCAAGGCCCAAACCGCTTATGCCGCGGGAGACTATCGTTGGGTGGCGGAACTGCTGCGGCAACTGGTCTTCGCCGATCCCGCAAACGCCGCCGCGCGGGAGCTCCAGGCCAAAGCCTTTGAGCAACTGGGTTATCAGGCCGAGTCCGCGCTGTGGCGCAACATCTATCTGCGCGGGGCGAAGGAACTGCGGGAATGGACGCCCGAACCGAAGGCCGGCTCGGGAGGCCGTTGGGTCACCGCCAAATCTCTGCATTTGTATGCCACAGCGGACGTACTCGACTACCTCGCAGTGCGCGTGGACGGGCCGCGCGCCGCGACGGCCGATCTTTCGATTGGCGTGGAACTGTCCGATACCGGCGAGAAGTTGGATCTGCACCTGGCCCGCGGGGTTCTGAACTACGAATTCCGCCCGCCGCGCCGGACGCCGGTTCTCGGCGTTCAAACCACGCGCCCGGTGCTTGATGAGCTGGTAAGCGGCGAAGTGAGTATGGAGGACGCCCGAAGTCGGGGGCAGGTGCGGCTGGAGGGAGCTGCTGCGGCGTGGGCCGCGTTCACCGCGCTCTTGGACGATTTCTCCGCCGATTTTCCAATCATCACGCGCCCCGCTGCGCCTTGATCCCTCGCTGTGAGTACCGGCGTACTTGACAAACCGCCACCCTGGGCGGCTATCATCTGAAGATCAGTTTATAATTTCCATCGGTTTAATGGACAATGGAGCCATCAATGTACCGCCCCAGTTTGCGCACGCTCGCGATGCTCGCCATGATGATCGGGATGTTCGCCTTTGCACCATCGGCAGGATATGCTGCCGACCACTGCGACAGCGGCATCGCAGCGGTAAGGCGCGTCAACGCGGCTGGGGGTGCGCGCGCAGACGCAGGTGCCCGCCCCGCTACGGATATGGTGCGGATTCCTGGCGGCGAATTTTGGATGGGCACCGATCACGCCGACATGGAGGATTCGAGGCCCGTTCACCGCGTGTATGTCGACGCTTTCCTGATGGATCGCACTGAGGTGACCAACGACCAGTTCGCGATGTTTGTGGCCGACACGGGATACGTTACGGTGGCCGAGCGGCAGCTGGACCCCAAAGACTTTCCCGATGCAAAGCCGGAAGATCTGGTGCCGGGGTCGGTGGTGTTTACGCCGCCCTCCCACGCGGTGGGATTGAACAATCCATTGGTTTGGTGGCGCTACGTGAAGGGCGCCAGCTGGAAGCACCCGGAAGGTCCGGCGAGCAGCCTGAAGGGCCGCGGCAATCATCCGGTGGTTCACGTTGCCTGGGAGGATGCTTCGGCTTACGCGAAATGGGCCGGCAAGCGCCTGCCGACGGAAGCGGAGTTTGAATTCGCGGCGCGCGGCGGCCTGGACCGGCAACCTTACGTGTGGGGCAGCGAATTTAAGCCCGGCGGCAAGTTTCAGGCGAATACCTTTCAGGGCCGCTTCCCGGACACCAACACCGCCGAGGACGGTTTTGTGGGGACGTCGCCGGTGGGGTCATTTCCACCCAATGGATACGGGCTAACGGATATGGCCGGCAATGTCTGGGAATGGTGCGCCGATTGGTATCGCGCCGATTATTACCAGCGGATCGCGCGATCCGGGGAAGTGGTGCGCAATCCCCAGGGACCGAAGGATAGCTTCGATCCGGATGAGCCGGGCGTCGCCAAGCGCGTGCAAAAGGGCGGATCGTTCCTCTGCACCGACCAGTATTGCGCCCGCTACATGCCGGGCAGCCGCGGGAAGGGCGAGGCCAGTACGGGCACGAATCACGTGGGCTTCCGGTGCGTGCGGTAAATCCGCACTGGACAGGCCGGGAGGCAGTCCTACCGACAGAGCCATCTCTGAGTGACTTAGACCAATAGGAGATCTATGAAAAAGAAAAGCGTCCTGAAGGCGTTAATATCGACGTTACTGCTTACGGCTTGTGCCAGACTCTCACTGCATGCCCAAGACACACAGCCCTATCGGGGAGTCGTTGGCCGAACCCTCGCCCAGTCGAAAGAATGGTGGCCGGAACCGGTGAAACCGCCTGCCGGCGCGCCCAACGTAGTGTGGATTCTATTGGACGATGTGGGCTTTGGCGCTGCCGCCACATTCGGTGGGCTCATCCAGACTCCCACGTTTGACACTCTTGCCAACAATGGTTTGCGCTATACGAACTTTCATACCACCGCGATCTGCGCCCCGACCCGCGCGGCGCTGCTGACTGGCCGTAACAGCGCGTCCGTGCACGTTTCCGGATTTTCACACACTGTTCTGTCCGCCGGATTCCCCGGCTGGGACGGCAGGATTCCTTCCTCTGCCGGAACCATCGCGGAAATCCTTCGTGATAATGGCTACAACACATTCGCGGTTGGCAAATACGGAGTAACTCCCGACGAGGACGCGACCGATGCAGGTCCATTCGATCGTTGGCCAACCGGAAAAGGCTTCGACCACTTCTTCGGATTTCTTGGTTCGCAGACGGACCAATACAAGCCGGACCTGGTGGAAGATCAGGCTCACGCCCGTCCGGATGGCCGCCACTTCAGCGACCAGATCACCGATAAAGCCATCGGCTATGTGGATCGCCAGAAGAAGGCAGCGCCCAACAAGCCTTTCTTCCTCTATTACGCACCAGGTGCCACGCATGCTCCGCACCAGGTAGACAAATACTGGAGCGATCAATACAAGGGAAAATTCGACAAGGGCTGGGACGCTTACCGTGAAGAGGTTTTTGAACGTCAGAAGAGGCTTGGACTTATCCCCGCCGATGCGATACTTCCGGATCGCAATCCTGACATTAAAGCCTGGGATCGATTGTCAGCGGACGAGAAAAGGCTTTACGCTCGCTTCATGGAAGTTTATGCGGGCTATCTGACGTATACGGACTTTGAAGTCGGCCGTTTGATCAATCACCTGAAAGACATCAACCAACTGGATAACACGCTGGTATTCATTATGATCGGCGACAACGGCGCAAGCAAGGAAGGCACCTTCAACGGCGATATCGATCGCCCTCTGGTGGGCAAGAATCTAACGGAAGAAGAGAATATTGCTTACAACTTGAATAAGATTGGGGAGATCGGGACCTCCGCGGCCACCGAGGGGAATTATCCGCTCGGCTGGGCACAAGCCGCGAACACGCCTTTCAAGTTCTGGAAGACGGATGCGAACAGTGAAGGCGGCACTCACAATCCGCTGATCGTCTTCTACCCGAAAGGAATCAAGGATAAAGGAGGAATTCGCACACAGTACAGCCACGTAATCGACATTCTTCCGACCACACTCGATCTTGTGGGCCTCAAGGCTCCCGCGCAGATCAAGGGGATCAAGCAGGCTGCGATTGAGGGAACTTCATTGGCATATTCGATTGACGATGCTAAGGCCGCTACCCGTCACACGCTGCAGTATTACTACATCTTTGGTTCGAGATCGATTTATCACGACGGGTGGAAAGCTGAGTTGGCTTACCCAAATAGCTTGATTACGGGAAATGCGCAAAGCAAAAAGCCTTTCGACGAAAACGCCTGGGAGCTCTACAACCTGAATGAGGACTATACAGAGCGAGTAGACCTGGCCAAGAAGTACCCCGAGAAATTGGCCGAGCTAAAGGCTCTGTTCGAAGATCAGGCACAATCGCATAACCTCTATCCCTACATTACTTGGGATGACGTAATGAATGGACGAATTCACCGCACCAAAGACTCTAAATCCTTTGTCGATGCGGTGAAAGATTTAAATAAGCACGATAGTACTCAATAGCGACAACTCTAATGACGAATACCCAGACTTATACTTACGACGTGGCGCACGCACTCGTGCGTGCCGTGTCGAGACTCGTCTCGACACCCTGCGTCCCCATCTTAGCGATCGGCGCACTCTTGGCGCTTTCCGCGGGCGCCATCCGGGCGGCCGACGTGCTGCCGAAGCCCGATTCCGCCTTTAAAGGAAAGATCGATCCCAGCCGGGACAAATCGTCGCCGGACTGGCCGCAGCGCCCCAGCGGCAGGAAAGGCGCGCCCAACGTCGTCCTGATCCTGCTCGACGACGTAGGCTTCGGCGCCATCTCCACCTTCGGCGGTCCCGTGGCGACACCCGGCTTGGACGAACTGGCCAAGGGCGGCCTGCGCTATAACCGTTTTCACGTGAATTCGCTGTGCTCGCCCACGCGCGCCGCTTTGCTCTCCGGGCGTAACGATCATGAGATCGGTTTCGGCACCGTGGTGGAACTGGCCTCCGGCTTCCCCGGTTATAACTCGATCTGGCCGCGCAGCGCCGCTTCCATCGCCGAAATCCTGAAGCTGAACGGCTATAGCACGGCGGCGTTCGGCAAGTGGCATAACACGCCCGTCTGGGAAGCCAATCCCGCCGGCCCCTTCGATCACTGGCCTACCAGCCTGGGATTCGAATATTTTTACGGCTTCTTGGGCGGTATGGACAACCAGTGGCATCCGCGCCTGTATCGAAACACCACCCCCGTGGAGCCGTCTACCACGCCCGCGCAAGGTTATCACCTGACTTGGGATCTGGTGAATCAAGCCACTACCTGGGTGCAGCAGCACGACGCCGTCGCGCCCCAGAAGCCCTTTTTCCTCTATCTGGCTACCGGCGCCACGCACGAGCCGCATCACGTCCCGCAGGTATGGATCGACAAATACAAGGGTAAATTCGACCAGGGGTGGGACAAGCTGCGGGAAGAAACCTACGCGCGCCAGAAAGAATTCGGTATCATCCCGCCCGGCACCGGCCTGACGCCCCGGCCGGCGGAACTGCCCGCCTGGGATTCGCTATCCGCCGACGAAAAGAAGCTCCTGGCCCATCAGATGGAAGTCTATGCGGCCTTCATGGCGCACACCGATCATGAGGTCGGCCGGCTGCTGCACAACATCAAAGCCCAAGGCCACAACGAAGACACCATTGTGTTCTATATCGTGGGCGACAACGGCGCCAGCGCCGAAGGCGGCCTGGATGGCCACGACGCTTTGAACATCGAAGGCAAGCCGCAGAGCCTGGCAGAGCGCCTCAAGGTTTCGGATGAAATGGGCGGCGAGCTATTTTCGAATCACTACGCCGCCGCGTGGGCCTGGGCTACCAACACGCCATTTCAGTGGAGCAAGCAGGTGGCCTCGCACCTGGGCGGCACGCGCGACCCGCTGATCGTTTCCTGGCCCGGCCACATCAAAGATGCCGGCGGACTTCGCAGCCAGTTCCACCACGTCACCGACATTGCGCCCACAATTTTTGAGCTGGCCGGTGTCGAGTTTCCGGCGGAAGTCAACGGCGTGAAGCAGTTGCCCCTCGAAGGGAAGAGCCTGGTCTACAGCTTCGATCATCCGGACGCCCCCGGCCCGCACAAGATCCAATATTTCGAAATGGTGGGAAATCGCGGCATCTATAATGACGGCTGGTGGGCCGGATCGCGCAACACGGTCCCGTGGGCGATGCTGGGTCTTTGGTCCGGAAAGATGCCGCCCCCGCATCCGTGGGAACTCTATAACCTGAACGAGGATTACAGCCAGGCGCACGATCTGGCCGCAAAGTATCCGGAGAAGCTGAAGGAACTGGAGCAGCTCTTCGAAAGCGAAGCGCGCCGCAACAACGTCTATCCGTTGCTGCCTTACCCCGTGCTGCAGCCCACGCCGAACGAAGGCGCAAAGTCATTTGTCTATCGTGCCGGCATCGAGCGTGTCTCCGCGGCCGCCGCGCCGCACGTGGTGGGACGGTCGCACCGGATTACCGCGGAGGTCGACGTTCCGGCGGCCGGAGCTGAAGGCGTGATCCTGGCCCAGGGCGGCATCTATGGCGGCTATACGCTGTTCGTGAAGGATGGCCGCGTAGGCTACCAGGTGAACGCTTCCGGTAACCGCGCCGGCGCCCTCGTGTCTACCGATCCGTTGCCAGCCGGAAAGTCGGAGATCGTGCTGGACTTTACTCCGGACAAAAGCGGGTTGGCCACCGGCCTGTCGTTCTTTCTCACGGGCGGAACGGGAGTCGCGCGCCTGTCGATCAACGGCAAGACGGCCGGAGAAACTACGATCGCCGGGTTCGGTGGGTATGGTTTGTACTTTGAAACTTTGGATGTCGGCTCGGACTTGGGTACGGCGGTGAGTTCCGACTATACCAGCCCGTTCGCATTTACCGGCAAGATTGAAAGCGTGCGCGTGGATGTTCAGTAAGAGGAAAATTCAATGAAACAGATCCAAAAGCTTACCGTATTGATAGGCGGAATGCTGGCATTGTCGGCAGCCGCAATTTGGGCCGCGGACGTGCTGCCGAAGCCCGACCCTGCCTTCAAAGGCAAGATCGACTCCAGCCGCGACAAATCCTCGCCGGATTGGCCGCAGCGTACCAGCGCCCGCAAAGGCGCGCCCAACGTGGTCCTGATTCTGCTCGACGACGTGGGCTTCGGCGCCACAGGCACCTTCGGCGGCCCTGTGCCCACGCCCGCCCTGGACGAGCTAGCCAAAAGCGGCCTGCGCTACAACCGTTTTCATGTGAACTCGCTCTGCTCGCCCACGCGCGCCGCGCTGCTTTCCGGGCGCAACGACCATGAGATCGGCTTCGGCACGGTAGTTGAGGGCGCCTCCGGTTATCCAGGCTACAACTCCATCTGGCCCAAGAGCGCCGTCTCCATCGCCGAGGTGCTGAAACAAAATGGCTACAGCACGGCGGCTTTCGGCAAGTGGCACAACACGCCCTCTTGGGAGACCAATCCCTCGGGTCCGTTCGACCATTGGCCCACCAGCCTGGGATTCGAATATTACTACGGATTCATGGGAGGCGCGGACAGCCAGTGGCATCCCCGGCTCTATCGGAATACGACTGCGGTGGAACCGCCCTCCACACCGGAGCAGGGCTATCATCTCACCACCGACCTGGTCAACGATGCCAGCCGCTGGGTGCAGCAACACGACGCCGTGTCGCCGCAAAAGCCGTTCTTCCTATACTTCGCCACCGGCGCCACACACACGCCGCACCACGTGGCCAAGGTGTGGATCGAGAAGTATGCGGGCAAGTTCGACCAGGGGTGGGACAAACTTCGAGAACAGACCTACGCCCGCCAGAAGGAGTTCGGGATCATCCCAGCCAATGCCGAACTCACCCCGCGGCCGAAAGAAATGCCGGCCTGGGAATCGCTCGATGCGAATCAGAAGAAATTGCTGGCGCACGAAATGGAAGTCTACGCGGCATTTCTGGCGCAGACGGATTATGAGGTCGGGCGGCTTCTGGCGAACATCAAGGCCGAAGGACACACTGAAGACACGATCGTGTTCTACATCGCCGGCGACAATGGCGCCAGCGCCGAGGGCGGCCCGGAGGGCATCGACGCCTACACCGTGGATGGCAAGAAGCGAACCATTGAGGAGCGCTTGCAGCATATCGACGACCTGGGCGGCGAACTCTTCATCAATCACTATGCGGCAGCCTGGGCATGGGCCACCAACACTCCGTTTCAATGGAGCAAGCAGGTAGCTTCCCACCTGGGCGGCACGCGCGATCCGCTGATCGTCTCCTGGCCTGGGCATATCAAGGACGCTGGCGGGCTCCGCACGCAATTCCATCACGTCACCGATATCGCGCCGACGCTCTATGAACTGGCCGGCGTGCAACTTCCCGACGTCGTCAACGGCGTGAAACAGTTGCCGCTCGAAGGCTTCAGCATGGTCTACAGCTTCGATCATCCGGATCAGCCCAGCCCGCACAAGGTTCAATACTTCGAGATGCTGGGCAACCGGGGCATTTACAAAGATGGATGGTGGGCAGGATCGCGCCATCTCTTGCCATGGCAGAGTTCCCAACTCGCCAACTGGGAACAGCACAGTCCCGAAAACAATCCGTGGGAACTCTACAATCTGAACGAGGATTACAGCCAGGCGCACGATCTGGCCGCGCAAAATCCGGAGAAGCTCAAAGAATTGCAGCAACTCTTCGACAGTGAGGCGCGGCGCAACAACGTGTATCCGCTGGTGCCGCGTAGAGCTCCTGTGCCGGCGCCCGGGGGTGCCCAGACCTCCTTCGTTTACCATGCCGGCGTCGAGCGCATCCCGACCACTTCGGCGCCGCGTATCGCCGGGCATGCCCATCGCATTACGGCCGACCTGGACATCCCCGCCGGCGGCGCGGAAGGCGTGATCCTGGCGCAGGGCGGTCGCTATGGTGGGTTCACGCTCTATGTCAAGGATAGCCACGTGGTCTACGAGGTAAACGCATTTGGCAACCGCAGCGGCATCATCGTATCCGGCAAGCCGCTCGCGACGGGCAAGGCTCACATCGTCGTGGATTTCATGCCGGACAACTCCCCCAATAGGGAGCCGGTAACCGGAGGAGTGGGTCAAGGCATCCAAACGCGCCCGGCGGGGCCCGGTATCGCCCGCCTCTCGATCAATGGCGAGTCTGCCGGTGAGGCGCCTATTACGATTTTCGGCGGCTATTACTACGAGACGTTCGACGTTGGCTCCGACCTCGGCACTCCGGTGAGCCCCAGCTACGCCAGCCCGTTCGCCTTCACAGGCAAGATCGACACCGTGAAAGTGGATGTGGAGTAAGAATGTGGGGCGGGCGTCCACGCCTGCAGCGGGTCTCCAGACCCGCTCCTGTTTTCCGTTTGCGGCTCACCACGAAGCGGGGTGGCCAGGATTGGCCGCCCTCCACAAAGTCTGGAGGTTAGTACCATGACGAAGATCCGCAGGATTAGCGCAGTAATCGGCGGGCTGCTTTGGCTCGCCGCCACCATCTGGGCGGCGGATGCGCTGCCGCGGCCCGACTCACCCTTCCAGGGAAAAATCGATCCCAGCCGCGACAAATCCAAGCCGGACTGGCCACAGCGCCCCGCCGCCGCCAAAGGCGCGCCCAACGTGATTCTGATCCTGCTTGACGACGTGGGCTTCGGCGCCACCTCCACTTTCGGCGGTCCTGTAGCGACGCCCTTCCTCAATCAGTTGGCCGCGAGCGGGCTGCGCTACAACCGTTTCCACGTGAACGCCATGTGCTCGCCTACACGCGGCGCACTGCTCTCCGGCCGCAACAACCACGAAGTCGGCTTCGGCGTGATTGCCGAATCCGCCGCCGGTTATCCCGGCTATAATTCCGTCTGGCCGAAGAGCGCTGCCTCCATCGCGGAGGTCTTAAGGCTCAGCGGTTACAGCACCGCGGCTTTCGGCAAGTGGCACAACACGCCAGTGTGGGAAGTAAATCCGGCCGGGCCTTTCGACCGCTGGCCCACCGGGCTGGGCTTCGAATACTTCTACGGCTTTCTCGGCGCGGCCGTCAGCCAGTGGGAGCCTACGCTGTATCGCAACACCACCCCCGTGGAACCGGCCACTGGGCACAATGGTATCTATCACCTGACGCCGGACCTGGTTAACAACGCGATCCAGTGGGTGCAACAGCACGACGCGGTATCGCCGCAGAAGCCCTTCTTCCTCTACCTGGCCACCGGCGCTACGCACTCCCCCCATCATGTGCCGCAGGAATGGGTCTCCAAGCAGAAGGGCGCTTTCGATCAGGGCTGGGATGAGCTCCGTAAGCAGACGTTTGCCCGTCAGAAAGAAATCGGAGTAATCCCCGCCAGTGCGGAACTCACTCCCCGGCCCAAGGAGATACCCGCCTGGGACTCCCTCACCGGCTCGCAGAAGAAACTGCTGTCTCATCAAATGGAAGTCTACGCCGGCTTTCTGGCGCAAACGGATTACGAGGTCGGCCGCCTGCTCCAGGCCATCCGCGCCGAAGGCCACGTCGAAGATACCGCGATCTTTTACATCGTGGGCGATAACGGCGGCAGCGCCGAGGGCGGTTTCGAGGGCCACGACGGCGTCACCGTGGATAACAAGACCCGTCCCATCGAAGATCGCCTGGAACATATCGGCGACCTCGGCAGCGAGCTGTTTTCCAACCATTACGCCACCGCCTGGGGATGGTCGACCAACACTCCTTTCCAGTGGGCCAAAGAGGTGGCATCCCATCTTGGTGGCACCCGCGATCCGCTGATCTTTTCGTGGCCCGGTCACATCCAGGGCGCGGGCGGACTCCGCACCCAGTTCCACCACGTTGTCGACATCGCGCCCACTGTTTATGAACTGGCCGGCATCCAATTCCCGGACGCGGTGAACGGAGTGAAGCAGATTCCCCTGGAGGGCGCCAGCATGGTCTATAGCTTCGACCATCCCGACGCGCCCAGTCCGCACAAGGTCCAATACTTCGAGATGCTGGGCAGCCGCGGTATCTATCGCGACGGCTGGTGGGCCGGCTCTTTCCATCACCTGCCTTGGCAGAGCGGTCCGGTGCAGCAGGACCGCTCCACGCCCGAGAACAACCCGTGGGAGCTTTACAATCTCGACCAGGACTACAGCCAGGCGCATAATCTCGCCGCCCAAAATCCGGAGAAGCTGGCGGAGTTGCGCGAACTCTTCGACAGCGAGGCGCGCCGCAACAACGTGTATCCGCTGGAGCCGCGCCGCGCTGCGCAGCCCTCGCCTTTGGGCGATCGAACAACTTTCGTCTATCATGCCGGTGTGCAGCGGGTGCCGGCGGCCTCCGCGCCGCGCATCGGTGGACGTGCGCATCGCATTACCGCGGATGTCGAAATCGCCGCTGGCGGCGCGCAAGGGGTCATCCTGGCCCAGGGCGGACGTTATGGCGGCTATAGCCTGTTCGTCAAGGATGGCCGGGTGAATTATGAAGTGAATGCTTTTGGCAATCGCGCCGGCACGCTCGTTTCATCCGTGCCGCTCGATGCCGGCAAATCTCAAATCGTGCTCGAGTTTATTCCCGACCAAGCCAGGATACTGAAGGACCCGCTGCCCGGCCGCTCTAGCGGTCCCGGCGTGGCGCGCTTGACGGTTAATGGTAAGCCCGCGGGGGAAGCGGCCATCGCCAATTTCGTCGGCATCTACGGCGAAACCTTGGACATCGGTTCAGATCTGGGATCGCCTGTGAGTCCGGAATACACGAGTCCTTTCGCCTTCACTGGACACATCGAGACTGTCACCTTGGAACTGCGGCCTTGACACCGACTTGACAACGTTTGCGATCAGTAGATAAAATCTATAGACAAGATCAAACCAGTGTACGTAGCATGAAACGCCGCCTCTCTTGTTGCTTCTATCTCGCCGCAGTTCCGTTGGGCCTGTGGTCCGCGCTGCCCGCGATGGGCCAGGATTCCCGCGTCGCAGGCCATATCACAGACACCAGCCGGGCCGCAGTCGGGACCGCCATCGTAACTGCGACACAGGTGGATTCGGGGTGGAAGCGCGAGGTTCTATCCAATGCACAGGGCTACTACCAACTGGCGCCGTTGCCTCCAGGAAAGTACCGCATCGAAGCCGTAAAGCCCGGTTTCAAGGCCTTTTGCCGCACTGACGTGGAGTTGAGTCCCAGCATCGCCGCCACCGTAGATTTGCAGATGGAAGACGCGGGAGTCTCCGAAACAAACAGCCTGGAAGCCCGCAAGATTGGCCCAGGTTTCCTGCTCACCTATCTGAAAGTCTTCTTGCCATAGTAAGTGCGATAAGTGACCATAAGTGCGGCCCTTACCCGATTCGCCCGTCCCTTCCGTGATACAATCTGCTTGGTTGCGGGGGTGCGACCATGTTGCGGATCCCTGTTCTGGGTGGTTTACTCGCGTTTGTCGCGCCGGCCCTGATAGCCGCCTCACCTGTGGGTGTCTATCTGGACTTCGATGAACCAGCTTCCGCAGCCGCCATGGAAGCCATGCGCAGAGAGGCATCCGGCGTCCTTGACCGGGTGGGCATCGAAATCGCATGGCGGCTGGTGTCCCAGAATCAGGGCAACGAGCCCTTCGAGCGGCTGGCCGTCGTCAAGTTTACCGGGAAGTGCGCCTGTGAGGGCTTACTGGCGGCCACTCGTGAGATCCTCGTTCTAGGCACTACCGCTGTCGCTTCCGGCCGCGTGCTGCCGTATAGCCAGGTTCGTTGCGATGCCATCCGCCGTATACTGCCCAAAATCGAATTCGCGTCCGACCGGCGCCTGGGTGATGCGGCGCTCGGCCGGGTGTTGGGTAGGGTGCTGGCCCACGAACTCTACCACGCCGTGCTCGGCACCGCGCACCACGCCGCTTCCGGATTGGCCAGAGGGTTCCAGAGCACCCAGGATCTGACTTCCGACGAACTGCCGTTCGCTGGCGGCGATTGGGAACCCCATCCCGCCCTTTCCGCCAAATAACTTTGCCTTTCAGTGGGGCAGGCTCGCAGCCTGCAGCGGCCTCGCAGGCCGCCATGCGCGCAGCGCGCCTTTTTATACCCGCCGGCGTCCCAGCTACTTCTTGCTCGGGCTATACGCGATGCAGTCGATCTCCACCTTCAGCCCCGGCATCGCAAACTCCACGGCCACTGTCGTGCGCGCCGGTTTGTCGGTGCCAAAGAACTCCGCGTACACCTCGTTCATGGCGCCGAAATCCTTGCCATCGGCCAGAAACACGGAGCACTTCACCACGTCGGCCATTGTCGCGCCGCTGCCTTCCAGAATCCGGCTGATGTTTGTCAGCACCAGGCGCGTCTCGTGGCGGATATCGCCCAGTTTCACCTGGTCCGTCGCCGTGTCCACCGGTACCTGTCCCGATACAAAAATGAAATCGCCCGCGCGCACCGCCGGTGAATAGGGCCCGCGCGGCGTCGGCACGCCCGGCGGATTCAATCGTTCAATCATCAATGTCCCTCCGCTTCCAGATACCGTTCCGCTTCCATGGCCGCCATGCACCCTGCGGCCGAAGCCGTAATGGCCTGCCGGTACAGGCGATCCTGCACGTCCCCGGCATGAAACACTCCCGGAATATTGGTCCGCGCGCCGCCTTTCGAAAGGATGTAGCCATCCGTGTCCGTGTCGATCTGCCCCTTGAAAACAGCCGTGTTGGGGACATGCCCGATGGCTACGAAAAAGCCGTCCACGTCCTGCTCCCACACCGCGCCGGTGGCCACATTCTTCAAGCGCACGCCCGTTACCGCGTGTTGACTGGCATCGAAGACATCTTCCACCACCGTGTTCGTGAGCATCTTGATCTTCGGATTGTGCTGCACGCGGTCGAGCATGATTTTGGACGCACGGAACTGGTCGCGCCGGTGCACCAGCGCCACTTCCGAGCCGAACCGCGTCAGGAAGTTGGCTTCCTCCATCGCCGAATCGCCGCCGCCCACCACCATGATCTTCTTGCCGCGATAGAAAAAACCGTCGCAAGTGGCGCATGAGCTGACGCCGTGGCCGATGAGCTTTTGCTCCGATTCCAGGCCCAGCCAGCGCGCCGACGCGCCCGACGCGACAATCACCGTCCGCGACTCGATCCACTCGCCTTCCACGTTGATGCGGAACGGGTGGCCCGTGAGCTCGGCGTCTACGACGTCGCCATGGACGTATTCGGCGCCAAAATTCTCGGCCTGCTTCCTGATATTCTCCACCAGGTCGGGACCGTTGATGCCTTCTGGAAAGCCGGGAAAATTCTCCACCAGGGTGGTCATCGACAACTGCCCGCCGGCATGTTTTCCCGAAACCACCACGGGCTTCAGGCTGGCGCGCGCCGCATACACCGCCGCCGTGTTTCCGGCGCAACCGGACCCGATAATCAGTACGTTTCGCATCTGGGAATTAGACTCTACAATGTAGCACAGTGGGGCAGGCTCCCAGCCTGCGGCGGCCTCGTAGGCCGCCCAACGCGCGTAGCGCGTCTACCGACCATCCCCTAAGACGCTTTCCACGGCAAGTGATGTACAATGTGAGTCTTCCTATTTGGCACGCGTGGTGCTGATTGGCACGCGTGGTGCTAAAAACGTCGAGGGGGCCACAAACATGTCATTTTTCCGCGACCTAAGATTTGCGTTCCACTCATTGATGCGCAGCAAAGGCCTTACGGCCATTGTGACCCTCACGCTGGCGCTTGGCATCGGGGCCAATGCGGCCATCTTCACGCTCGTGCGGGGAGTGCTGCTCAAGCCGCTCGTCAACCGTGACGAGAACCGGCTCATGTACATCCGCCAGGGCGCCCCCAGCCTCGGAGAAGACAACACCACGTTCTCCGTGCCCGAAATCAAGGACATCGAAGCCAGCGTCCACTCCGTAAGCGAGTTTGGCGATTTCTCGACGATGGGCTTTACCATGATCGGACTCGGTGAACCTCGCGGAGTTCAAGGTGGCGTCGTCGGCGGCACCTACTTCGAAGTCATGGGTTTGCGTCCTGTTCTCGGCCGCCTCATCGGACCTCAAGACGACGGTCCCAACGCGGCTGGGGTCGTCGTGCTGACATATCGTTTCTGGTCCACCGTTCTCAAAAAAGATCCTGGCGTGATCGGCAAAACAGTTCGCCTCAGCAGCATTGGCGATCGTCCCGCCACGGTCATCGGCGTCCTGGAACCCTGTGTGCCATATCCCGCGGATACGGAGATTATCGCCAACGTGGTCACCAGCCCGCATCATCTTTCCGCCACCATGGTCACGGGCCGCGTCCATCGCATGACCGAACTCTTCGGTAAACTGGCTCCCGGCGACACTCTCGACCAGGCTCGCACCGAGTTGCGCACCGTCTACGCCTCCATGCAGAAGAGCCACCCCGAAGCGTATCCCGACAGGGACGGCTACCGCATTGATGCCAGGATGCTCCGGGACCAGATTACTTCCGGCGCGCGTACTGTTCTCCTCGTCCTGCTCGCTGCCTCAGGCCTCGTCTTCGTCATTGCCTGCTCGAACGTTGCCAACCTGATTCTCGCGCGGACGATTCGCCGCGAGGGTGAACTCTCCATCCGCGCCGCGCTCGGTGCAGGCACTGGCGTGCTGCGCCGGATGTTGTTAGCTGAGAGCCTTTTGCTCTGCTGCGCTGGAGCCGCACTCGGCGTGATCAGCGCGCAGCCGTTGGTCGCTATCCTGGCTCGGTATGCCTCGCGTTTCTCTGTCCGCGCGCTGGATTTGACGGTCGATTCCAGCCTGCTTTGGGTGGGAGCGGCGCTGGCCGTAGTCGCTGCGGTCATTTTGGCATTTGTGCCGCGCCTGCCCTCGGCTAACGCGTCGAATGGCATGAACCTCGTGAGCGGCGGCGTCCGCATTACCAGCGGCACCAGCCGCCGCCAGCGCATCTTTGCCGTCACGCAAATCGCCGCGTCTTTCGTGCTGTTGGCGGGCGCAAGCATGTTGATCACTACGCTAATCGCATTGCAGAAGACGCAGACCGGCGTCGATACGCGTCACGTCCTGGCCATCGACGTTCCGGCGCTGTCCTACGGAAAAACGCCGCGGCAAGTTCTCGATTTTTACAAGGAATCGATACGTCGCATCGATGCGCTACCCGGCGTCACCGAGACGGCTTTCGGTATGATCGCTCCCTGGCGCGATGCCGACAAATTCGGCGTTGGTTTGCAATTCTCTGGTGATGGTCACGTCCATGGCAAAGACGATCCGCGCGCGCTGTGGCGTACCATCTCTCCCGGCTTTTTCGCCGCGCTTGGCGTTCCCATTATTGCCGGCCGCGATTTCAACGCGCTCGACGACCAGAATCAAGAGCCGGTCGTGATCGTCAGCGAGACGCTCGCACGGCGCATGTTTCCTGGTCAGGATCCGATCAATCGGCATGTCTATTGGACCGATCCCGTTCTCGAGTTCCTTCCCGGCACTGAGAGCGACAAAGCGCGAATCAGGTCGCAACACCGCATTATTGGGGTCGCCGCCGATGTGGACGACGAACATATCGTTCCTGGGCCCACCTTCACCAGTTACAGCACCTTTGCGGACGCTCCCATGTTCGGCGGTCACCTCTTCATCCACACCACCGCAAATCCTTATTCGCTGGTAACGCCGGTAACAAAAATTATTCGGGAAATGTCCGCCGATGAACCCGTTGAGCACGCCGCCACCCTCGAAGACATCCGTGCAAAAGTGCTGGCGCCAGACCGCTTGAACTCCCTGGTCTTTGGCGTGTTCGCAGCGGTCGCGTTGCTGATTGCCGTGGTTGGCGTCGCGGGCGTCCTGGCGTTTTCTGTCAGCGCGCGGACACGCGAATTCGGCATCCGCTTGGCGCTTGGGTCACAGCCCGAAAATCTCCTCAGAGGGGTTGTCGCGGAAGGCGTCGTGATGGCTGCCGTTGGCGTGCTGGCGGGCGCGGCGTTCGGGCTCGTCGTTGCGCGCGTGGCAGGCAGTTATTTCGGCGGCTTAAAAATGCCGGGCGCATTGCCCGTGATCGTTTCCGCGTTTGTGCTGTTAGGCGCGGCGGTAGTCGCTTCGATGCTCCCGGCGGCACGCGCCGCCCGCGTCGACGTCATCCAAGCGCTTCGCTCGGAATGACCCTCGTGGGGCAGGCTCTCAGCCTGCAGCGGCCTCGCAGGCCGCCAACGCGCGTAGGGCGTCTCTTCGCAGTGACACATTTTGAAAAAATATCTGCCCCATGAACTCAATGAGTTCCAGCCTTTGCCCTGCCCCGCCCGCATCACTCCATGCAATCGTTAAATCAGAGAGGGCGGCGCGCGCACCGCGTGGCTGCCCTACGTCACAGCATGTCACGGCGTGTCACAGCACGCTACAGCATGTATCGCAATGTTACACAAAGGACCCATTATCATGGCAACCGCAGCGCAAACCAACGCCAACCGGGAAAACGCGAAGAAAAGCACCGGACCCCGCACTCCCCAAGGCAAAACCATCTCCAGCCGCAACAGCCTGGTCCACGGCATGACCTCCGGCAAATTCCTCCCGCCCGATGCCGATCCCAGGAATTCTTCCAACTCCTCGACCAGTTCCGCAACCGTTTCCAACCCTTCGACGAAGTCGAAGACGCCCTGGTCGAACGCCTGGTCGCCGCCGAATTCAAAATGCGCTCCGTCCGCTATATGGATGCCGGCCTGTTCCACTATCAGGCCGAAACCAACCCCATGCCGGAGCAGTTCAACAAGGCCGGCCGCTCCAACCCCCTGGCCTGGGCTTTCCATGGCGATTCGCATACTACAACTCCTTCTCCAAGCTCATGCGCTACGAGGGCTGCCTGCAGCGCGAATTCTCCCGCGCCCTCCGCGACCTGTCCATGCTACAGAATGAGCGCCGCGCCCGCGTGGCCGAAGCCGAAACTGCCGCCCCGCCCGATTCTGAAGCCGCCGAAACGCAGCCGGGCCAATCAGATAGCGCCGCGCAGAACCCAAAATCTGAAGAAACCGGTCGCGGTAGGGATAGCGGTCGCCCGCTACCCCCCGCACAGATCCGTACGAGCGGATTTCCCGCATACGGCTCCTACCTTGGATGGATGGCGTCAAA
>Ga0302325_10007651_pt1 | contig 23915 bp, 20 predicted proteins | sample Palsa_T0_2_FD_201948 | JGI IMG/M metagenome (GOLD analysis project Ga0302325, IMG submission 201948) | Peat permafrost microbial communities from Stordalen Mire near Abisko, Sweden - Palsa_T0_2 | ecosystem: Environmental > Terrestrial > Soil > Palsa > Peat permafrost | place: Sweden: Abisko... | reverse complement strand
CCAGCCAGTAGTGTTGGAAGAGGATGGGACGACCTGGTAGATGATAGTACCAAAGAATTCACACAATCAACAAACTTCCGAAGAATATCTTCACGTCTCGGACATGGCACTGTATCTGCTTTGCTTTCCGTGAAGTATTGGGTGACTGCATAAATCATGTCCACCAACGGATTCGGCCTCGAAGCGTTCTGCGTTTTCGAAACATCAACATGAATACCTCTTGTTCCCGCCCTGGGAGTCGTGAGAGGAGAAGACTTCGGTTTTCCGAAAGGAGTTTGGCGTTTTGAATCCTTTGCTTTGATTGAACTTTTATCTTTTAGTTCCTTTTTCGGATCTGAGGTTTGGTCTTTTGAAGATCTAGACCTTCTCCTTTTCCTGGGGCTGCGGGTGTTCATCTCGGTATTTTGTTTTTTCTTCACACTGGGATGTTGAAGACGGGCCGGCGGACTACTGATATCGTCTTCCTCCTCTCGATCTGTTGACCGAGGTCTCTTGTTTGACCCTTTGACGTCGGTCATGAGAGAGAACCAGCTGGTGTCACTCGGCCGTCAGCAATTCTACCGCAGGAAAAAGCAGTTCAGCGGTGGGATTTTTGGACGATTGATCTGATCGGATCGGATCGGCAGTGAATGAGCTCAGCGATCAGACCTGAGGTGGTCCAATTACAGGAAGATATTATAGGGACACTGCATGAGGCTTTGCAATGTACCACAAGGCGATTCATTAAGGCAGAATGGTCCGCTTAAACAGTTGCATCTAATAACAGATCGTCCCCGTTCTGGTTAATTGAGATTCAAGAGGGAGCCACAGAGCCTTTATATACATGAAGGATAACTACAATAGAATATGAGTTTGCCAAGTGATTCCTTGAGCGTAGAGACTCCAATCCAAGCCAGAATACTATCAATGATATAATCAGTATGTAGGTCTTATATGAGTGATAGCTCACGGCTGCTCCAACCTCTGGACTCCCAAACCAATATCGTTGTCGCGCGGAGAGAAGCCCCACCGCCTCAAATCTCCTTCCTTGAACGTCGACTCAACATCCTCTTGGAAAATACGCTCTCGCACGGATTGCGCCATCCAATCAAAGAGACTATTGGGTGTTTCGTGTTTGATTCTACTGAGATAGTCCCTGTCCGCCCGATGTAATGACCTTCCAATTTTGCCGAAGATGAAGTCGACAATTATGACCAGAGCCACAACAGATACAATTGCGAAAAGGAATATGATTTCCCAAGGCACTGAAGTGCGGGAAACTAAACATCCCTGAGTATTACCAGCATCATCTCCAGTTCCCGGGGGGGTGTTGATGAGATAGTTGTTCCCGCCGGCAACCATCACCAAGGTGTTAAGGAACCGCTCCAATATCAATCTGGAGTCATTGGAAGCCGCTGAACCCTGTCCGTTGTATATATTTCCCTGCAAGGGAAGAGACCATAGGAGAAGAGTGGCGGAGCTGTTGAGGTTCTCGAGTACCCACTCCACGCTCGTACCATTCATTGTGCATTGAAAACTTTTCATGATTTTGGGGTCTGGAGCATTAGGAGTCAGGTCAATCGAGGCTCGAATATCAAACGACATTCCGCCGTGAGACAGTGGGGCCGAGCTATCCCACCATATCAGGTGTGAAAATGTTCCATTTTCGTATGTGGTGCGGACCGCCGATGATTGGTTTCCTGGACCATAGAGATAACCCCTTTGAATCAAGTCTTCTCCGATAGCGATGATACTTGTTCCTGCCGCGTACTCGATCTCGTCGTTTATATCGATGCAGTTCCACTGCCCAGCCAGGTCCAGTTCATCTGCTCTAAACGTGAGGTCGCGATTCGCCTTCCAGTATATTCCTACTAGCCCACCGTTCGCCGCGCTGGTGAGTTGGGCTTGTGCTGCGACAGAATATGTAGCTCCGTTATCTGGTGGGACAGAGCTGATCGACGAGTTGGAATCTGGGACTACCAAGCCTGTGCCGAATAGACATCGCGAGGGGACAGTGACTGTCTTAACCAGGCCGCTTACAGCAATGTCGCTGACCAGCGATAGGAAAGTGCACACAAACATCAACATTCCAAACCAGCTACCGCCTGGCAGTCTTCGAATCCCATCGTTGCTTTTAGGAGTGACACGTTCGTAAGCCAGCCCGTCATGTAAGTCAGAGGGATTGATTTTCTGTCTAGTAATCTTCGCAGGTTTCGAATTGCGAGGCATCCGTCGGCTAGGAAACCGATGAGAAGGAAAACGAGTGTAAAGTAGATGCGTAAAGCGATTCGAACATAGCTGCTATCGATGACGAGGAGGACCGTCGAAGACATCTTGGCGATATATGGATGGAACGTTTGAAGTAACTTCAGGGGCAGTAAGCGGAGTGTCTTTGCAGAGGGAGCCGACAGCGGCAGGCCCGTTGGGTTTCGAGGCGCCGGACCAATTCTTACGATATCGCAATACATCCCGCCCGTGACGGATGTAATGCGAAACTTTAAACACTTCACGCCGTTGTGGCGTCAAGATTGCTGATCCACTCTGGTTTGAGTGGCGAAACAATGTATTTCAAGCTTTAGCGACGGCCTGTGCGCTATTTAACTTCCTTTGAACTGCGATTTGTGGGCGCAGACTCTGGGAGTGGGACCGTGGGGGTTATTAAGATTCCCATTCCAATACGATCGGAACATGTCAGATGGCACTGAGCAGCCTGAATCCTGGTGGCAATAAAAGTAGAGACATGTTCTCTTTCATAATTCATGCTCTAACTGTGATGCTTATCGCCTGCAGTTCAAACCCCACCGGTCCTTCCTCCGAACGCTTCCTCTTGACTTTCGGGGTAGATCAAGTGTGGACTTTTTCCGCCTCCTTCCCCCAAGTTTGCGGAACTCCTCTCAGGGCTGACTATAGCCGTATTGCCGCCCGCTTTTCTGCGACGAATGTACCAGAACGCCAGAACACCGACCACAATGAAGGCAGCACATACTCCACCTGCTATTCCACCAATTTCACTGCCGGTGAGATTGTGGGATTCGACAGTTGGAGAGGGGGTGCTATTGTTGCCGTTCACAGTTGAAGAGGTGCCAGTCGCAGTGTTGGATGGGGCCGAGCTGAAAATCGTTGAAGATATGTACCTCTTATTTAGCAACTGGATCTAAAAGAGGAGTAAGTACCGAGGAGAACGTAGTCGTGGGTGGATTCGTTGCCGTAGTCGGAAGTATCTCGAACCTTTCAAAATCAGAAGGCGCACTAAGCAAAACTCACGTCATAGGCCAAAGAAAGGACGGTATGAAATTTCTCGCGTCGGTGAAAAACTCAGTCTAAAGTAGTAAGTAGACGTTTATCACGAGGCAGACTACTGTGACATTTTCGAAGGCGGTGAGTTCAGCTTGAGCTAGAGAGGTGTAACTCCATGTAAGAGTCGCCACTTGAAGTTCCAGTTCGTCGCCAACAAAGGTCACATATGCTTGTTGGGCATAAAATATGGAGTTTCTTACCCCTAGTGTTGCTGTCGCGGTGAGGGTGCCCGTGCAGCTTGTGTATTGAAACACCTCTTCGAGCGTGACTATCCCTGTCGGGTTGGAGAGATCGGCGTAATGGTACTAATTGAGCAATGGGGATCTCACCTGAGTTGCGAGCCAATAACAGCTTACCTGACCAAGGACCCCGATAGGGAGCAATAGCAATGCTATTTGGAAGGGAAAATTCATAATTGTTTGCCACTTTGACAGATTTGTGCTTGTCCGCAATTCGATGAACGATCACCTAAAGAGCCGTCAGGAATTGACGCGGGCACTTGGGCCTCTTATGAACTCGAGAATGGGGCGAATGACCACTTCCGTTAGTTTAAACGGAGTACGTCGGACTCTCGAAAGTTTCGGTTTCTTCCGCAGATTTCGGTGTAGGAACTTCAATATTTTCATTGGATGTCTACGAATCTAATACGTGACACCTCCAAGATTGTTCACCCAAAGGTTGCCGCACTTTCTGAAATAGAGTTTGTAAAAATACCGTATTACTAGAGGATGCCTTCCGCCCAACCAAAATCTGATTGTGCAACCATACGCGAGAAAAGGCTAATTCCTTCAATGATAACGAAAGAACGTTTGATTGGCGGACACGGGCAGTGGACTGCGTCACTTGGTTCCCCGACTTGGTTGTCCGTTAGCGTTGGAAGTGGTTTTTACCGCCATAGTGGCAGTTTTTGTGTAAGACTAATTTAAAAAGCAGAAGGGGTTGGACCCTATCCACGTCTGGCGTTCTGAATCCCAGATGAGATCCAATAGAGTGGGCACTGTCTAAGCAAAGGACTACTGTGCGCACGCCATTAAACTTTGCTTTATTTGGGGGCACTGAGAAATTAATCGCCTGCCAGGCCGGCTGAGCCAATTCTTATGAAATCGCAATGCATCCCACCCGTGACGGAATGTGTTGCGAAACTTTAACTCAGGATTGTCGTACGCGTGTTTTATTCGGCCTCATGATCAAATCAGTTGGCTCCTAATTTACGTTTAAGTAATGAATATAAAACTCTTTGTTATGATGGCATTAATTCGCAAGCCCCTGTCATAACGGATCGTTCACACCCTGATTCCCCGCGAGCGCCATCGGCCCAATCTCCGAGTCCCTGTCCTTCAGCTTCGTAACATCCGGTTAAGAGCAACTGCCAACCGATTCGTAAACTCTCCCTCTCCAACCGTACGAACTCCAAGACCGGGAAATGAGCAGCCCGCCAGTGGACTCTGATTTATCAATTCGATTCGAATCTCTGTCTTTCAGTACTCCGTCTGCACCAACAACAACAGCTGGGCGATATCGGCGGGGGTCCCCATCTAAAGGGCGCAAACGAGATCAGCCCTCAAGAGATTATGGAGAGCATGTTGATACGGAAGCAGGTGAAGACTACGACTTTACGGCTCGCGCTCTAGCGTCTTCAATAAACCGGCATTCGCGGAGGATGAAATCCAAACTTGTTTGGTGGAGAAGACGGTAATTAAAGCTTCTTTAGGTACTAGCTAATTACCAGCTTATTTAAAGGTAAACGATACTCAACCATCATTAATGATACCAGGGGATTTAACTCATTTAAAGGTAAACGAAACTCAACCATCCTTGATAATATATAGATTTGCAATTGGGGGATAAAAAGCCGAAGAAATTAACATTCAAAAGTTTGACTTCAAGACTTTCCTCTTCCTGGGCCAAATACAAAGAGAAGCGCGCAAAAGCAGCTAAAAAGCCAACCAGCGTCGCTCGACCCTCCAGTGATGACGGCTCGGGAGAGAGTTACATGAGTCCATCGGTTGATGAGAGTTACATAAGTTCATCGGTTGATGAACCTCCCAACAGAAGATTGATCATGAACACTGAAGAGGGGACGTCCGATCTGGAAAAGCCGGTCGTGGAGGAGCCTGCAGCGATAGATCGCTTCGCAACATCACCAATTTCAATATCCAATGAAACCAGGTTTGTGACAACGAGACTTTCAATTCAATATCCTAACGGCCCTCTCAGTCAAGGGCTGTATCAGTCCTTATGGAACTCGGCAGAGTCTTTCTACTCTCTTTTGGACAAATTGCCGCTTTCTGCATTTGCGCTAGGATTAGACATTCTCCCAGACGATATACCTCTTGCCGACTCAAATGACGAAGAGTATTTCTCGGGTAAACCTTCCTTGAACAACTGATAACCTTTATTCAGGAATGCGTCCGATGTTATGGATACAATACCAGAGCCCCAAAAAGCAGGAAACGGCGTTCGTTCAAGATACCACCGCCGAAATCGCCTCCCATCTGGCCCCATATCCTGTTGGTATATTTGATATCGGCTCATATGGAGTAGGATTAGTGTTTCACAACGGGTTGATTGATGTTGACGATCAGGAGGATGTTAACTATTCGAGCGGTCCTGAATATGATTCTGATGGTTTCGATGACACTGGCCCAATTGCCGCGAATGAAGCGACTGATTTCTCGGCGGAACACCTCGACAGTATCACTACTATCACAGCAACAAGCGACTCGCAATTGACTGTTGATGCATCCCTGGGCAATACATCAACAGCAATAACCAATTCGCAGCCAGAAAATGGGGAAACCAATGCCCCCAGCAAACTTTCACATTCTGGAAACTCTAATGTTGGCGGGCAGAATCCACTGTCTCCAGCGCTCAGTGGAAATGACAGCAACCTTGGTCCAGGCTCGGGCGACGGCCCAGGCTCTGACGGTAGTGGTTCCGGCGGAGGCCATTCAAATCGCGCAGCGAACGACGGACCCCCAAGCCAAGAAGGTAACCCAGAGTACGAAATGTTTTCGGGTGTGGCAAACGTGCGTCTTCCGGGATACGAGCAGCGGCTTTATATTTCGTTCGCTTTACAGATTTTACCATCAGATGATGCGAAACGTAGTGCGGTTGGTTGTAAGATTGCTCTGGACAACGTAGTCTTCGGCGCATCGACAATGGAATATCTCGTAGAGAGCGGTGTGGAATCGGATCACTATTTCGTCTTGAAAGAGGCTCAGATGACTGCTGGACCTTCGGACGGCGAATGTTCACCGCCTCATTCTGTCATTCCTCGCGAACGTTACTTCATCATCAAGTTTACTGAAACCAATAATTGGCAAGCCGGCGCCAGCGGCACAATCTCGCCAACCCCTGCAGTGGCTCCCAATATGTCATTTGGAAGCTCAAAGCAGAAGGAGCATCCTAGCAGTACCGTTGAAATTGAAGGATTCGAATGTGGCGGCGGACCTCGGCAAAGTTATCGTTGGTGCTATCGGCCAAAGTCCAAGTCTGCGGAAACTCATATGGAATTCTCTTCTACTAATCCTCCAACCCATACCGTGTCATTTACTGTTCCACGCAATAAGAAGAACCCCACAACTTTCAGAATCAGGACAAGGGCAGTGTATCAACGAAAGGGAATATTCCGTCGTCTTGCAGCTATGACTTCAGCCAGACTTCGGCTGAAACAAGACGTCCAGCTTCTACATTTTACCTTGGAGCTAGAGGCGGTTATAGGATGGGAAGCGGACTACTATCGATTCCCGGTGGCTGGAGAGAAAGAGGGTGCATTTTTGACAATGAAAGTTGATGCCCAGTCAGGGGTGATCAAGCCCGTCATGGAAGACGCTGGTGTGGTGAAGTCAAGGCTGACAGGTCAGGGTTCGCAGGGCCCAAAAAATGTGGGGCAATGACGCGACGAGATAGTGTCCGGACCTGCGCGGGCGCAGATAGACATAGGCCAAAACGCGTATCGTACGGATCTGATGTGTCGAATCCAGACTTTTGCAATTGACGTCATTGCCGGTCCGGGTTTGAGACACCCGTCGTGCGGGCGATGCCGAACTAGCACAGAGGATCAGAGCCATGGCATGGCCATGGCCACAAAAACTTAGCAAAAATATAATGTTCAGCGTTTTAGTACTATCATTATCTCGTCTGTAGTCATTTAGCTCTTCAAAATGCTGGATCCTCCTATCCTACTCAGTGAGAGGCTAGATTGAAATCACCCGTTAGATATGTAAAAATTAGGGGAGGATCAGATCATCAATTACTACGACTCTGGACCAGCACAGCTGGACAGTTTCCTTGTCATTTCCACTTTCACCTTATGGATATTGGAAAAACTGCTAAAGATAATGCCGATAACCTTTTCACTCCTGGGGCAGGGGACACTTTGTTAACCGCCAACTCTCTATCGGACCTAGCCACTCGTATACCGTGCTGGCTCCTGCATCTTGCGTATGGTTCCTCCACCCTCGCGGAAGAAGAATGCATTTTGGTGTCTTGGTCTCGAGTCGTCCTTCAGATGACAGCTTGTAGAGTTCTTCAAGCGTCTTGGTGTCGCTCTCTGCATCTGCCTTGTGCTCTCCTGTATCGTCGGATCCGCTGTCTGTATCCATCGCCGTTGAATCAGAGGATATCGAAGGTTCGTAGTAGTCGCTCTCGTATTCATCTGACGATGTGTATACCGTATTAGGGAGAGGAACAGGCTCATGGTGATGTTGATGTTCTCTTCGTACTCTGAATCGCTAAGTTGGTGCATTGCGTTGGAGGAAAGTTTCGGCTTGGCGTGGCCCATCCTGGCCGGCATGGCACCCTTCCACCCCCTCCGAGGGGGTCTTCTTCGCGCCATGGCATCTGGTTTGTCGGAGCATCAGCTGGCGAAGTGTCGTAGCTGTAGCATTTGCTGTTGGCAGCGTCCATCTCGTTCGGAATGTCGAAGTCCTCTGCTGGAGCTTCTGCTGTTTGAGGTGGTGGTGTTGGCAGTGCTAGCGGTGCTAGCGGTGCTCAGATTTGTCATTTGGCCGTGGCGTCTTTTCGCGAATTGTTTGTCGCCAAGGTTCCTGTCTGGATGCGGATACGGATACGGGGTCCTCTCTTGCTGATACGGCTGGAAAGGAGGCTGTAGCGGCCGAGGTGGTTGCTGAGACGGCGTTGGCGAGTGCTGGCGGCTCGGATGTTGCGAGGACTATGGCACCAGAGGATAATTCGTATGGCACTCTGGAGGTGCCGTGTTGAGACGCAAAGGGAACGGTCTCCTTTTCGAGGTTTTGGCTCGCCGTAGATGTCCTCTGTGAGAGCTCTCGTGTTCCTAGGAGGAACAGCGCGAAGGGGTTTGGCCTTGCGAAAGGGGCCTGTCGCTACGTCGAGGGCTGTTGCCAAGGATGAACATTGCGTTGAGGTCGTATCCTCCTCGCTGTGTCCTCCCGATCCTCCTCCATGTCCTTCCGATTCGACTCCGTGTCCTTCTTGAGCTCTAGGACTCGATTCTCTATGCTCCCTAGCCGTTCCAGGATGAGCTGTATTTCTGCGCTCTATGTTGGAGTAGCGAGTCCCGGCGACGTTGTATCGAGTTGAGGAGGTGCGGAGCTGCTGGAGTCCTCTCCTCCAAGTTCAGGGTAGAGCCTCGTGTCGTTTTGTCCACTCTGACGTCGCCTCGACGTGATGCCACGAGGTGGTGTCCACTCCATGGCCATACCGGCTCAGGGGGGTCTTCTTGGCGTCACAGCTTGATGAGTTTCTGGCCGAATTCGCTCGGATCACGACGGATCGATGCAGGAATGTTTATAGATGTCGTAATGATGCTTGGATGGCTTCTTCCTCGAGCTATCACAGGTCCCAACGGATAATTGTCTGTTGATGCCACGAAATTGTCGATGGGAAGTACTTGGCTGGTCGTTCAGGATCCAGCACTATTAATGATCTATCTAACTCTAGTCTGGATAATAACGACTTAGCCTAACACAACAAAAGAATGAAGCCTAAAGCCGGGAATTCGGTCTATAATTAACTCACAATCCTTCATCGTTTACCTGAACATTTCTCACCACGTGTCAGGTCAAAAGACTTCGTTTCCCCGATGACGACGATGGAGGCATTCGCCCAGTTCCTCAATGGCGAACCCGAAGAGACCTATGGCGATAAGAGCAGCATCGTCCTTGATGTCGTCAAGCGCACCATACAGCAGAAGATTCGAGACAGTCTGCTGGACGTGCACGGGAATGACGACTCTGTCGATGAATATGAATTTTTGGATTCCGTTTTCCGGGTCCTCTCTACTGGAATATCGGCAAAACTAGCCCCTGAGTTTGGCCCGCTCGAGAACGCCCGTTATAAGGCAATTTGCAAAGCGTGCCGCACCTGGACGAACGACTTCGCTTCTATTCACCTTCAACACTGGAACCGCACGGTCAACCTGGTAAAAACATCGCAGGTACCGAATTTGGTTCAAGCCTTGTTTCAAGACGTTGAAAATGGGGACTTTGCTGCCTTGGAAAATGACGATCGAATCCTCAGAATTTCGGAAGAATTGTTGTTATGCATGCGTCAACATCTCGACAACGTCCTACGATCGACTGAACCTGTACTCACCGACCCAATGAGGGGTATGCAAGAAGGATTAGACGGGGATCTCCTTGATGACGACATCTGGCAGAAAGCTTGGAATCAGCCATTCCGTGGGGGAGCCTTGCATGCACTGGAAACAAAACTGCAGCTGAATGCGGATGCTATCAGATCTGTCCCCAACAAAAAGGGCATGTCCCGCATCATCCCAGTGGTGCAAGCTTCTGGGACTGGAAAAAGCAGATTGTCGGAAGAGTATGGTTCATTCCTTTCGTTGTTGACGTACAGGTTTGTCACAAAGAACTTTGGCGTCATGCTTAGTTTGAGAAATGGTTCGGGGTTTCCTGCTTGCGTATATCTAATGTTCTCATCCTCTTACGGTAGGATTATTATGTATCGGAATATTTCAAGAATGCTTTAGATCTCGGTCGTAATCTTGTTCATGAGACCCCCTCAAGCGCGTCCCAGTTGAAGCCACTTGACCTTAAAAAAATCAGAGATCTCAACCAAAAGTTCAACGACGGCGTCACTCCGAAGGAGGAAGAATCGATATATCATGAACCTTGGAGATTCAGAGTATGGCTCCTTTTGTCGTAAATATCTAACTATATTTTCCAGACTCCTAGTAAAGAGGCGGTACCAAGGCCATGGGCTGCCGGAGCGCGTCTTCGCGTTGCTTGTTTTTTTATCGGCCTGTTCGAGACTATGGTTGATTACATGGATCGGGGTATCTGTGACAGCGCTGACAAATGGCGCAAAAGTTTCCTACACGGAAACGATTCGACGAGGGAACCCCGCATTCAATTTTGGAACAAGGTTATCACGGCGGCTCTTCATCAGATGCGCCCAAATAGCGACATCCGTCGAACGATGGAGTCTTGGTTGAGCCAAGACGAGCCTAAAATTAACAATAAGGAAATCAATCGGTATCTCGAATCAATCCTGATAGAACCGATCCAAAAGTTCTTCAATCATCCGGTCACTAATCGGTGTCTTCAAGCGTCTCAGAAGCCGTTTCGTGGACGTACAGGAAGAGTCAGCCCCACCCAAGAAGTTGTCCCGTTTTTACTCATCGTCGATGAAGCTGCGCATTTGTACCAGGCAAATTACATGCATAGTTTCATGTGGGTTCTGGACCAACCTATCGTGAACATCTTATACAAAATGCATGAACCCTCTACATCAACAACCATCAAAGCGGAACCCTCTACATCAACAACCCACAAAGCGGCATCCAATTTTTTTGTTTTGATGCTTGGAACACATTCTCAAATCTCTCACTTTGCGCCACATGATGTTTATCCATCGGAACGATACTTTACTGGCGATCAATATATTCCGTCGGTGTTTCTCAGTATGGATTGGGACATTGGTCTGACTTCATTGAATGGCCCGCCCAACTTTCGTGCGAGTTCTCACATTCGTCATCTGGTGCGATGGGGAAGACCGTTGTGGACTGCAGTCTACGACGGGCAGCGACCTTCTCAAGTCCAAGAACTGGAAACCGTACAAATGGATAAGAGCGATCTTAGAAGGTGTGTGTTGTATGCCGAAAAGAAACTCCTGCCCGCGAAACAAGATTTGAACAACAAGGACCAGATCGATCTGTCTGCTTTTGCCATTTTAGCAATACGGCTACACCTTGATCTCGATTTCGTATATCCGAGTCGTGCGAGTCAGCTCGTCTCATCTAAAATGAGGTGGCTTGTCGATGTTGATCCTCGCCGAAAGCATATTGTTACCACGTATGGCAGTGAACCTCTCCTGGTTGAAGGAGCTGCGCTTGCCATGAATAGCCGCGAACATCTCTATAAGACCGGGGATCCTGTGGGCTCACTCCTCAAGGACTTGAGGGATCAACTTAATCAAGGATTTGTGAATCGAGGAGAGAACGGAGAACTGACTGCACGTTTGCTTTGTACCACCCTTGTTATTGGGATTGTTCTAAATTTAGTTCTCTTAGCAAAAGATCAAGCAACGCGAGAAGCATGGTGGGAAGACTCAGATTTTATCAAACATATTTCTCGCAAACATCATCTCCAAAACCTTACAGACGAATTCCGCCGCCCTGATTCTAAATATTTCTGCAACGAAGCCAGCCTGTTTTATGCTAGTAACCCATGCAGTCCGTATGCATTCTACCATCGTGCGGTAAAGGTAAAAGGTATCATCTTTACTAATTCTTGTAATAACTTAGATTTTTTCCGAACCTTGTTGAAGTATGATGTTTTCAAAAAGCTGGAAGATCATTTCGTTGCAACCAAAAAGTGGGCCAGTCTCGATGAAGCATACGTCAATTTCACTCACTGGGCATATGTCAACGAGGATCACACGAGCGTTCCGTACCAGAAGAAGGGGTTTTATGTGAGCTGGCTCAGACATAATGCATATATATGCCAAACTGACTTCCCATCGATCGATCTCGTTATCCCAATGGCGTTTCCAAACGTGGACGGTTCCGTCACACCCGAATGCATGTCCTTTATCGTAATCTCTGTCAAGAATTGCAACCACTCAGAAGGGATTAAAATGGAAGGGATTCTCACTAAAGAGGCGGTCGAAGGTATAATCAGTCAAAAGCGCAAACGCGGCAACGAAGCCCGCGCCTTTTACACCCACGAAAACCATTCTCTCAATGTCAGATTAACGCTATATGCGTTGAAGTTCATCAATCCGAGCGGTGTCGTATCAGCAGTGGCAGCCGACGCATCAGCAGTGGCAGCCGACGACAAGTGTTGGATTGAATTTAGTGAAGATAAGCCATATATCGCATTCGCGATGAGTATGGCACAAACCCAAAGGACTGACAATCTTTTCGCTGCCGAGGAGGTAAGCCCTCACGTTCTTCATTCCTAATGTGCTAGGCTCATGCGAAGGCGGATCGTATTGCATTTGCTTTTCGAGGTCTTACAAACACATATAAGTTCCAGAATCCCGAGATTCAGCATATAATCGAGGATATCCTTACTCGACAAGACAGATCAGGAAAATATCCGCAATCGAAATTGGAATATCAAGGCGAGAAGGGGATTGAGGACCTTGCTCGTGCACCTCACGATCGTAAATATCGTTGTGTGGATGTTCTTTGTCCTCCCATTGAATCAATGCCTTCCACTGAATTAATGACTATCTTGGATTAGGCATTTTTTATTAGTGTTGAAAAGTTGGGGGTCTGATTTTTGGCGACTGATCTACGCATTGCTGGTAGGCGTTTTAAACTTAGCTTCATCTAGAGAAATTTTGATTCATATAATGCCTATCCTTCGGATTTCGCGAGTGGGCAGTAATTTTATTTGTCATTCCACATCCTACGGAGGAGGAGCAGATTTTGTTGTCTAGATCACAACAGTCTTCAGGGAACATACATCCACGCCAGGTCACTATATTCTACGTCTGGTACCTACGCGAATTGTACGACACACACTTGAATACTTCCAAAATCACTGTCCCTACGTCGCAGAAGCCGTCGCGACCCCCAACGACGACCATCTCACATCGACCATTACGTACCAGGCCCTTCCGTGTCTCACCAGCGGCAGATCTATTTTTAGCCAACCGTCATCTCCCGCGAATATCCCTCAAAACCCACGCATACGCATCTACAGTACCCGGCGCGTGAACCCGGCCATTGGTGATTTTACAGCTTAAAATCCGATCTTCGGTGGGTCATTTCTCAACGATATTCTCCAATCTCTTATGTTTCGAAACGGTTCTTTGCAACTTGTCGTTAACGGTCAGGTATCACAGTGGGTGCCTTTGGGGCTGTCGCTATGGCGGCCCAGGTGCGGGCTGCCACCTTCTCTTACACCTTCATCGTTTGCTTGAGGTCCTGTAGCTTGTCTTTAATGTTCATCATCTCTTCAATTTGGTGGCCATCTCCCTCCAGATCTCCCAATCTCTACAGATGTTGACTCAATGGAATTAAACTGGCGAAATCTTGTTGTCGCGTTCACGGTGTCACCATCAACACACTGCACGCTGCCGATTTAAGCCCGCTCTCCCACCACTAAAGAACCACTGTGCTTAGCAAATACAATTTCTCTATGAATCGCTATCATTTTCAAATGGCGATGCCCCCACTGAACCTTCCCAAATCCAACAAACCTAATCCCCCTCGAAGAAGAAAAAAAAATGGGTAGCCCTCAAAAGAGATCACCGATATCACCTCGCAATACTCCGCAAATCGATCATAAACCAGGATAGCACTCAAAACAAGACCTGGTATCAAGTAAAAACCTCCGAAAATTGAACTCAATGAGTAGCAAAATATAAAGGAAACGCAAAGTATCGGCTTCGCATTTAGGGGAGCCGAGTGTCCACGATCAACTGCCTGACTCGTTCGATATCCACATCAAATGTTTGCGGGAGAGGGGGTTGGAGGACCGGGATGGGTTCAGGATGGTAGAGCAGGGTAGTTGGGACGCGCCAGATTGTATTGCCGACGAGGGGTATTTGAAGTCTGGTGTATCTCCCCCCAGGGGTCTTTGCGATTTCACCGATGACGGTGCAAGCAGGCCACGTGGCGGGCGCGTTTGGAGGAGGGTTTGGGGGATTGGTGTTGCGAATGGCGATGCAAGCCCACCAACTATCGGAATTCCGTGCCTGGTTTCGGTTGTAAGAGATCCCAACAAAAACATTCACTTGAGTTTGATGTCCGAGGACCCGGTCGCGGATTCCAGCTAAATGCCGGACAGACTCGGAGTTACCGACTTCGAGGATAAGGGTTGGCCATCCTCGTGCAAGTATCGGCTGCAATCGCACGAGGGCTGCGATGGCGGCGTTTTGTGGGTTCGGGCGGGGACGAGGTATAAACGATTGATCAGGCTGTTTACGTCTGCCTGGATAATGTATATCTGCGATATCAGATTACGCTTTGAGATAGAAGGAAGAGTTTGGGGGTTGGGGTTGGACTTATTACCCTCGCTTCCGGTGGTGTAAAATGTCGGACCATTCGCCGTGTTATCCCAGGGGATAATCATCTGAGACATGAACATCTTTGTGATCTCCCCAATTATACGCTCATGCGGGGGCTGGGGCCATTCAATAAACGTCACCGCCCCGTTATCCTCATACATGACCCCTCTCCTTAACCCAACCTCATCCCTCCAAGAAATAATATCGTACCAGGTAAATTGGTCGCGAAGCTCAGATAGAGGTTCAAGCTCCCGTTCCGACGGGGGTTTATGCGTTCGCATATACTGCCTTGCGATCTTTTTGAAGATGTTCTTGGCTGTGGCTTTGTCCGCATTTGTAGTAGTCGAGTTGCTGGCCGTTTCCACCGTGTGGGACGGGGCGGAGACGGAACCGGTCTGGACGGACGAAGAATCGGATGGCGAATTGGCCGAGGATGGGGAAGGATCCGAGGGACTTGGTGATGAGGACGATTGAGGTCGCCGAGGTCGGGCGCGTGCGTACTGCATATCGCTGCGAAATGAGACTGTCCCCTACAAAATCAGAGTTTGAATGTTTCGACAGCATATCATTATTCTCCGTCCGCTCTGGCGATGACACCTGCCTGGATGGAGAAGAACAGCAGTATTTCTGCAGGGAAAAGAGCTGCAGGGAAGAGGCAATGTGGTGCTTCTGGAGGGAAGATGATTTGGTGACACTTTGTTCTCTTTGCGTACGGCTTTTGTCCCGTTCGCCGGCACTCTGCTGGGACCACCGTCAATGCCGTCTTTGCTAAGGAATTCTCAAACTTGGAGTGATTCCAAGCTGGACGGGTTTCTTAGAGCCGCGCATCGCCACAAAATTTGCGGCTCGGCCAAGGTCCTGTCCGGGAATTAAATATTGACGCGCTCCTGTGGTTCACAGTGTCGATCACGCGGACAAGAGGGGGTTTGGGGCTTCTGGCTAGCGCGCTGAAGCCGAGTTATAATCAAATAATGACTAGCCATAGAAAGTGGGCGGAGCGCTGTAAGAATATTACGCTAGATACAAATTCCTCATCCTTTGAATCCCTCCCTTACGACAGAGCAACGCTCTGCCTAATTCGAAGAATTAGGAGTAGCCAGCTTGTCAGTGATAACTGAGCCGAACTCCATACCAATGCAAATTCACCTCTAATGCAATGCAAATGCCCGACGATGCCAAGTAAACAAACCGCAAATTCCTCTCTAATGCCCGACGATCACAAACCAACCGAGACAAGAACTCCATAGCAATGCAAACTCCCAAGTATAATCACAAACCAACCGTACTAAACATTTCGTCGTGAGAGATATTCAGGTCTCCCCTGTCCATTCCTGTAAGCATTCAGAATCGCCAGGAAGTTCATTGTCGCTACTAAATCCCGATTCCATAGTCTGTCCCGTCCGCCGAGGATTGCTTGGCATTCGCGACTTGAGCATTTTAAGAGTCCAGTGACGATGCGTTGGTGGCCATTTGCAGCTTGCCATGGACGTGGTGATTTACGAAATTTGAAAGGTCGTATCGGCGCCTTGCAGAGGGGACAGCGAGACGATGTTAAATGCTCATCGACTAGGAGGATTTCGAAGCCCTTGCGCTGCAAGAGGTCTCTGAGGCCTAGACACGGCGTCGGTGCGTGATATTTATTCATTCCAATGCTAGCGTCTCCGAAAACGAGAACAGCATCTCTGAACTTCCGTCGCAGGTCATTGGCGAGACGATCTTCATGGCGTTGTAATTGCATATGTAAAGCATCGAAAGCGAAGTTTCCGAAATATTTCCCGACCATAAAACTCATTCAGAGTCTGAGTAACACCAGATCGTGTGACAAGATACGTCTCGTATGTGGCTCTTGACGTTGACATGAATGTCGTTCGACTTAACGTTACAAGAGCTGCTCCCACAAGAGGCTCGTTCGCCACCTCGCGCGCCCGTCGTCTTCTCGCCGCTTTCTGGCCTGAGTTTTTCCTTCTTGACATCGAGGTGTAACGGTAAATACATGGGTTTGCGGCAGTAGAGTGTTCGTGCATTGCATAGAGAATGTCCCTTCGATTGGGATCGACCAGAACAAATGGCCCTTTCGACCGCAGTTCATCTGCTGGTACTTCCGATACACGACGATATGTCCTCGCTCTTTCGTCATCAGCTGACTCTCCCCGTTTCCTCTTCCGTGGACGTGCTTGAGTTCTCGCGCCATTGTTCTTCCGTAATACACACAACGAATATCCATCTGTCATCATCCATGATCCTGTGTACCGTTTATTCGCTTGTGTAAAGACCTTGTGTTCTGTTTTGAACATTCCATGCCAGAAACCATCAACGTCCTGACGATGTTGTTTCAGTGTTGTTCTGTCATTTGAGTCGGAGATGTGTGATGATACCAAGATCGACGGGAATAAAGGATGAAGCCCAAGTGAATCAGGTGTGGCCTTCGGCGCTGCCGCGCTAGTCGGCGCTAGTCATAAGCAGGCAAAATAGTAATCAAAAAGCATCTCCTTCACTCGTGATTCCCACACTTTTCACTAATTATTTATTTACAGTACACGCACGCGCCAATCTGACATAATCGCCCAATTTTAACGGGTCCACGCAATCTGCACCACATTTCTCTCCACCTCACGACAACAACACCTCACACCTCGCATCACACATCACACACACCGTCCGTCCGCCCACACCCGTCCGCATCAATCAATCAATCAATCAATCAATCAATCCGCGTCTCGCCACCCCAACCGCACGATGCCCGCAAAATCAAAGCCGCGCTCCCTGCCAAAGGATAAAAACCCTCTTCTCCACCCAGCCGACTCCCGTACTCCCCTTTCCCCATACCGTCCCCATACCGTCCCCATCGTGGTGGTTGACCCGTGGTGGTGGTGGTGCTCCTGACCCCATACTAGTGGTGCTCCTATACCCGTGCTGGTGGTGGTTGCCTCCGCGCTAATCATAGACGAGACCCTCCTCGGCCGATGTAAAGCGCAGAAAGTGGTCTTCGATACCTTCTCGCTGAACGTCATGAGACTTAAAATCCCTGTGCCCAAGACGCCGGGGAGTGATCTTGTGGGGGGCCAGAAATTTATCACTCGCATGAAGGATACGGATTTTTTTCAGGTTTTGTCAATGTATCCTCCGTTCCTTGTCCCTGTTCGTGTTATGTGGTGTTATGTGGTGTTGTGTGGTTCATGTGCTATGGGGGTGGTTATTGCGTAGGGGCGCGCGGAGCGCGTGTTCGGGCAGTTGGACTGATGGACTAGGTTTGAAGCTGCTTTCCCATTTGCAAGTGAAAAGGAGAAAGACTCCGAAAAGACGTATATCGAAAAACACCACCCCGTAGTCCACGATACAAACGTCAAAGGCGTATGGGTAACCAGCGATTCCGCCTTGAAAATTGCACGGGAATATGATTTGGAGGAATATATCCAAGCCATGATCGAGGCGAGTCCGAATAAACCGGCCGATACACTTACTATCGTTCCCAATGAATCCCACGCAAAGGATACCACTACTACTACTAAAGCGAAAGCACCCAAGGAACCAAAGGAACCAAAAGAACCAAAGGATCATAAAGAGTCTAAAACGAAAAAAGACACACCCACCCCCACACCTACAACACCAACCCTGGCCCTCGCACCCGATCCCCCGCGCCGCAGCCGCCGCAGCGTCTCCCCCAAAAAATCCTCCGCCCCGGCAGCAAAACCCCGCGTCCCAAAAGCAGCAAGTGTCGCCGGCGGCAGCACCCGGGGCCGCAAGAAGAAGCCCACCGCGGGGACAGAGAGTTTGGTTGACGATGAGAGCGTTGCGAGTACGTTTTCGTCGCCTAGGATTCCACATGAGACGGTTGTAGGGGAGGCGGTGGAGGTTGTTAAGAAGGTTGCGAAGGATGCGAAGGATGAGGAACGGCCGGTTTTGGAGGGGATTAAAGTTGGTGTACTACCCCCTTCCCCTGTCCCTGTTTACTTGTCCCTGTTTTCCCATGTCCCCTGTTTTCACCTGTCACCAGTCACCAGTCACCTGTCACCTGTCACCTGTTTTAGCACATCTCCCTATTTCACCCCTCTCTCAGTGCGCAAAACTAACCTCCCCCAGGAAAACGACACAGCCCACCTCCTCGCCACCGCCCGCGCCCAAATCGAAGCCTCCCAAGCCTCAACAGAATCCCTCCCCCCGCCGCAAACACGCGTAAAACGGGCGCTCGAAATCGATCCCCAGGATGAACGGGAGGAGACGGCGGCGGTGCCGGTTAAGAGGGCCCGGGTCGAGGAGTTGGAGAGGGAGGTTTGGGTTGATGGACGGAGGGGCCGGGCTTTGTTGGGGTTGGCGATTGGGTTGGGGGCGAGGTATGTCTCTGTGTGAATGTGAATGTGAATTGCAATTCCCCTTTGGTTTTTTGGTTTCCCTGAGGGGGTGGAGGGGTCGCTTTTTGTTTGTGGTTGTTGTGGTTGTTTGCTGGGCTTGTTTCCCTATTTTGTCCCCGGGTTGACTGTGTATCCGTTTGTTTTTGCGATGTTTTGATTCTCTGGAGGGGTATTAATAGTAGTGTTGTACTGCCGTACTTGATCTAGTCTTCGAAAGTGTGACGTGTGGAGTGTGGACGATGATCGCGGCGGGCGTTTTCTGGAGATCATGTAAAATTATATATTATGGAGATCTGATCTGATCACAAAGAATTGAAGCAGTAGTATATGTATATGTATCTATATGTATTACAAGAAGAAGAGCTCTTTTGATTATTTAAAGACTTGTTTATTACTATATCGAGAGACTTACGTACAGTATGTACGTATGCATCAAGAGGGTGTTCTCATGGCCTCGAACCGACCGTAACCCATCACTCGGCGCAACTGGGTGGGTCTCAGAGTTATTGATGCATCTTAACACATATCTAGTACACATTGGAAGGGCTATATATCTATCGTTTAACGAATACAACAACTCCGGAACCAGCTCTGATATCTCAAAACTCCCAAGCGCGATAATTTCTTCCACCACTACTACTGTCCATTCCCGACCCGATGCAGCCCAATAAGCCGATTATGTTTCCTCTCCTTCTTCTTGATTTCCTTCCAATTCTTGCCCTCCCCCAGTTTCGCCATCTCATAAGGACTATACCTCTTCTTTGCCTCCAGTCCCTTCTGCGTGATGACCTTCGGTTTGAGTTCTGTCGTTGCCTTTCTCAATTTAATGGGATGACTGCCAATGTATTTCCCATTCATCTCCTTCCAGCTCTTCAAAAAATCATCTGGCGTGGAAAAACTAACAAACCCATAGCCCTTGGAGCGGTCCGTTTTCTTGTCCCGCACAACCCGAGCTTTGACTAGCGTGGGGTACTTGCTGAATGCTCTGAAAAGGGTATCGTCCGTGACTTCTCCTGCCAAATCACCCACGAAAAGGCGAAAGTGCGAGGGATCCCATTCAAGCAGAGTTTGATCGTCCCAGACCTGTCCGCCGCTTTCACGCACGACGGTAAGAAGCTTTTCCGCCGGTTTCTCCGGCCTGATTTTCCCGTGAACGGGAACCGGGGCCGGTTGTTGGGATTTCTTGGTGGTCTGCGATCGCGGCTGTTGTTGCTGGTAGGCCTGGTTGGGGACGTCTCCAGTGGACCATTTCTCTCGGTTCTTGAGCGCTTGGTAGTCCTTGTTTGTGGGGGCGTAGATACTCTGCTGTTTGGCGACGTCTTTCTCGCCTGCAGCGTGGAAGGGAAGTTGTGGGCGATCTGGACGGAACGGGTTGTGGAGGACAGGGACGGACACCGGGGGCGCAGGCGCTTGTTGGTACTGCTGGTATGGATAGTTGGACATGATGTCTCAGGTGAGGTCGATTTCGAAAGCTGTGGCGGAGTTCTACGGGTAAGCCCTTGCCCTTAGACAATACGCCACTACAACATTCTCTACTCTTTGCACTGAGACGAAAATGACGAAGCGAAAGAAAAAGGAAAAGAAAGCCGACTTTGTGGTACTTTTCTCCCCTTTCACTTGCTCCAGCAGACTCCTTACATGCTAGAAAACAAAGTTGAAAGTCGGCAAGACGAAACCCAAACCAGCCAACTTCACAGACACATCCTTCAAATCACGGAGTACCCGTCCTGAATGTATTAGCAAGTAATACTGATGATAATAGGTATAAATCTTCAGTCGCAGACTTTGGACCATACGTTTCTTGAGGGCGAGGCACGGCGGTCAGCGGCGTTTGATCATCAACTCACCATGACAAAACACTACTCTGAGAATCAACGAAAGGGTCCACTTCTTTGATATGCATAGCTGACGACGTAGATGCCGTTCTTTCTTTACACAACCATTTGTCGCTGAATTTCAATGGAGTCACCAATTCTACTGCTCTATCTCCTTTGATAACGCATTTGGCACCTCTGATCCTCGATATGTCGTCTCCCGTTCGGGGCGCCCTGCTGGATTCATTAAACGATTTGTCGCCGAATTATGTCCCTCGGGAGTCCTTGTTTCCACACCTGTCGACTTTGCTGTTGTACATCCAGAGCGCAATGACACATATCCATTCCCCCGTCCGAAGCGACTCGACGAAATTCTTGGCGTGGACAATCGATATTGGCGGGGAAGAAGTTGTACGCTCGGCATGGACGAAAATCCTCGCTAGTTATGCTGGGTTGTTAGGCTGGACCATCAAGGGGGAAGAGAAATCGCGGATCCAACTCTCGAGGGGGTCAAGTATCCTCGGTAACGTGGTCGTGACTTGTCGACACATAACTACCCTGTACACCTTTCTCTCCGCAGGAATATTGCAAAAAAGGGAGACGGGTCATCGGAAAGCAAAGGTGGTTAAATATGCGACTGGCAATGGGATAGAGATTCAACATTCTTTGATGGAGGCTTATTTACTCCCAACTCATTCAGCGCCGTTTGCCTATCTCAATCTATTCAGTAGTCCTCTTGTCGAAGGACAAGTATCGTCGCACGATGTACCCTCGCGACGGACTCAGTTCGAGGGATATATTTCCTCGGTGTTGAGTTATTTATATGATTTGACGGCGGAATTGGTGCCGAGTGAGATGTCCCGGCGGGGGGATCAGACTCAAGTGGATGAGCTGAGGGTGTCTGTTGTTAGGATTTTGGGATTGATTAAGATGGTTTATCGAGAGGACGAGGAAGGGGGGAAGAAGAAATGGGACAAGGAGTGGAAGAGGTGTCTTGCAAAGATGAACTCATTGATGGAGATGAAAGCGAGAAGTGTAGGTTCAAGAAAATTGTTTAGAGAATGGGAGTTGGCCGGCTTGGATAGCGCATGATCAGTAATGGGTTTCGGTCGGGCTGAGACCGGGTACAACACCAGATCGAGCCGACCTGGTGATGACCGGCTCTAGTTGTTGGCGGGATCGGTTTCACACCGGTTCGGGTAGAGGTCAAGATCAACCCGACCAGGTTCCTTCTAGGACTCTGGCCAGACCGAGCCGGGGAGCCGGTGGAATCTGCCAGTGGATGTCACAGCAATGGAACGGGAATAGCAGTGTTTGAATAGAAAAAGGGTGGTTCCCGTTACACATCCAGCTCCTGGCGCAATGTAAGGGAAGCCGGCAGAATAGAGAAGATATGACAAGAATAGATAGATTAGATGATGATGATCAAGAAGAGCTGCGAGCTACATGCTACGGGTCACGTGTACCGTGACATTCCCCCAAACGAACAAAATGGCCTGTCCTCAGGTCTCCTCCACTCGAGCAGCGATGATGACAGCAACAGGGAAAGGTCCAGCGAGAATAATCAGCAACAGCGATAGCGATAGCTTGTGCTGATGACAGCGATAGCGACAGTGAGATGCGTCGACCAGGCGACACCTTGTGACGATGACGGCGATAGCAACAGTGAGATGAACCAGGCGACGTTTGAAGTGCTTGCGACGTTTGAAGATGACAGCGACAATGTGAGATGAGTTGACCAGGCGACACTCGGCGACGATAACCGTGATAATGTTGTGGCTCTCCCATCGTTTGCGAGGCAAAAATGACAGGATAGATAGGGACATGGAGCTCATATCTCGCTGGCGACGTTTCCCATCGTTTGCGACGTTTGCGACGCCTGAAGTTGTAGCGGAGATGGTCGACATGAGGACGCTCGACGGATGTAAAGACACAATGTTTGAAGCGCGTGCAATGTTTGAAGTTGTAGAGGAGGTACTCGATGTCGATGAACAAAGGCTTGACGTGGGGTCCCATGGCCCCAGGAAGGACACCGAAAGGAAGGACAACATCGTCAATGGATTTAACGACGTTGCCAGCAGGATGAGGATGCTTGATGCACGAGGCATGACTATCGATTTCCACGCTTGGTCCAGGCTCGCCAGCAGCATGACGTTTGTCGATTTCAATGCTTGGAGGATCGATGGAGACGCCGGCTGTGAAGACATGTTGACCAAAGGCGTTGACAGATGTAATGGCGTCGCCGGCAGGATGAGGGTGTTTGATGCACGAAGCGTAATCATCGATTTCAACGGTTTTTCCAGTAGGATGACGCTTGTTGATTTGAGGAGGAAGGACAACATCGTCGATGGATGTAACGACATTGCCAGCAGGATGAGGATAACAGTTATCGACAATGGCGTCGACGGATGTAAAGACATCTCCAGCCGGATAACAGTCGTCGACAATGAGATCTGGTCCGGCTTGTTGACAAAAAGCGTCGACAGATGTGAAGGCATGTTGACCGAAGGCGTCGACGGGTGTAACGATATTGCCAGCAAGGTGAGGACGACAGTCATCAACGGTGAGCTCATCTCCAGCATCTCCAGCAAGATGACAGTCATCGATGACGAGCTCTGGCTCAAATACAGCTTGCGCAGGTGCCTGATCTCCAGCAGGATAACAGTCGTCGATAATGAGATCTGAAGTGTAATATCGACGCAACCCATTAGCGACAGGATGGCCAGCGCATTGACGGAAACGGTCTTGAAGTCGGCCAATCCATTGAGAAAGCCACAGAGTGTTGTCATTGCGTATAGCCTTCTTTTGAATAAAGCAATTTTCCGGAAACCTGTAAATTTGTACCAAACTCGATTTCAAATACTTAGCCCAAACTCCTCCCGGCTTCGAAAACGAAGCGCAACCAACAATGCCACCAAAAGCAGACATCAACAAAGTCGGCTGGGAGGACACCGACTGTCCCTCAGTATGCGAAAACTGTCTAGGGAAAAATCCCTATCTGCGAATGATG
>Ga0302325_10007650_pt1 | contig 23917 bp, 23 predicted proteins | sample Palsa_T0_2_FD_201948 | JGI IMG/M metagenome (GOLD analysis project Ga0302325, IMG submission 201948) | Peat permafrost microbial communities from Stordalen Mire near Abisko, Sweden - Palsa_T0_2 | ecosystem: Environmental > Terrestrial > Soil > Palsa > Peat permafrost | place: Sweden: Abisko... | reverse complement strand
GCTAGTCGTCGTCCGACCCGGCGATGCGCTCGACGCCCGTGTACGCGTTGAAGCGGCCCTCGCGCACGAAACCGAGGAGAGTGATCCCCACCTCGCGCGCCAGCTCGACGGCCAGGCTGGACGGGGCTCCCACCGCGGCCACGACCGGCACTCCCGCCATCGCCGCCTTCTGGATCAGCTCGAAGCTGGCCCGCCCGCTGAGAAAGAGCACCCGGTCCTGGAGCGGGAGCTTTTCCGCCAGCAGCGCGGCGCCGACCAGTTTGTCGACCGCGTTGTGTCGGCCCACGTCCTCTCGCACCGTGTCGATACGGCCCTCCGCGTCGAACAGCGCGGCCGCGTGCAGACCGCCGGTCGCCTCGAAGACCACCTGGCCGCAGCGCAGCGCCTGGGGCATTCCCTGGACGACGGCGGGCGCCAGGCGCAGCCCGAGCGGCGATGGGGCGAAGGTCCTCCGTACTCGGACCGCATCGATCGACGCCTTTCCGCACAGCCCGCAGCTCGAGCTCACGTAGAAGTTCCGCTCCGTGCCCCGGAGGTCCACGCGGGTGTCCGGCGCGAGCTCGACGCGCACCACGTTGCCCGTGCTCTTCCAGCCCGCCACCTGACCGCGCCGGCCGACGATCCCCTCGGTCCACAGAAACCCCAACGCGAGCTCGCCGTCGTTGCCTGGCGTGCGCATCGTCACCGCCACCGGCCGCTCGGTCAGGGACCCGCCCTCGCTCCACGCGAGGCGCACCTCGAGCGGCTCCTCGACCGCCAGGACGTCGAGCTGCGGGCGTGAGAACCCGGCGCTGCCGCTCAGCTTGCGCACCGGAACGCGCGCCGTGCTTTCGCCCATGGCCGTCGAGAGCTTAGCCCGGCGGAGAGGGCGCGCGCGAGGCTCCCGCCGGCTCAGCCAGAAAGTGCCGCGAGATGCGGGAAGGCAGGCTTTCGGGCGACTCGGCTTGCCGCTGGGCGCCCTTCGGCCTAACGCTAGGGGTCATGCGAAGCGCGTGGGTTTCGAGGCGGGCCGGCGACCGGACCAGAACGCAGATGCGGTATGCCCGCGAGGGCGTCGTCACCGAGGAGATGGCCTACGTCGCCGCGCGCGAGAAGACGGAGCCAGCGCAGGTCCGGGACGAGGTGGCGCGTGGGCGTCTGGTCATCCCCGCCAACGTGCAGCACCTGAACCTCGAGCCCATGGGAATCGGCGTGGCTCTGGGCTGCAAGGTCAACGCAAACATCGGCAACAGCCAGGTCACCAGCGACGTCGAGGGCGAGCTGCGCAAGCTGGCGGTGTCGCTCAAGTACGGCGCCGACACGGTGATGGACCTATCGACGGGAGGCGACATCGACCGCATCCGCGTCGCCATCCTGGCCAACTCGCCGGTGCCCATCGGGACCGTGCCCGTCTACCAGGTGCTCAAGGAGCGCAAGCAAGTCGCCGACTGCCGCGACGACGATTTCATCGACATGCTGGAGCACCAGGCCAAGCAGGGCGTCGACTACTTCACCATCCACGCCGGCGTCATCGCCGAGCACCTGCCGCTGGTGCAGCATCGCATCACCGGGATCGTCTCGCGCGGCGGGTCGATCATGGCGCAGTGGATGATCGAGCACAAGAAGCAGAACCCCTATTACGTCCACTGGGACAAGGTGCTCGACATCTGCGCGCGCTACGACGTCACCATCAGCGCGGGCGACGGCCTGCGTCCGGGATGCCTGGCCGACGCCAGCGACGCCGCGCAATTCGCGGAGCTGAAGACCCTGGGTGAGCTGACGCTCCGCGCCTGGAAGAAGGACGTCCAGGTGATGATCGAGGGGCCGGGCCACGTTCCTTTCGATCAGATCGAGATGAACGTGAAGAAGGAGATGGACCTCTGTCACGAGGCGCCCTTCTACGTGCTCGGTCCGCTGGTGACGGACATCGCGCCGGGATACGACCACATCACCAGCGCCATCGGCGCGACCATGGCGGGAACGGCCGGGGCGGCGATGCTCTGCTACGTGACGCCGAAGGAGCACCTGGGGCTGCCCAACGAGGACGACGTCCGTCAGGGCCTCATCGCCTACAAGATCGCCGCGCACGCCGCGGACGTGGCCCGCCACCGCCCGGGCGCCCGCGATCGCGACGACGCGCTGTCGCGTGCGCGGTATGCCTTCGACTGGAAGGAGCAGTTTCGCCTCTCGCTGGACCCGGAGACGGCGCAGGCGATGCACGACGAGACGCTGCCCGACGAGTACTTCAAGAGCGCCGAGTTCTGCTCTATGTGCGGGCCGAAGTTCTGCAGCATGCACATCAACCGCGCCGTCGAGGAGTTCAACAAGCAGGTCGAGGCCGACCACAAGGCCGGCAAACGGACGCTCGACGTGTTCACGACGAGATGACCTGGCGGGCCGTCGCCCTCGTCCTCAGCGGTCTTGGGTCGGTGAACTGCGGCAAAAGCACGGCGCCCAGCGCGTCGATGCCCTCGGCGAGCACGCGCGAAGGCGGCGCGGACGCTCCGGTGGCGACACCCTCCGCGGAGGACTCGGGCCCGTCGCCCATGGACGCGCGCGAAGCGGCGGCGTGGGCGGTCGCGGTGGCCAAGGACCACGACCCCGAGGATCTCGCGCGCCTGGCCGATCTGGTGGGCTGCCAGGGCCTGCGGGACCGGGCGGACCAGACGGAGCTGCGCGGGACGGCGATCCGCGCCATGGAATACTGCGGCGATTTCTCGGAGCTCCCCTGGCTGGCCCAGGTGGGGACGGCGGGCAACGACGACGAAGCGCGCGCGGCGCTCGACGTGGTGGTGGAGCTGTCCGCCATGCCGCGCCGGGCGACCGATCCGGAGGACGCCGACGAGCTCCACGTCGGGTGCGGGGCGCTGCTGGATCTGGCGCGCGGTGTGGCGCGACCGAAGGAACGGCGGGTCCTGGCCATCCGCGCGCTCCGCATGCTCTCCGAACGCGGCTGCGTGAAGCTGCGGGACATCCCCAGAGAGCTCGACGCGCCATGATCTCGGCTCAGCTCCCGCCGTCCACCATTCGCCGCCCCTCTTGCACCAGGCGCTGCACTTCGGCGTGGGCTCGGTCGCGGAGCTGCGCGGCGCGGGATCGCCCGGTCACCTCGATGGGCTCTCCCACCGACATGACGAGGTCCGACGGGTTGGCCGCGGCCATGCGCGCGAGGTGAGCGGGAAACGACTCGTCGACGAATGCTGCACCCGAGCCGGCCCCGTAGGCCAGGCCCACCGGGAGGATGTCCGAGCCGGACCGGAGCGCTGCGACGAAGGCCCCGGCGTGAAAAGGGCGCACCGTGTCGTCTGGGAAGGTGGTGCCCTCGGGGAAGACGATGACCGTGCGTCCTCCCGCCAGGCGGTCGCGGATGGCGCGCACCGCGTTCGCTCCGCTGACCGCGTCCGACCGGTCGACGAACACCGTGCCCACCGCGCGCGCCGCCACCCCCACCAGCGGCCAGCGCGCCAGGTCGGCCCGGCTGACCATGTGCCCGCCGAAGGCGCGGAGCAGCACCAGGATGTCCGCCGACGAGCGGTGGTTGGCCACCACCAGATGCCCGCGCCCCGGCGAGGGCATCGGCCCGCGCGTCAGCACCCGGATGCCGAAGAGCCGCAGCAGCCCGGTCGACCACGCGCCGACCCATCGCTCTCGCGCGCGGTCCTTCTCCTGGCCGCGCGCCAGGCGCTCGTGCACGAGGAACGCCGGGAGCATGGCGCCGGTCATGGCCACGAAGCCGGCGATGCGCCCCGCCCGCCGGAGATCGCGCCGCACGCGCCCGCTGGAGAGCCGCTCCTTCACCACAGCTTCCTCAGGGCGAAGGACACCCATTCGACGGCGCGCCGTGCGATGGATCGATCGCGCCAGCTCGTCAGATCGACGCGCCTCGCCGCCTGAAGGTCGTGCTCGAACCAGGAGCGCACGTGGCGCGCGAACGCCCGGTCCTCGACGGCAAGGTTCACCTCGAGGTTCTTGCGCCAGGAGCGATCGTCCAGGTTGTAGCTCCCGATGGTGGTGAAGACGTCGTCGATGATGGCGGTCTTGGCGTGCAGCATGGTGCCCGGCAGCGCCCAGATCTCGACGCCGTGACGCAGCAGTGTTTCGAAGAGGGCCTCCACGGCGAACTGCACCACCGGGACGTCGCTCTTGACGGGAACCAGCACGCGCACTCGCACCCCGCGGCGCACTGCCCGGAAGAGCGCCGCGCGAACGCGCCGGTCGGGGATGAAGTAGGAGTTGGCGATGTCCACGCGCTCTGTCGAGCGCGCGACCCGCAGGGCGTACTCGCGGTGGATGCTGCGTCGCATGCGCCAGCGGCTGGCCAGCACCCACACCCGCCGCCGTGGGGTGGAGGAGAGCGGGCGCACGTCGAGAGGGGCGCTCTCGCGCGTGAGTTGACGCCAGGTGCGATAGAAGAGGGCGCGCAGCTCCTGCGTCGCATCGCCGTGCACCTCGATGAGGTCGTCGCGCCACCCTGCGCCGCCCTCGGACAGCGGGAGCCACGGAGCGGCCAGGTTGATGCCCCCGATGAAGCCCCGAACGCCGTCGATGGCCAGCATCTTCCTGTGGTCGCGCATCTCCACGCGCGCCAGTCGAAAGCGCGGGTCCAGCGGCGAGATGGAGTGGTATTCCACCGCCCGGCCACCGGCCGCGAACAGCGGCCGCCACCAGGCCGGCGTGATCCCCAGACTGCCCAGCGCGTCGTAGACGACGCAGACCTTCACGCCCGTCCGCGCGCTCGCCGCCAGGGCCTCGCGAAAACGCTCGCCGGCCGGGTCCGCGCCGATCCAGTACATCTCCAGGAGGACCTCGCGCCGGGCGGCGGCGATGGCCGCGATCATCCGGGGGAACGCCTCCGCCCCGTCGCGCAGCAGGCGCACCCGGTCGCTGCCGACGGTGAACCAGGGAGGCTCCGCGAGCGTGGCGTCCGGCGGGATGGACGGAGGAGGGGTCAACGCCGCTCCCGCGTCCTGGCATGTCGGTCGAGGAGGGTCGGGTGAGCGGAGAAGGAGTGGCCCGAGGGGTCGAGGCGAGGCGGGCGCGCGGCGACGATGACCAGAGCCTCGTCGAGCAGCGACGACGCCGCGAAAGCGCGCAGCGCCTCCAGGGAGGGAGCCTGGGAGGGTCCCGACTCGCCCGGAGCCGAAGAGCGGGGGCGTGCGGGCGGGGGAGTGCCTGGTTCGCTGCGCCATAGCTCGAAGACGCGCGCTCGGGGGTCGAGCGAGGCGGCGAAGGCGGCCCGGCCCAGGGCGAGTCCCGCGCGTGAACGATCCGCGTCCTTCACCGCGCCCTGGCGCAGGCGGTCGAGGAGGCCCCGTGTCTGCGCCACCGCGGCATCCAGCGAGGCGTCGGACGAGGTCAGACGCACCACCAGCGCGGGACTGCGGGGCGCGCCGAGGAGGGCGGCGCTCCAGCCGCGGGCAAGGGCCGAATCAGGCGCGTCCCCGGGGGCCGCGCCGAGGGCATGCGCCAGGAGACCGTCCGGTCCATCCAGCGCCGCGGCCGTCCACAACGCTGCGACCCGCGCGCCGTCGTCGGAGGGGGCCAGCGGAAGGGCAAGCAGCGCCTCGGACGGGGCGCCTGGGGGCACGTCGACGGCGTAGGTCCCCGGGTGGGGGGTCACGGGCGTGGTGAGGGGGGGGCAGGTCCGCGTCTCGCCGGGGTGGCGCGCGACCCAGCGATCCACCGCGCGCACAGCGGCCTCCGCCTGCGCGGCGTCGCTGTTCGCCAGGATGGCCACGCGGAGCGGCCCCGCGCGCAGCGCCGAGGAACGAAGCACGATGGCCTCTTCCGACGCCGAGGCCAGACCGAACTCCGTCCCGAACGGTTCGATCCAGGAGGGATGGCCCGGTGCCAGCGCGTCGCCCAGGGTGCCCAGCGCGCGCGATTCGACCGCGCCGGCGCGCACCAGGAGCGCGGTGCGCGCCTCGATGATGCGCTCCGGATCCGGCGGGTCCGCCATGAGGGCCCGCGCCGCCAGATCGGCCAGTCGCCGCGCCTGCGCGGACGACGATTCACCCATGTGCGCAGGTCCGTGAGCGAGCACGCCGACCCCGTCGCCGGTGACGTACGGCTCGACACTGGCGTCCCCCCCGGTCGACCTGGCGCGAGAGGCCGCGGCGAGGGCCACCGCCGCCCCCGCGCCGGCGTCGCTCGCGGCCTCGGCAAGGACTCCGCACGTCGACGCCACGAGGATCCACACCTCCCCTTGCCCCCGCTCCACACGGATCCTCGACTCGACCGCCGGCGCGTGCCAAGCGATGGTGGCGCGGTCGATCTCCGAGCGGAGCTCCTCGGCCGTCTGGGCGGCGCCGGGCGCGGTCGCGTCGCGTGGCGCTGCCAGACCGACGGTCAGCGCCGTGCGCAGTTCGTCGCCCTCCGCCGCGCGGCGTCCGGCCAGCGTCCACCACGCGGCGCGCTCCGCGGCCTCCCGGGGATCGGCGGCGCGTGCGGCCAGATCGCGCCCGAAGTCCGGCGACGCCGTGGTGTCGGCGAGCTCCACCGAGAGCTCCTGGCGCGCCAGCGCCGCGGCGATGGCCACCCGCGAGGCCACGTCCGTGGTGAGCTCCCGCGCCGCCACGTCGAAGGTCGCCGCCACGCATCCCCCGTCGGCATGGGCCGTGGCGACGACGGAGCGAACGCGCGCCGGTGCATCCAGCGCGGCCAGCCGGGATGCGAGCGGGCCGAGCGCATCCCCCAGGGCGGGCGCGGCGGCAACGGCCTGCTCGGGCGTCGCCGTGCGCACCGTGATCACGATGCGCGCCGCGCCTGGAAGAAGCTCCCCCGACGCGTCGTAGACCACCGCGCGCGCATCTCCGGCCGGCGAGTCGGTCGTCGCCGGCATCGATCCCGGCCAGGCCGGCGCGCGCACCAGGGCCTGCGCCGTCGCATCGGCCAGGGCCGCGTCACCGGCGGACGCGAAGGACACACGCCCCAGGCCAAGGGATGCCCGGCGCCAGCGCTCCAGTTCGTCGACCTCGGGCACCGCGTCGCTCCCCGTTCCGAAGGCCTCGCCGGTGCACTGCGCCACGCCGACCAGGGCGCGGTCCGGCAGCCGACGGCGTGACAGCGCCGATACCTTGCGTGCGACCGCGGCGAGCGCGGCTTCGTCGCCGACGACGGGCGCGAGCATGGCCTCGCGCATGCCGTCCACCACCTGCACCGCCTGGGATGGCGACGCCACGAGGGCGCTGAGCCGCCATCCGCCCCAGCCCCCCGCCGCGCTGGCGTCGACGCCCCGCGCCAGCAGCCGCGCTTCGACGAGCGCAGCCAGCGCCACCGCGGGGACCGCCCCGCGCTCGGCGGCGATTCCCTCCATCGTCACCGCCGCGGCGATGGCCCCGCGGGGATCCCCCTCGCGCTCCACCACGGCCAGCGGAGGCCGTCGCTGCCCGGTTTCGCGGGTCACCGTCCGCGGAGGGTTCGCGCGAAGCCTCGCGCTTGCGCCTCCGCGTCCGCCGCAGGCCGACGCGCTCAGCAGCATGGCCAGCAGACCGGAGCGGACGGCCCGGGCGCGATCGGTCACTGTTTGACGTCGGCCTTACTACAGCACCGCGGTCGCCAACAGCCCTTCCTTGAGCGAAGGGTCCGAGGAAAGGACCGCAGTCCTCGCGCGTCACGCGTCGGGCTACGCGTTACGCTCCGCGTCGGAAGGAGTCAGCTCGGCCGCCTTGGCGCGGACGAACGCCGCCACCTTGCGCATCGGGACGCGAACCGGGCAGCGGCCCTCCAGCTCGGCAAGGCGCTCGTCGCCGATGGCCGCGAAGGACCGGGCAGCGGCGTCGAAGTCCGGCATGTTCCGTGAGCTCGCCAGCATGAGGTCCATGACCCCGGCATAACCCCCTCCCGACCGAGCGATGCGCGCCCCCTCTCCGACGTCGCACAGGCCGCAGGCGATGCACCCGCTCAGCTGCGGCAACAGAAGCCGCTCTTCGGGTGTGAGCGGCGGGAGGCGATCGGCCGCATAATTGCTGCGGAATTCCGCCAGGCCGCGGCGCGTGCCGAGAAGGGGCGCGAGCAGGGAGCGAACCAGGGCCCAGGCCAGGATGAGCAGGGCATGAAGCCGGTCCATTCCGGCCCGATCGTTAGCACGAGGAAGGTTTCTCTTCTGATCGTCCCGCCTTCCTGTGAAGCTCTCTCGCCCATGTTCCGCGTCGTCGTCGGCTGCGAGCCGCAAGAAGCGCAGCGTGTGCGCCCGCTGGTGCTGCGCGCCTACGACGAGGCGCGCGCCCGGCGCTGGCCGTTCCTCAGCGACGTCCTCGAGCGCGCTCTCGAGGGCAGCGGCGAGGAGGACCGCGCCATCGCCGCCACGGCCGTGCATGCCCTCGTCAAGTACGACCGGTTGCTCGCCTTCGCGACGGGCTCGGAGAGCGCGGAGGCCCGCCTCGACGCACTCTTCGCTCTGGCGGCGGGTGAGACCCAGCTGGCGCCACGCATCGAGCGCATCGAGCGCGAGACCGAGCGCCTGGGGGTCGCGTGGTCGATGCCGGACTGGCTGGTGGATTGCGTGCGATCCGAGGTCGGCGGGGCGACCCTGGAGGCCGCGCTCGCGCGCATGAACGAGCCAGCCCCGCGGGTGGCTCGCGTGAACACGCTTCGCACGACGCGCGACGCTTGCGTCGAGGCGCTGGCCGCGGAAGGAGTCGCCGCACGAGCCGCGCGGAGCGCCGAGAGCGCCATCGTGCTCGAGGGCCGGCGCGCGATCTTCCGCACCAAGGCATTCGCGGCAGGCCATCTCGAGATGCAGGACGAGGCCTCACAGCTGGTCGCCGAGCTGGTCGCTCCGCCGCCGCGATCGTTCGTGGTGGACGGTTGCGCGGGCGCCGGAGGCAAGACGCTGGCTCTGGCCGCGCTCCTCGAGGGAAAGGGCAAGCTCCTGGCCCTCGACACCTCGGACTCCAAGCTCGAGGAGCTCCGTCGCCGCGCCAGGCGGGCGGGGGCGAGCAACGTGCAGGCCATCGCCCTCGATCTGCGCAGCGACGAGGCAGTCGCTGTGGCCGGCGCGGGCGTGTCTCGGGTCCTGGTCGACGCACCGTGCACCGGCCTTGGCGCCATTCGCCGCAACCCCGAGGCTCGCTGGCGTCTGCGCGAGGACGACCTTCCGCGCCTCGTTGCCTCGCAGGGCGCGCTCCTCGAAGCGGCGGCGCGCCTCGTCGGGCCGCACGGCCGTCTCATCTACGCCACGTGCTCCTTTCTTCCGAGCGAGGGAGAGCGCGCCGTCGAGCATTTTCTCGCTGCGCACTCCGACTTTCACCGGGTGACGGTGCGGGACGTCCTCGGCCGCGCCCGGACCGAGCGCGTCGCCACGAGCGATGGCCGGTACCTGCGCACCTGGCGCTTCGACGGCAGCCCCGATGGGGGCGACGAGGGAATGGATGGCTTCTTCGCCGCGGTGGTGAGACGCGCCCGCGCTTGAGTGGAAGCGAGCGGGGGAAAGGGCCGCTACCTGGCTCCCACGGGCCGGAAGATGCCGTCCCCCACCGTGGTCAGGACGACATCGCCGTCGCGCTCGGTGGCCCAGAGCCGCTCGCTGGCGGGCACCGCCACCCAGTCCGCGGGCGTCGCGCGATCGCATCGATCGCCGTCGAACGAAGTCAGCGTGCGCGTCGTCTCCCCGCCCAGCACGCGCGACAGGCGCCTCACCACGATGGCCCGCGGGTGGCAGTACTCGCGATTCATCCCTTCGCCGGCCTTGCCTGCGGAGATGACGGCATACCGCGGCCGCGCTCTGGAAAGAAACGCCGGGGACGTGGACGTCTCGCTCCCGTGATGCGCCACCTGGAGTAGCGTGACCGGTCCACCCGGGTCGAGCAGCGCTTCTTCCTCGTGCTCGGCGTCGCCCAGCAGGAGCACCGAGGAGGCGCAGTCGTCGATCCGCAGGCCGATGGAGCATTCGTTGGGATCGTGCGCGCAGGCCGGCGGCCACGCCCCGGGGACGACGGCGCGGAAGCGCAGGTCGGGCGACGAAGCGAGAGGCACCTGCGCATTTCCCGGTTCCACCACGTGCATCGCGACGCCATGCTCGGCGGCGGCTCGGCGCGCTCGCTGCACCTCGGCGCGGCTCGTGTCGCGCCCGTCGTCGACGTACTCGCGCACGGGAAAGGCCTCCATCACCAGGGGCGCCCCGCCGATGTGATCGGAGTGCGGATGGGTGAGCCACAGCAGATCGATCGGCGCCCCGCGCAGGTCCGCACGCAAAGACGACACCAGATGCGCGCTCGACGCGGCGCATGCCTCCCCGCAGCCAGAGCGACGCGGCTCGTCGCCGGTGTCGACCAGGACGTGCCGTCCGTCGGGGAGCTCGACGAGCACCGCCTGGCCCTGGCCCACGTCGTAGAAGTGCACGGTCATCGCCCGGCCGTCACCGCACGAGGCGGGGACCTCTGCCTCCGGTACGTACGCCGAGCCCGTTCCGCGCGGCCTCGAGCACGCGACGAGCGCGCCGGCGACGAGGACGCCCCAGCGGCCGCCGGTCCGCCAGGCACTTCGATGCGTGCTGCTGAAGCCGCTCTTCAAAACATCGTCCCGTCCTCGACGTAGATGCCGAGCGGAAGGCTGGGATTCTCCGAGACCGCGTCGGGCGAGTAGCCGGCCTCGACACGGAGCATCGCCGCCTGACCCCACAGGAAGTACACGCCGCCACCGACGCCGTACTTCAGCCCCAGGCCTCCGCCGTCGAGAGGCGAGTGGAAGGAGTAGTCGCTCCACACGCGCCCGGCGTCGAAGAAGGCGTCGCACCCGAGCGTGAACTTCTGCTGCAGCACCGAGAACTTCCACAGCATGGCCCGGAGCTCGATGTTCCCGACCACCTTGATGGGCCCGAGATACCGGCCCACCGGAACCCCGCGAATGCCCGCCGACCCGCCGGGCATCTCCTTCTGATCGAAAGGGCCCGCCTGGAATAGATCGAAGAAGGGGACGTGGCCGACCTGGGCGTTGCCGACCAGACGACCCGCCAGGACGACCGGTCCGGCGATGGGGACGAAGCCCCGCAAGATGGCGCCTATTTCCACGTAGCGCGCGTCGGCGCTGAGCGGAAATCCCTGCTCGAAGCGCACGCCCAGCTCGTGGAGCATGCCTGCGCGCGGGAATACCTCGTCGTCGCGCGAATCGTAGACGAAGCCGCCGGCTACCGACGGGAGGCTGAGCGGCGTTGTGCCGTAGAGGGTCGGTGCTCCGCCCGCCGGCGTGCTGGAATCCAGGGCGAGCTCGCTGTCCGGGTAGGCTTGCGGGCCCACGAACAGGTACTGGACGGCCACCTCGACGGCAAAGGGGTCCCGGATGCGGATGCGCGCGTCGGCGCGCACCTGGGCGATGGACTCGATCCACTCGTGGTATCGCCCCGAGTTGGCGTTGCCCGCCGGTGTCTCGCCGCTCGAGGCGTCACCCAGTCCGAAGTAGCCGTAGTTGACGGTGTGGTTGTAGGAGACCTCCGGGTTCAGCCGGACCGCGCCCCCGAAGAGGCCGGGCGCATCGATCTGCCAGAGGTAGTTCTGCTGCGCGACCTCCAGCCCGCCCGGGCCCTGCTTGAGACTGGCCGACAGCAACAGGTCCATGTTCCAGCGGTACGGCTTCACCCCGCCGGAGAAGTACGAGAGCGTTCCCACGGCGCCGAACTCGAAGCCGATGTCGCTGTCGCCGCCGATGAGCGGAAAGCCCGCCGGCTCGAAGCGCTGGGTCCAGTAATCGGCCTGATCGGAGGTCCGCGTGCGCGGCGGCTTGGGGTTGTGCAAGGGCCCCAGCGGCGGTCGCACGGGCACCTCCGCGTCCTCTGCGTCGTCGGAGGTCGCGGAGACGCTGCCCTCCTGGACCGAAGGAGACGGCGGCGGAAGGGATGGCGCTGCGGGGGCCGGGGCGCCCGCGTCGGCACCGTCGGCGCGCGCCGTTCCGGGCAGGAGCGAACCGGACAGGGAGAGGACGACGCGAGCCGCGAGGATGCCGCGGCGCCGGTGCATGGCGCGTGACTATGCGTGCACACCGCCGCCGCCGCAACCTCGTCGATGCCGCCCGCTCCCGCTTGAACTCGGCTGCCGGTTCGCCGATCGTGAGCGCCTCGACATGCTCACCATCGATCTCTCGGGCAAGCGCGCCTTCGTGGCTGGCGTCGCGGACGACGCCGGATTCGGCTTTGCCATCGCCAAGGCGCTCGCCGAAGCCGGGGCCACCGTCTGTCTCGGCACCTGGCCGCCTGCCCTCGGCATCTTCCAGACCCTCCTTCGCCGAGGAAAGCTGGATGCGTCGCTGGCCCTCGCCGACGGTCGCAAGCTCGAGCTCGAACGCGTCCTCCCGCTGGACGCCGAGTACGACGTGCTCGGCGACGTGCCGGCGGAGGTGCGCGAAGGAAAGCGCTACAAGGAGCACGGCGACTTCACATTGCAAGGGTGCGCCGATCGACTGCGCGCCGACTTCGGGGAGCCCTGCCTCGACGTCGTCGTGCACTCGCTCGCCAACGGCTCGGAGGTGAGCAAGGATCTCCTGGCCACCAGCCGCAAGGGATACCTCGGCGCGGTCGGGGTGAGCGCGTACTCGATGGTGGCCATGGTGCAGCGCTTCGGCCCGCTCGTGCGCCCGGGCGGCGCGTTCCTGAGCCTCTCCTACCTGGCCGCTCAGCGCGTCATTCCCGGCTACGGAGGCGGGATGTCCAGCGCCAAGGCGGCGCTGGAGAACGACACCCGCGTCCTCGCCTGGGAAGCGGGACGCAAGTGGGGGCACCGCGTCAACTGCATCAGCGCGGGCCCGCTGGCGTCGCGCGCCGCGAGCGCCATCGGCCGGGAGGGCGGCGACGTCCCCGGCGCCCCCAAGGGCAAGCCCTTCATCGAGCAGATGGTGGACTACGCCCGCACGAACTCCCCGCTGCCGGAGGCGCTGCGCGCACGCGAGGTAGGCGACGTGGCGGCCTTTCTCGGCTCGCCGCTGGCCAGCGGAATCACCGGTTCGGTGATTTACGTCGACAAGGGGTATCACGCCATGGGCAAGGCCATCGGCCCGTGACACATGCCAGGAGACGCGCTGGACGACGCGTGTACGATGCGCCCATGCGCAGCCAGATGCCCGTCTTCGCCATGCTCCTTCTCGTTTCGTGCGCCAGCGCTCCCTCCGCGCGCAGCCCCCTGCGCGAGGCGCTCGTCAACACCGGGACATCCGACGTCGAGTCGGCGGTGAGGTCCTGCCTGATGCAAAACGGGTGGAAGGTCGACGATGTCGGGAGCTACGCGGGTGGGTCGAACGTGGTCACCGCGTACAAAGCCAAAGACCAGACCGACGTCTACATCCACGCGCCGGACCAGAAGCCGCGCATCACCGGCGGCCCAGACGACGGCAATCCGTTCTGGAAGTGCCTGGGCGGCGAGCTCGCCGGGGGCGGCGCGAGCAAGGACAAGCCCAAGGACGGCGCCGGCGACAAGACTCCCTCCGAGTGACCTGCAGAGTGGACCCCGGAATCCGGCACGATTGACACCACCGAGACTGGAGGGAAAGCCCCGATACGTGATACTTGGCGCTGCATGAGCAAGCCCTTCCCGCCGCCCACGAACGGCCACGCCATCACCATGGGGGCCGGCCGCGCGCTCGCCGTCCCCGACGACCCCATTCTCCCCTTCATCGAAGGCGACGGAACGGGACGCGACATCTGGCGAGCGAGCGTGCGCGTGTTCGACGCGGCGGTGGATAAGGCCTATGGCGGCAAGCGCAAGATCGCCTGGTACGAGGTTTACGCCGGCGAGAAGGCCTTCAACCTTTTCAATAACTGGCTCCCCGACGAGACGGTGGAAGCCTTCCGCACCTATCTGGTCGGCATCAAGGGCCCCCTGACCACCCCCATCGGGGGCGGCATCCGGTCGCTCAACGTGGCTCTCCGGCAGATGCTCGACCTCTACGTGTGCTTGCGGCCGGTGCGATGGTTCCAAGGCGTGCCCAGCCCGGTCAAGCGCCCGCAAGACGTCGAGATGGTGATCTTCCGCGAGAACACCGAAGACATCTATGCCGGCATCGAGTTCGAAGCCGAGAGCGAGGGGGCGAAGAAGCTCCTCGCTTTCATCGAGAAGGAGTTCCCTAAGGACTTCAGGAAGATCCGCTTCCCGGGGACGACCGGCCTGGGCATCAAGCCGGTCAGCCGCGAGGGGACCGAGCGCCTGGTCCGCGCGGCCATCGAATACGCCCTGACGCAAAAGCGAAAGAGCGTCACCTTCGTTCACAAGGGCAACATCATGAAGTTCACGGAGGGTGCGTTCATGCGCTGGGGATACGCCCTCGCCCAGCGCGAGTTCGGTGACGCCGTCTACACCTGGCAACAGTGGGAGAAGACCAAAGCCGCGAGCGGAGAAGAGGCGGCGAACGCCGAGCAGAAGGCGGCGCTCGCCTCCGGCAAGATATTGATCAAGGACGCCATCGCCGACATCGCGCTCCAGCAGGTGATGACGCGTGCCAAGGAGTTCGATGTCATCGCCACGTTGAACCTCAATGGAGACTACCTGAGCGACGCGCTGGCGGCGCAGGTGGGAGGCATCGGCATCGCCCCCGGCGGCAACATCAATTACCTGACCGGCCACGCCATCTTCGAGGCCACGCACGGCACCGCGCCGAAGTACGCCGATCTCGACAAGGTGAACCCCGGCTCGGTCATCCTGAGCGGCGAGATGATGCTGCGTCACATGGGGTGGATAGAGGCCGCCGATTGCGTCATCAAAGGCATGGACGGCGCCATCGCCAGCAAGCGCGTGACCTACGACTTTGCCCGGTTGATGGAAGGCAGCACCGAGATTGCGTGCTCCGCCTTCGGCGACAACGTCATCGAGTGCATGTGAGGCAAGCGAGGCGCGTCCCGACAACGGGCCTGACAGTGACGGCGCCTTGCGCTACGGTAGGGCCGGCAAAACAGACATTAATGGCTGCCAAGAAGACCAATGATCGGCAGTCGGTTGTCGAACGAAGCGCACACGACGGGGGCGAGCAGTGGGCTCGCGGATGGCGCGACGAGCTGCAGTCGGATCATCGGCGCGCTTCCGGTGGGTGGCCGGGCACCATCGCCCAGGCACGCGTCTGCGCGCGGGCCCATCTGTCCGCCGAGCTGGCGCGCCTGCGCCTGGCGGCTCCAAGCCCGACGGAGCTCGAGCAGGCGGCGCGGCTGACGTACGCGCGGGCGCGCACGGTGTGGCTTGCGCTGGCGCACGGCGAAGACTGAGAGGGAGCGCCAGGCCGATGCAATCCCGATCGCGTAACTCCGAGGCGGCGCTGCGATTTGCCGAGCGCCGTCGGCGCGAGGACGCCGCCCCCCGGCTGCGCGAGGTGGTGCCGGCGCTGGCCACGCTTCGTCTGGAGATCGACGAGCGTCGCGGGACGGCGGGGACCGGGGACCCGAAGCACGTGCGCCTGGTGGTGGTGGACAGCGCGCCGGCCATGTTCCACGTCCCTTGCGGCGACCACACCTGCCGCGAGGGCGGTCACGAGGTGACCGACGCCGTCCTCCGCGCGCTCAAGGTCGGCGATGCCCGCGTGGAGCTCGAGGATACCTGCCCCGGCCAGGTGGGGACGGTCCCCTGCGGCGCGGTGATGCACCTGGTCGTGAGAGCCACCTACCGCTGAAACGACGACCCCTTGGCGTCCTGGCGGCCGGGCGGCTAAACCTGGCCTCCATGCCCACCCGCAAGAAGATCGGTCTCATCGGAGCAGGCAACATCGGCGGCGAGCTCGCGCGCCTCTTTGCAAGCGAAGAGCTCGGCGACGTCTTTCTCTACGACGTTCCGGCGAAAGAGAACTACGCCAAGGGCAAGGCGCTCGACCTCGAGCAGAACGGCGCCGTCCTCGGCTACGATTCACGCATCCACGGCACCGGCAACTGGGCCGATCTCGAAGGCGCCGACGTCCTCGTCATCACCGCCGGCATCCCGCGCAAGCCGGGACAGTCGCGCGACGATCTGGTGGCCTCGAATCTGCCCATCATCCGCGACGTGGCGCAGAACGCCAAGAAGGTATGCCCCAACGCCTTCGTCATCGTCATATCCAATCCGCTCGACGCCATGGTCTACGAATACAAGCGCGTGGTCGGCGCGCCGAAGCAGCTGGTGGTGGGGATGGCGGGCGTGCTCGACAGCGGCCGCTTCCAGCTCTTTCTCGCCCGTGAAGCCGGTGTCAGCGTGAAGGACGTGCGCGCCATGGTCCTCGGCGGCCACGGCGACGACATGGTGCCCGTTCTGTCGATGACCACCGTCAACGGCATCCCAGTATCGTCGCTCATCGCCAAGGACAAGCTCGACAAGATCATCGAGCGCACGCGCAAGGGCGGCGGCGAGATCGTGAACCTCATGGGGACCAGCGCCTATTATGCGCCGGCCTCCAGCGCCGTCTCCATGGCCAAGGCCTTCCTGGGCGACGAGAAGCGTCTCCTCCCCTGCGCGTCGTACCTCGACGGCGAGTACGGCTACACGGACCTCTTCATGGGCGTTCCCACCATCATCGGCGGCAAGGGCGTCGAGAAGATCATCGATATCCCCCTCTCCGAAGAAGAGAAGGCCATGCTGGCCACGAGCGCCAAGAGCGTCCGCGCGGTCGTGGATCTCTGCAAGAAGGGGTAGAGGGCCGCGCGGCGCACGAGAAACTTGGCCCTTGGCCCGCCGGGGCGCGATCCGAGCAGGTGATGGACCGCCGCACCTTCCTCGCTGCCCTGGCCTCCGCCCCGCTGCTCTCCCTCGCTCGATCGGCCCGGGCGCAGTCGTCCTCGCGGCTGGTCCGCCTCGTTCGCGACGGGCGCGGGACCACCCTGACCCTGTCGCTGGAGCACGCGCCGTTCCCCGCCCCGGGGGCGGGATACAGGGACGACACGGTGTACGTCTTCGTTCCCGCGCATTACCGCTGGCGAGAGGAAGACGGGGTCGCCTCGCTGGTGCACTTCCACGGTCACGATACGACCGCGGAGCGCGCGATGGGAACCCACTTGCTTCGCGAGCAGCTCGCCGACAGCAAGCAGAACGCGGTCCTGGTGGTGCCGCAGCTTGCGATGATGGCCGCAGACTCGTCCTGCGGCAAACTGGAGACGCCGGGAGGCCTGGGGCGGCTCCTGGCGGAAGCCCTGGGCTTGGCCGCGGGCGCGGGACGCGTCACGCTGGGGGAGACGGGATTTGCCACCGATGCGAAGCTCGGCACCGTCTGCCTGTCCGCCCACTCCGGCGGCTATCACGCCGCGGCCTGCTCTCTTCGCGCGGGCGGCGTCGACGTCCGCGAGACGTACCTCTTCGACGCGCTCTATGCGGACGTCGAGGTCTTTCGGGACTGGGTGCTGGCCCGGCGCGGCGAGGCGCTTCACCGGCGCCACAAGGTCGTCAGCTACTTCACCGAGGGAGGGACGACGGAGTCCATGAACGCCTTGCTGCGCGGGCAGCTCGATCGCGCTGGAGTCGCGTGCGCGCACGAGATGCAGGAGGGCGACCTCTCCCGTCACGACCTGTCGCACGCCGAGGCGGTCTTCGTGCGCACCGGCCTGTGGCACTCGGCGGTCACCTGGGAGACCAACGCGCTCCGCGACGTGCTCTATGCCTCCGCCCTTCCGCGCCATTTGCCGACCACCTGGTTTGCGCAGAAGACCGGGGCGCGCCCGATCGAGCGCCGACGATGACTCACGCGACGCGCTGGACGAACCACACCAGTCCCGCCAGGACGATGCCGGCGCTGAGGGCGCGCGCGCTCGGCCGGTACCACCTCTGCGATCGCAGCAGGATGAGCGGCGGGAGCAGGATCGCCAGTACGAGCAGTTGACCGGCCTCGACGCCCAGGTTGAAGCCGAGGAGGGCAAGCGGTAGCTGGGAGCGCGTCAGCCCGAGGGGCAGCAGACCTGCGGCGAAGGCGAAGCCGTGCACGAAGCCGAAGGGGAGGGTGAGCATCCAGCGATGACGCACGCTGCGCGCGAAGAGGTTCTCCGCGCCGACGTAGGCCACGCTGAGGGCGACCGCCGGCTCGATGAGGCGCGACCCGGGCGTGATCCCGCTGAGCGTGGCCAAGACCAGAGACGCGGAGTGTCCGACGGTGAAAGCGCTGAGCATGGCCACGAGGGCGCCGACCCGCGTCCTGCGGTCGGGGACGAGCGTCCCGCCCAGCACCAGGGCCAGCAGGAAGGCCAGGTGATCGGGCCCGGAGAGGATGTGCTCGAAGCCGCCGCGCACCAGGGAAAGGAAGCCGTGCGACCCGCCGCTCCCCACCTCGACGGTGAAATCGGGTCGAGCCAGCACTGCCAGGACGTCCACGTCCCCCTCGGGCAAATGCACCGTGGCCAGATGCCGGTGGTCGGAAGGCAGGCGATCCAGAAAGCCGAAGCGCAGGTGCAGGGTCGACGGCGCCTCGGGGCATGCGTAGCTGGCGCGCAGGCGCATTCCGTCGGGCGCATCCAGCGCTGCGCCGTCCAGCGAGGGCGTGCAGCGCTGGCCGCTGGCGTCGACGGCCAGCACGTCGAAGAAGACGGTCTTCAGGGCATGGTGCGCCCGATCCAGCTCGACCTGCGAAAGGCGCCCGTCGCCGTCGGCGTCCAGACCGGGCACGGCGAGCATGGCGTCATCGGTGCGCAAGGTGATCTCCACGCGAAGACCCGACCCTTCGGGCGTGTACTCGCCGCGCGAAACGCCGATGACGTGGGCGCCCGCGCTGCGCGTCACCCCCAGGACCAGGAGCACGGTCAGGCACGCCGCCGCGAGGATCCTTGGTTCAAGTCGCATTCGGTGCGCTACTCGCCAGCTCGGTTCGGATGCAACGAAACGTCGTGGCGCGGACGCCTGGTCGGGGGCTGCTGGCGTGCCCAGCCGCGCGCAGATCGACAGCGGACCGATTGTGCTAGGTTCGCACCCGCATGAAAATCCACGAGTACCAGGCGAAGCAGATGTTCGCCCGCTACGGCGTCCCCATCCCGCGGGGATATGTGGCGTTCACCCTCGACGAGGTCGAGTCCGCCGCGAAGAAGCTGGCCCAGGAGACCGGCAGCCCCGTCGTGGTGGTCAAGGCGCAGATCCATGCGGGCGGTCGCGGCAAAGGCGGGGGCGTCAAGGTCGCCAAGGGCGGTGCGACCGAAGCGCGCGACCTGGCGCAGAAGATCCTGGGCATGCAGCTGGTGACGCACCAGACGGGGCCCGCGGGGCAGAAGGTTCGCCGCCTCTACGTGGAGCAGGGGCTGGACATCGCGCGCGAGCTCTATCTGGGCGCAGTCGTGGACCGCGACCGCCGGCGCATTGCCTTCATGGCCTCGACCGAGGGAGGGGTGGAGATCGAAAAGGTCGCCGCGGAGACGCCGGAGAAGATCCTCACTGTCCACGTCGATCCCGCGGTGGGCTTCGCGGCCTACCAGGCGCGCGAGCTGGCCTTCGCACTGGGCATCGGCGAGAAGGGCACGCTCGGCAAGTTCGTGAAGCTTCTGCGCGCCCTCTACGACGTGGTGATCCGCGAGGACTGCTCGCTGTGCGAGGTCAACCCGCTGGTCATCACCCGGCAGAGCGACGTCGTTGCGCTGGACGCCAAGATCAATCTGGACGACAGCGCCGAGTTCCGCCACCCGGAGTGGAGGGACCTGGAGGACCGCGACGAGGAAGACCCCGTCGAGCTGGAGGCCAAGGCGGCGGGCCTCAACTACGTGTCGCTCGACGGCAACGTGGGCTGTCTGGTCAACGGCGCGGGCCTGGCCATGGCGACCATGGACATCATCAAGCACTTCGGCGCCGGGCACGGGGTCGCCCCGGCCAATTTCCTGGACGTCGGCGGAGGGGCGAACCAGGAGCAGGTGACCAAGGCCTTCAAGATGATCCTCAGGAGTCCCAAGGTGCGGGCCATCTTCGTCAACATCTTCGGCGGCATCATGAAGTGCGACGTCATCGCCAACGGCGTCGTCGCGGCGGCCAGGGAGCTGGGGCTCAAGGTGCCGCTGGTGGTGCGCCTGGAAGGGACCAATGTCGAGCTGGGTCGAAAGATCCTGGACGAGAGCGGCCTCGCCATCGCCACCGCAGCCACCATGGCGGACGGCGCGAAGAAGGTCGTCGAGGCAGTGGGCGCGGATGCGGGAGGTGCCCGATGAGCGTCCTCGTAGGCAAGGACACGCGGCTGCTGGTCCAGGGCATCACCGGAAGCGCGGGCGGGTTCCACGCGAAGCAGATGCTGGAGTACGGCACCCAGGTGGTGGCGGGCGTCACCCCGGGGCGCGGCGGCGAGAAGGTCGAGGGCAAGGTCCCCGTCTTCGATACCGTCGCCCAGGCCGTGCAAGCCACCGGGGCCAACGCGAGCTGCATCTTCGTGCCACCGCCCGGCGCGGCCGACGCCATCCTCGAGGCGTTCGACGCGGGCATCGCCCTGGTGGTGTGCATCACCGAGGGCATCCCCATCGTGGACATGTTGCAGGTGCGTCGCGTCCTCGAAGGGCTGAAGGGAAAGACGCGCCTCATTGGCCCCAACTGCCCGGGGATCATCACGCCGGACGCGTGCAAGATCGGCATCATGCCCGGTCACATCCACAAGGCCGGGAACGTCGGCGTCGTCTCGCGCTCCGGGACGCTCACCTACGAGGCGGTCGGTCAGCTGACGTCGCTGGGCATCGGGCAATCGACGTGCATCGGCATCGGCGGCGATCCGGTGGGCGGCATGGACTTCGTCGACGTGCTGGAGCTCTTTCAGGCCGACGCCGACACCCACGGCGTCATCCTCATCGGCGAGATCGGCGGAGGGGCCGAGGAGCGTGCGGCGCGCTTCATCCAGGAGAAGATGAACAAGCCGGTCGCCGGGTTCATCGCCGGGACGTCGGCCCCGGAAGGAAAGCGCATGGGTCACGCCGGGGCCATCATCGCGGGCGGCAAGGGGACGGCGGCGGAGAAGATCAGGGCCCTGGAAGCCGCGGGAGTCCGCGTGGCTCCGACGCCCAGCGACATGGCCAGCACCCTGGCCTCGATGATGAAGGGCTGAGGCGAGCGTTTTTTGCGGGATGCCAGCAAGATGCGCGAGAGAGTTGCGCGCGCCGCGTATTTCCCGTATTAGTTCGCGCGCTTACCCCGCCTGAGGAGTAACCCCATGGCTGTCGAACGCACGCTCTGCATCGTGAAGCCGGACGCCGTCGAGAAGCGCAGCACCGGCGGCATTCTCGCGCGCATCGAGGAGAGTGGCTTCCGCATCCTCGCCCTGCGCATGACCCACCTCCCGCGTCCGGTGGCGGAAGGCTTTTACGAGGTGCACAAGCAGCGGCCATTCTTCGCCGAGCTGGTGCAGTTCATGACCCGGTCGCCGGTCGTTCTGGTCGTACTCGAGCACGAAAGCGCCGTCACCGCCTGGCGGGATCTGATGGGTGCCACCGACCCCGCCAAGGCCGCGCCGAACACCATTCGCAAAGTCTTCGGCTCCAACGTGGGCGAGAACGCCACCCACGGATCGGACTCCCTCGACAACGCGAAGCGGGAGATCGCGTACTTCTTTCCCGGGGCGGAGGTGGCGCCGTCGGCCTGACGGGTCACGCACGGCGGGGGACGGCGCGCCGCGCGCATCGACGAGCCACGAGCACGAGAGGCATAGGACGACGCGGGGGCGGCGCGTTGGCCCAGCATGACCCGCGCGGGACGGCCCGCTCGAGAGCACGCCGGGCTGGAAAAGCGCACGCGAGGTCTCGATGTCGTCGGAGAGCAACGGTCGTAAGTCGGAGTCCCAGGCGCCACCTTCGGCGGCGGCGCCCTCCACGCGTTCCTCACGCGCGCCGTCCGCCTGGGGAGCTACGCGCGACGCCCTGGCCGCGGTGCACAATCTCGATGCGCTGCTGCGAGGTGCGAGCGTCCTTTATCGCACCATCCTCGACCTTCTTCCCGAGCTGCGGACGAGCGCCGGGGTGCTGCGCGACGCGTTCGAACGCGCGCGCACGGCGGATGCGACGGCAGGCGAGGCGGTCCACGAGGTCGGCGTCTACGGCGTCGATCGGGTGGACGGCCTGGGACAGCTCCTCGACGCCACGGCGACCGGGGACGAGGAGCGCGGTTTCCTGGCCGATCGCGCACGCCGGCTGGCCGACGAGCTGGAAGCCTCGGCCGATCTTCTTGCGCTGCTGGAGCGCGCCGCGGCTCCACTTCCCACCGACGTGAACGCCGCCCTGGTGGTGCGCGAGACGGTGCGCCTGTCCGGGAGCGGTCGCGGTCGGGAGCTGGTGGTCCGCTTCGACGAGGCCTCGGCCGACGCCACGCTCTACGCGGACCCCTACGTCATCGGGCCGTTGCTGGCCATGCTGGTCGCCAACCTGGACGCCGCCGGCGCGAAGGACGTGGTGGTTCGCGCGCAAGCGACCGAGCTCGAGGTGACCTTCGTCCTGGAGACCGCCACCGAGGTCGACGCGCACCTCCCCACGCTGGCCATGCGCGTTCCCCCCGCGGTCCCTCCCACGGAGAGCGCCGCGCGTAGGGTGGCCGAGCAGATCGGCGCGACGCTCCAGGTGGGCCTGCGAAATAGCTCGCTCCGCCTGCCTCGTCCCGCCGGTTGACAGCTCGCCCCGGGCGTTCGAGCTTTCGTACCCGCCATGAGCCTCGAAGAAATCCTTCGCCCCCGCGTGGAGAGCGCCTTCGCCGACCGCGCGCTGCTCGCCGACCCCGACTGCCGATCCGGCATCGAAGGCACGATGTCCGCGCTCGACCGGGGCGAGCTCCGCGTCGCCTCGCCTCCCGCCGACGAGGGCGGCGAGTGGACCACCCACACCTGGATCAAGGAGGCCATCCTCCTTTACTTCGCCATCAGCAAGGTCGAGAAGCTCGTCGTCGGCCCCTTCGAGTTCCAGGACAAGATCCCGCTGAAGCACGACTTCGATCCCACGGTGCGCGTCGTACCGCCCGGGGTCGCCCGTTTCGGCTCGCACCTCGAGGCCGGCGCCATCCTGATGCCCGGCTACGTCAACATCGGCGCGCGCGTGGGCGGCGGGACGATGGTGGACACCTGGGCCACGGTTGGCTCCTGCGCGCAGATCGGGCGCGACTGCCACCTCGCCGGCGGCGTGGGCATCGGCGGCGTGCTGGAACCGCCCAGCGCGCAGCCGGTCATCGTGGAGGACGGCGTCTTCGTCGGGTCGCGCGCGGTCATCGTGGAGGGGGTGCGCATCGGGCGCGAGGCGGTGATCGGCGCGGGGGTGGTGCTGACCTCGACGACGGCCATCCTCGACGTGAGCGGGCCGGGGGTGGTGGAGCGCCGGGGATCGGTGCCGCCGCGCAGCGTGGTCATCCCCGGCGTGCGCACGAAGAAGTTTCCGGCCGGCGAGTACGGCGTTCCCTGCGCCCTCATCATCGGCCATCGCACGGCAGGGACGGACCAGAAGGTCAGCCTCAACGCTGCGCTCCGCGACTTCGCGGTGCCGGTGTGAGCGGGACCATCGAGGAGACGCTCCTCTGGCTCTGCGCCATCCCTTCTCCCATCGGCGAGGAGCGGGCGCTCTGCGACGCCGTGGCCGAGCGCGTCGACCGCCTGCCGCTGGCCATGCCGCTGCGCCGCTACGGCGATTCCCTGGTGGTCCCGGTGACGCGCGGAAGGGGGCCCCGCATCGCGCTGGTCGGCCACCTGGACACGGTGCGCACCGAGAACGGCCCCGCCCACATCGCCGGCGACCGCTGCGTCGGCTCCGGCGCCAGCGACATGAAGAGCGGCCTGGCGGTGATGATCGAGCTCGCCGAGACGCTGGACCCGAAGAAGCTGGGCTGCGAGCTCACGCTGGTCTTCTACGCGCGCGAGGAGGGGCCCTACGCCGAGAACGAGCTCGGCCCGGTGCTCGACCAGGACCCCGAGCTCGGAGGAGTCGACCTCGCGGTCTGCATGGAGCCTTCGGACAACAAGCTGCACCTGGGCTGTATGGGGTCCATCCACGCCACGGTCACCTTCGAGGGACGCACGGCGCACAGCGCGCGTCCGTGGGAAGGAGAGAACGCCGTCACCAAGGCGGCGTCCTTCCTCGGCGAGATGGGGGCGCTGGCCCCAG
>Ga0302325_10007649_pt1 | contig 23919 bp, 22 predicted proteins | sample Palsa_T0_2_FD_201948 | JGI IMG/M metagenome (GOLD analysis project Ga0302325, IMG submission 201948) | Peat permafrost microbial communities from Stordalen Mire near Abisko, Sweden - Palsa_T0_2 | ecosystem: Environmental > Terrestrial > Soil > Palsa > Peat permafrost | place: Sweden: Abisko... | reverse complement strand
CGAGCGACATTTAGAGCCTAACTGTTATTCTGCGTTTTCAATGTTCCCTGATCTAAGGAACAATCTGAAAAGTAGTGGCTCGTCACTTTACGAATGTTCCATAAATTACAGTACATTGAAAGGCAGCTATGCGCTACAAAATCACATGGAGGACATACAGGCAGCTTCTGTCAATCATCACTCCCATCATCAACAATCCTCAGTTGCACACAACAAACAAGGTCAAACGAATCAAACACCGTACCAGGCACTCGACTTCAATCTTCACCCCGACAACCACTAGTTGGCGGGTCTTGGGCTGTCGCTGAGCGGTGCCGCCAAACCGTACGTTTCGCCCTACTTTTCGCCCTACACAAGCCAGAACAATTTTGTTGCCGCTGCTGGTATACCGCCAGGCGAGGTACCCGCCTCTAGCTTTGCAACTACAACATCCCTTATCGTCGACAGCACCAAGCGAGTCCCTATTGTGCCAATCGTCTCTAGGGTGAGAGCAAATGCGGACTCGTGGACAGCAAATGATACTGCTAAAGTCAAGGAAGGCCACAGAGAAGGCCTACAGCGCAAGCAGATTTATAACAAGTACATTGCCACGACCAGATCCCTTGCTTCCTTCAGAAGCCATGTCTGGAAAAGGAACCTCCTCCCCTCAGTTCCGGAGCTTAAATGGGGTGCAGCCCTTCGGTTCCCTGCTCATGTCAATCATAATATGTCGTCTTGGCGAGCTATGTTAACAACACCTACTGGCATTGCCAATCTACGTCGTATTCGCGATCGAGCTTACGAGGGGTTCGATATGAAGCGCAATGATAATAGTTGCCTCATTATGCGCTTGGCAGAAATGAAAATCAGTTTGACTTCCCAGTGTGGATCACCAGTGGTTGTCAGAATTAGTGACGCAATACTGGTTTTCAATGTACTATAGCTCAAGGGACATTTAGAGCTCAACTGCCGTTTTGCTTTTATAAATGTTCCTTGATCTGAGGAACAATCTAAAAAGTAGTGACTCGTCGCTCTACGAATGTTCTATAAGTTATAGTACATTGAAAACCAGTATTGCCTCACGAATTCTGACACCCACTGGTGGATGGTCACCCCAAGTTCCTTTGAATATTGCTAAGGTCAATATCGCCATAAATCTGTATGAAGTAGGTGATGATCCGTTGAAGGTTGTCGCAGAAAACGAAACTAGACCGGGACAGCTTGTCGATACGGATCATCTTTGTGGAGAACACTTCTGCTTCCGGGACGGTCATGCAAAGTTGAGTTCCTACAAGGAGAACATCAGTCGAATGAGGTGTCACCCGGGAACCCAAGTATGTTTTCATCATGTCCGGTGCCTGAATAACAAAAATGCTGTTTTGGAGGATGGGAAGTGGAGGCCCCTCAAATCTAGAGAAGAACCCACACCGGCTTTGCCTCGTCAGGTTCAAATTGTAGACTAAAATTAGATTCTATCTCAGTAGCTTCAATCATCATTCACTACCAAGCTCCTGGCCACGGTTCTCTTCACGCTGGTGGTCCACCGCCTAGCCAGGCGTCTTCTTCAACGTTTTCTATTACCTGCTCTACAAGGCAAAGAGCTAACTCGCGCTAATTGGCCATCGCTGCTCGGAAAGGTTGCAGCAATTCCTAGGAAATGATGGTAATGCCATCATTGAAACGAATGTTCTACGAAGTATGGGGACATTGAAATCAATGTTCTATGAAGTATAGGAACATTCAAGCCAGCAACTTTGTAAAAATTAGCAGATTGTAAAAATTAGCCAAGATCATTCCCTAGATTGTTCCTACTAGCTTCTAAACCTTCAAATGAATGTTCCACGAATTGATAATAGAAATATGGATAGGTTGCGCCCCATCAGCATATTGTTGAATCAAAGAATGAAATGTAAAGGGTGAAACGAATCCCCGAGATCACTGAATTTCCAAGGATCACGACGTCAGAGAGCCCTAATATTCAATCTTGGAACGCAAGAGTAATGTGGAAGCAGATAGCTTACTGCTCCCCATCATTTGTCAGAAAGTGCGTTCCTGTAAAGAAGAATGTCAAGGTCAAAAGAAAGTGGGTTCTACAGACATTGATTAAAGAGCAGCAGGTCATGTTGAATGTAGTAGAATTTTCTATTACAGACTCCGACAGAAAACGAGCATCTCAATATCAAGAGCTCACTTTCTTGCCAACCTTGCTGCCTTGAACCTACTCATTTTCTTTGGGCCACCTTCCTCCTCTGTAAAGGGCACTATCTCGCTCTCTTCTTCTCTAATGAATCCTCCTTGCCTATGGATCATTGTATTTCGCATTTTGTGGTATTCAGTGGCCACTTCTTGATGCAGTAGGTGAGGATCCAACTCATCAGGCTCGGGGGGAACGGTGTCTTGGGAAACTTCACGCTCGACAACGACAGGTGCAAGAGTTATTCCTTCTGGGCCGGAGGGGACTGTACGAGTTTGGTCTTCCGCGGGACTGAACTCGAGAGGTGGAACAGTCCTAGCCGACTTGAACCGTGATGTCTTCTTCTTCTGCTGTGAAAGTGGGGTGGATTGTGCTGGTCCAGCCCGCTCAACAATGTCGTTCACAGGAGCAGTCTTTCTTCGGGCTGTTGGGATGGAAGTGGCGGTTGGCTGAGGAGCTGGCGATATATCGAGTTCTTCTGAGAATCGAACGGACTTCTTAGCCGATGATGTGCTGAATTCCTTTTGAGAGCTCTTCTTTGTCATATCAGGCGGCCCTTCTTCAGATGCAGCTTCTTCTTTGCCATTGATCGTAACACGCCCAATGCCTTCCCTGACCACATCAAAGTCGCTAGCCTTTTTCCCAATGTTTTCCATCATCCTGACCCCGAGTCGCTGCTCCAGTTCGATCATCTGCTGCCTGATTTCATTGTCCACAAGTCGACCCTTTGATCTGCCAAACTCATCCTCATCATCAGAACTGGTTTCATCTTGGTCGTATTCATCTGCATCAGTCCAATCACTGTCATCCTCCAGGTCTAACTCTGCCACCACAGCACCGACCTCAGACATTCCGTATTGGAGCATCTGTCTTCGAAGAGCAGCATCCTCTGGTGATTCGTCGGCAGGTATGACGGGAGGTTCCGAGGGTTTGGTTTCCTGCTGCTTCGCAGAGTTCATAATCTCTTCTAGTCGTCTCGCTGCTTGGGATTTCTGGGGCTCAGGGTCCGGTTTTGTGTCTTCGGCAAAGGTAACCGCCTTCTTGGTGCTTGAAGCATCCTGTTTCGGGGCTTCGACTTGCTTCACCTCTGATTTTGAAGGTTCTGCTATCACCAAGTCCGTCGGAAGGTCAGTCACGCCTGCTTTCTTCAGCACCTCCAGCAGCTGTGGCTTAGCACTACCAGGTGTGGATGTGTGACTGGAGACAACGTTGCCCTCCTCATCCAGCTCTTCGACGATCTCCGTCAATGGAAGGCCTTCTTCGTTCCTCACATCAGGGGTGCTGATTACAGTGGCTGCGGCCAACTTGTTCTCTGCAGCTTCGATCTGCTTGTAGACCGTCCGCACATTCTGCTCAACGTAGTCTATCCTCCTGTCCAGCAAATTCACAACCTGCGCAGCGGTCCGCGACCCCAAAATTTCCTGCACCTCCTTCCTCGTAACGAGTTCGCCCTCATATTCGCGACATATGGCGGACAATTGCTCTTGGTTCGGAGTCGGCTTCACGGCGAGAATTTCCTCTTTCAGTCCCTCATACTCTGCCTCCCAAAGTTGCCAGTGACGAAGCGACTTCCGGAGCTTCTCTATATTCTGCTCGAGCAGCTGCCTGTGCCTCTCCAGGTCCAAAAAGCTGTCCTTCAGTGCTTGTGCCATTTTTGAAAATCTTGGGTGTTGTCAAAGGGACGTTACGGCGAGGATCGGTAAAAATATTCGACCCCGATCCCAGGCTAGCCACAACAAGGCGGCTGCGTCCACAACAAATGTAGGTACTCTATCCCTCCATCACATCCCTACCTCATATTTCAAGCATTAAAAAACACTCCTGTAACTTATGATACGAAATTACCGGCAATTCGTTTTCTTCGATTATTTATTGTTATTCATGCTACGATACTATAGTGTTCTTTCCTTGAGGAAGAGAGCAGCTGTATACGGTGAAGGACTATTCGTTTCGAGAGATCTGAAAGACCAGAGATCCCGGCCGGTGGAATGATTGAGGCTCAGCCATTCTTCTTTTAAGCTCCACTCTTTTCTGTTCATTTCTGACCTCCCTTATTCAAGGCTCAGGTCAGCAAGCATGGCGGTTGCAATTGCACTGAAACATCAACCTTCGTCGTTCAACGTTTTAGGAACTTTATGCCCCGCGAACCATTGCCTCGCCGACCGCTGTTGATGTTTACAGGTTCGTTGTTTCTTGAGAGGGGAAGATGTTGAAGACCCCGCAGGACCGAGAGGAGTTCCTGTAGTAATAGCCGGTGCCATCAACGGGCCCGAACCTTTGGTCTATGGAGGATGTACCTGCGTCATTCCTGTTCTTAAGCCAGCAACGTCAATGTTTCTAACTCCTCGAAAGTTTTCATTTCACGGCCTTGCCAATTGTCTTGTCGCTCTCTCCAGTGATGAAGTGTCAGCGGCGGGCCAAGGCACCTCAGAATTTCTCTTGAAAACCAGTGTCTCATCGTCATCGTGAAAAGGACGGGGCCGGTGGGGGGTGAGACGTGGTACTTGTACTTGTACTATGCTTGGTACCCTAGACGGGTATCAAGATGCTTTTGCCACAGATCCGGCTAGGTTCATAATCACGCAATCCCTAAGAGCAATGAGGGAATGGCCCAATTCCCAATGGAATCATCGACGTGCTTTGCAGCGCAGCTCAGCTCCATCAAATTGTCACCTTATCTCTTTGCCCATTCCCGGCCTCTCTGATGTTGGGACTCATATTTATTATTCGAGCTCTAGGCAGCTTCGTGTATTTTGGTACTATTCTTTTGTGAGACAATCATCATCTCCCAGCGAGAGTGGTGATACGTTTCGATCTTCGACTCACTTACTTGACGGGTCAAGGTCGCTGGACGAGGCTATCGCGAATCTGAGCCAGCCTCATGAATTGATGAGCCTTCCAGTCTAACCTATATATCAGAGGCGTCTAATCTACCAATATGCTGCTCACTACCCACCTTCGGTCAATCTTCCAGATTGGATCCAAAGCTGGAGTTACAAACACAACTGCAGCACATTCTGATGTTTTTTCAATCGACAAAGCTGTGTTTCGTGACTCCGGTACTGGAGATGCAGAGACGGGAACCGAGAAAATACTCGAGCCCGGGGAATCGAGCTTCGATGAAGACACCAGAGGCGGCATGGGCCGACATCTGGGCCTGATGAGCACAACGTTCTTGATGTAGGCCGTCTAACATCTGATCTACTGAGTCAAAAGCTAACAATATCCTCAGCATTGGTCGCATCATTGGAACTGGCATTTTCTCGACTCCCTCCAGTATCACAGCATCAGTCGGCTCTGTAGGAGCTGCACTCATGCTCTGGGTTCTTGGTGGCCTCTTATCCTTTGCTGGCCTCTGCGTCTGGCTTGAATTTGGCTGCATGTTTCCCCGATCTGGTGGAGAGAAGGTCTATCTCGAAGCTGTCTACAAGAGGCCAAAGCTCCTGGCCACGGCTCTCTTCTCTACCCAAGCTGTTTTACTAGGCTTCACAGCCTCTGGTTGCATCGTTTTTGCGTCCAATATCCTGGTGGCTGCTGACCACACTGTTACGGCATGGAATGAACGCGGGATAGCCGTCGCAGTAATCTTTGCTGTCACAATCATGCATACTCTCACGCCCAATGCCGGAGTGGGGTTGATGAATACCCTCGTGGCTATTAAGTTGACTATTCTCTTCTTCATAATGATCACCGGTTTTGTGGTTCTTGGAGGTGGTGTGAAAAGTGTCCCGGATCCACACGCTTCCTTCCGGAATGCCTTCGCAGGTTCGGTCATGTCAGGTGGCCCCTATGCCACTGCGCTATTCAAAGTTTTGAATTCATACACAGGTTGGAATAATGCTGCGTACGTTCTGAACGAAGTCAAGAAGCCAGTTCATACTCTCAAGATTGCAGGCCCTGTAGGGCTTGGTATATGCACATTGCTGTATATGTTCGCGAACATTGCCTATTTCTCCGCTGCTACCCCTCAAGAAATATCACAAAGCGGGATCACTGTGGCAAGTTTCTTTGTGAGTTACTCTCGGAGCAGTTGAGGAATCGATTCCGGGTTTGCTAACAAATTTTAGGTTGGCAAAGTATTCGGTGCTACAGCAAAGAGAGTGATTTCCGTTTTCATAGCACTGAGCGCCCTTGGAAATGTCATAACTATCACATTTGCTCAGTCACGAGTAAATCAAGAACTTGCTAAGGAGGGCGTTTTGCCGTAAGCATTTATTTTTCACTACACTGCCACCATATATTGCTTAACACTGACATCAAATTCTAGTTTCGGCAGATTCTGGGCATCAAATTGGCCTAAGGGGGCACCTGGAGCAGGTTTGCTTCTCCATTTTATCCCATCATTCATTGTAATCATCGCAATTGTGAGTATTCATTGCCAATCTCGGATCCCTCTCATCCATCAATCTATCAACTCGTCCTTTTGTCCACACCAGACAATAGAGACAAATGCCGGTTTCCTTTCCATCACATCCATATCCTACAAGAGAAATGTCAGCTAATTCTCCAGCCCGCCGGTGACGCATTCAACTTCATTCTCGACGTGGAAGGTTACCCGGCCTCCATAATAAACCTATTCGTAGTCCTCGGCCTCTTCATCCTCCGCTACACTTCCCCCAAAGCCCATCGCCCCTTCAAAACCTGGATCATCGTTCCAGTCTTCTTCCTCATCGCCCAAGGTTTCCTGCTCACTGCCCCCTTCCTGCGTCCTCCGGGAGGAAAAGGAGACACAAGCCTCCCCTACTGGCTTTACCCGATCGTTGGGATCACGGTTTTAATTTTGGGAGGGAGTTATTGGCTGGTCTGGAGGGTGTTGTGGCCCAAGTTAGGAGGATTTCAGTGGGTGGAGAGTAAGGCGAGTCTTCAGGATGGAACTGTTGTTACTGAATTTGAGAAAAGAAAGGTCGCGTAAGGCGTGGGTTGTTTTGATTATTTGGGCTTGCTTGGTAGCGGAGTTAAGTTGTATGACATGAAGAATAAACAGAGATGTGTTACAATTCGGATGTCGAGCGGTTAAAATTTTTGGGACAAAAAACATTGTTCTCTTAGCTGGCCTCCCCTTTCCCTTCACATAGATTCTCTAAGATGCACCATATCCTGCAACTTATTCAGAGTTCCATTCGTCAATTACCCTCAGAAGGTTGCATATAGTCTGTTTCCCATTCAAAGCTTAATGTATACGCCCCCACGGTTTTAAATTCAGGCAATCGACCCAAATAGACTCATTCTCCAAGTCTTCTCGCCTGTATGAATATGCCAAGCCATCCGAAAGGTTCACACCATATTTTCGAAACAAAATTCATCTTTTCCAAAACATAAAGTTCGTAGCGCTCATAAAACGTCCAACATGTGTCATCCAAATGCCCCACTCATGATATATCCATCAAACACCAATCCGTCTAGACAGTCATGATCCAAATGCAGCAGAATATTAAACAACCCCACCGGCTCCACCGATTCCCAACCCAACCCTAGCGCCAGGATTCTGGTCTCGAGGTCCAATACTTGCCCCACGCTCTCTCAATCTTCGTCCTTCCATTAAACCTCTCAGCCCTCTCTTCTGTAGTCCGATGACGGCACTAACGTCGCCTTTCCATACGGTTGTGCCTTCATTACTATTTCTAGCACCCGAATCCGAGGCACTCATACTGCCGCTGATATCTGACTCTGACACATCACTTGCTGCGCTAGAGGTTGCACTCATGCTCTCTTCGTCCTCCGCTTTCCGGCCGCCTGCCCCTGTCCCAAGATTGCCAACCGAGGTGTTAATACGGAGTTGCTGAGCTCTAGAGCTGTCAACTCCAGCGCCTCCGGGTTGTAGGGCGGGCGGCCCTGAGGCGCCAGGAATATCCTGGAATCCGGCCGAGAGCCAGTTCTCGCTCAGAGCCGAAGTCGTGCTTGTTGATCTGCCACCCCCAGCAGCCATCGCTGAGGCGTTGAACACGGCAGCAGCATTTCTAGAATCCAAAACACCATGTAGGCGCTCAACAACGGCCTCCAGAAGGCCATCGATCCTGTAGGGACGAGCGATTTGAAGCAGAGAGCAGAGAATCTGAGGTGTACAGAGTGGCGAAGATGATGGTGGAAGAGATGATGTATATAAGAAATGCAAGAGGGACTGAAGAGTAAGTTGTGTGTGGGGAAGATACAGCGTTCGAGGGCGTGACGTCGGAGAAAGCGAAGCTGCATCTGGCGAGAGCGAGAGTGTAGCCAAATCAACTGACAATTGGTGGCCAGAACTAAGCGATGTTACGGACGTGTTGTTCAGGGTCATGGCGGTGGAAATATTCGAAGACTGCCCACCAAGGCTCGGAGTAATGGTAACGCTACTGTTACGGCTGGGGTTATGACGAAAAATGTTGTCTGGTCTTAGCGTAGCGGTATCGTTTCCATCTTGTGTTGCAGCACCTTCACGAAGAAGTTGAACAAAATATGGACCCCATCTCCTGGCAACAATTCGAGAGTTAACCGGTATTCGTTCACCCCCTACACAGAGAATGTCCATGTCTGCAAGTTCTCTCAGCCCCAGTGCAGTTTGACCCAGTTCTTCTGCCGCTTTTGTGAACGAGCGACCGCCTGCGGTCCATCCCGCCTTCGTACTGAGGCTCAGTGACGGTGCAGAGAAAGGCGAACTAGCTGAAACAAATCCTGACATGGGTGCAACTTTTCTCGGGTTGTCATACAATCCAAAAGCTTCAAGTTCTACCATGCAGACATTAGTGAAATTGATCCGTCGGTGATTGTAATCCTCCACCAAGCTCCGCTTCCGATTCCCGAGAATAACAAATGTATTTCGACGGTTCCAAAGTACACCACGATTCCAACTGCCTTGACTGAAAACGCTGCCCCCCGCATCGATGCGACTCCAGGTCAGTGTCCGAAGATCCAGAGCCCATAAAGCATATTCTTGTTTCGATGAAGTCAGGTACGTACCACTGACAACAAAATTTGTGTCGATGACTCCACCATTGGGGAAGCGGAGCCCCGGCGGCGAGAATGTTCCTTGCATTGGTTTCTCGGTCAAGGTTCCGTCGGAAGCTCGTATTTGTAATTCCAATTTAACGTCCAAAAAGTTGTAATTCGAATAAATCAACATTGAAGAGGCGGGATCCTTCGATTCTTGACTTATGCTACTGTTCTCTGGTTTCGTTGGTGAGCCTTTACCAAGACGTGCAGATACATTACTGGGAAGTGGCGCAACAACACTACGATAAGCCCCACAACTCTTGCCCAATTGCTGTGTACTGGTCCATTTCAGACTGCGAAGGTTGAACACACTGATCTGCTCAATGTAGTGATTCGCACTATCTTGGCCCCCAACTACAACCATCTCAGCCCCGCCCGTACCATCAATATTGACACCAATAGTCCCCTGATTCGGGTTCATTCCCGGGGGGTTATGGTGAAGGGCTGATGAAGCCGCACTGGTTGATGAAAAAGTAGCTGAGGATGGGAGAATAGTAGCGCAATGAGCATATCTTCCTTGCGGAGTATCTTGGGTGGGGATGAATGACCAAGTCCTTGTAGGAGCATCGTAGATATATATATCCGACATAACGACAACTTCTGGCTGAGCATCTTGGGGATTCTGTGACGCAGCGACTGGTTGGTTTTGGCCTTGAGCGGGCGCAGGAGACATGCCACCATAGCACACGAGCTTAGTGTCTCCTAATGGACAGACGCTGTGGAAATATCGAGGAGGCGGCAAGTCTCCTGAAGTTTCCACTTTTGTCCAGTGACGCCGAATTAGATCCAATTCGTAAAGGTCTGCTGTTAACGCAGGTCGACTCCGTGATAATATTCGCCCGCCAAAAACATAAAGCTTGTCCCCCAAGATTGTGGTGGTGGCTCCTACTAGTGGATGCGGTTCACGTCCTGTTGTTCGGTGAACGTTGCACATAAGTCCCGAAAGATGCTGTGAAGAAGAGCCTGTAGGTGTTCCTACAGTGTTACCATTGTTACCTCCAGCAGAACGAGGCTGAGCCGGTGATGGTCCTGCAGAAGGTGGCCCGTTGCTCCTAGGTGTCAGTACATCTTTCGTATCGTCATCGGCATCCTGCCTATTCAAACTAGCAATGCTACTCTGACTGCTGCTCATGTCCGCAAGATAGGTGGTTGACGGGGCTTTGAATCCACCTGCATACATCTGTGTTGCGGAGGCGGAGCTCATGGTAGAGTCCATAGTGCTAGTCCGACTCCCACTCATGGCTGGCCGTGACATTAAAGTAAAAGCTTTCGGGGTATCAAGGGGTGAGAATGGTGTCTGCAACAGTTGTTCGACTGGAGGCGAGGCTGGCGTTTTGGGTAGAGGCTTCTCGCGGTTGAGGTCGCTTGTACTCCGCGCATGCTTCTTTATTCGACGAGACCGTTCCGAGCCTGCAGATGCTGGAGCAGGGTCCGTTGTCGAGGAGGGTGCTCGTTCTCCAGTCCGAATATTGGTGGGTCTATGCTGAGATCCAGATATCGATCCCAACTTCCTTATGCCCCTTCGCACGCCAGAGAAGAAATCTCCTCTGTCCGGGGAGGGAAGATTGTTCTCCTCTCCTGCTGAATCCGATGGGGTTGAGAATTTAGACGACTCGAGGCTCACTGTCGGCCGCAGAGTTAGCTTGTCTGCCATGATACCTCATGCTGGGGCAGATCTGATGGGGGATCGGAGGGAGCCACTTGTAGACATCGCCAGCAACGATCCCGCACATATGGTACCGGGAGGTGAAAGGAAGAGAGCTTACCACGAAGAGGGCCAGTTCGAATGAGAGAAGTCGCGCTATTTCGCCTCAAGACCTGCTGCGTAAGGATGTTCGGCGAGATCTGCTCAAGCCAGGTCTCTTCCGTAATTGAATCCCCGTTCTTGGTAGCCGACTCGATGCCGGGGGGCGGAGGGGGGCGGAGGGGGGAAGGGAGGGTTCAGAAGCACGAGAGCTGAGAGGGCAGACGAGGCGAAGGACGCTTGTGAGAGGTCCACAACCGCACAGACGCGCTCTGGCTCAGTCCTGTGATAAGCAGACTGTGCCAGACTGCCAGTTCTGACTCCAGGACTCGTCAGCCGCCTCACAACGACTAATGCCTCGATCGAGGATCTCGGACTCCTCCGAACAATTCTGCAGCCGGGAGCCAAAGCTGATTCTGATTCTGATTCTGATTCCTGAGAGGCCTTGACCAAGATGGCAAATTGTCAATCCGTCTGCCCAGAGGTTTTCTTTCGCCTTGGATCGGCGCCGCAAGGGGCTTTGCCTCCCGCAAATCGAGTGTCTTCAAGTTCAAGTTCACTCTTCAGATCACCTAATCTCCGTCCTTCTTTCTGGCTACCGGGATGAAGGAGGATTCTTCTCGGCTCTTTTCGACAAATTCGATCCTGACGACCAATCTTCCCGCCCGAAGATTCGCTGCCCACCCCGATTCAGCGTCTTTTCAGCCTTAAGACTCTCCGGGAAACCGCACACCGCTCGACTGACGCTTTTACGCTTTTTTGTCCCTCTGTATCCTACCTACACAGCTTGGGGCTTCAGCCTGTCCGTATTTTATTTCGTGGATGCGATTCCTGACGCCAGTGGTCCTCTGCCGAAACTCCTTACTCGCTGGGCAAGCCAGTTCTGGTGACCGCTGGGAATGGCCAGCTAGGATGCTCTGACACGTCCGAGCGACAACAAGGTTGTTGTGGCTGATCAGTCAATCGGGATCCACTTGTTCGTCCGATTCCCACGTGCAAACCTCGTTGATACAGTACTGCGCCCGCGGCCCCTTGGGATGTTCGGTGCGTTCTAGAAGAATAAGTGTGTGGAAATGAAGAAAGAAAGATTCGGTGTCAAGGAGGACGTCGTCGGCGTTTCGCACACCTCAGGTAGACTGTTGCTCTTTGCACTTGGCGCCTGTTCAGGAACCAATTAACTCGCCGCGGCTAGCCATAGGGGGCGGCAAAGCATGTGGGAGGGCTCAGGGCCTGAACTACTTTAGTATTCGGGGATGATAGCTCCGCATCGATCTCCTGTGCTTTTCTGTCACCTTAAGTGAAGGGACCCTCATTTGCGTCTACTAGGCTCAACCTGTGATAAAGTGACTAGGGCGTGGGTGCGTTCCACGCTGATCTCCCTCTCAAACTCACGCGCAGCATCCAATTCACCCGATTTATAAGAGGGACAGAGATATGCTTTTTTCTTTTTACATTTCATTCCAATCCAGCCTAAAGAGCCAAGTAGCTCAAGTCATCAATCCCAAAATCATGCCGCTAGAGTTGCAGAATTCCTCTCATTATCATACCCGACCCCTATCATTGTCACACCTCCCTTTCTTGTAGACCACCCGATCAAACAGCTGCAGAAGTCTGCTCCTTTGGCAGAGGGGTGAATCGTAGGTATGGCTTGACAATGCGGAATTGAGGGAACAGAGTCTTGGCCTCCTCATTCTTGACGCTGGGGTGGACGATAACATCGTCACCAGGAACCCAGTTGATGGGGGTGGTGATACGGTGCTTGTCGCCAGTCTGAAGGGAGTCGACGACACGGAGGACCTCGGCGGTGTTGCGGCCTGTGGAGGCAGGGTATGAGAGGATAAGGCGAATAGTCTTCTTGGGATCGATGATGAAGACAGAGCGGATGGTGAACGCGATGCCCTTGGAATCGACGTTTGTGGTGTCCTGGTGGTCCAGCCTGAAGCGGTGTCAGCTCGGCTAATCGTGGAAATGGCAAAATAGGGCACACTCACATGTCATAGAGATAGGCAACCTTTCGCTGCTTATCGCCAATGATTGGGAAGGTCAACTTGCTGCCAGAGATCTCATCGATATCCTTGATCCATCCTCCATGGGACTCGATGGTGTTGGCAGAGAGACCAATCAACTTTACGCCACGCTTGGTGAACTCGGGCTCAAGCTTTGCAAAGGCACCGAGCTCGGTGGTGCAAACTGGGGTGTAATCTTCTGGGTGGGAGAACAAGACAACCCACTTGTCGCCAATGAACTCGTGGAAGTCAATGGGGCCCTGAGTAGTCTCAGCCTGGAAGTTGGGTGCGATGGATCCCAAGCGGAGGCTGTAAATGGGAATGTCAGCATGAGTAAAATCCGAACTACAAGGAACGACACCGCTGCATGCCTGAGTTGAAGGCTTGTTCATCTTGCAACCCGCTGACGGGGACAAGCTCTGCAGTGCTGGTAGAGGGCATGGTGTGATCACCGCCCCGACTACGTGGTGGGGTGAGACAGTGCCAGGGATAAGTACTCACGGTGTTGCTCTCTCTTCAGTTGCCATTTTGTAGTGTTTCGGAGGTATGCTGGTGTGTGTTGTGCTTTATGTAGTGGACTGTGAGGATCTGATGAGAAGAAAACTGTGTTGTCGGGCGAAGGGCGAAGGGCGAAGGTCGAGTTGGAAGGGAAAGAAGGCCCTCTTTCCTTTAAAGCAATCATCTGCAGCCTCGAGCACGCCATAGGCGCCACTCTGGTATCAACCACCGTCAAAGAGTGGGGCAGCCAGAAAGACTTTTTAACTCGGCTAATAGGTACAAAGAAAGGAGAACCAACGGACGACCGGTCTGGCAGAGATTGTATTGTGCCAAAAGTCGAAGGTCAGCATCATCATCATCAGCCGCCTCGACTCAACTCAACTCAACTCAACTGATTGCCATGGCATATGAAAGTGGTCGAAGAAGGCACGGCAAAGCCGTTGGATATTTTCGCCAATGACAGGGTTGGCTGAACGCCACAGCTACAGTACCCTAGTCAGAAGAACAGTAAGGCTGAGAATTTACCCCTCCGAGGCTCCGTCAGCCGCGTCAGCCTTGCTGCAGCAGGAGACTTAAGCCAACAGGAACCACCCAAATCAAAGTCTACGTCCAGCCGAAAAAACCCATAATCGGTTCTTGTACCCTCCGAAGACAGCTTCTTCCTCGCGACTCTTCCCCTCTATCTACATGGTCAAGCCATACTCTACAATATCGCAGTTCTTGCTAGCCATTACCCTTGGGTAAGGAAACCGAAGACCCCAGAACACCGCCTCCCATTTAGCAAGGATACAATGCAGTTATTGCAGCACAATCAGCGGGTACAAACGGACAGCAACTTTGCCAGTTGATTCTGAGAACGCAAGCAGCGGCCGCCGTTCACCAGCTCCTGTGCTGGAGGAAACAATGACCGGTTATGCATCCATCGTCATCGCATTAGTCACACCACCGAATAGCCATATGCATCGAATTCTTCTCTTCCATCAGTGCCTTTGAGAACATCCATTGGCGAAGAAAGGAAAATATCAGGAGGGCATGTGTCACGTGCTGAATCGCCTCGCTGATTATTTCGGATATAACTTACCGGGGCGGGAATATTTTCCCCCAAACATCAAAACCCGCACTCTACCCCACCATCCGACCTCCAAGCCAATGAACTTCTGGGGAGTGCAGACGGAACTTATTCCGAGACTCATCAGGGCAAGCTTTAGCAAAGCAAAGCAAAGCAAGATCGCCGTTCAAGCATGGAGATAGCTCGCTATGTTGAGTATCGCCATAGAAAGTGGCCCCCTTCCACCGTCCTTGTTGACGTCGGGTCCGTTCATCACTTCTTCTTCTTCTTCTTTTTCATTTTCGTCTTCATCTTCTTTGCATTTGTCTAATCTGCGTCTGCTTCTTCATTTCTATCCTAAATTACGTCAAAGACTCGCAAGCGATGCCTGCTCCAGACATTGCCCCTGCCGAGGATGCTCTTGGCCGTATATCGGAGGTTATAATCTTTGAGGACGACCTAGAACATAACTCGAATGTCAAGGACGATTCAACATCAGACTCAACCGTGAAAGGTCGGCAATCCAATATATTGGACGGTTCGTCACCAGTTGTTTATCATTATCTCAATTTCGACACCCTCTTACCATCGCCTTCTACCACTTCGTCTATAAATCAAGAAAAACCGTCACCACCGCCTCAACCGGATCTTAAGAAATTCATGTCTCCCTTTGAATGGTCCGAGTCGAGGAAAAACTTCATGATCTGGCTGTCGTGTATTGCGACAACCATCACGGCGTATACTGCTGGCTCTTATGCTCCTGCCGTTGGTCAGATGGCGGCCGAATGGAATGTCAGTGAAGTTGCTGCGCTGGTTGGCATTACTAGCTTCTGCAGTGGCTTTGGAATAGCCCCAATGGTTCTTGCACCCTTTTCCGAGATTCAGGGCCGATATCCCGTTTTCGTGGGGGCTGGTATCGTCTTTTTGATCTGTCAAATATGCTGTGCCGTTACTAGATCCTACGCTGGAATGATTGTTGCTAGATTTTGGGCTGGATGTGGGAGTTCAGTATTCTCGACCATGGTGGGAGGCGTCGTAAGCGATTTATATCATGCCCACAACAGGAATACACCTATGGCTCTCTTTTCAGGAGGAGCTCTCATTGGAACGGGCTTGGGGCCAATGGTATCGGCATTTATCGCTCAAAACGCAAATTGGAGATGGGTTTTCTGGGTACAAGTGATCACTTGTGGTGTTTTGGTCTCGGCAATGACACTTTTCTTCAATGAGACTCGAGGAAGTATTATCCTCAGTAAGAAAGCGAGATGTCTCAACGAGTGGTATGAAGAGATGGAAAGAGTTGGATATGTTGGTTTCGACATGCCACTTACCCCAGGATCAGAGAGGACCGCGAGCCAGCGAATACGATGGAAAGTCAAATCTGACGAGGACCGGGAATCCATCTCGAAGATGATAGGCATATCTGTGTATCGACCGTTCCATCTTCTCGTCACAGAGCCTGTTGTCTTCTTCTTCAGTCTCGTAAAGAATTCCTCTCCTTGTTCGATATGTCAAGCTTCGCATTCAAGAGGTAGTCGGAAGCATGTTTATGCTCCCGGCTCGCTCCCACCTCCATTTCTCTCCAGGAACTCAAAAGAATATGTTGCTAATTCGTTCTAGTGGGTTGCTTTTGCTTGGGCTGTCCTCTATCTGACGTAAGCCGGCTTTTTCATACGAATGTGCCATTCTCTTCTATGGGACTGGGAGCTCGTAATCCTTGATGCTTTTGTGTTGGGAGCTTGCCTTCTCATCTCTCGAGCTTCTCTTGCAGCTTAAGAGTTGCCTATACTGATCTGATAACAGATTTGGATCGATCCCCCTCGTTTTCGGCCGTTCACATGGTTTCAATATCCAGGAATCTGGAGCCGTCTTCGCAGCAATGATTGTTGGCGCAACACTCTCGACAGTTCTCTCAGTCTACCAAGATCGTTTTCTCGCCCGATACCTGGCATCATCCGCCAAGAGTATCGAGAAATCCGGAAGGATAAGAAGGGCCATCGATATGAGTTCCCCAGAAGGACGTCTATACTTCGCTTGCATTGAATCCGCATTGCTTCCTATTGGTCTATTCTGTATGTATTTTGGGGGAGAACCTGCTTCTATTCCAGGTTCTTTGGAGATTTTCTCCTGGAAAAGTTTCACACCGAAACACGCTCTACCGAGCAATTGCTAATTTATCAAACTACCTAGGGTTTGGCTGGACTCAGTTTCCTTCGATTCCCTGGATCGTCCCAACGCTCTCCGTCGCTTGTGCGACCATGGGGATCTATTCCATCTACCTCGCTACATTCAATTACCTCGCCGACACTTATCACAGATACGCAAGCTCCGCATTGGCGGCGCAGTCGTTTTGTAGAAACGTCTTAGGTGGTGTCTTTCCCCTCTGCACGGTTTCTATGTTCAACCACTTGACATTTCAAGGAGCTACAAGTCTACTCGGTGGCCTTGCAACGCTCTTGACGATTGTACCGTGGGTTCTGGTCCTGTACGGACCTAAGATTAGGGCCAGAAGCAAGTTTGCGAGCGAGATAATGTGACGGAGTGAGGATTTGCAGAAAGAACATGATCGGGCAGCAAGTTTGGCGCTAGGGTGTCCAAGGTCATGTTCACGAGATAACTAATGGATCACCACCACTGTTGGAAAATAAGGATCTCATAGCTCGGACTGAGCATGCCGAAGAAACCTAGAGCCAGTTTGCGTGATAGTGCTGACCATTGGGATTTCAGGGGAGTGAAGTCCGTGGTCACCTCCATGTTAGACACTGGCAACTCCTTCCAGAGTCCTAGAAGCGGCGTATCATTATAGAGAGATCAAGGATGACTGCAGCAGGTATAATGAAAATTTGGGAGTATACTGAGGTTCATGTGGAGAGATACACAGAACTTGTAGATCTATCATCAAATGATTTAATATTTGTACGTTTAGAAGGATGCCGATTTGGCATATTTCCATATTTCCCGAGGTTTTACCCGACTCTGTGGTCCCTCGATATTATTCCAGGACAGCCTGGCCCGTATCATCAACAGCCTTTCGCCAGTGGGTGTCTGAATTCGTGACGCAATACTGGTTTTCAATGTACTATAGCTCGAGCAACATTTAGAGCCTAACTGCCATTTTGCTTTTTTGAATGTTCCCTGATCTAAGAAACAATCTAAAAAGTAGTGGCTAGGTAGATTACAAATATTCTATAAGTTGTAGTACATTGAAAACCAGTATTGCGTCACGAATTCAGACACCCACTGGTGTTTGGGTCCACGAGTGACACTCCCCTTTTTATCTCGCCTCGCGTAACAGCTTCGCGATACCGTATGCTGTGACTTTGAGAGGCTGCAAGGCTGATGATGTAAACAGTTCTGATGGTTTCCTTGCTTCCTCTTCTCAATGATTATTTCTCCGGGCAAGGCACTCCAGCGCATCTAGTCCGACGAAAACCATGCCTCAGCTCATCTATACACACTGTTGTTGTACAATCAACGCAGCTAAAGAGTTTCCACGAATGCCTTGACTTCTTCTTGCAAGATCTTGACAGCTTCAGAGTCCAGCCAAAAGTGTCCAGCTTTTTTTACCTCTGCATATCTGAACCGCCCACTGCCATTAGATGCTTCGCTTAATTTTTCAGCCCATGAGCGGAGCCTTTTGACACTGACAAACACATCATCATCGCCAAATACCACAAGTGACGGATCCACTGCCAGCTTCATCTCATGATCTGGAAGTTGGTCCTTCCAAGATCTGGAACTCCATAGGGTCAAAAGGTTACTGACGAGCCCTTGGAGAGGCGAGATCAACAGGTAGGCCGTTTGAAGTTCACGGCCGATACCAGGGACCTCTCTGTACACAACGGTGTCTTGTGCTCTTCCCGGCCCGTCGATATGCTCGATCGATGATCGCGATCCTTTTGCCACGTGAGAGGAAGCAGCTGTTCCTTGAGTACTGTGACGTTTGGGTGAGAATCGCGTCGTCTTGCCTAGCGATCGAACTCTTTCAACGCTTTTGCGCACCATTTCCGGAGCTTCTACAGAAAATGAACTTCTGGAGCGATGCGAATCATTACTTGCTCGCCGTAAGTTTTCCTCTCCGCCCATGCGAATTCCACTACTCGGTTTCCTCAGCTTTGGACTATGAAGATCATCACCGTAGAGGCTTCGACCACGTTTATGAGATTGTGCATTCAGGAGCGCTGAAATTTGCGCCTGTATTGCTTCGTTTTGCTGAGTTGCCAGACATTCGGCGCGAAGACGAATCTCAGCATGAGCTGAGCCTTCAGCAGGGTTCTGGAATTGCGCAATAACAGAGCTTAGTATTGGCGGTAAATACGTTGTTATAAGAGAACCGTATGAGTATCCAGCTAGAAGTAGACAGGGCCCAGTATTTGATACTTTGACTTTATCTTGCTGAATGGCAACGGCAGGCCCAAGTGGTATGGAGCTTTTGATACTCGCTGTCACATACCGAGGATCGCTGCGCCGCGGAGAAGGGAGGGCCTGCGAAGGAACAGGGCTCAAGTTGTGGAGTTCGGGATCTGAACGAGTGAAGACGGACAGGTCGGTAGGCATGGGTGGAGGGGAGACCAGATGCATGTAATAGACCATAAAGCCCACAAAGGACAAATAGTCGTTTTGCTCTGGTTTTGACTGATATGATGTTCGGCCCTTCGAACCGCCCGCGCCTCTTGAAGCCATAGAAAGTCAGTATCTATGTACCAAAATTCCTTAGGCATGCGGTACAGACCTGAAGTTGAAGGTCCCCACAACGAAGCCTTGTTCTAGAATGGTCGAGGAAACAACATCCACGACGGGGTCATCGTAGCATCCTCCAAGGACCGCATAGGGATGGGCAACAATGGCCGCTTTCTTGTTCCATACCGTGATCTGCGAGATCGAGGTTGGCATAAGGCATTTCGGGTGATAGACGCGACACTGAAGGACAGTATCGTCGTGGATGGAGGGAATGGTGAAGCTTAGGGTCGGCGAGGGCAGAGGCATTCTGTGGGCACTTCAGTGCCTTCGGTGTGAGCGTGAAGAGTGCGAGAGTGAGCACGCTGATTTGGCAAAAGGCTCTAGTCTTAGCCTTAGTTTTAGCATATTTGCGTCGCCTGCAGGGGCGAGAGCCATCCACGATGCCGATGGTAGAGCAAACAGTTAATGGCAGTTTGAATGGCAGTTGAAATATAAGTAAAAGAGGGACCTCGCTCATCCAGGCGATGTCATTATTTAGTGCTCCCAAGGATGTTTCTCGGCTGCCCTGCGGCGCATGTCTTGGCATCTCCGCCCGCCGCCCTTCCGCCCTCGCCTCCCGACCACCGCCCCCACTAGTGGTTGTCAGAATTCGTGGCGCAAAACTGCGTTTCAATGTTCTGTAACCTATGGAACATTTGTAAAGTGATGAGCCATTGCTTTTCAAATTGTTCCTCAAATCAGGGAACATTCAAAAAAGCAAAATGGTAGTCAGGCTCTAAATGTCCCTCGAGCTATGGTACATTGAAAACCAGTATTGCGTCACGAATTCTGACACCCACTGGTGCCCCTATTTCCTGATCTCGTGTTTCTTATCCCTTTGGCTCATATTCAAAATCTTGGGTATTTGATGGATGTACTTGCTAAATGGGTATCTGGTGCACCAAGCTGCCGCATACGCGACGAGCCAAATGCACTGTACAATATGGATACACCACAGCAGCAAGATTAGAGCAAGCGTCAGGATGACCTGTGGTGGTAACGGCGAATCCACGATTCCTCCAAGACGTAGCTAGAAAATAGAGGTACGAAGAATTTCATGGACCTGATTAGGCAATGGCTGCAAATGTTGTGCGGTGTTTCTAGCTCTAACATTCTTTTGTTCTATGACGATCGATCTTGCTTTCGAAGCCTCGAGGAGCCCGGCGGAGAGTTCTCTATTCATATGAAGGTGTGCCGAGAGGTTCTTCGTGCAAGTTTGCGCTATTTTATTTCCAGAGAAGCTTCGATGATAATAGAACTCATGGCTCTTCAATGTTCGATGGCGGGATGACCCAATGGTTGCATTAGAGCCAAGTAGCTTGCACACAATTCACTTAAAGGTAGTATTATCAAAATCGCAATTTTCCTCTATTGACTACTTGGCAACGCATTCTCTAAGAACTCACCAACTGTAGCCTCTTCCCAGGCCTTCCATAACAAGTGAACATACGAGGCTCCATAAGGTCGATGAATTCTGTAAACAGTCGTGGCGGGAGTCTTCAGGTCGCGAGTGTAGTCTCATTAGTCAAAATGACAAAGAGTCCCTTAAACTTCAAGTCCGAGATTCTCTGGCTCTGCCTTGATTACACGGAGACTAAAGTCGTCCATTTAGCTGGAAACAGGAGTAAGAAGGTCATTGCACTTACGTGTTGGTGTTACCCATTCCACCCTTCCATCCCTGAACAACAACTACAGTCTCACCCTGGGAAAGAACCTTGAGCTTCATTGCCTCAGAAATACCCCATCTGATTCTCCTGTCGACGTCTTCTTGCCAGTTGACTTTCGAGAAATCGGGCTTCTGTTCCGGAAAGTAGAAGGGGTAGACTCCGCGATACAAATGGCCGTATCGAGAGGCACTGGAGTTTCTGGTGACCATGAAAATAGGGCAGACGGGCCGATATTTGGACAGAAGGCGGGCACTATCTCCACTGGTGGATAGAACGATTATGGCACCAGCATTCATATCCAAGCTGGCTCGGACGGCAGCCATGGCACAGGACTCGACGATGCTGACAGGACGCTGGACCAGGTTGCAAAGTTCCTCGAAGTGGGAAACATAAGCAATTGTATTCTCTGCCTTCAAGCAAGTCTCGTGCATCTCTCTAACAGCCTCTGTGGGATAGCTGCCCTTGGCAGTCTCACCTGACAACATGACACAATCTGCGCCATCAGTGACTGCGTTGCCAACATCACTGATCTCGGCTCGGGTTGGGCGAGGGTTGTATATCATGGACTCGAGCATCTGGGTGGCACAGATGACAGGCTTTCCGGCGATATTGCACATAGCAATCATCTTCTTCTGTGCGGCAAACACTTCGGCTGCTGGAATCTCGATACCCAAATCGCCACGTGCAACCATAACGCCATCGGTCTCCTTCAAGATCTCGGCAAAGTTGTTCAAGCCTTGTCTGTTCTCGATTTTGGCAATGATTTGGATATGCTTTCCATCCTCGCCAAGGACCTTGCGAATTGCTTTAATGTCCTCACCACGTCGAATAAAGGAGGCGAAGACCATGTCTACATTGTTTTTGACACCAAATCGAAGATCAGCCTGGTCCTTCTCGGAGAGCGCAGGGAGATCGACATCAGTGTTTGGGAGATTGACACCCTTCTTAGAAGAGATCTTGCCATTGTTGCGGGCGCGGACACGGATAGTCTTCGGGTCAACGATCTCGAGGACATCAAACGCAAGCACACCGTCGTCAACATAGATGATACGGCCGGCTTCAATGACTTTGGTGATGTTCTTGTAGTCGACATACCTAGAAGATACAGTTAGCTCTAAAAAAGCCCAATCTATGCAGCAGCAAGATGCTCACATGTTCTTATCGTCGCAGGATGTTGCGTATTTCTCGTCCGTGGTAATGTTCATCTCAGCTCCAGCAGAAATAGGAATGTCTTCATCGTTGGTGGTGTTTCCGGTTCGGATTTCTGGGCCCTTGGTGTCCAAAGCAATGGCGATCTGACGACCCTTCTGGACCTTCTCAGCCTCGCGGGCATGGTTGATCACAGACTGGTGGTATTCGTATGAGCCATGGGAGAAGTTCATGCGAACAACGTTGAGACCAGCAGTACGGAGCTTGTTGATGGCCTCGACGGAGTTTGTCTTCGGTCCAATTGTGCAGATGATAGAGGTTCGGCGGTAGTTCTTCGTGGGCTTGAACTGAACGGCAGACATATGTTAGCCTAGGGTCTGAGATTGGTTTGATCGCATGAAAGATATCAATTGAAAGACAAGGACCAGAACATGGTGTTATACCTCGGTATTTAGGGACGAGAGCCACTCGATCTTCGTCGAGCCGGTGGAGAGGTGATCCATTGCTGTAGCCATGATGAAGGAAGGAAGAAGTGCGAGTGAGGGTGAGGTTCGTTGCTAAAAAGTCGAGAGGTGCAGTGGGGGGCAGAGTGAATATATCTGTGCTGTACTGCAATGTATTTCCTTGTTAGCTGGTGAAAGCCTTTGCCTTGAGGTGTTATCGTGGTGGGGTAGAACTAACCTGACAACAAAGGGGCACTTCTTACCACCACAGTTTCCAATGGAGTGAAGATGGAGGACCGAGCAGCGGATGAAGAGAATAAAAGGGCGACGGGAGGAAGTCCTGAAGAGTGAGGGAATTATCTTGGAGAAGTGCTTTGAGAGAGGGGGAAGGGTCTGCGATGCAAGAGGAGAGCTTTGCCAGCAAAAGAAAAACAGCTTTCTCTGCAGCAGCAGCCATACCACCCCACCCCACCGCAACTCCCCTCCACTCAGCAAGTTCCCTCTCAACAGCTGGTGCACCCATTTTTCTGGTTGGGCAGGACAGGGGTTACCGATAGCGCCTGCTGTGTCTCGCTTATCGGCCAGCTGGGGGCTTGGCTGCTGATGCGGCCGTGTTCCTGCCTTGCAGCCTGAGGCTGTTTAACCCCAGGGTCTCTTCGAACTTCGAACTACCATCCATCCTCCTGCATTGCTCGTTGCTCCCAGCATCATTGTCCCAAAAAAAAATCAGCACAACAACAATCTCCATCTCGGAAAGGGTTCTCTTTATCCACTCACTGCTCTGCAAGAAACATACAGGCCAGCAAACATGGTTGTCAGTTTCCCCAGCCCCCAAGAGTTGCAAGTCTCAACGGCTGGAACCTAATCAGCTCAGTTCCTCAACTTACTAACATTTGGTTTGGCGGGGAAGGTCGGAAAGCTAGCTCACTATGCCTTTGATGCTGTCCTGAGTAGGCTCAGCTGCCTGGCTCTTGATGAGAATCCCACTGACCTCTGTCCAGTATCTGCATTTCTTGCTGGCATGAAGCGTTCAACAGGCCTCACGTACGATCCCTTCCCCTCACTTGATCAGGATGACCAGTGGCCTCCGCCATACCCGCAGTTATGGAGGAGGCGTGGCACTCTGCTTGCACCGTTGCCCTGCCTTCTTTCCGAGATCACATTGGCTAACAACTCCCATGCTCCGGGACCGCAGACCCAGTTTCAAGAAAGAATCCCTCACCGAGAACAAAGACATAAACCACTGGATCGATAAGTACCTCGGAGTCGGTGAATGGGTAATGGATCAATCTGTTGCGATTGCAGGATCTTCGGGCTGGTTCGAGCGAAAGCGGTAGGCCAGGGAGGCAGACGATCATACTGAACCTGGATAGATATGGACAGATTATACTGCGGGAGCGACGGAGCGAACAGTATTGTAGAGTCGGCTGAAGCATGAAGATGACAGGGGAGTCTTTGGCGTTTGGGAATGTTTGATTTTAGGCTGGCCTGGTTGATTCCCAGTTT
>Ga0302325_10007648_pt1 | contig 23920 bp, 21 predicted proteins | sample Palsa_T0_2_FD_201948 | JGI IMG/M metagenome (GOLD analysis project Ga0302325, IMG submission 201948) | Peat permafrost microbial communities from Stordalen Mire near Abisko, Sweden - Palsa_T0_2 | ecosystem: Environmental > Terrestrial > Soil > Palsa > Peat permafrost | place: Sweden: Abisko... | reverse complement strand
TAAGAAAAGGTCTTCACGCTGATCATGTAAAAAGTCGCCATCCCAACCTATCTTTGCAAACAATCAATGCAACTCATTCATACTCAGAACATTTCTTGTTAGACGAAATCAAGCAGGCAACTCTCCAATCTTCCTTTCCTTCGCCACGTCCTTTGCTCCACCATCTATCCCAGTACTCAACCCGCTCTCACTTAGTAGCGGAATCTTGTCCACGCTTCTGCTTCTGCTGTGGTCATCTCGTTCCCGTTCCCCGTCTGATTCTAATACTGAACCTAACTCTGCACCCCCATCGACCTTGGGTGTCATGAGCGGACTAGTCATCATGTCGGGACTGTTCTGCCACTTTTGAACTTCCCGCTTCATAGCTTCCAGTTCATTCTGGAAACGCTTGCCGAAGACGTCGATGTAGAATGTTGCGCCGTTGTATACAGACCAGCAGAAGACAGCGAGAAGGAACGTGGCGGATGCGTAACGATACCAGAACCAGAGTGGACAAGGGAGCATGGTTAATACGGCGTATGTATATTGAATTAACATAAATGCTGTTTCTTGGAGGGATTCAGGGAGGGAGAGGACGAGTTTTCCAATCCACGCTTTAGAGTAGGATTTTCTGAGCCAGGTGAAGGAGGTCGGTCTTCCTGCTGCGATTTTCTCGCGACGGCGAACTGTAATCATGAAGTGGTAGGATAGTTGCCAGATTGCGTACGGAATTGTTGACCAGAGCGTCATCGCCAAGAGAGAGTAATGTTCTTTCGAACCAGGCGGTGAGTTCTTGATGGTCCAGATGGCGGAGAATCGTTGCTGCTGAAGCTCGTCGGGAATGAGGTGAACTAGGCAGTGTAGGGTGACGCAGGGCATGATATGAATAAACAAGCTGGTTACCTTGTCGAAACTGTGAAAGACCATCGAATTTCTCCACATGGCGATCGCGATGGCATTGTTTCCGAACGCCAGACAGTACGTGCTGATAAAAAGTCGCTTCGATTGAGGGAAGAACCAGATAGTGCACATGCATAAGAAGTTGACGAAATAACAGAGATCAGCCAGGAAGTAATGATAACCCCGTTGCTTGTACGTATACCATCGAATGGGCATGAAGTATAGGAGTTGCACGGTGTACCAGATATGGAAATATTCGGAATATCCTCCGATCAAGTATCCACTGATGAGAACATTCAAGACTCCACATATGAAGGATATCTTTTCTCGAGCTGTGACTGTCTTGGTATCATTCCAACGCCGGCCAATTCTGTCGACGCTCTCCCGCATACGTTTTCTATATCGTTCGAGTTGTTCGTCCGCGGGTGGAACGCGTCTCCGCCATTCCTCGACGACTCGTTCCTTCGCATGTGACCCTCTGCTTTTCAAGACATCTCGCTGTCTTCGTACCTTCTCTGTTTGCGCTGAGAGGCTCCTTTGAAGCTTTTCTAGCTGTTGAGGCAGAGCGAAGTTATCCAATAAATCGAATACAGTGAGCTTGTCTAACGGCGGGAATGCGTCCCAGTCCTCCTGGTAAGAGCTGCTCCCAGAAAATGATGGATTTCTCGATAGTCGCGGGCTGCCGGGACTTGAGGGGGTGAGGGAGGGTGTTTTGGTGACATCTGGAGGCGACGTGCTTGTAGATGACGTTCCCGTTGTGGTTCGCTCGATTTCGGGAGACTGGTTATTAGGATCAATCGTAGTATCCGGCGACGCGCCTGGTATAGGTATTGGTTCTGACATCTCGAATATTGTGCGGGTGTAGGCTTTAGAAGAAGAAACCCCAAAGGACACTCTGCGTAGTAAACTACTTCCTCGCAGAACTAGACCGTCAGCCATGTTCGTGGACAAGTTCTCGACAAGTTGAGGTGGTAAGAGATCATATATAGATGATAGATAAAAACTACTCACAGAGGCTTGTTCAATAGCGGGTTAAATCGTGGAGCTGCGGCTTGTTCGTGTGATCAGAACGGCATCTGTATGCAGGCAACGCTCGCAGTGACTCCACACCACATGAGCTGAATAACTCGTTCTGATAAGAGGCGAAAAGGGTGGATAACTGTGTTGGAGATGCTAAGTAGAGTTGGTGTGCTGCGGATCTTGAAAGTTGAGTGGTCGATCGAGGGGGATGAAAATGCGTGGTTGAATTGATAGGCTGGGAGTCGTCTATTTTGACCCTTTCCCTGGATATGAAGCAAGAAACAACGCGAAACTGTATCGATTTTATTGCTCAAATACGGGCGAAGAGGCATTGAGACAAGGCACACATGAAGTGAGCAAGACACTGTCACGGGTTGGTGCAACGAGAGCTACGGGTCAAGGCAGTCGTTCAAAAGAAACAGTGAAGTGAATGTGACTTCACGTCAGGCTGGTCTCGTCATATTGCAGTTTTACTGCGCAGCCTTGCTGACTGGCCCCTGGAAAGCGCTGTCAGTGCCCACTAAAATATGAAATCACGTGCGGCCTCCTTCGCGTCGTTCAGGTCGGTATCGCGTTTGCGCCGAACTTCGACCCCATCAACTTCACCTTCAATCCTAACTCCATCACGCTCCTTTCTCCTTAGCGAAGACCGGACTCACCCAATGATATTTCTGATGCCATAAACGCCATCGACTTGTCAATCCGCAACAATACTCAGCTCAAGAGCTCCCCGGCGCGTGCGCCCCTCCTACTCAAGCACAACGCGTCCAGGTCAAGATGGGGAAGCTTATCCGTCTTGAACTCTTCAGTAAGGTGATCGCGGAGCCTTTCTGTACTCTTTGCTTAATCATCGTTTAGACTTCAAGTCATACAAGGGACATCACACGCTCCTTTTCGGCGATTCTTATTTCACATCCATCATCGGTCCTAATGGCTCCGGCAAATCCAATTCGTGAGTTACCACAGGAGAAGAGGCGCGTACACTGTACTAATTGCACAAATAGTATGGACGCGATTTCATTTGTCTTAGGTATCAAGTCGTCCCATCTACGTTCCTCCCATCTCAAGGATCTTGTCTACCGTGGAAGAGTCCTGAAGACCTCAAAGATTAATGACGACGGTTCTGCGGCCGCTCCAACTACAAATGGCCATGCGAATGGTGACGGTGAAGGCTCAGATGAGGAGACACAATCACAAAGACCCGGACGTAACGATCCAAAGAGCGCATGGGTGATGGCTGTATATGAGGACGACGCTGGTGATGAGCAGAAATGGAAGCGAACCATCACGAACCAGGGCGCCAGCGAGTACCGTATCAACGATCGCGTAGTCACCGCAGCACAATACAATGAAGCCCTGGAGTCTGAGAACATCCTCATCAAGGCCCGGAACTTCTTGGTCTTTCAAGGAGATGTCGAAGCAATCGCTTCACAATCGCCCAAGGATCTCACTCGCCTCATCGAGCAGATATCTGGCAGCTTGGAATACAAAGCAGAATATGAGAAGCTTCAGGAAGAAGCAGAGCAGGCAGCCGAGAACCAAAATTACAACCTACATCGCCGTCGAGGCATCAATTCGGAGATTAAGCAGTACCAAGAGCAGAAGAAAGAAGCTGAAGCATTTCAGGCAAAGGCGGACCAAAGAGATGATGCGATTGTTACTCACATCCTTTGGAAACTGTACCACTTCCAGCGTGTTATGGAAGAGTCAACCGCAAGCATTCAAGAGCATCAGGAGAATTTGAAAGAGTACCGACGAGGTGTGGAAAAATACGAGAAAACCCTTGAGGAGGCCCGTAAGGCGCAGTCCACGGTTGGCAAGGACGTGGCCAAAGTCGAGCGAAGCATCAAGAAAGCCGAGAAGGAAGTGGAGAGTAAAGAGAATAGCTTGGTACCCATCGACGAAAAGGTCGACCTTACCAACCAGGATATTGTCAAGGTCTGTAAAAGGATTGAGACATTAACCAAGGAGCGAGATGCCCAAGATGAAGCCCTCCAGAAGACCAAGAAGCAGTTATCCGTTGTTGAGAAAGCACAAAAGCAATTCGAGAATCAGTGGCAGGAGACACTGAAAAAGCAAGGAAAACAACTCAGTGAAGCTGACTTCAAGGAGTACAACACACTCAGATCTCAAGTTGTCGCCAAGACATCTGATAAACAGGCTCAGCTTGACACTTTCTCGCGCCAGATGAAGACGGACGAAGTCACTGTCAACAGTCTGAAAAGCAAAGTGGATGCTCATCAAGCTGCTGTCGAAAAGCTTGAGAACGAATTCGATGCCATCAACGGGCAGAAGGAAGTTACCGAGCTCTCCGTGAAGGAAATTTCCAAGGATATTGATGCTAAGAAGAAGGAATTCAATCACATTCAATCCGAGCGAATCCGTATCAACCAAGTGCATACAGAGAAGGAAGAGAAATTACAGGCTATTTTGCGGAATCTGGTTGACGCCGATGCCGGTCGCCGACAGAACGACAAAGAGAAGAGAACCAAGGAAACAATTGTTGCGCTGAAACGATTATACCCTGGCGTCCGTGGCCGTGTTGGTGATCTCTGCAAGCCCAAACAGAAGAAGTTCGATGAGGCCGTCATCACTGCTCTCGGTCGCGACTTCGACTCTATCATTGTTGACACTGAAAAGACTGGGACCGAATGCGTTCAATATCTGAAAGACAACAGATCCAGTCCAATGACCTTCATTCCTCTTGACAATATCAAAGTCACGGCCCCTGACGCGAATCTAAAAAGTTTGCCCAAGGCGCGGTTGACCATCGACACCATCGACTTTGATTCCTCACTAGAGCGAGCTATGGCGTATGCTTGTGGAAGCTCAATTGTGTGCGATGATCTGGCAACTGCCAAGCATATCTGCTACGACAAAAAGATCCAGGTCAAAGCCGTCACTTTGGAGGGTTTCGTTATTCACAAGGCAGGATTGATGACAGGTGGTCGTGGACCCGAAAATCAAGGCTCTAAACGCAAGTTCGAGGATCACGATATTGAGCAACTCAGAGCCCAAGCTGAAAAGTTCCGTGAAGAGATTGCAAACCTGCCCAAAGTCAACCGCAGAGGTTCTGATGAGGAAGCATTGCAAGTTGATCTCACCGGTTTAGAACGGCGCTTGCATTACGCCAAGAGCGAGCTGGCTGCGTTCAAACAGAATCTTGCCAGCAAAAAGAAAGAGCTCGAGCATGAGAAAAAACAATTGACAGAGATGCAGCCTCGGTACAAAGAGAAGCAGTTCCAATTCGAGAGCACACGTGGAAAAGTTCGTGAATATCAAGATGCGGTTTCCAAGGTGCAAGACAAGATTTTCTCTGACTTTTGCAAACGACTGGGTTACTCGGATATTCGCGCTTACGAAGCACAACAAGGTAGCTTAGAGCAGGACGCTGCAGAAAAACGCAACGCTTTTGAAGTGCAGAAACAAAGGCTGAGAAAGGTGGCCGAATGGGAGACCAGCACACTCAAAGACACGGAGTCGCGTGTACAGAAAATGCAAGACCGTGTCCAGGCTCTTGAGCTGGACATCGAAAATTATACGAAAGAGAAGACAGCTTTGGAGAATGCTATCGAAATCGACAGAGCAAGGGTCACTGAGTTTGAGGATGACCTGCACAGATTGAAGGAAAAGCTTGCGGCTAAGAACGAAAAAGTTAATCAAGCGAAAAACGAACTCCAAAAGCGTAGCAAAGAAATCGACATTCGGACTAAAGCCATCACGCAACTAGAGACGGAAGTCCAGCGCACCGGTGCTGGCAGATATGCTTTACTCCGTCGTTGCAAGCTTGAACAGATTGCTATCCCTTTGACACATCAATCGAGAAAGCTCGACACTCTTCCCGTTGACGACAATGTCTTGCAAACAGACCCTGATGCAATGGATGTTGACGAGGGTGATGAGGCTCCTCAAGAACTGACAAAGGACTATGGTATTGAAGTGGATTTTGAAGATCTTGATGATGATCTCAAGAAGGTATGTGGACTGTTTCCCTCCTTCATTGTCTCACGCTAACCTATTCAGCCTGATGAGGAAGAGGTCGAGGAACAACTCTTGCAACGAATCACTGACTTGAATTCCGAACTTGAGAAGCTTAATCCCAACATGCGTGCAATTGATCGCCTGGACGGTGTAGAAGCTCGTCTTAAATCGACCGAAAAGGACTTCGAGGATGCCAGAAAGGCAGCCAAAGATTCCAAGGATAAATTTAATCAAGTCAAGGAAAAGCGATTTGACTTGTTCAACAAAGCCTTTTCGCACATCTCCGAGCAAATCTCTCACGTTTATAAAGATCTCACTCGCTCGTCGGCATTCCCTCTCGGAGGCCAAGCCTATCTCGACATCGAAGACAGCGATGCTCCCTACCTCTCCGGTATCAAGTACCACGCGATGCCACCCCTTAAGCGTTTCCGCGATATGGAACATTTATCTGGCGGTGAGAAGACAATGGCTGCCCTAGCCCTCCTATTTGCCGTGCATTCGTACCAACCCTCACCTTTCTTCGTACTTGACGAGGTGGATGCTGCACTCGACAATGCGAATGTGGAGAAGATCAAGAACTATATTCGTGAGCATGCAGGTCCGGGTATGCAGTTTATTGTTATATCTTTGAAGACTGGCTTGTTCCAGGGAAGTGAGAGTTTGGTTGGCGTATTTAGAGATCAGGAGGCGAATAGTTCAAAGACGTTAACGCTTGACGTAAGTCTCAACCCTTCTTAATTCATTGAGCTTTGCTAACATAGTACTCAGTTACGCAAATACGTCTGAAAAGGTGGAGGTGCGTCGGACTCGGTGCCCGGGGGCGGGGCTGTATATTGCATGAGTTGAGCCGAGGCAAGTGCTTCGAAGAGATGGCGAACTACACATAGCATTGAGAATTGACGGTAATGATCATGAACTTGGTGGCTGGATATTCGATGATTACGAGAGATTAGCGGAAATACGATTTGGCTTTGTGCCTGAGCATTATATGGTCTGTATTAGTAAAGAATACATTGAACGTCTTATGGAGTGTAGCCGGTGGTTCAAAGCGGAAACCAATCGATACAGAGACCAGGAAAAAGAAATACATCATGCCGAAAGTAGAATGGTAAGCTTGGCTGGTGTTCAGGTTGAAACATAACGACTTAGTAGTGGTCAAGGAGAAAACGACATTCCCAGCCACCGTCCCAAGCGCCTCATTCCCAAGATGTACAACCAACCTGCAACCGCCGTACACCTGGTTGCATAAACGCAACACTCCTCACTTTGTTTGGTTCCTTTTATTTCTCGTTTTCGCCCTCTCCGTCTCTGAACTCTCACAAGTCAATACTCCAATAAGTATTATGATTGACGATAGCCCTAGCAGGTTCCTATTTCGTCAACCTCGTTAGCTCAACCGCTGTCAGAGTCTGCTACTCGCCAGGCTTTGGTAACCTACGACCATGCATAGTCGAAGGCATCGGCTGTGCAAGTGCATTCACAAATGAAGTCGGAGTCGGCATTGGCTGCGGCCTCAATGCACCGAACGAATGCTGCTATCGAACGGACCTCTTCACATCCGCAACGACTGCTATCAGTGCTTGCGCTTCATCACACTGCACTAGTATACCGGGAGGCTGACGGAATGATTACTCCAGCGCGGAAAGTGTATATGAGAATTATTGCCTGGGGGCGGGCTATACTGCTGCACCAGCAGTTAATGCTGCAAACCCGACGATAAACTCGAATGCGCCAACGGTTACGCAGGTCACTTCTGTGGCGCAGACTTCTACTTCGTCTGCTTCTGGCTCTACAAGTATTGGGAGTAGTTTGCTATTCTCGACTTGAATATTGTGGGCTTTATATCTTTCTTGCTTTGGTTGCTAGGTGGGTCGCCTACTACTTCAAGTCTCTTTCGGAATCCACTTGCGTAGAGGGTGACTTCTAACAGGCTTTGTTCTTGATAGCAACCTCATATAAAAGTACTGCGACTTGTAGTCAAATCACGGTGGAACTTACCTCTACCATCCAGGTTCACGGCAGTATGGCGAGTCCGCGAAATGGTGGAGGTGGACGCCCGAGTGTGAGTGAAAACATAGCATTAGGAATCGGCTTTGCTTTTGGGGTACTCGCTACGGCTTTTGTAATTATAACGTGTTTGAGGAAATAGACATCTGAAAGCTGTGCTTGCAATGCACATTTCAGGCAATTCGGAGAGAAGTAACTGAGTTCTTTTCATTTCTTTATATTAGACGGTGCTGGTTTGACATCAACGCGGTTGGCCTACCTTCTCGATTTCATAGTTGTCTCATTCCTTCGGAATCATCGACCTCTCAAACTGAAACCAACTAAAGTTATCATGACTGCTCGCCGCCCGCGAGCCAGTCTCACCTCCACCCATCGCACTCTCCAATCCCTCCTTCCGCACAAACCCACATTTCAATAGCACCCTTACACTCCTCTCATTCCCATCATGCACACCAGCAACAAGCACCTCTCTCTCAGTCTGCATCTCAAACAAGTGCTTCAAAAACGGGCGCAGAGCTTCGGTGCAATAACCTTTTCCCCAGGAGTCAGGATGTATAGAGTACAGAAGACGATCGTGGGGATTCAGGCCAATTAGTCCGATTATTTCTGTCTTTGTGTCGTCGTCTGTATCTGATGGTGTTTGAAGGGATGTGGAGATGGAGAAGATGGAATGGTTTGGACGGGTAATCACGGTTTTGATCCAGGTTGTTGTTTCGGGAAGGGTCGAGAATGTTGTTGTGAGCCTGAGAGAATTCAGTGCACACACAACATGAGAGTGATGGTGGTTTTATTGTTTGAACGAACATTTGAGTTCGCACTTGTTCGAGTAAGAATATCCTGAGGAGGGAGGAGGCATCCTCGGGTTCTAATGATCTTAGGAGCAATCGCTCAGTGACGATTGCTTGCTTTGAAGGCATCTTTGTATCAAGATGGGAGGTGACCGGATATTGGAGGTGAATAGAAGAAGGTGTTAAATGGCGCTATCTCGTGGTCATTAGCAGAAGGCGCTTATCAGGAGTCGATGGCAAATTTGACTCAAGGGGATTTTGTAAGTTAGTGTGCTATTCTCGCAAATGCTATGATCAAGTGAGCTCTCAAGTGTAGGTACCTAGATAACTCAGGTTCCCCGCATAGCCGAGTGCCCACTATCCGCTACTGTAGAGGTTACAGCGGCCCCGGCAGTGGCAGGGGCCATTTGACGCTACCTACACCCTTAGGGAGACGTCACTCTCCATTATCTTCTATCAACAACATCTCCCCGCAACTTGTGGCTGACGCGCGACTTCGAGAAATCTCCGTCTTAATGGATCTTCATCAAACGACTACGGAGGCCTAGCGATGCCTCCGCAGGGTCTCGGAGCTTTGATTCCAGCCCAACATGTGGGCCTGCGGGATCGAGCCGTTGAAGCATGAGCTAATGAGATCAACTCGGGCCATCAAATTTCTCTGATCGAACCACATGGCTCTCGGGCGCCAGCCTTGGCGGTGGTATGAAATGTCCTGCAGAGGCTTGTTTCGAGTCTTCTGGCCAGTGCATTGCAGGCCTTGTGGCTTGACAGAACAAAAGGGGGCGCAAGCCTCACTGAATTTGTGGCTTAAAGAGTATTGATTCGTGCTTATCCTGGTTCGAGTATTATTGATTGTCTCAGCTCGGTCTTACCCTTCCAGCTGAGCGCTTTCTACTGTTCAGCTCTCGCAATTCTTGAACATCAAGCAAAAGGGGTTATGAAGTTCTGATAAGTATGCAGTCCATGTCGTTTCCATACTTTTCATAGCGTATCTGAAGTCTTCACTCCGCTTCACTCTTTTGCGGTAGGTTGGGAGCATTTTGAGATTTAGTCAAACCTCTTCATACCGCTATACATGTTCGCGGATGGGGTCTTGGGTTGTTTTCGTTCCAGTTCAGTTCTCCTAACCATAATCGTTGACGCCCACGGAGAGGTCTCTGGGAACACGGGCGACTATGAGGTTCTCAGTGGCTTTGTTCAGCTTCCTGCTGAATATCGCTCCACAACAAGCATGGGCTTTAGATCCAACAGATAGTATCATGCACGGCGGTGAGTTCTCATCCCATGGATAAGGCACATTTGAATCTAATCTTCCATATTTCAGATCTCGCCCAATCCAATTATCTGCCTAATCATAACATCAACCCAGATAGCATTTCAAGCTTTGGGCAGTTGTGGCACTTCACTGCTCCGGCGAGTTCAAATGGCCTTTCTGAGCAGTTTCAAGCTCAGTCTCTCGTCTACACGCCCAGTAGCACCGGGACTCAAGTTGTTCTGGCGTTCTCCATGCAAAACAAGATCTACTCACTTGATGCTGTCAACGGCACCCTTTATGCAACACGAGATCTTTCAACTGGTGGCGAGGTACCATTTTTAGTTACTGACCTGCCTGGGTGCTATGATATTACACCTCTTATTGGAATCACGGGCACCCCTGTCATTGATCCTTCAACGGACACCATTTATTTCTGGGCGAAGAGTTATATATCACCTAGTCAAGCTGGTAAGGGCTGGCAGAATGGCACTTACCGTTTCCATGCCGTAGATGCGGTTACTCTTCAAGAGAGGCCCGGATTTCCAGTGAGCCTTCAGGGCCATCCAGGCATGTAAACTGCATCAAATAGTCTAATATGAGCTGACAGCAGATGAAGCTGACAATGACCCCACTCGATTCTTTACTGGAGGAAATCACATGCAACGCACGGGGTTAAGCATGGTTAATGGTGCCATCTATGCAGGTTTTGCAAGCCACTGTGATTTTTACAACTACACAGGCTGGATCGTGGGAATGAGTACCTCCGGCAATATCCTCACAGTATACGCTACAATGGGAGGCTCTGGCTCGCAGCCACAAGACGGCAGCTGGAATGGCGGTGGAGGAGGCGGTGGCGTGTGGTATTTAATCTTTTTCTTTCTCTCTTCCTCCGAGCTCTCTATTTCACTGGTGGAGAAGTATGAGACGTGCTCCCGGCTTTTTGTTCTCAAAAGAAACATGTTCCTGAAACGGCTTCATTTAGGATGGGAGGTGCTGCGATTTCTTCAGACCGATCGGATCGGATCTTCTTCACGACTGGGAATGGATTGAAAGCCAGAGATAATGGAGACGTTCCGTCCTCAGGACGTGTTCATCTTGACACCCTCAGTGAAGCCATTGTCAATTTGGCAATTAATCCAACAACAAAGGCTCTGACACAAGAAGACTATTTTGAACCCGCGGCGTACCTTGCCATGGATCAAGTGGATACTGACCTGGGATCTGGAGGCCTGGTGCTCCCAGATGAGAATGTTTTCAGTGGCACCGGAGTCAATGGCATTGCTATTGCCTGTGGCAAGGCCAGCGTGTGTTTTGTGGTCAACAGGGACAATCTGGGCGGGTACAAGATGGGGACCGCTGCTGGCGATGCTGTCATTCAAGAATTCAGTCCACCGAGTAAGCAACCAGTACCGCTATGCTGAGATCCCCAGCTGATCGTTCAGGTGGCGAGCCTATTTGGCAAGCCGGAGGCACATATCCCCTTGAAGGTGGATATTTCTACCTGAATCCGGCAAACTCTCCGACTTATGTCTACAGTCTTGGGTTTACCGGTGCAGGGGCACCAAGCTTCACTTTGGCTGCCCAGACAGCTGAACAGGCTCCTGCCAATGCTGGAGTGGGTCCACCAGTTATCACCTCATATCAAGGGCAAGCAGGAACAGCTATCCTATGGGTTTATGATCCCAGTAACAGACTCAGAGCATATTATGCTGTGCCCCAAAATGGAAAGATGGTCCGTATCACCCTGCCAGCGAGCCCGGCAGTCAACAAATTTCAGCGCCCAGTATTTGGGAATGGTCGATATTATCTCGCAAGCAATAACGGTGGTGTTTATGTATGTTTATTGCCTTGACCTTCAGCAATCGGCACTAATAAAGCGTAGGGTTATGGCTCTCCTTCTGCTCTGCCGCTTGCTTGCAACGCACTTAGCTTCGGCCCCGTTCCTATTGGCAGTTATTCAAGTATGACAATAACCTGCACCGTGACGACCCCGCTCCAAGTTCTTGGAATGATTCTCGGAGGTGGTGGCGTATTTCAATCTCAGAACTCGAGTTTGCCAACCACTAGCTTAGCCACTGGAAGCCATTTCTCTTTCCCGGTCATCTTCAACTTGACACAATACTCATCAACTCCTGCAGTCCAGACTGCAGTATTGAATTTACTTACGAATAACACTGTAGCGGGGTTTTCCACTGAAGTTCCAATTTTAGTGACAGGTAAAGCTACGAGCAGCAACCCAATTATATCTATGAGCCCCTTACAAGTCAGCTTTCCGGGGCTCACCATTCCATCTGCTTCCGCTTACGAGGGTTCGGTAAGCTCCTTGGTCATCAGCAATCTTGGTCAGAACACCTTGACGATCAGTGGCTACGCTTTTGCTACCGGGATGTATACCAACAGTCCTAGCTCACCGGTTACCAATGTCACGTTCACTAACGGGGTCGCGGTTTTGGATGTCAACGGTTATTTCACCTCTTCTGGTCTGCCGCCTGTGGGAACAGTCATTCAAGGAGGGGCCGCAGTTACCGTAGATCTTCTCTTCAACACAACGGTTCGTAGCTCGCATCTCGTTTGGTGCTGTCTGTCTGACAATCTGATAGGTCCTTGGAAGCTATTTCAGTACTCTGGTCGTTTATTCCAACGGCGGGTCCAATTATGCTGTCTTAACGGCAAGTGCTACAAGGCCCTCCATTGCCCTCTTCGAAGAGTCCAGCGGTACCAGTCCTTCCAATTGGACCACTATCCCCGATTGCGCATCTCCTACTGCTGGTTGTACGACATACATTGACATGGGAACGTCCTCCGGGAGTACAAGCACGAGTATTGTGCTTCGCTTCTCCAACCTAGGTGGCTCCGCTCTGACCGTGGACAAGTCGAAGCCTCCCATCGGAGGAGCAATCTTTGCAGAAAATCCCGATACAGAATTTACTGAGGCATTGTCAATTGCACCAAACTCATCTGCTACGGCAACGGTTTTGTTCCAACCACCAATTCCCGTCCTCAACGCCCCCGACAGCCATTTCAATGCTCTCTGGACGCTCAATACCAATGATGTGAACTTCGGTGTTCATGTTGTTAACTTCACAGGCACTGCGATATCAAAGAAAGCCGGTCCAATGACGGCGAATGGAAATGCCTTGTACCAGTATCTTGGCTGTTATCAGGACTCCGTAAATGTCCGCATTGAGGCCAAGGGATATCAAAACGCCAACCAAAACACCAACGGCTTGTGCCAGAATCAATCATATGCAGCGGGAGCGGTGTTTGCAGGAAGTGAATTCCAGGTGGAATGTTGGGTGGGCAATGCCATCCCGAATCCTAATTTGAAAGTCTCGGATGCTCTTTGCAACTACCAATGTGCTGGAGACCCTTCACAGGTAAAATTTCCTTCTCTCTGTTTGGAAAACGTTCTTAACTTTATTATGCATAGATATGCGGCGGGAATGGTGGCTTCCTGTCACTTTACTACGACTCAAGTCGCTACTTTCCTTCGAATGGGACGATCAACGGTGTCGGGATTGTGCCTACGATAGGAAACTACAGCTACCAGGGATGTTGTGAGTACCTTCCTCCTTGAACAAAACAATCATACAGCGGGTATCTAACAAATTTAAGATCTGGATTCTGTGAATCCCAGACCCCTGACTGGTCTCTCACTTTTGAATAACGCCGCCGAATCGTTGGAAGCATGTGCGACGTACTGTGCTGGATATAAGTACTTTGGCACCGAGTATGGCCAAGAGGTAAGCCTTTCATATATTTATCCAAAAATAGGAGTTAATTTCTGGATAGTGCTATTGTGGCAACACATTGGGATATGCGACAGTGGAGCCTCAAACGGATTGTAGTAAGTGTTTGGACAAGATCTTCCTTCTCTGCAAAATAAGCCCATAGTTTCGTGGGGATCAATTTGTTCAGAATTCACTAACCATCGCTTAGATATGCCATGCACTGGAAATCAAAGAGAGTACTGTGGGGCGGGTAATCGACTTTCGCTTTATCAATACAATGCCCCCCTGATCCGCATCATATCATCTTCCAAACCGACTTCCACTTCCTCGTTCATATCGTCCTCGAGTACCCAGGCTTCCACAACAAGCTCAACATCGAGTTCGACATCCTCAGTTAAGTCCTCTTCTAGTACCCAGACCTCAACAAGCTCAACATCAAGCTCGACTTCCTCAGTCAAACCATCATCAAGCACGCAGACTTCAAGCTCAATACCAAGTTCAACTTCCTCAATTAAGTCATCTTCAAGCTCCCAGGCTTCAACGACAAGCCCGACATCGAGTTCGACATCCTCAGTTAAATCCTCGTCTAATACTCAGACCTCAACAAGCTCAACATTAATTTCGACTTCGTCGTCCAGATCCTCGTCAAGTATTTATGTCTCAACGACAAGCACAACATCAAGCTCGACTTCCTATACCAAATCCTCTTCAAGTACTCGGATTTCAACGACAAGCAGTCAGCTCTCAACAACCACAAGCAAGCTCTCGTCCTCGACATCCTTGAAATCATCAACCTCAAGCGCAAGTGCCACATCATTCGCAACTCCTGCCTGGACTTACATCGGCTGTGCCAACGACACAACAACAGCCCGTGCTCTCAATGGGTTGTCAACCACCAGTACCAGCAGGATGACAGTTGAATCTTGCCAAAAATACTGCATCGGCAAGAACTATCCGGTAGCAGGCGTAGAAAAGTAAGTCATTTTCATTGATTCGAAATCCTCCATTAAAGGATCATTGCTCATAATTCTATCACAGTGGCCAAGAATGCTATTGCGGTATTGGCCTTTTCCAGAATTCCAGCGTCGGCCAAACAGGCTGCACGAAAACCTGCTCGGGGAAATCGACAGAGATTTGCGGTGGGCAGAGCCTTCTAAGCGTCTATAGCTACAATTTGCCGTACACTCCAGCAGTAATACCTGCCTCCGTTGGAAGTTACAAATTCAAAGGCTGCTTTACCGACAGTAGCGCAGCTCGTGGGCTCAGCGCCCACTCTTTCACCAGCACGACCATGACAGTTGAGTCCTGTATAACCGGTTGTCAGTCCAAATACGCCTTTGCCGGCATCGAGAATGGTTATGAATGTCATTGCGGAAAAACTCTAGCGAGCACTTCCTTGCCAACTAATATCACGGATTGTCAGTCGCTATTTGCTGCTGGGAACTCCACGGAATTTGCTGGAGCTAGCACTAGAATGTTGGTGTATTCGACTACATAGGGAGGCTGTGATGTGTCAACACATGTAATATTGGGAAAATAGAGGGGTTTTACACATCTTTATGTAATGATACTAATAGCTTGGGCTTTGGATAGTTAGCTGATAAAAGTCCGGCAGGGTATAGTTTCCAAACTCTCTGGAAGAGTCAATGATTTCCTGCCTCCCGCCCTGTTGTTATTTTCCTTATTCTGCTCTAAATAGAAAATATGAATGCAGCGGCGATTCGTCCGTAACTGTAAGTTGAATACTATGTAATTTCAGATCAAACGCGAGAGAAAGGGTAATGTAAGATGTTTATAGATAGCAATGCAATTGCGGTTAAAGCAACTCGCCAAAACTAGTGCAGCGGGACTTAGATTGCAACCGGTAGCATAAGCTACAATTCTCTGCTTACAATATGATGCGTTTCCACAAGCAAGGCGAGGATATAAATGTGGTGCCGATGTAAACAAACAAGTTTAGCTTAAGCGACGTTAGAAGCAGTATTCATACAGCAATAGCTTAGAAGGATGGGTAAAAGTCAGTAACCAACACGGAGCACAAACCTGACTACGCTAACATGGTGACGAAGGTGTTCTCATGTATTACAAGAGGTATAATGTACAACAAATTCCAGCGGACGAAACTCCCCGCTAATGTCGAATTCAAAACCGAATCATACACATCTCTCACGAAATCTTTCCAACCCTCTTCTTCGCAATATCAATCTTCCTCCCCACCCTATCCACATCCTCATCAACCCTCTTCAACATCTCATTCTGCAACTCCAATTCCCCATGGATCGCAAGTCCCATCTCCCTCTGTCTCCTAACAATTTTAGCCAGCTCTTCGACATCCAGATCCTGGTCCTGCATCATCTGCTTTTGCAGCTGCACCACTCCCTCATTATCCAGCTCCCTAGTCTTATCCGTCTCCGGCACAGGTGCCCCAAGGACCCTCCCACTTGGCCTGCTAACACCTGGTCCGAACAACGCATTTTTATCCTGTGCCGTCGCCACCGCCCCTCCAGCCCCCTCCCCCTTAACGTTTTGATTCTTGACTGCAAGGCTAACAGCCAACTTCTCCAGGCCTTCCCTCTCCACCTTCGCAGAACCAAGTAAATCCCTCCTCCGCCTCAACTCCCCAGTCCCAAGCCTGCTATTCCCTTCTCCCCTCTTCTCGCTATCAGTCATGATCTTCAATCCCTCTTCCAGATTCCCAATAAGTCCTGCAGCTTTCACAAGACACCTCTTCGCATTCGCCCCGGCCTCATACTGCCCCTGCGCCGTCGTCGCCCCATCCCTCCGTCCCAAAAACAACCTCGCATCATGTAGCTGCCCCTTCATCTCCCGATGTAAATCCAGCCATACCCCAGGATCACTCGCTACCTGACCGGCATTACTCCCCAACCTCTGGTTCGCCTCCACCAGCTCCTTCCGCGCAGAACTCGCACTGCCCGCCCCGGTACTAGGTAGGTTCAGAAAGCTGCGCCACGCGGACGTCTCGCGCCATCTTCGGTCGGGGTTCTCGGCGATGGCGCGGAGGTAGGCTTCTAGGCCTTTTCGGCGTTCTTCTGTGAGTTCTGGAGAGGAGGCGGTGGATTTGAACCAGGATTTCCCTGGTAGCGGTGCGGGAGGAGGGGAGGAGACGACGGAGGTTAGGGATTGATGGAGGGAGACGAAGTCGGAGTAGCGCTTCTGCACGACGAAGGTGCGGAGCGGCAGGCGGAGAGTGATGTTGTAGAGGGTGTATGGTTTTGACGAGTCTGCGGTGGAGAGAATTGTAGAGGGGATGGAGATTTCGAGGGGGGGTGCCATTTCTTGTCCTCGATGTGCTGGGGGTTTCCTCAATTCGTGCAGTTGTAAATAAATGATCGGGTTACGGTTGGAGGTGTAGTGTTGTTGACTTGGTGAGGTTGCGTTACCTTGGAGCTCGTGACAAGGATGACGATGCTAGGAATCAGCCTAGGCGATAAGGGCGTGCGCCGCTGTTAACCATCTTTGTGGGGTTGGCTTTGACCCCTTTTCACGTACCTCGCTGGAAATAAGGTTAGAGAAAAGTGAACTTGCTACACATATAATTCTTCACAAAGAATAAGGACGTGTGTTGTGGTTCCATCAGGAGGAATCCGAAATCTATTTGCTTCCAGATTTGCTACCTATGCAGAAGACACAATCCATTGGGAATTCCGTCTGTCCATTATCATGCCTGGCGTATGCTTGCGTAACTCCCAAAGACGAAAGAATCATCATCCTCTACACCTATTCATCGATCCATCAAGTCATCATCATAAGCAAATTTGGTGAATCTAGAATGTCTCCTGGTCATCGAGACCCTCAGCCTCAGCCGGAATCTCGAAGCCGTCCTCTGTAGAGTACAGGATTGTCTGAATGTGCTTGATCAAGCCGTCCTCCTGCTTCTCGATCTCAGGATCCTCTTCGCATGCTTGTTGTACCAACAGCTCGATGTCGCGGAGTTTGCTGAAGTAGAAATCCCGCTCGCGCTCAAGCCCTTGAACTGTCTCCTTCAGTGTGTTGTTCTCCTGCTGCAAGGCTGCCGATCCAGGGCCACCACCAACACCACCAGCCTTTGAGACGCGTCCGCCAGTTGTAGGTGTTGTGCCTCTTCTAGCTGCGCCAGCAGATGATCTTGGTGCCATGTTCGAGACAGGGGCTGGAGCTCCGGAACCCCGTCGTCGAGCTACAGCATCATAGTCACCGCCGGGGAAGTATTGATCCCAATAACGCTTGGTCCATTGAAGGAATTCGAGGTTGTCTTGCATCTTACACTTAATCAGTTGCTCAACGTTAACAGGACGATCGATGCCATGGCGCGTGAAGCAGCCTACAATCATCATGTCAATATTTGTTTTGTTGGGCTCGGGCACGTCACTGAGGGGTACAAACTTTGCAGGATCTTGAAATTTTGCAGGTATGCGTATTCGGTATTGACGTTGAACTTAACTCTGGCCATCGGGACATCGAGGTAGATGCTGTCGAACACTTGGCAGAGAGCCGCACTGCGCTGCTGTTAGATCCCTCGCAAGGGGCTACCAAGAGTACTCTGCACGCGGGGCGAGAAGCAAGCTTACCCAGTTCCGCATTGTTCGACCTTGGTTATATTTAGTTGAAGCAGGTTGTTGAGCCATGCAACCAACTCTTGTCTGCATAAATCGCGAGGTCAGAATGTCTGGATCCCATTCTAAGTTAATTATGCGCCGCGACGAACCTTGATTCTCCCATCGTGGAGTGAGTAATGGACGGAAGCACCGATAGAGAGGCTTTATAAGTTTCCTTCTCGGACTTCGTGTACGCGTTGTGCAGAGCGCTCCGAAGCGGAGAGGTTATGCTTGCAGGATACAAGTCTGGTGCTTAAATCGCGAGATCGATCTCTTTTGATTTATCGCGGAGAAATCGCTAAGGCAACGGAGTGACGGCCTCATCACGTGTAACCCCACTCTTTGTGACCAGACTCCTTTTTCGTGCAGATTAGTTCGGTGTTGTGTATCACATTTGCTTTCAACCCGTGAATACAGACTATAGAATCAGATATCCATTGTGTCTATTTATGCAGTGTACTCTGCAGATATCCAGGTTTTTAAAGCCTTTTCCATCCGTCTACACTATTCATGCATGTAAAAACTATGTACAAGAAAGAGAGTATCTTGACACAAATACTTAAAAGACGTATGCATCCCCTTATGCTGCTGTGCCACCTTGCGAGAAAAGAGCAACTGTTGCACAGAAGTTGTTACGGTTATCAGAGTCCAGAGCACCGCTAGCACCATTCACAGATACCATGTTGGTAGCAGCTTTGGTTGACAATCCGTACAAGTAGACTGCTCCAGAGTTCTCGAGAGAGACCATGTTGGTCTGGCAACTCTCGGTCGTGAGACAGGTCTGAGCATAATTGTCAAAGAAGCTGTACAAACCCGCACCATAGACGAAGACGTCCTGCGAATCAACAACACGGAGACCCCAGGCCTTGTTGACGCTGGACGAACCCGAGAAGACTGGATCGGAGTACTTCGATTGAGTAGTGAAGGGCGCTGAAGCATCGGGATTGCTCTGGAAGTATGGAGTCTCTGTTTGGATCAAGCCCATATAAACGTTCTTGGCGTTGGAAATCTGGTAGTTGTACAAGACGCTATGTTCAGCGCTAGTTCCATAAAGCCAGACTGGACCCTGGGCAGATTCGATGAGAACGCCTCGTCCATTGAAGATGTTGATTTGGTTGTGGTCGCCGAGATCAAGCTCGTGGTCAGCAACCCAGAACCAGTTGTTCTCCAAGTAGATAGTGGCTTGTGAAGTAACATGCAAGAGAAGGAATGCACCCTCACAGCCAGTGTTAGCAGCTGCAGTGACCGTAGGATTTTTCGAACACTTGTCTGATTGAAGACCAGTGCCAGCGGTTCCTCCAATCCGCATATGAACATCCCACATGCCAGATGCGCCTTGCGATGTCTCGGCAACATTCCATTCGACCAGGATTGCACCAGGCTGAGGCCCAAGGGTCTCAAAAATGAGGTCGGACATCTCGACAGCTCCTGTATCACCTGGCTGCCCAACCTGGAATACGGGTTGTGGATTTGTCTGGTCGCTGAAAGAGGTCGAGCCCCCAGCCATAATCAAGGGCCAGATTTCACCAGTAATTCGAATATTCTTCGGCACTTTAACAGTGCTGGTGATGACGTATGCTCCGTGATCGAAGTACACGACATCAGTAGGGCCAGCCGCGTTAAAGACTGCTTGGATGGCCGCAGTATCGTCGGTGACACCGTCGCCCTTGGCACCGGCTGCCTTGACGCTTTTGAAGGATGAGACTGGGACACCATCATACTGAGGCTTTGATCTTGTGAAGACGTTACCGGCAGAGTTCAGAAGGCAAGCAGGCTTAGTGGGAGCAGTCTGTGGGCCTTGACCAGCCGTGCCGGCGTTTGCACCAGCGTAGTTTCGTCCTTGAGTCCAGGATGCGACCTTTGTATTTCCAGCGAGAATAGTGGCCTTGGAGGCAGCATTGGAAACAGCAACTGGGCAATTTGTTGTGAAATCAACGTTGTCGATGATGAGAGTTCCGTTGGTAGAACCTTCATTAGTGGAGTAAACGGTTGAAACGCCAATGGGAGTGTTGGAGATCTTGCTGTCGACCAGCAAAACAGAGCCAACAGTCTGAGCTGCTGCGCCTCCATTTGCCATATCGACACCGATACCACAGTTGTTGATGGAAAGACCAGATAGAGTCCATGCCCAGTTCCAGTTCATGAACACAGCAGTTTGACAATTATTGAAGGTCAGGTTCCTCGTGGTAAACTGCTGGTTTCCGAAGAATGCACCGTATTTGCCTCCGTTGAAGGTCAAATCAGTCATAAAACCGCCAGATCCATTATCCATAAAAATACCCTGTAGAAATAGTCAGAAAGGGCTTCCATTTTTTGCAAAAGCTGGAACGTAAAGGTTTTCCAGGATATTAGGAGATGCTCGCTTACCTGTTGGGCATTGGATGTTCCCCCATCGCTTCTCATGTTGAACACAATATTTTGCAGACTAGTAGCCTGAGCAACTTGCCAATGAATACCAGTGCCAGCGGTGACTGGCATGGCAGTGGTGTCAATGATGAAATTGCGAATTTGTCGGAAGAAGTTATTCTATTCACGGATTAGATCGATTTGTTCAGCAATCGAAGGGAGGGTGACTTACTTGGTTGGTATACCAGTTGATACCACCAGAGGCATAAGGATCTGAGTCGATCAAGGCGATGCCCTGGAAGCCCGCAGTGGCCTTGATTGTAGGGACGCTGACTGCATCTCCAACGAATTGGGTATAGTAGAGTTGAACGAGAGGAGCGCTGATGGAGTAGGTGCCAGGAGGGAAGTAGATCAAGGCCGGAGTAGTTGTCGAAGAGTCGCAGCCTTGGCCGCAACGAGAACCAGCAGTAATTGCTGCATTTATAGCTGCGGTATCATCCGTGCTTCCATCGCCGGCTGCGCCAAAGTCCTTCACATTGCGGAATATTTGGTATCCAGCAGTGCCATAAGCAACCGTACCTTGTCTGGTGATCGACGCAAGCCAATAACTGGATGTGGAAGCGGCATTGCTTGTAGCAGGGACAGGATCCGGAGTGGGCGCACCAGAGACGAGGAGAAGGAGTCGCAGAGCAACGAAAATGGTCAGAATTGAAAAGGAAGCCATCGTAAAGTAGTACCAGCTGCTGAAGGATGACTTAAAGGAGTGTGTTGGTAACTGCACGATGGGTTTTTTGTCAGTATAGTACTTGGAGGTAGTGGAAGCTCGAGTTTTGGAGAGTAAACAAAGGACCTTGATATAGTATCGTTTTGGTTGGAGAACGCTTGTGGTCTTGAAGGTCTTCGAGGAAACTTGGGTAGAATCTCAGATCGAGGAAAGTGACAGAAAGAAAGGCAAGTCCTAGGGGAGGAGAAAAGAAGGTATTGTAGGTTCACATTGCTGGTGTGTGACTATTGTCGGGGTGCACAATAACAGGCACTTGCCATTTTAGTTACACCATGAATGGGGTAAAAGTTTATCAAGCGAGGCTGGAAGGTACGCAGGGAATGAGACTGAATAACATAATACTACTCACCAAAATAATTTCAGGAAGCGAAGGGCGACGGCGACGCGAAAGAGAGCGAGGATGAGGCTTTGGTGAAGACGGAGAGCCTTTATTCTGGGAGGTGTGGCACTCGGTACTTATAAAATCAGGATGGACTGTGTCGTGGGCAAGCCCCACCTGCTTGGCTCGATCCAACGCAACATCTTCGGCGGAAGCAAATAGCTGCTGGCTCCCAGAGACATGTGGCCCAAGCAGATCACATTTAGACTCATGATGGGCGACTAGGGAGCCATGGCCACCGAGAGACATCACAGCCAGAAATACCGTGAACGGTTTGCGGGCCGGTAGCGAGCGCCCAACCAAGTGACCAATATCAGGCGGTACCTGCAGTCAAAAGGGCCGCATCGAAACAGACGGGTCCGCGGGAGTCAAGGGTTGGGGAAGTTGATTCGATATGCCCTATTGGAGGATGAAGCAACGTCGTTTGTTCCGGATCCCTGGGTGCAGCATTGAGAGTCCCCTGATTCATCAAAGCAAGCCGAAGGCCGCCACAGGCATTGGATGTGAGTGGCTGTCCAGGGAGGAAACGTGCGTGTGCGTGTGCGCGTGGGTGGCCCTGTGCCTGTTACTATCACAGATGGGGGCAGATGGGGGCAGCTGGGGGAGGCTACGAGAAGCTCGCTGGCGGTCAGGAAGCTACATGCCGCTGGGTGAGGTTCTTCAAGTGAAGTTGAAACTTCTCTCGCTTGGGCCGTCGTTGTGCATTGCTGGGTGGTTGGACAGCATGTCGCGCCTCGGAGATTTTCCAGCGCCTGGGGGTGGCGCGATGCCCTAGAACTAACTCATTGGAGCAAAGCAGCCGTGATCGACCAGCGTTCGAGCCCTCTTCGGCACCGTCAGCCACACCCGCCATAAGGCCAAGGGGTCTCGTCAATGCTGTGAATGCACGGCCTTGCGATCTGGGGGCGGAGATGCTCGACTATCAGAAGATCAGGGGAAGCCGCAAGATCATCACGATTCGGATCATTCGGCTTGATCAGATGCACCCCACAGTGCAACGTATCATCATTCTCAGATGGATATTACGCATGACCCGTGAAGAATTGCGGGCCTTCTCTGTGTCCGTGGGACATTGTCTCCAAGCCAAGCTGTCGTGGCCGCTCATGAACTCTCCACGTTTTGTGCTGATTCTTCAATGCCCAGCGACATTCTCGAACCTTGATGAAGATTCTCATGCCATCGACAGGTGTTCGGCCTCTTGTGGTTGTTTCGTTTTGTGGTAGATAGTACCATGCGCTGCAGTGAAATCAATTGGACAGGCACGTCGTGGTGTTTCAAACATCTGCAAGGGCCGATAACTTGAAACGCGGACGGTGTCAGGATATACTTGGGATGAAAAAGGGAAGATGATTTTGAGTTCTGACGAACCCATTTGGCCACGACTCGAGGGCAAGGATTCAAGGGGTATGAGAAAGAGCATCTCATGAAGTGAAGACTCTCGAGTGATGTAGCCAACCCCCTTTTCGAAGCGAAGACCTAGGTCACATGACCTTCGCTCTGCATCCTTCGCTACCTACAAGTAGGTAGGTGTTTTGCTTTTGCCGCAGCTGCGCAAAGCGCTTAGAGCATTGTAAGACCTCTGAATACAAAAGTCCTCAGATTTCTCTGGAGTCCCCTGTTTCAAGTTCTTTCTTAGGCCGTAGAAGACTTGTTCCGTTCCGTTAATATGAGGGGACAAGCACTTAAAGAGAAGCGCCGAGAGAGTATCCTATAATAGTGTGAATCTTACAGCGCACTTCTGCAATTACTATGCAAGGAATAACCCTTCTATTCTTTTCAACATTTCATCCCGTAGCCATTGTTCAGTCCTAGATCCGAGGAATCAAAATCTGGTAAGCTAAAATCACGTCTAACAATGATATTAGGACCGACTCAGGCAAAACCAAGAAATATCGGAGTTCCGGTCCAATTCTGGTTTCTAGCTCCTTCACTCACACCTCTGAGGCGGTTTGATGTAATTCTAACATTCTAATGATCTACGATATTCTCACGGCATGCCGCGATTCCCTTGTCCCACTCCTGTCCCGCAAAGCTCCCCTATCACATGGGCGAGAAGCCTAGCGCTTCGCAATAGGACCGAGTGACAAAAACCTGGGGAAATCCAGGGCTATTCCTAGTATAATGTACATGGGGAAAACCAACGTTGACCTTGTTT
>Ga0302325_10007647_pt1 | contig 23920 bp, 8 predicted proteins | sample Palsa_T0_2_FD_201948 | JGI IMG/M metagenome (GOLD analysis project Ga0302325, IMG submission 201948) | Peat permafrost microbial communities from Stordalen Mire near Abisko, Sweden - Palsa_T0_2 | ecosystem: Environmental > Terrestrial > Soil > Palsa > Peat permafrost | place: Sweden: Abisko... | reverse complement strand
CGGTTACGGCCAACGACAGTTCCTCGGTGCGGGCCGACGCCTATGGCTTTGCTTTCGGCGCGGCGGCGGTCGGCGCTTCCGTGGCGGAGGCCGAGCGCGACAGTTCCGTTACTTCCAAGGCGCTGGCCGACGCGGCGATCGCCTCGGAGACCGTGCAGATCCAGGCGACCGACAGCGGCCAGACTTGGGCCTATACGCTGGCCGGCGCTGGAGGCATCATCGCGGGTGATGCGGCGGCGGCGACGGCGACCGACGACGCCACGGTGACCGCGCAGGTCATGGGCGGGGCGTTGATTGTCGCGCCAAACCTCGACGACGCCACGACAGGCGGCCTGGACGACGGTTTGATCGTATCGGCGCAGGATACGCCCGACGCCAAGGCGTTTTCCTTCGGCGTCTCGGTCGGCGCGGCGGCGGTGGGCGTCTCCTACACCGAGGCCATCGCATCGCCGACGGTCACGGCGACGGTCGACGGCACTGTCGCTCTGGCGGGCACGGTCGGTCTCTACATCAGCGCGACGAGCGCGGTTTCGGGGACCGCGGCGACGTCCTTCCCCACTTCAAGCGCCGTGCCGGCTAGCACCGACGGATTCGAGCAAGGCCAGACGAGCGCGGCCGCCTGGAGCGTCGCCGGCGCCGGCGGCACGCTGGTCGGCGCCGACGCAACGATGGCCGACGCCAAGAACGATGGCGACGTCGAAGCTTCCACAGGGACCGGCCTGGCGCTTCCGACCGGCGATGTCGCCATCATCGCCTCCAACACCACGAACCAATTCGCGCAGAGCACCGGCGTGACGGTCGGCGGCGTGCTCGCCATCGGCGTCGTCGTGGCGACGGCGGAGGCCGGCACCACGACCAAGGCGACGCTGGGCGCGTCCGCGTCCGCGATCTCTCCGAACGGCGACCTATCCACGCTGACCGTCTCGGCGACCGGGACCGATTCGGACAACGCGGCTGGACAGGCCGGCAGCGGCGGCTTCTACGCCGGCAACGGCTCGACCGCGGCGACGACGGATGATTCGACAGTGACGGCGACAGTCGGCGCGGGCTCGAACATCACCGCCGCGTCGATCCTCATCCAGGCCAGCCATAACGACGATTTCGGCGAGATGGCCGATTCGCTCAATGCGGGCGTCGTCGGCGCCAGCGCTGCGCTGTCGACTCATGACGCGACCTCGAACGTCGGCGTGGTCATCGGCGCCGGCGCCGACCTGCAGGCGACGGCGGTGGGCTTGGCCAATTGCCTTGGCAGCGGCTGCGCGCCGGCCATCGACATCACGGCGCAGAACATGTTCGATGACGCAAGTTCCGGCACCCAGGCCGGCGCGGGCGGCGGCATCAACGGCGCCGGCGCGACCAGCACCATCAACATCGACGAAAACGGCGGCGGCGCGAGCATCGCCATCGGCAGCGGAGTGACGCTCGCTTCCGGCTCCGATCCCAATGTCAATCCCGGCAGCATCGCTGTCGTTGCAAGCTCGATCGTATTCATTGCGGATCAGGACACGCTGACGACCGGCGGCTTGATCGAGGGCGCAGGCGTCAACGCGACCGTCAACGGGACGCTGACCAACAGCGAAACGGTCGGCGCCGGCTCGTCGCTCACGACATTCGGATCGCTCGACCTTGGCACCTACTCGACCGCCCAGATCGACGCCAATGGCTATGTCACGACCTATGGACTGGCCGGCGTCGGCGACGCCAACGCCTTCATCAACCTAACAAGCAACCAGACGATTACCGTCGCCGGCGGCGTCGATGCGCAACATCCGACCTTGATCAACGCGTTCTACAACACCAATGTCACCGCCGGCGAATATATCGACCAGGGATTCCAGACGACGCTGGCGGGCGACACCAACGCGGAATCCTACGTCCGCGGCTTGATCGCGGTGCCGGCCGCCGACGCCAATACGACGATCGCCAGCAACGCGACCGTCGATCTCGCGCCGCAAACCATCGTGGCGGCCGGCGAGAACGTGACGATCGACGCCGCCCACGGCTCGCCGGTCGTCGCTTCGGACGGCACCGGCCATGGCTACGAACTGGGGTTCATTCCGGTCACGGACGGCAGCAACGATACTTCGGCGCCGCTGTCGTCGAACGTCACGCTGGGCGGCATGGTGATCGCCGGCGAATATCATGATCTCGAACTGACGATCAATCCAATCGGCTCGGCGACGGCGGCGACCGAGACCTCCGGCGAGCCGGTAAACGCCATGTATTACGGCGACTTCGCCGTGGCAGACTTCCTCACGTCAGGCGATATCGCCAATCTGGGCGGCGATATTTCAACCAGCGGCGTTCAGGCGGTCACGCTCGGCGCTTTGTTCGCCGCCGGCGGCGTCGTCAAGATCGATGCGGACGTATTGTATGGTTCGGGGTCGAGCGCCAACCCGGGCACGGTGACCGCCTACGGCAGCCCGAAGATCAACGTGCTCGACACGCAGCCGATCTATCTCGTCCTGACACAGGGCGCGCAGATTCCCGATACGCCGGGTGGATCGATCCTCTACAGCGGCGCGGCGGGCAGTGCACAAGCCACAGCGGCCGGCATCACGCAAAACGCCATAGGCGGGAGCGGCACGCCCAGCATCACGATCAAAGTGACCTCGGATTCGGGCGTCGGCAATTCGGGCAGCGCGCCCGCCCTGCTGATCGCCGGCGACCTTTCGACGCCGAGCGGCCTGCTCGACGTTGAAAACGACTTCGGATCCTACGTCGACTCCGGCAATGTCAACGTCAACCAGCAGATCATCAAGATTCCATTTGGCGCCGCGGTCTTCAACGCGAACTCGCCGGACGGAAGCTATGTCGCCGGCGGATCGGCTTACACGGAATTCACGACGATCTATCCCGGCGGCGATCCGGCGGCCGGAACGCCCGTCGGAAACGACGCCCTGCAATTCGTCGCCAGCTCGATCTTCCAGCGCGGGAACTACGCCGGCGTCTTCACTGTCGACGCCACCGGCGGAACCTATTTTTATGGCAGCAGCAATTCGATCTCGACCAGTGGGGGCACAGATATCAACGCCGCCCTCTATGGCCACGCCGGCAATGCGGCCCCGAACAACAGGGCTTTGGTGATTTTCGGCGCCTGCGCGCCGACGCTCAGCACCGCGACTTGCGGCGGGAGCTATAACATCGACGACGGAACCCTTTACCCCAATTACACCAATCCCGCATTGACCTATACGCTGACGGCGGCCTCTGAAAACACCGCCGGAAGCGCCGCCAGCCAGCAAATATTCGGCAATATTGTTTCGATCGTCGCTGCGACGATCGACGTCAATGGGAGCATAAGCGTTGGGCCCCCGACCAACTTTTCCGTGAATATTTCGGCCAGCACGGGCCAGCTGTTGGCGACGCTCAGCCAATACCAGCAGGATCTGGCGGATGGCCAGACGAACGCCGCGCGCAATCTCAAGGCCGCCACGGAACTCGCAGCGGGCACCTATTTCTCGGGCGGCGGATATCTCGCGCCGCTGTTTCTTTCCGGCCAGGTGGTCGATATCTCATCTCTGGTCGGCAATTCGTCGACCGGAAGCGTGACTGCGTCCTACAATACGGCGACCAGCCAGATCACCATCAACAAAGTCAATGCCTTCTCTTCCGGCGCGAACATCAGCCTCGACGGCGACATCATCAGCACCAACACGCTGGGCAACATTCATATCAACAGCGGTTATGGGCACTTCTCGCTGACCAACGAATCTGGCGACGCGGTCGTGTTGAACGCGATCAATACGGGAACGACGGTCGGCGCAAACGCCACTTCCGGCACGATCACGATCATCGATCGATTGAAGGATCAGGCGACCGGCACAACGGTCGGCGACACCACGACCTATATCTACAATCCGGTCGCCGGCCTTGCGGCCTATCAGAGCGATAATGGCGCCAATCCGCTTAACAGCACGGGCGGCCTCGCTGGCGATGCGGTTCAGCTTGCTCTGCCAGGCGGCAGCACAGGGACGAGCACGACCTATAGTCCGGTCGCCGGCGCGGCGTACCAGTATATGGAAGAAGCGACGCTGACGCGCACGGTGAGCCTGGCTGGCCAGGGCTCGGCGTCGAGCTGGGTTTTCTCTGGGAATACGAACAGTCCCTGGTCCTATGTCACGGCCGCTTATGCCCCCTACGTGAGCGATACGGCGCCAACCGCCGCCGCGGGCCTGTCGTCGACCGCCGTCGGCCGCGTCATCCTCGGTTCGTCAGGAGCCGCGTTCCAGGAAACGATCGCCGGAGACACCCTATCGGCCGGCACGGTGTTTCAGGACATTGCTTATGTTGACACCTCCCATGGCTTTTTGACGCAGGCCGACTGCAATTGCATGGCCTATACCTTCAACTATCCGACACAGGCCTTCCTTCGCATTACCAACACGTTGAAGGCCGACAATCCGTTCGCGCTCAACTTCAGCGGCAATGCGTCAGGCGAGGTCAACGTCACCTCGAACGCCGCGGTGATCTTCGCCGCTGCGATCAGCAATCCGACCGGCACGACTTCGGTAACCGCGAGCAGCGGCAGCATCTCCCAGACGGCCAACGGCTCTCTCCTCGCCAACAATGTGATCCTATCCGCGCCGAACGGAAGCATCGGCTCGACCCCCCTGCCGAACGGCGCCGGCTTGAACATCATCCCGATCGCCGTGACGCTGACGACCGGCGTCGGATCGACCATCGGCGCGCTCTCGGCGCAAGCCGGTGCGGGCGGAACTTATGTCAACCTGGCGTCAGGCGCGCAGGGCCTTGTCGCGACGGCGTCGGGCGGCGACGTCGTGGTCAACGCGACAGGGACGCTCGCGACTGGGCTTTACGGATTCACCGTCGCGGGCGACAACGTCACGGTTTCCAGCGCGCAGGGCGCGATCGGGTCGGCCGCCGCGCCCCTCGTCATTCAGACGGCGGCCGGCGGCGTCGCCAACGTTTCGGCGTCCGGCGACATCGCCTTGACGCAGCCTTTGGGCGACCTGCTGATCGGTCAGATCGCCTCGGCCACCGGCAACGTGATCATCAACGTCTTGCAGGGCAACGTCTATGATTCGCTCGCCCAAACCTCGGCCTCGTCGCTGTCGGTCGGCCAGGTCTCGGCGATCACCCAGGCGCTGCATCTGGTCGGGGCAAACGACGCCGACGCCGGCAGCGCGGCGATCACCAGTTTTCAAAACAGCGTCGACAGCGACCTGGCGACCTATGGCGCGTTCCTGGCCAATGGCGCCCTGGCCAATGTCGCCGCCGGCCAGGTCGATTTCAGCTCCTTGACCGGCGCGCAGCTCGCCGCCCTCTACGGCCCGCTCGCCACCGCCGAGGCGGTTCAGGCCGCCCGCGCCAATCAGACGGGAACCAGCCAGTTCACGACCCTGACCGCCGCCCAGATCCAGACGGCCGCCGCGAACCTCACCAGCACGAATATGCAGTTCGCGCTGAGCGCCGGCGCGATCGCGACCTTCCGGCCGCAGGCGGCCGCCGCGCTCGGCATCGCCAATCCTTCGACGGTGACCGACGCCCAGGTCCAGGCATGGGCCAACGCGCAATATCAGACCTACGCGATGACCTTTTCGCAGGCTTATGGCGCGACGACCTGGCAAAGCGCCGTCAGCGCGGCGCCGACGTCCTTCACCGTCGCTTCGAACAGCGCGCTCGCCACGGCCCTCACCTCCTCCTCGAACTGGACCGCACAGCAACTCGTACAGGCGGTGGACGTATCCGCGCTTCAGCCCGCGGCGACGGTCGTCGGCAGTTCGGCGAGAGCCGACATCATCGGCCGCGACGTGACGCTGAACGTCGTCGCCGGCGCGGTGGGAACTTTCAATCCGAGCGGCGTTCAGATCTCGCTGTCGGCGCTGACGAGCGGGTCGCTGAGCACGGCCGATCAGGCGATATTGGCCGTGGCGACGAGTCCGGGATCGGTGTCGCTGATCGGCGTCGATGCGTCCGGGAACGCCCTAGCCGCCGGAACGAACCTGACGAACCTGCCGGCTGGCGCGACCGTTACGGCGTTGAACATTTCGCAGACCGCGCCCGTTTTCGTCGACGCGAGCGGCGCCTTCACCGTCAATTCGGCCGCTTCGGTCTATCTTCAGGCGACGACCGGCTCCTCCATCACGGTAAACCACGTCGTCGCCCAGGGCGCTGTCGATCTGACCGCGCCAGGCAGCATCGTGGCGGCGACCTTGTCGGGAGCGCCGCTCTCCGCCATACAGATCAATGCGGTCGGCGATCTTGATCTGGTGGCCGGTAGCGGCAGCATCGGATCGAGCGCAACGCCGCTGACCTACGCCATCGGCGGCGCACTGGTCAGCGCCTCGGCCGGCGGCGACGCTTATCTCAATGTCGTCAACGGCGATGCGCGAATCCAACGCGACTTTGCCGGCGGCACGGCCTCGATCACCACCGCTTCCGGCTATTCGATCCTGTCCGACCTGACGGGCGTCAATGTCGAGGCGACGAATATCGTGCTGAATTCGGGCGGCGCCGTCGGAACGGGAACCGCGCCGCTCGATATTCTGGCGACGGGCGCCTTGTCCGGAGCCGCGACGGGGATTGCGAATATCGATGCGCCGACGGTCGGCGGGAACGCGCCGAACGCGCTGACGGTCACGGCTTTCACCGCAGGCGGCGATGTCTCGCTCGACGTGGGCGGCGCCCTCACCGTGGCGACCTCCCTCGTCTCGACGAACGGAGCCGTGACGACGACGTCCAGTTCGCTGCTCATGCAGTCTGGCGCTTCGATCCTGGCGGCCAAGGCGATTTCGATCGATACATCGGGCGACGCCACGCTGGGTTTGGTCGAAAGCGCCTTCAGCCCGACGACGGTCTCGGATGCCGTCACGATCCTTGCCGGCGGATCGATCCTGTCGAACGGGGATAGTCTCAACCTTCAAACAGCGGCGAATGGCGCCGTTTCCCTGACCGCGACCACGGGCATCGGGACGCTCTCGGCGCCGCAGGTCCTCTCGGCGCCTTATCTGACCGCCGACGCCTCGGCCGGCGACGTCTTTTTGCAAGCCGTTGCGGCGCTGGATGCGGCGCAGGTGCGGGCCAGCGGATCCGTGTCCTTGTCCGGAACCTCTCTCATCCTCGGATCAGTGACCAGCGGCGGCGCGCAGACGATCGACGCGACCGGGGACATCGGGTTTACGACATTGACGTCGACGGGCGGCGACATCGACGCGACGTCGACGGGCGGTTCGATCACTGGCGGAACACTATCGGCCAATGGCTCGGCGTCGCTGACGTCGCTTGGCGGCAATAGCGGCGACAGCGTTACGGCAACGAATGGCAGCGTGACGCTCGCGGCGGGAAGCCTGAGCGCGCCGTCCTCGTCCGCCTTCATCGACTGGACGACTGTGCAGGCGGGGACTTCTCTGACCGCGACGAGCGGCGGCGCGTTGACCTTCGCTAGCGCGACGAGCGGAACGACGGGAGTCGGCGGCGTGCAGGCCATCCACGCCTCCGGCGCGGTTGGCCTGACGACGGCGACAGCGACGGGCGGCGCGCTTGGCGTCACATCGGACGCCTCGACGGTGGCGATCGGCTCGGCGACGAGCGACGGAACGCAGACGATCGAGGGCCAGGGCGATGTGACCTTCGCGACTCTCACGTCGACAGCCGGCGACATCGACGCGACGTCGCATGCTGGATCAATCACGGGGTTGAACGCCGCTACCGTTGCTGCCAATGGCTCGGCGTCGCTGACGTCGTTTGACGGCAATAGCGGCGACAGCGTTACGGCGACGAACGGCAGCGTGACGCTTGCGGCGGGAAGCCTCAGCGCGCCGTCCTCATCGGCCTTCGTCGATTGGACGACTGTGCTGGCGGGGACCTCGCTGACCGCGACGAGCGGCGGCGCGTTGACCTTCGCAAGCGCGACCAGCGGGACGACGGGAAGCGGCGGCGTGCAGGCGATCCACGCCTCCGGCGCGGTTGGCCTGACGACCGCGACAGCGACGGGCGGCACGGTTGGCATAACGTCGGATGCTTCGACGGTGACGATCGGCTCGGCGACGAGCGACGGAACGCAGACGATCGATGGCCAGGGCGATGTGACCTTCGCGACTCTCACGTCGACAGCCGGCGACATCGACGCGACGTCGCATGCTGGATCGATCACAGGATTGAGCGTCGCCACGATCGCCGCCAACGGCTCGGCGTCGCTGACGGCGTTTGACGGCAATAGCGGCGACAGCGTCACGGCGACGAACGGCAGCGTGACTCTGGCGGCGGGAAGCCTCAGCGCGCCTTCTTCGTCGGCCTTCATCGATTGGACGACCGTGCTGGCGGGGACCTCGCTGACCGCGACGAGCGGCGGCGCGTTGACGCTGGCAAGCGCGACGAGCGGCACGACGGGAAGCGGTGGCGCGCAGGCGATCCACGCCTCCGGCGCGGTTAGCCTGACGACGGCGACAGCGACCGGCGGCGCGCTTAGCGTCACGTCCGACGCCTCGACGGTCACAATCGGCTCGGCGACGAGCGACGGGACGCAGACGATAGAGGGCCAGGGCGACGTGACGTTCGCGACGCTGACGGCGAGCGCGGGCGATATCGACGTGACATCGCATGCAGGATCGATCACGGGGCTGGGCGCCGCCATGATCGCCGCCAATGGCTCGGCGTCGCTGACGTCGCTTGACGGCAACAGCGGCGGCAGTGTTACGGCGACGAACGGCAGCGTGACGCTTGCGGCGGGAAGCCTGAGCGCGCCGTCCTCGTCAGCCTTCATCGATTGGACGAATGTGCTGGCGGGGATCTCGCTGACCGCGACGAGCGGCGGCGCGCTGACCTTCGCCAGCGCGACGAGCGGCGATACGCAGACGCTGCATGCGACGCAGGACATCCGCTTCGCTGAGCTGACGGCGGCGGCGGGCGACGTCGATGCGACCTCGGATGCGGGCGCGATCGCCGGGGGTTCGATAACGGCGCAGCATTCGGCGAATCTCGTCGCGGCGACGAACAACACCGGGGATCAACTGTCGACGCTGACAGGGGCCGCGGCGCTGACGGCCGGCGGCTTGATCGACTGGCGCAGCATCAGCGCGGCGACGACAATCAATGCGACCTCGATCGGCGGCAAGATCACGCTCGGCGCCGCCACGAGCGGCGGGACACAGACGCTATCGGCGGCCAGCGACATTACCTTTGTCAATCTGACCGTCAGGGGCATCCCCGGCGATGCGGGCGACATTATTCTCAATTCCGGCGGCGCCATTCTTGGCGGCGATGCGCACGCGAACGGCGAAGCCGACTTTACCGCCGCCGGAGCCATATCGCTCGGCAATCTGACGGCTTCGAGCGTGGCGCTGTCGACTCCGGGCGACTTGACCCTTGCCGATCTCGCCGTGTTGACCGGCGCAAGGTTTGGCGTTGGAAACCTTCGCATCGGCATATTGCACCAGAAGCCGAATGCAACCGGGCCGCTCGCGCTCGATCTGACCGGCTACAAGGGCGGCATTGGCAACAGCGCCGTCCTGACGGTCGACGCCCTCAACGGCATCGTCATCGGCCAGCTCTGGGAGGGCGACACGACGCTGGCGACCAATGCGAGCCTCGTCGCGATCGAAGACGCGTTCGTCACGCGCACGCTCGATCTGACCACGGCCTCGGACCGGATCTGGGTCAATGATCAGTCGTCGAGCCCGCAGAACGGCTTCGATGTTCAGCTCTTTCAACCCAGCGACGCGTTCTATCTCACCCAAAACGCGACTTTCACCACGACGAACGCGTTCGTCGTGCAATACGGCGCCAGTTCAGCCATCGTGGATCAGCTGTTCGGGAACACCTATTTGGGCGCCAGCTTCACGCGCGATTTCAACCGCCAGGGATGGTTGGGCAATACCGGCCCGCTGTTTGCCGAGGAAGGGCTCGCCGGCCAGCCCGGCTGGCAATTCCCAGTCGAAGCGTTCGATGCGCATCTGCAACACGTGTCCGGCGGCGGCGTCGTTCTCGAGCAGCCGGGCGAGCCCGCAGTCGCGATGGGCGATGTCGGCTCCGATGCGCAACTGGTCAGCGACGAGCTCGGGTTCACGATCGTCATCCACAAAAAGCATTGATTTAGACGGCCTGGCGCCGGTCCGGGACGCCAGGCGGGGAGCGTCCCGCGAGCCTGAACCGGGTCTTGCTTGCGTCCGATTGTTCCGAAGCTCCAGGCCGAGTTTAGCCGCGACCAAGCTCCCCTCACTCCAATTTCGCGGTCAGCCGGAAGTAGATTTGATAGGGGGCCTGGGGATCCACGACTTTATCGAGGGGAAATCCGGCGCTCACATCGGCGACGAAATATTTGCTGAAGGTCCAGGAGACTCCGAGGCCCGCCGAATTGAGGATCTGAACGGCGGGGAAATGGTTGTAGACGCTGCCGCGATCATAGAACACATAGGCGTCGAGGCCGGCGTTGGGAATTGGAACCGCGTGATGGAGTTCCAGGTTGGCGTAATAGCCGGACGGGCCGGCCGCCGCGTCGGCGGGATAACCGCGCACCGTCGTGGGGCCGCCGACCTGGAACAACTGGTCGCCCGGCAGCAGATCCGTCCAGGCGACCTGCCAGGCGCCTCCGAGCGTGGCGTTGAAATTGTAGGGCAATGCGGCGGCGGAGCTGAACGCCCCGCCTTGCAGCACAAAGTTGTCGTTCAGTCCGGAAACGTCGCTATAGGAATGGGCGTCGGCGAGGGTCGGCGACACGCTCGCGGAGAAGCTGGCTCCAGTATAGCCGATCGTGAAGCCGCCGGTCCCCACGGTCGTGTGATCGCCGGTGATGTTGATACTGGTCTGCTCGGATGTGGAGACCTCATGGGCGAGCGACGCGTTGACAAGAAGCAGCCATTCCGAATTGGCGAATAGCGGCTGACTTGCGTTGACCGACGCGATCTGCGAGGCGCCGGTGACGTCCAGCGATCGATAGGGTCCCCCGACGACGTGGATGGCGCCCTGCGTGAGGCTCACGCCGATCCGGCCGCCCCAGGGATTGAAGGGAACATTATAGGCAAAGTTGCCGCTGATGTTGCCTTCGGATTTGACCGCATAGAGCGTCAGCTTGTCGTCGAGGCCGAGGGGCGCATAGCGCTGCAGCAGCGCGCCGGCCTCGAGCTGCCCGACCGAGGGGACGCCCTGGTTGTCGAAGAACAGTTGGATAAGGTTCTTCGGCGGTTCGGTCACCGCGAGCTCGATCTCCGTCAGCCCGAATTGCGCGCCCGGCTGCATGAGAGCCTGAATGCGAGCGACGCCGGTCTTGTTGAAGAACGCCACATCCTGCGTCACGCGGGGCACATCGACGACGTCGCCCACCTTCTGGCTGACATGAGACAGCACGAAGTCCTTCGACAGCATATTCGCGCCCGTGACGGTCATGGCGCCGAGGCGCCCCTCGACGATTTTGATCTGGACGATCCCCTTGTTGAGTTTTTGCGGAGGCAGGTAGGCGGCTGCCGTGACGATCCCCTTTTGCGCATAGAGATCGTTGACCTCCTTCACCATTCTCTGGACGCCGGAAATATCGACGCGCGTTCCGACATATCTGGCGGTTATGGCGTCCAGCTCCTGGCGCGACAGAAATTGCGACTTGTCGAGAACGACGCCGCGCAAGATGAAGGTCGGGCCGCCGGAGACCGCTACATTGCCTTGCGCGGAGCGCGGCGCAAGCACGGCCGGCAATTGCGGCAATGCATTCCTCTGTTCAAGCTGCTGCTGATTTTGCTGGTTCTGATTGGTGATGAGACCTGGATTAGGAGCGATCGCCGGCGGAGGCGTCTGCGCTTGCGCGGTCAGCGAACCTGCCGCTACGCCCGCGGCGAAGGCTAACAATCTTGCGCTTTTCATTCTGTCGCCCATGTCGCGTCACGCTCTCGGGGTGCTGGCGAACCGCAACGCGATCGAGGCCGTCAATCCGTATCCGCCGTTGCGCCTGCGGGTTCATCTCAGGCTGACGCAACTCGCGCTGCGTCAAGGCGTTCGCCGCAACGATCTGGCGTACGTTTCGATCAAAAAATTCTGGGACGCTACGGCAGGACCGGGTTCTTGACCTATCCGATCGGGAATAGGTCTCGCCGACTGGGCGGATCGTCGCGCCATCCAAGACCGCTCGCCATGCGTTCTTGCCGACGGGTCGTCTACGCGATCTCAACCTGCATTGCCGGGAATCTCGTGTCGCCTTGTTGAGCGGCTTCTCGAATCGACTCAATTGGAGTGCGAGTTCGTCATCAAGAGCAGATCGTCGCGCGAACCACAAGAGCGGTGCACGCGGTCGGCGATGTTTTGGATATTTCGCGCCTGTCGATTTTTCTATCTTATCGCGTTTCGGGAAACCTCCGTCATGACCCCACAACGACAAGTCAGGCGGGTTCCACGCGAGCTGTCGATCCAGCTCTCGCCACGTAGGGGCGGAAGTTCGCTTTCTCGGTTCCGCAGTCCGGACATCTCCAGCTTGTGGGAATGTCCGCGAACAATGTTCCAGGTGAAATCGATTGCTGGGGCAGGCCCTGCGGTTCTTCGTAGATGAAATAGCAGCCGCGGCAGATGAATCGCCGCTGATGGCTCAAGAGCGCTCGGCTGATTGGCGCGCGAGCGCGCGTGGAGGCCTCGGTTTGCGGCGCCTCCGCCAGGTCCCCGACCGTCACACAGCCGCCGACCCGCGTCGCGAGGTAGACGCCGAGATCCTTATGGCCGAACGCCGCGCGCAGCGATCCTGGGATGTCGAGATCCCGGCGCCCGGTCACCGGGTCCACATTGGTCGCGCCGCAGCGACCGTTTCGACGGTCGACTGTGAAGAGCGCCTCCCCGAGCCGAATATCCTGGCCGATCCATTCGAACTCCTCCCATGGCTCAGCGCCGTCGATATAGAAATTGGCGCGAAACCGCAGCGGGTCGATCTCATAACCCCATTGCTCTTCGAGGCTCCGCACCGTCGCGAGATTGATGAGGGAGATCAGGTTTTCAGGCTTGTCCATGAAGTGCCCATTACGCGAGCGTACGAGTCGCGGGGGCTCGCGCAGCGTTGGCACGCGCTTATGAAAGAACGTCTCGATTGCCGGCCAATCCCCTTCGTTGTCGAGCTCGGCGGCGAGCAATTGCTTGTTGCCGTGCATGACGGTGAACCGATGAGTCTCAACGTCCACATGCGTTTTCACGTCGGCCAGCCCGTCGTCGAGCATCAACATCAGGAACAGACTTTTCTTGGCCCATTTCGGCTCGACAGGGTCGATCGGCGCGCCTGGTCTCGCCAAGGCGAAGACCCTATCGTGCGGGAAGGTTCCCCCAGCCTCAAGCTCCACACGAGTCATGGGTTGCGGGCTCAGCCCCTTGATTGGATAGCGGTAGATTCCTTTGACCAGGAGCATGGGTGTGCGGGCCTCTCGCGCGGGAGCGATGGGCAAGCCTGCCCGAACGCGTGCAACGGCGCGTAGAGCCGGTCGCTGACGAAATTTGGGGGCCAGATGATTTGAGGCGCCGGTCGCCGGCGGCGGAGTGTAGTGGGACGGGGCCGGCCGGGCGGCCAGTTCGTCGATATCGAGCTGCCGCTTGTCGACGGCTTCGTCAATGGCGTCAGACAGACGGGCGACGCCCTGCTCGATCTGACGCGGGGTCATGCAGGCGTAGCCAAGGATGATCCCCCTCTGTCCCAACAGGGAGGGACGTGCCTCGTAAGCGCCGCCCGACGAGAGGGAATAGACGCCGACACGCACGCGGCGCGCCAGATTCTCCAGCACCGCTGCATCGGGAACGCCGGCGGGCAGGCGCCAGAACATGTGCAAGCCGGCGGCCCCACCGCTCACCTCGACATCGCCGAAGTGACGATGCAAAGAAGACAGCAGACTGTCGCGGCTTTCGGCGTAATGCATCCGCAGGCGCGTCAGATGCGCGCGGAAACCGCCGCTGCGCATCATTTCAGCAAGGGCGGCTTGGTCCAGCCACGCATTGCCGTTGTTGAGGAGGGCCTTCATCGCGCGGACCGCCTCGGCGATGCGCGGCGGCGCCGCGATATAACCAAGCCGCAGGCCGGCGCCGAGCGATTTCGAGAATGTGCCGAGGTAGAGCACGCAATCGGGCGCCATCGCGGCGATCGCCGGCAGCGGCGAACCCTCGTAGCGAAAATCGCTGTCGTAGTCGTCTTCGAGAATGTAGCAGCCATATTTGCGCGCCCAGGCGATGACGCTCCCACGTCGCTTCAGGGACAGCACATGGCCTGTGGGATATTGATGCGAGGGCGTTAGATACAACAAGCCGGCGGTCTGATTGGGCAGTTCATCGGTCTGCAAGCCGTCCTCGTCTACCGGCACGCCGATGATTCTCGCGCCCGACGCTTCGAACGCAAAGGCGGCGCCCTGATAGCATGGCGTCTCGACCAATCCGGTCGCGCCGGAGCCAAGAAACAAGCGCGCTGCAATATTGATCGCTTCTTGGATCCCGTTCACGATGACGATGCAGGCGGGGTCGACGACGACGCCTCGCGACGCCGCGAGATGACCGGCGATGGCGGAGCGCAGCGCTGTCGAGCCGGCTGGATCGCCATAATGCGCGAGTCCACTGGCGCCGCCCTGCGAAAGGTTACGCTGCAATAGACGGCGCCAGGTCTTCAACGGAAACAAGCTGGCGCTCGGCTGGCCCGGAAAGAAATCGAACGACAGGCGGTTTCGGTTTCTGTTGACGAGGTTTGGCGCCTGCATCTTCTGCGCGGGAATGGGCATGCGACTGGGTTCGGCGCTGCCGCTCGCGCTGGAAGCAAACACGATGGCGGGCGCTGGAAGCGGGCTGTCTGGGAGGCGCCCGGCGACAAACATGCCGGAGGCGGGTCGCGTGTCGACGTAACCCTCCGCCACAAGCCCGTCGTAGGCGCGCACGACCGTGTTGCGGGAGACGGCAAGTTGTTCGGACAGCTGGCGCGACGACGGCAGACGCGTCCCTGACGGAATTCTGTTGTGCCGGATCGCGTCGCGAAGCTGCTCCACCAGTTGGGAGGTCAGCGTCTCCGGCCTCGACCGATCCAGCAAGACAGGTATCTGCATCGCCGCACTCGTCTACGCCGACGTCGTCGCCCTTCGCGCTTGCGGCGAACGGTCTGAGCGCGCCAGCCCAATTGAAGAATTCATATCGCGAAACAGGCGATCTGCAAAGCATTCGTAGCGTCTTGACAATCGACAAGCGTAGAACTGGCTCCATCGACATAAACATAACTGGACCTACGGCAATAATTTCCGCGACCTGGCCGCTTATTCGTTAAGCAACTTACGCACAAAAGCGTGCCGGATCGATTGCGTCATGGGCATTGCCGACAGGTCGCGCCGCGAAATCAGGGACAGTTCTGGTCCCATTGCATTTGTGGGTAATGGCTCTTGGTCTGAGCCGGACCGCGATGCACGCTTGGACCATCAGCCGGCGCGGGGCGTCTCGTGTCGGGCTCGATGCCTCAATCCATGCATCAGCTAAGGAGAGACTTTCATGCGAATCACACGCCGTTCCTGGCTCAACGCGGCCGCCGCGCTGCTGGTCCTTTCCGGACTGGGCGCGTCAAAGGCCCGAGCCGAAGACACGATCAAGATCGGCATTCTGCACTCGCTTTCTGGGACGATGGCGATCAGCGAAACGATCCTAAAGGATCTCATGCTGATGCAGGTCGCTGAAGTGAACGCCCATGGCGGGCTGCTCGGCAAGCAGATCGAACCTGTCGTCGTCGACCCCGCTTCGAACTGGCCGCTGTTTGCCGAAAAGGCGCGCGAGCTCATCAGCAAGGACCACGTCGCCGCGGTGTTTGGCTGTTGGACGTCGGTCAGCCGGAAGTCGGTGCTGCCGGTCTTCGAGGAACTAAATGGTCTTCTGTTCTATCCCCTGGAATATGAAGGGGAGGAATCCTCTTACAATGTATTCTACGGAAGCTCGGTTCCCGACAACAAAGCGATTCCGGCGGTCAAATATTTGATGAGCGCGGAGGGCGGCGGCGTGAAGCGCTTCGTGCTCGAGGGCACCGACTACGTCTATCCCCGCACGAGCAACAAGATCATTCGCGCTTTCCTGAAATCGGCCGGCGTCGCCGACGCGGACATCAGGGAGAACTATACGCCCTTCGGTTTCTCGGATTGGCAAACCGAGGTCGCCGCCATCAAGCAATTCGGCTCTGCCGGCAGCAAGACGGCGGTGGTCTCGACGATCAACGGCGACGCGAACGTGCCGTTCTATAAGGAACTCGGCAATCAGGGGATCAAGGCGACCGACATTCCGGTCATCGCTTTTTCGGTGGGGGAGGAGGAACTGGCCGGAGTCGACACCAAGCCGCTCGTCGGTCACCTAGCCGCATGGAGCTATTTCGAGAGCGTCGATTCGCCCGAGAATAAGGTGTTCATCCAGAAGTGGCATGACTACACCAAAGATTCCAAGCGCGTCACCAATGATCCGATGGAATCAGCCTACATCCTGTTCCACATGTGGGTGCAGGCGGTCGAGCAGGCGGGCACCACCGATGTCGACGCGGTGCGCCAGGCGATGATCGGTCAGAAGGTGAAGTCGCCATCCGGCGTCGAAGTGGTGATGGGCGCCAACCACCACATGGCCAAGCCGGTGATGATCGGCGAGGTCCAGGCGAACGGGCAGTTCGACATCGTATACAAGAGCGATCCGCTGCCGCCCCGGGCTTGGAGTCCCTATGTGGAGGCGAACAAGGGCCGCGTCGCGGACTGGTCTTATCCCTGGGTTTGCGGCGGCTGCACGTCGCCGAAATTTGCGACGAACTGATCGCGATTGCGTGCCCGGGCTCCATCCGGCGGCGCGACTCGCCGCCGGATTTTTCTATCCAGGCGATTGCCATAACCCCGGCGCGCCGCAGCAAGCAAGATGGGCGCGATGGCCAAGGTTGTCTTCGTTTCCTCCGGCGGCGAGCAGATCGAGTTCGACGCGTCGCCTGGAATCTCCGTCATGATGATCGCGATCACTAACGGCATCGACGAGATTCTCGCCGAATGTGGCGGCTCGCTCGCCTGCGGCACTTGCCACGTCTATGTGGAGCCTTCCCAGCTGACACGGCTTTCGCCCGCGAGCGCCGCCGAGGACGATATGTTGGGCGCAACTGCCAGCGAGCGACGCTTCAACAGTCGGCTGAGCTGCCAAATCGTGATGTCGGACGCGCTGGATGGTCTGGTCCTGTATCTGCCATCCCGCCAAGCGTAAATGTGTCACGGCCGATGCTGGCATCGAGGGGCTGATCGCGGGTTCTTGACGCCTGAACTGAGTGACGGCCAACGAAACTCTTCGTCTCGGTTCAGGTTCGACGGCGGAGCGCGGCGGTCGCGGCCTCGTCAACCGCGCCGTCCGGCGTGAGGGAGACCCGGTAATCGCGTTCGGCCGACCGGGCGGATACGAGCCCGTCTTGCACATCCCTCGCCACAGCCGCTGGATCGCGTTCGGCCGGATCGCCCATGCCGCCGCCGCCCGGCAGATGCAGCACCAGGCGCTCGCCGTCCGGGATGACTTGGAAGCCCTTGGCGCGCAGCGGAACGCCCGATTTGAGCTCGACCCGCCCGGCCGCGCCCGACAGGCCGCCGTCTCGCCCTTTCGGCGGATTGGCGATCCGGTCGAAGATGGCGTTGCAGGCGAACTCCAGATCGTCCTGGCCGCCGATTTCCATGACCTGGCCAAAGCCGCCGCGCGTGCGGCCCGGACCACCCGAATCAGGTCGCAGTTCCTTGCGCCACACAATGATCGGCGCGACATTCTCCGTCGCTTCGACCGGCATCGTGCGCACCCCCGAGGGGAATGCCGTGCCGTCGAGTCCGTCCCGCCCGGGCCGCGCCCCGGTGCCGCCGGAATTGAAGGTGATCACCTCAAAATCCGGCAGGACGCGGCGGGCGCCGGTCGCTTGGCCCGAGACCGCGCCGCCGCCGCGCAGCGGCGGGTTCCACAGACAGGAGGACCCCTCCGCCGCCACCCGGTCGGGGACAGCCTGGTGCAGGCAGCCCATCATCAGGTCGGGCAGCAACTGACCGATTACATGACGGACGGAGACTGGATAGGGGCGCGGCGCGTTGAGGATCGAGCCCTCCGGGATCGTCATCCGGAAGGGCGCCAAACTCGCCCAATTGTTCGGAATCTCCGGCGCCACCACAACCTTGATTCCGAATGACGCATAGGCGCGGCAATAGGCGGCCGGCACGTTGATCCCGCGCGAGGAGAGCCCCGAGGTGCCGGCGAAGTCGACCTCGATCGTCTCCTCGCCGATCGTCAGGGTCGCCCTCAAAGTCACGGGCGCCTCGTAGCCGTCGGAACGGATCTCCGCATGCCAGGCGCCCTTGGGCAAACGCGCGATCTCGGCGAGCGTCGCACGCAGGCTATTGTCGAAAATGAATTCGGCGAGCGGATCGAGGCTCTCCAAAGCGAACTCGTCCATCAATCGGACGAGTTGGCGCGCGCCGGCGTCGTTGCAGGCGCAGAGCGAATAGATGTCGCCTTCGAGTTCGATCGGCAGACGCGAGCCGGCGCGGATGAAGTCGAAGAACGTCTCGTTCGCCCGTCCGGCCTCGAAGCACCTGACGATCGGGATATAGATGCCCTCCTCGAACACCGAGCGCGCTTCGGGTCCCATGCCCAGCCCGCCGATATCGATGACGTGCGCGGTATTGGCGAACAGCCCGACGATGCGGCCCCTGCGGAAGGTCGGGCTGACGACGGTCAGGTCGTGAAGATGGCCGGTGCCGAGCCAGGGATCGTTGGTGATGTAGTGGTCGCCCTCGCGCATGGTGGCGACCGGGAATTTCGCAAGGAAATGTCCGACGCTCTCCATCATGGAATTGACGTGACCCGGCGTGCCGGTGACCGCTTGGACCAGCATGCGACCTTTGAGATCGAAGAGGCCGGCGGAAAGATCGCCCGCCTCGCGCACCGTCGTGCTGAAAGCGGTGCGGATCATGGTCTGCGCCTGTTCCTCCACGACGGCGATCAGGCGGTTCCACATGACCTGTCGCTGGATGGCGGCGAGTTGCTCGTTTTCCTCCGCCATCACCCGACCTCCCGGATCAATTCGATATAGCCCTCGGCGGTGATGCGGCCGCGCCAGCCGGCGCCGACCAGGGTCGAGGTCTCCGCTTCGGCGATGATCGCCGGGCCGGCAAAGCAGGCGCCAGGGCCAAGGCTCCCGCGTTCGTAGATCGCCCAGTCGGCGACCGCGCCAGTCGCCGTATCGCGCACCTCGCGGGTATGCGTGGGTTCGGCCTGGTAAGCGGGCGCCGCCGATGGCGGAGGGGCCTCGGGTGGCGGCAAGGTCGCCACTGTGACAGCAAAACTCAGGATCTCGATTTCCGAGCCCGGCACCGGGCGTTTGTAGAACCGGGCATATTCCGTGTCGTAAGCGGCGCGGATCGCTGGCGCGTCGGCCGGCGCCAACGCTTTTGCGGGCAGCGGTACGGCGATCTCGTGGCCCTGGCCGACATAGCGCATATAGGCGATGCGTCGTTCTCGCGTCTCGGCTTCGAAGCTGCCTTGCGCCACGACCGCGGCGGCCTCGTCGGCCATTGCGGCGAGCAGCGCATTGATCGCGCCGAGGTCCAGACTGCCGAGCCGCTGATAGAGGCTGCGCACGACCTCGTAGCCGACCTCGGCGCGCAGGAATCCGATGGCGCTGCCGACGCCGGCGCCCGAGGGCACCAGCACCCGGGCGATGCCGATCTTCTCGGCGATGCGCACGCCATGGACCGGACCGCCGCCGCCGAACGCGATCATGGTGCGCCCCTCATATGTCTTGCCCGATTCGATGGCATGGACGCGCGCCGCATTCGCCATATTCTCATCGACCATCTCGATCACGCCGAGGGCGGCCATGCCCGCGTCGAGCCCGAGCGGGCGACCCACCGCGTCGATGAGCGCCGCCTCAGCCGCTCTAACATCGAGCGTCAAGCTGCCGCCTGCGAAGCGTTGAGAATCGTAGCGGCCGAGCGTCAGATTGGCGTCGGTGACCGCGGGGCGGGCGCCGCCGCGACCGTAGCAGGCGGGTCCGGGATCCGCGCCGGCGCTTTCGGGCCCAACCGCGATCCGGCCGAGCGTGTCGAGACGCGCGAGGCTGCCGCCGCCGGCGCCGATTTCGACCATATCGATGACGGGGATGCGCAGAGGCAGGCCGGAGCCCTTTTTGAAGCGGCCGACCCGCGCCACTTCGAAGCTGCGGGAGGCCTGCGGAGCAAAGTCGTCGATCAGGCAGATCTTGGCCGTGGTTCCCCCCATATCGAACGAAAGAACCCGTTCGAGCCCGCATTGGCGGGCGACGCTGGCCGAGAAGATGGCGCCGCCGGCAGGACCGCTCTCAACGAGGCGGATTGGAAAACGGCAGGCGGTATCGATCGTCGCGAGATTTCCGCCCGACATCATCAGCAACATCGGCGCGGCGATTCCGATCTCGCGCAGGTCCCGTTCGAGTTGGCGTAAATAGCGCGCCATCAGCGGCTGCACATAGGCGTTGGCGACGGTGGTCGAGAAGCGCTCCCATTCCCGCATTTCGGGCGAGACCTCGCTCGCCAGCGAGATCGGGACCCCGGGCAGTTCTTCGCCAAGAATCTCGGCCGTCCGGCGCTCGTGGGCCGGATTGACGAAGCCATGCAGGAAGCCGACGGCGATGCTTTCGACCGCCTGGCTCCTGAGATAGGGCGCCAGCCCGCGCACCGAATTTTCATCGAGCGGCAGCAGCACGCGGCCCTGACGATCGAGCCGCTCTGGCGCCGCCAGGCGCAGATGCCGCGGCACGAGCGGCTCGGGCAGGACGATGTTCAGGTCGTACTGATCGTAACGGCTCTCGTTACCCAGCGCCAGTACGTCGCGAAAGCCTTCGGTCGTGACCAAAGCCGTCCGGGCGCCCTTGCGCTCGATGATCGCGTTCGTCGCCAAAGTCGTGCCGTGGATGATAAGTCGAATGTCGGATGGCGTAAGACCCGCTGCGGCGAGGATGATCCGCACGCCGCTCATCACGCCCTCTTCCGGCGCGCCGGGCGTGGTCAGCACTTTGGTCGTGCTGCGTCCGCCGGGGTGTTCGAGAGCCAGATCGGTGAAGGTGCCGCCGATATCGATAGCAAGACGCCTCCGCTCCGTCATGCGAAAGCCGGCAATTCTGCCATGCGCGAGCCGGCCATGCGTTCACCCCGTTTTTCGTCAGAACGACCCCAGCCGCACCTTACCCTTGATCGTCCAAAGGAAAAAGCAGGACGCTGCGGCGGCCGTTCCGCCGGTGCGTGAGTTGCGTACGAAGAGCGTGTCCCATGATCGCAGGCTCATTCGCCTTTCAGATGCGCCGCGGGAAAATACGGCCCCAGCAATCGCCGGTCCCACCATCGGCCCATCGCTTTCTCCTCGCTGCTGGCATAGGTGTAGTCGTAGAACTGCGCGCGCACATAGGTGGGCGGCTTGTCCGGAAAGGGGTTCCTTTCCAGCAACGCCGTCACCGTGGGCTCGTTCTCCAGCAACCGTTCGAGGAAGCGCGAAAACCACAGCAGGCGCCGCGGGTCGTCGAGCGCGGCGAACCACATCTGCCAGTCCAGGCGCGGCTGATGCGGGATGTTCCAGCGCGGGCGGCGCGCGATATCGCCCGGCTTGTACCAGAATTCGTATTCGCGCCATTCCTCGCCGTCATACGAACCCTCTACTACGATTTCGTGGCGCTCCGTCGTCATGACCGCGAACAGGCCGTAAGTGCTGACGATACGCAGCGGTTCGAGCAAGCCGTCGACGTTCTGCGCCACCGCGGGCGGACTGCCGCCGAAACGCTCATCCATCTGCACCACGCTGCAGAACACGATCAGCAGCGCCAACAAGTTGACGACGATCATAACCGCCCGTCGCGGGGCCACGCTTCTCACGCGCGACTGCGCCAACAAAGCCAGTCGACGCGGCAAAATCTTCCGCATCGCCGCGTCATCGAACAGCGGCAGGCACAGCAGCATGGTCTGGAGATTGAACCAATTGTAGTTCCCGGTGATGAGAATGCAGCCTTGCAGCAGCAGGATGCCGAAGGCGGAGAAAAACCGCAGCCGGCGCGGGAAGAAGATCAGGAACGGCAGCATCAGCTCGACGAAAAACACGCCGCCGGTCGCGAATTTCAATAGGCCGGCCGGCAGCAGCGCGGCATACCAGGCAAGCGGCGTCGGCAGCGGCTGCGTCAGAAAGTGATAGGACAGCGCCGACAGGCTCCACCAGTTGGGATCGTCGCTCAGCAGCTTGACGACGCCCGACATGAATACGAAGCGGAACAGCAGCCAGCGCGACAGCCAGACGCCCGGCGTCGTGGCGAAGCTCAACAGAAGCGCGACAAATCCGGTCTCCAGCAGGAACGTGTCCCATTGGAAGCTCATGAAGGTTTGGCCGGCATAAAACAGCGAGAGGTAGAGCGCATAGAGCAGAAACAGGCTCAGGCGCGGCGCCAGATTGAGGACCAGCAGCAGCGACAATCCGGCCCCCGCCCAGCACACGGCCTGAATGGCGACATCGCTGTCGTTTATCCAGAACACCATCGGCATGAGGAGGAAACGCTCCGGCCCGAGATATCCGGCGACCGCATCGACCTGTTCGACCAGCGGCAGGACGCCATGGCTGCCGATGAGCCCCTGCGCCTGCACGGCGAAGGAGACGAAGGCCGACAGGTAGATCAACCCGAACAGGCGCAGAAAAAGGAACGAGACAAGATCGTAGCGCGGCGGCTCGTGATTTCTGCCCCACAGCAGCAGGCTGACGCGGAAAAAGGCTGGCCGGCGCGCGGCGATGAACGCGTAAGCCAGTTCCGAGACAGCTGCAAAACCGGGTAGATTTCTGTAGAGAGCGAGCCAGAATCCCTTGCCGCGCGCGTGGCTCAGGGTCCGGAAACTGGCTTCGGCGGCGCTCGCGCGACGTCCATCGGGCGCAATGAATTGCACCGCGCGCTGAAAATCGGCTTGCGAGATCGCGGGATATTGCGCCGCGACTTCCTGATAGGGCCGGTATTCGACACGGTCGCCCGTGAGCTTTTGCCAGTAGCGCGCCCAATATCCGCAGAACCCGCAATCGCCGTCATAGACCAGCACCGGCCGCGGACCGTCGGTGAGCGTCTTGATCGCGTCGGGACGCTGATCTGCGGTTGTCTTTTGCACGACACGAATAACGATGGGCGCCGAGCAACGTCTCGGCGTAGGCGATCGTGGACCAGCTTGACGGCCCTGGCAATCAGGCTGAAGTCCCCTTGCGCCCTCAAGGAAAGCTTCGGCTCCACGCCGTGCCTGCTGTGGACCCCTATCGGTTGTCCATCCGCTTCAGAAAGGGGTGAATATCTATCCGCTCCCAGACGCCGGCTTTTCGAAAGGGGTCGGCCGCGTTGAACGCCTCCACGGCCGCCTTGTCGTCCGCCTCGACCAGAAACATCGAGCCGATCATCGTTTCATTGTCCTCGCCAAGCAGCGGTCCCGAGATCAAGATCTTGAATGGCGCGGTCCCGAGATAGGCCTTGTGCGCCTCGTAATTGGCGAGCCTCTTTTGAACCCCGCCTTTGTAGTCGAGGCAATGGATGACGAAGTGCATTGTCTGGTCCCCGGTTGTTGCATCCACCGCTGCGGCCTACAGCGACATCGCGACGAGAATTCTCATCTGATTCCCGGCGGGATCAAGCAGCGCCTTGCAGGTCTTCACGACCGGACGCGCGGCGACGGGTTATTTCTAAACCCTGCGGGCCGTCCGCTTCGAGTATGATCGCAACCGCGTTCCGCCGATCGGCGGCTTCCTGCTCGCTATTCCCTCGAACCTTCCCGCCGAGCGCGTCGGCATCGCCGCCGAGGCCAGGAGGGGAGAAAAACCCGTTAAATAAAGTAGTTGCGTGGTGGTGGACGCAGTCAGCACGAACCGGTCTCCCGCGTAACCTCCGGTCGCAAGTGCGCGTCAAAGGCACAAATTCCCTGTTTTCGGGGGATTAACAGGCCTTTTGGCGGATTTGGGGGATGGCCGTCGG
>Ga0302325_10007646_pt1 | contig 23921 bp, 27 predicted proteins | sample Palsa_T0_2_FD_201948 | JGI IMG/M metagenome (GOLD analysis project Ga0302325, IMG submission 201948) | Peat permafrost microbial communities from Stordalen Mire near Abisko, Sweden - Palsa_T0_2 | ecosystem: Environmental > Terrestrial > Soil > Palsa > Peat permafrost | place: Sweden: Abisko... | reverse complement strand
CTATTCTGCTGCGTGGCATGCATTGCTCTATACATGTCAATCAAGTTTCAAAAAAGGGACTGTACTGCTATGTCTGCGCTTTTTATGGTGGTCTCCGTGACCCCTTTTCTGATGTCCAGCATGAGGAGCAGCAGACACGACAGCGATGATGACGCTCAACAATATCCATACTCGAAGGATATTCGAAATAGAGAACGACACCATCTCAATGGTGTATAAAACGAAATACTGAACGAGCGTTCAAACGCGAAAAGAATGATACTGTTGGTCTAACGAAGGACGGCAGTCTACCTGAGGACTGTTGTTGAGCTTGCTCCGAATGCGTAAAGAGGGACGAAGGAAAGGGGGGAGACAGAGGCCGACTTTATCAATGGAGGGTTCAGCTTACACGCGCAAAAACACGTTATTACCTGCAGAGCCGCTTTGACCTTCATACATTTAGAGTCCGTCCGCAAAAAGGTTAGCAACGGATAGGGAACGTTTGTATTGTTTCAAATTAGACAGATTTCTAAAAATAAGAGGGGACAATGGCATGACAATTTACCCGATAAGTGTGGTCTCGGGCAAACTTGACCCCTATTTTTGTGTCTTTTCTGTTTGTCCGAGCGCCAAGCTCATTTCCAAAGTTCTATTTCGAGAACGCTGTCTGTTGAAAACGTTGCGGCCTTCTCAATCGCCATGATTGGATGTCCACCCCCACCTGGCCGGTACATAGAGGCCCGAGCAAACACGGTCAAATTTCCGGGGCCGTGAACACGGGTAACCTGAAACACAACACGAGCCAGCTCGCCAGTTTTGTCCAACCAGAGGCCGATGCTTCACGAAGGAGACCCTTTAAGGAAACACATGGGAAGCTTCGATAGAACAGCTAAAAAAGGTTCGGCAAATGAGATGGGATTAATTTCTATCATCTTCTGATTTTGAAGCAGACTCAAACTCCTTATTAACGTTAGCGGTAAACTCCTGGATATTCCCTTTCAACACATTCAGCTGCTCTAAACTTTCGTCCGTCCGTTTGAATCTCGGGTCGATCCGTCCCGCCACCGTTTCCTCCTGCCACAGTCGCCCTTCATATCTCTCCTCCAAAATCTCGTCCAATCGGTTCGCCGCCTCAATAGCTCTGTTGATATCCTTTCTTCTCCCTGTTTCTCTTGCGACTCGAAACTAAAAGTCAACAATATTCACAGAGGTTCAGACCAGTTCCCGGGCGTCTGCATAATCCTCGCGCAATTGTTGGAGCTCGTGTTCTCGTATCCAGTTATACATACGAGCCAGATAGCCAGCCACTTTGGTCGTCCTGAAGGGGTTTTCGATAGTCAATGGCTGATACCGTTCATCCTTGATGCCTTCCATTATATGTTTATATTGCGGATCCTCGGCATACTTCTCCTGCATAGCGCTCATGAACGCATCTGCTTGCTGTTGTGTTTGTCCTTGATGGAAAATATCCGGCAAAGCAGTCTGCTTGAGTAAATCGTTATTGGTAATGAAGGATTCCATTCTTGTCGAGAGCTTTTGAAGAGCGGCCAAGTCATGAAAGGCCGCTACTAGATCCGCGCGAGCGCCAGTGAGGTATGCTTTTTGATACTAAAGTAAGCTCCACCTTCATGATCCGATTACAGAATTCTTTGCACTCTGATAGCAATCAAGTAGCGCCTGATCGTAATCCTCAAGCATCTTCCCGATTTCTTTGTGTAATCGAACTTGGACCGTATCTCCGGTCAGAAGGCTGAGGAGGCCTCGGTGGATCGGCGCAGAATGGAAACTTCGAGGACTCGCAAAGGTCAGTCCAGGCCTCTTGGATAGGTTGACCAGTGTCATCGAGCCACATCTCCGGCACATACTTCGCATTGCGCGGCTTCCATATCGTCCTAGCGCGGCCATGGAGCGACGGCGGCGTAAGGTTTGATTTCGATCGAAGATCCTACGCAGGGCCGGCAATCACTTTGGAAGTGGGCATCCGGGGACTGATCGGCCGTGGTTGGGATTGGTGTTAATTCCCAAAACTCGTCAGATCGTGAAGCTACAAACTGATATCGGTTGTGCTACCTTTGTCTTTGAGGTGGTTCTTTGGAGTTATAGGTATGTATGTACGACGGGTAAGACTAAAATAGATAGTTCCTTCCTTTTGCCGAACGCGAAGACAAAGCGGCGCATTTGTCCCCTTCCAAACAAAGGAAATCGAAAGCGTTACAAATAATAAGACACTAACTATGTAGGGACAATTCTGAATTCATTACTCTATTCTGCCGCTGATCCATGCTATAGATATCCCCGAACAAAAGTTCTAAGTCTCGAGGCCCGTTCTCCTCTATCTCGACTTCTAAGTCTATAGATCCCTTTTCTTCCACGCTTAACCCAACTTCTCCTTTGCCCTCGCTTCAAATGCCTGGACCAACTTTCCTGCAACCTTGGGGGCAAACTGCCTAGCCAAGCTATTATACAAAGGATTCGAAAAATTATACTCCACTCCCAACGACACCATCGTCTTCTCCTGTTGCGGCGTCGGCGTCAGTGTCCACGTAGCCTTTAAATGCTGAAACAGCGCATGTCCAGAGGCATCCGCCTACCTGTCAGTTACACACTCGAATGGACGAACACTGACTGTGGTGTGTGGAACACAAGATACTCGTGAGGAGAAGGTTTCGGACCAGCCATTCCAGCCGACTTGGAGATCGGCGTGGGTGGGTGAGTTGCAATTGGAGGAATCTTGTTGAGTGACTATGCTGCCGGTACAATACGGAAGGAATTGACTGTATGAGTCTACGTCGGCGATTAACGGGTATAGTGATGAAGAAGAATATCTACTCGTTAGTTCGGTTTCAGGGATATTTGGGTTTGCTACGGTAAGGTTCTCCGGATGTTGATCTTCACTGGCTCTTCTTGAGTAAAGGCAGTCAGGAATGTCCGCCTACATGTTCTCAGCGGCAATGGAGGCCGCAACAATGGTATTGTCCCGTAATTCGATATTCGAGGCTTCATTGCACAAAGTGACGATTCGATCCCAAAATTTCGGAACCGCCAGTTGGACTCTAAGCCGTCCGTCTCCATCCACACGACCGAACAAACTCTCGGAAGTCGATCGTCGATCAATCAACGGCTAAACAACTTCCATGTCTGCCTTCCAGAAAGAACTCTCCACGGCCATTGCGGCCGTTGTCCGAGCCAGCAGACTGACACAAAAAGTATTCAAGTCTCTACAAGCCGGGCAAAAGAGTTCTGCTGGAACAGTTACAAAGGTGGACAAATCTCCCGTCACGATCGCCGACTATGGTTCCCAGGCAATTGTCAATGCCGTCCTCCAGTCCGCGTTCCCTGCAGATCCGATAGTAGGAGAAGAGGACTCGAATGAGTTGCGAGTGAATACAGAATTACGACAGAAAGTATGGGATCTGGTTTCGTCTACGTTACAGGCTACGCCCGCGAAGGAGTTTGAGCAGACGGGAGGGCAGATTCGTGTGGATGAGGAGATGCTGGACTTGATTGACAGGGGAAATTATGCTGGGGGAAATAAAGGACGTGGTACCTTGCTAGTGTAGTGTGCTGATACTTTAGGATTCTGGACTCTCGATCCAATTGACGGGACGCAGGGGTTTCTAAGAGGCGGTCAATACGCTGTTTGTCTTGCTTTGATAGTTGACGGACAAGTCAAAGTCGGTGTCCTTGCTTGTCCGAACTTGCCCACGTCTTTCAAAGATCCTTCCTCAGAAAGAGGTCTGTTGCTCTATGGCGTAGAAGGCGGAAAAGCCTACCAAACTACCCTAAGTCATCATGACCTCGCCCAGGCCGAGATCTGTCACATGAAACCTGTCAACCTTCTCTCGGAAGCAACATTCTGCGAGAGTGTCGAATCAGGCCATTCATCACACGGTCAGCAAAGTCGAATCTCAGAAATCCTCGGCATTAAAACACAGTCCGTAAGAATGGACAGTCAGGCTAAATATGCAACGTTAACCCGAGGTGATGCAGATATATATCTCCGGTTACCCGTCAACATGAAATATGAGGAGAAGATTTGGGTACTTCATTTGATATTTATGAGTATACTGACGATAGGATCATGCTTCTGGGCGATTGCTTGTTGAATTGGCGGGAGGAAAGGTTTCGGATATGTATGGCGAACCGCTTGATTTTGGGAAAGGACGGACACTCAAATCGAAAGGTGTTATTGCGTGTGAGAAAAGTATCCATGCCAAGGTCATTGAGGCGGTGAAAAAGACGCTTGAAGAGAAATAGATGTCAGAATGATTGTTCTTTGTGATAGGCTAGGGAATCATTGATCACAGATGGCACGACGGCTAGTTATAGCTAGGATAGAAATGAGAAGCATTCAGAAATCACAATTACACGAGACTTGGATAAACTAAGCGGCACAATGGACGGGTACGCATCTTGGTTCAGCCTCAGACATAATTCTTCCGCCCTGAAGAGCCTTGAATGGTCTCATGGTTTTTGATGGAGCAGTTCGTGTGGCTCTAGAGTTTTCTCTCGATGCCTGCTTCGTGTCAGAACAGCCTCTGAGACAGGTGGCTCGTTTTTCGTAAATACATCGCAGTCAAATCCCGGATGGACACGAATAACCCAAGTGAAGAATGTAGAACAATGGGCTCTTTTAGCTACTCATGCAACGCTACGAACACCATCAATTTACTCTCTCGCAGCCAACAATCTCTTCCTGGCGGCCTGTCGGCTTGTGAACTTTGGCACTAGTTTGGTATCATCAGCCTTTGCAACCTGTTCGTCCGCTTCGACCACAATAATCTCGATATGGCAAGGGGAGGCCATGTAGGCGTTGATTCGACCGTGAGCACGATATGTACGACGTCGTTGTTTGGGGGCTTGGTTGACTTGGATGTGTTTTACGAGGAGCGACGAGGTGCTCAATCCCTTAGCCTACACACCATTAAAATTGCGTTCCGACAGAATAGATACCTCAGCATTAGCCTCTGCGTTCTTCAACAATCCCAATAGAAATTTGGCAGACTTCTCAGGCCAACGAGCTACCGTCAGACACACTTCCGCGAGATCAAGATACCAGAATCTGTGCCGAATTCCTTGCCCTGCGCGGTTCGGCCGATGCCTCCGTTGAATCGTCGGAAGGGGATGGCTTGTTTATGTTCGCAAACATTGTTGAGGTAGCCAATTGCCTTTTGCAGTCCCATGCCATTGATGGCCTGTGCCGCCTCGCGAGTGTTCTTGAAGTGGACGCGGAGGTACGAGCCGCGAGTCTTGGCCGACTTTGTTGGGTTGACGGAGGTTGCTGCGTAGCGGACCATGGTGCGAGTTGCTGATACTAACGGGTCCCTTCGATTTCGTCGGTCTGTTGGTGATAGTCAAGCGGCGCTTAATCACCCGCTGTGACTGTCTTACTGAACCCTACCCTAGACAGTCCTTTGGGACAATCAGTCACGTGCATGCGTACCTGAATTGTGCACGCAGATCACCATCACCTTAAAGCAATGGCATCGTCAAGTCCCCGATACTCAGCACACTCAAGCTATCAACTCAACAGGCGCAATCAATTCTCGTCGAATCACCCAAGCAGCGATGATATTGTCGAAGAGGGCACAGTCGATAAACCAGTCCTCGCAATAAACTGTAAAGGAAAGACCGTCGGCGGAGCATTCTGGAACCCCCAAGATAGCACTCTCGTCATCCTTGGAGACATACAATGCGCGAACCCGCTTGACATGATCGATTTAGGTAGCACATTTAAAGTGTACAAGTTAACTGTAGTCAAATTACAAAGTTCGCCAGGAATCGTGCTTTTGTCTTCCAAAGTAGAGGAGTCTTTTGCCGAGGCAATTAAACCAAATGCAGCGGAGGAGTATACATTATATCTCCGTCCTTATCTTGAATTCTCTTTTGAGAAGGCAAAACAAAGGATATCAAAGCTTACAGAGATACTTCCTCATGCCGGGCGACTTGTCATGGAAATTCCTGATATGCTTGGTGAAGAGGGAGAGAAGATGATTAGAATGGGAGGGGTCATAGAGTGGACTAAACATATCAGTGTATATTCGCAGGCATCTAAAGTTGGAATCTAACGGTAGATTGGATGTGCAGGAGCTTTACTGATGTATTTGCTCAAGCATCAGCCTCATCGTGAGGAGGGTGTTGAAATCGGCCCGGTTACAGGAGTCGAAATGCAATCTCTCGGAGGCGGAATGTATCTCAACAGCGATACATTAAAGTACGATCTCTCATTATCGACTCGTTAATCTCAGTGCTTTACAAATCTTTCAAGACTTGTCTCATCCTTCAGCACTCTCGAACACCGTCGTAGCTCGGCGATCTCACGAAGGTATCACCACCTTCAACGTTAATCCCAGGATTATCTTTATTTTCTCTTCTTGCCCATACGAACACCCCACAGGGATATGCGATTCTCCGTCAATGGTTCCTGTCACCGCTGCAATCAGTGGGCGCCATCGTCGAACGCCAGGATACAATTGCATTCTTCAAAGAGAATAGTATGGCTGAGCAAGCCCACCAACTGAGAACGGCCCTGAGAAAAATGGGAGATGTCCATTCTGGATTGAATGCCATTCGTCGAGGAGGTATCCCGTGTTTTGACATTTCTGATAGAAGCGACCAAGCGCAAGTCAGGGAGAAAGTCCTCTGGCGCAGTGGAGTGGAAATCCTTGTTATCTGTATCTCATGCAACGCACAGTACTGATCACAGTTTGCATCTCATGCGATTGAGATCTACGATATTATTGTCCGATTACCGTCCCAGAGCCTCAGTATTATACAGAAGGTATGCCATGTCAGAGACTTGCTAAGTCAGATTACCTCGACTATTGATACAAATACGTTACGCGAAGTCATAGCACAGATATCAGAAATCGTCGACTTCGAAGGAAGTACACAAGAACAACGCTTCATTGTCAAACAAGGTGTTTCCGAAGAGGTTTTCCGCCGTCGAGCCGCCCTTCTAAGCATAGTTGGATAATATGAGAAACGTCTATGATGGTATGAGGGACCTCTTGGCGCATACAGCACAAGACATCGCGGAGGGATTAGAAGAGCCGTACGCACGACTTGTAGATGTCATGTACTTCCCGCAAATGGTGAGTTCTCTGGCATTCTAGAGTAATCGAAGGGGTACCTTGTGACGGTGCCTGCAGGAGAGGATGGACAACCGGTATTCATGCTCGAAGGATGGGAATTGAAGTTTTCGACAGAGGACACAGTCTTCTTCAAAAGCACCGAGGTGGTTGGTAGTTCTGCATCTGACGCTTAGGCTGAAAATAGAACTGGATGGATTTTACGGAGATATATATACTCTCATTGTCGGTAAGAGCCCCTCCCTTCCTCAGGACTAACTATAAAGACAAAGAAGTCGAAATAATTCACCATCTGAGGATTACTATTCTCCAGTACGCGCCTCCCTTGACAGAAGTTTCCCGCCTCCTAGGAGAACTAGACTGGTATCCCCATTTTGTGTCTAGCTTAACAAAAGTCTTCTTGCCCTGGCATTCGCCGCGCAGAAGTACAATTTCACACGCCCCCTCATGAGCCAGGATAACATTATCAATATCGTCGGCGGGAGACATCCCCTGCAGAATCTCGTGGTCCCTACATTTATCGAGAACGATACTTATCTGGTTGGCGGAGAAGGCACTTCAGAACAAAATGAGAAGGACGAGGCGGTCAGCGTGATGTTGCTTACTGGAGCGAACTATTCCGGGAAAAGTGTCTATTTGAAACAGGTTGCACTCATTGTATTCCTGGCGCATATCGGGAGGTATTTTTCTTTATTGAGCATTTGACATTAGTTTTGTGCCAGCCGAGTCCGCCGTTATCGGGATAACAGATAAGATTCTCACAAGAGTGCAAACGAGGGAATCTGTTTCCAAGGTCAAGTCATGGGATTTATAAGAAGCTGAGATCAGGTTGCCAGTGCGTTTATGATTGATGTGCAGCAGATTGCTTTGGCTCTGAGAGCGTGTACAAGGCAAAGTCTTATTATCGTGGACGAGTTTGGAAAAGGAACTGAATCAAACGGTAGTGTTGTTGAGGTTTTCGCTTACTGCAGATGGCGCTGGCTTATTTTGTGCGGTGTTGGAATATTTTCTCAAATTGGAAGGTGAACGACCGAAAGTATTGATGGTATCTCAACCTTTGAAACACTTATATATAGGCTACTCATTATCACGGTATTGTCGATGTGGATTGAACTTACCGTCGGAAATACTACAAGGCGGCTTCATTGAACAGACTCCATATCTACAGTACGCTCATATGGAAGTCTTACTTCCAGAAGACCAGCAATCCGATGAATTGATCTTTCTTTACAAGTGAGACTGCTCGCGTATATCTGACGATAGACTCCGACCAGGGCTCTCGTTATCTTCCTACGGGACAAACTGTGCTGCTTTTTCAGGGGTTCCAAGGGAAGTCATCGACCGCGCTTGCTTGTATACCCGAATCCAAAGTAACGGAGAAGATCTAATTAATATGATCCGCGGCGAGAGCGATGAGGAAGAAAGGAGGAATCTCAAAGTCGCCGAGGAAGTGGCCAAGAAGTTTATTTCGTGGAATATTGATGTGTCTGCATTTACCGAGGTGAGGAACGATTTAGCTAGGATATTGAACTGAATTTCCTTATTTGTTTGTTTGTTATCTTTGCTTTGCTAGCTGAAATCGAATGTTCCCTATATATATTCTGCCAAAATGTTTATACATATGCCCGAGATACCTATATACATATATACGATATGCTTTTAAGATTTTTCACCATTGCCACTGGATGGCGTAAGAAGTCTCATGCCCTTCCAGTCAGCAGCATCTGCTGCTCCAAAACTCCTGGCCCGTCCTCTGTCTCCCCAAGTCCGTGACGATCCCTCTTCTATTTCTGTCTCCTTTCCTCCCGTCAATGGAGTTCCTCTCCCATTTACACGCTTAGTCTGTAACATAGAATACACTAGAAGTCAGTCGTGCCTTGAGAGGTCATACAATGCTCCAGAGTAATCTCAACAGCACACTTCGCCCTGATATAATGTCCTACTTCCCAAACTCCCTTCTCGCCTCTGAATATCCACTCCTCCCAACCTTGTCCGAGATCACTGGCCACGGAATCAAAGTAGCCCTCTGATCCCGGAGACACTGTCCAGTTGAACTTTGTGTCCACTCCAAGCAAGTATTTGGTGAGAATAGCGAGATCTTTCCAACCAAAACGGGGGACAAAAACGATGTCTGCGGGAACTCTTTCCCCGCCGAGAAGACGTCGGACACGGGAGGGTATAAGACCCAGGGAATCTAGTTGACTTACTCGATGGGATATTTCGAGGGATAGGAGGTGCGCTAAAGTCGATTGTGGAGCTGCGCTGGGGGAAAGCGAGGATGTGAGGAAGGGTATTGAAGGGTAGGGGCGAGATAGTAGAATATTATTGACGTTGAAGGAGGCAGAAATTCTGGCGAAGGGTTGATCCCTGTGAATTAGCATAAGATGAGGAATTGAGTACTTTTCAAAAGTAGGTTCATTGAGACTTGATGTGTATGGATCCTTTCCAACTAAATGTAAGATTGCGCTCGCGCTGAAGGCGTATACCATCGCTATCCCACGGGACTATTTCTCCACGTTCATCTTTGCATAGAATCCCCACATCACCCCAGAGACCAGGAAAACTTCCTTGAGAATTACTAGCCACAGCTGCGGTCCAAACAAGCTACTGTTATCATCATGATTATTATCAGAGACTACCACATTGGGAGTAGTCAGAAAGTTCATTAGAATAGAGCGACGTCCGCCCTCGAAAGGGATGATGACATTTAATACTCTCCGAGTCTTCTCATACGCTTCTTGAAACGTCATATCCCCCAAGTGGTTCTTGACAAGAGATGAAATTACACTGTCGTGAGCTGATGAATCAGAAGATGTTACCTGACATCAAAAAGATGTCCTTCGGTCAATAATCGTCTCAGTCGTCGCAACCGAGTGCCTTGTTCCGAGTGACTTAAAGGAGACAGATCAACGCCGCCTGGCATAAGTATTTTATCCATATCTGGGTCCGTCTGGGAGCAAACTTCCATTAGCGATTTGATAAAGGTTTCTTACCCAAACTCGCGATGACTCCACCAACACCCCATCCAACAATTATTCTGGGCAGTAATCCCCGTTTCCATAATCCCCGCACAACACCAACATGACATAATCCAAACACCGAGCCGCCTTGAAGGACAAGAGCGGTACTTCCGAAGGTTTGTTTACTCTGTAGGAAGAACGATTTCTTTTCCTGGAAGGACAGGGTTGGCGCAGCAGTAAATTCAGAATAAGCTGCCGGGGCAGAATTGGCAGGAAGGGATTTCGTGCTCATATCCGAAGGGGAAGCACGTGGTTTTATTAAGGTGGGTGAGTTGTGCGTTGTAGGATAGGTTGAGGTTACTTGTGGAGTGAATGATGGTGGTCGGGGGAAGGCGGTGTTCTGTGAATTTGGAGACGGGAGCGAGAATAGGTATAATAATGCCGAGGTGGTTTCCGAGATGTAATCTTCTATGAGAAGTTTTGTTCTACAATTAGATGGCTACTCTTCGGATCATACCCAGCATAGCCGCTGTTGAAAAGCGTTCTTGAAGTGATATTCCCAAGATTTCGCAGAAGTCCTACATATCAGCGCCACACCGAAGTCCTGAAACCTGAGCGAATAATGTACATCAGCCCAGGCACATCGCCATTCTCTTGCGCTTCCATCAAAGCCTGAAGTCTTGAGTGTATCAACTTGTAATCATAATGTTTGTTAACAGGATTCTGCCTCCATAGATCGTTCCCGATTTCTCTGGTCATAAGCTTCACACGCACATGGTAGTTACGCATCAAGCCGGTATGCGATATCCTCATACTCCTCCCAGGTCTGTGCATTGTCCAGCTCATCCCGCAGCTTCTCGATGGGTCCCCGACGATATACTAAACCCCATAGTTTCTACGTTAACCTAGCCGCCGGGGTGTAGGTACAGATGACCAGAAAGTTACAACGTCGTTCAACGCTGCCGTCAAGGGCTCGGGGAGCGGATTCCGTAGCGACGGACTCGGAATGTAGCCCTGAAGCATTAACGCCTACTTCTTGGAGACTGCTTACCATCCTCGATGGTGCCGCCGTCATTGAAAGGATGTCCGTTGTTTACCCGAGCTTTCGAGGCGATCTGCACCCAAGTCACCGAATCGGGAAGCTCGCAAAATTACAGCACGTGATTTTGAAGGTAAATATTTAATCTCCCTTTTATCTAATTAAATGCCGTAAATAACTTTATGTGTTGATCTTGATGAAGGTCTTCTTCTTCTCCGTTTACTCCTACGACCGCGAATCGTTCAATGCTGTTGAAAAACCAAAGAACACCGAGTTTACATACCATCCTTCCACTCTATCCGAGCAAAATGCCTCCATCGCGGAAGGTCATGATGCAATCTGCATATTCGTGAACGACACGTGTAATGCTGAGGTCCTGCGTATCTTGCAGCGCCACGGGGTTAGAGCCGTTCTTTTGCGTTGCGCGGGATTCAATAATGTTGATGTCGATGCAGCACACGAGTTGGGAATTTTCGTCGCTCGCGTTCCGGGTATTGAGGCGGCTTTTACGCTAGCTTACTTTTAGCGTATTCCCCTGAAGCGATCGCGGAACATACAATCGCACTGATCATGACATTGAACCGCAAGACACATCGGGCATTCAATCGAGTGCGAGAGAACAATTTCTCACTCGTCGGGTTACTTGGTTTTACGTTGAACGGTAAAACGGTGGGTATTATCGGAACAGGAAAGATCGGACGATGTACGGCTAGAATTCTCAATGGCTTTGGCTGTAAGCTCATTGCATATGATATTTACCAGCACGATGAATTTATCAGCCTAGGCGGGAAATATACCGCTACCCTCGACGAACTCCTCTCCCAAAGCGATATCGTCTCCCTGCACGCGCCGCTGCTCGAATCGACGAAACAGATGATCAACGAAGATGCCCTGGCGAAGATGAAACCCGGCGCTTTACTAATCAACACATCCCGCGGCGCTCTTATCAACCATCACGCAATCATCGAAGCGTTGAAAAGGAAACAATTAGGTGGTCTAGCGATCGATGTCTACGAAGCGGAAGAGGGATTATTCTTTCAGAATCATGAGGGCGAGATATTGGATGATGATGTTATCTCACGTTTGATGACGTTCCATAATGTTCTCATCACGGGACATCAAGGATTCTTTACGCGAGAGAGTTTAGCTGAGATTGCTAGCGTCACAGTACAAAATCTCAAGGATTTTGAAGAGAACAGAAAGTGTCACAATATTGTTTAGGAACGGCGTTCAGGTTGGATTTTGGATTTTGGATTTTGGATTTAGATACGGCAACATAATTATTATTCCCAAAGTCCTTGATTGATGCTATCTAACCTATGCTATCTAACCTATATGCCCTATTTGCTTTATCCTAAAAATTCGAAACACCTCAACCTTTCGCCCTAACTCCGTCAACCACCAATTTTATCCCTCCAGTAAATCCAGGTCAACCAGTGACCTTCTGCTTCCCCCTTGACCAAACTCCAATAAACAAACTGCTATGAGATAACTGAAAACCGAACCCCCAACTCCTTGAATCCTGTCCCTTTTCCCTTCTTTCCCTCCTAAGTATGCAAATCCCTGTACCTTTCAATCATTTTATTCAAAATCTACAGTTAGTTCATGAATCGACGGGATAATACCTTTGTGATCTCTTCGCAAAGCCATCTGCCCTCCTCATCCGCGGACCGGTTCTTATCAGGATGGAACACTCGTACAACTCTCAATAATCCCTTGACTAGATCCCCGTCCATCACAGTGCGTGTGTCAATTCCCTCCGAGGGGTATCGCGCAAGTAATACGCGCACAAACATTTTCACTGCATCTTCGAATTGGAGCATATTCTGTTGGGCATTGACTTCAGCAGCCATTTCGAGGATCGTGGACATCGTTCGGCGTCGTAGTCGCGTCAGCAGGACTTGAACTTTGGTCTGAAATCTGGGGGATTGGTTGAGTGATCGGGCAGCCAAGAGAACGGAATTCGCGGTAGCAGTAGTAGCGTCGTCGGAAGTGCCTTTTGAGATGATGAGATTGGCGATACAAAACAGTGTTTCTGCTTCAACTTTTGGCTCCCCAGCTAGTTTGGCAAGCTCATTGGCAAGCCGGAGAGACTCGAACTTCATCTTCGAATCTTGATGGGCGACTGCCTCCGAGAACTTCCGTAGCATATCGACTTTCAAGTCGTTGATTTTCAGAGTATTCTCCCTTTGTGGACTCTTGACGATCCTGATATCTCCAAATCCTATGCGATCCAACTGTTTACTGATCTTTTTCATGAACGCGATATACCCTTCCAACTTATCGTTCGTCCAATTGTCCAATGACCATGTTAAAGGGACAGATTCATTGACAAGATGCTGGCAGGAGACATTGAGGAGATAATCGGTCATAGCATGGTAAACAGTGAATCTGCATTTGAGTAGGCTTCCCGGGACGTTGGCATCTAGTATTGCCGTGATTGCCTCCAAGGTATTTTCCACATCGAGTGGCACGCTTGTTGCCGCAGAGATCAGCCTGTCAAGGGTCCTAGTAAGAGACTTGAGACAATTCAGACGCATCATTGGTGACACGAGATTTCGTAGCTCCAGCGCATCCAGAACTGTTGCTGTATGTACCGCGATTTTGGCTATCTGACCGTAGATACGAGCGATCTCGGATACATCGCCGGGTCGAATGGGTTCGGCGGATAGGGTTTTGGAGAGCTTGTTGCAGGATTCCGCGACGAAGACGATGGCATCGGGAAAGTACAGGGGAACGCTGAGATTGCTGGTGTTCCAACCTATTTGTAGTCCCCTTTCGGCTCTGTCGACAATTGTACTGAGAGAGGTTGTGATTTGTTTGAAAAGCGTGTCTCGGAGGAAGCCGGGCTGAGAGGGAAGTGCTGATAGTGAGATAGAGGTGGTATCTTTCATGGCACAAAATTCGGAGAAGGTGACGAAGTCAATGACCTGGTTTGTTGGAAGATGATAGTTTGCAGCCGTCTGTTGCGTTGTTAATTGCGTGGTCTCCTGCGCTGCGGACTCGGTTGTAGAAACTCGCCCAGCGTAACTCGTGTGGAGGACAGCCGTGGTAATCCATTCCGGAGGAGGCTTTGTGAAATCGATCTCCGACAGATTCAGAACGGTCGATTTACGAGTTGGAAGGGTCTTTGATCGGGCAAGATCGACGTTGCAGGCCAATAGCGTGATATCATCGAAGACCATTCCGTTCCGCCGATTTCGTAGAGGAGCAACAAACGAGTCTACATCGGCCACGCTAGTGGTTTTTTCGCCCAAGCGAGGCACCGTGGAGACTTTGCTTTTGCGAATCCGCGGTCTTTTGGTCCGATTCTCCGCGTTGACGGATTCTTTGGAGGAGGTACTGAAGAACCGCTTCATTGACTGAACCGATCGCGTAATGACGTCGATTGGAGAGACTGGGGTCGTCACTTGAGGCAAACACGTCGTGGGAGAGGTATTCGGGAATCGCAGCGAGAACGGGAATTTGAAGTGTCGGTGGCCTTCAGTGTATTCGCGACGCGCCATTGCTGATGCTGAGAGCGGTGAGGATGACGATTTGAAGAGAAACGCGCGCAGAGAGAAGAATATCGAGGAAGCCGAGGAGGCTCAGGATGTGGAGGAGGAGGAAGTAGGAGGAGAAAAAGATGGCGGACGTGGAATATATATACACATTAGGTTCAGCGAATACGCGGCGAAGTGCGATGTGAAATCGTGACTTGCAGGGGCCCGAGCGTCATTTCCCGGTGTGAAATAGCGGTGTTCCGTCCTTTGTTCCCCATCGGGACAACGACAAGGATCACCGGTGGACGGAGTGTGATATAAGGATTTGGACAATGTGATCGGATACCGTTTGGAAATGCGAGAAGTCGACAGGGACATGGTTGTTAGTCGCAAACTGCTACGAAGTGTCGGGTGTGAACTGTGATCAACCTTCGGGGATCAGCGGCGAAGCGGTGGCGTTCAGGCACGGACTTCCAAACTCTAAAGTCAGTGTGATACGTGGAACTAATTTGGGTGGAGCAATCTAATAGCGCTGGGAAAGCGCCACGGTTCACACATTGGCAGTTCGTTTCAAGAAAGACTCGTCTAGGTCATCATAAAGACTAATAATTCATTGCAAGACCCACCAACACCGATAGTAACGCTTGCCGTAAGGTAAAACTATAATCCTGACGCCAACACCGATCCCAGTAAATCAGAAACATCATGCGACTACCAACCGGCCAGCGGAAGGCATCGTTCCAAAAACCATCCTGAAATATCATGCATCCAACGATAATATATGAGAAATCGTAAACCCATTAAACCATGCGTTTTCATCTCTTTATGTCCGTGATTATACTTTGACGTTCTTGTCTCTACCCCGAATCTGCATCCACCGTGTGCGGATCTGCCGTTGTGTGCGGCCCTTGACTTTGCTGGCCACCTTGATCCAGCATTGTCCGTGCTCTGCAACACCCTTGAAGAGCATTTCGTCCTCCTCAGCAGTCCATTTGCCCTTTCGAACAGTGGGGTCAAGCGCCTCGCTCCAGCGTGCTTGACATTGGATCCCCGTTCGTCGACGAGGGAGCATTGTTGCAATCATCCCCCAAGGGATCGCCTCAGCCTGTTCATCCTCATCAGAGTCGTAGCCCGGTGACTGTGGTGGGTGCTGTTCCCTCCACTTTTCCACCGCGGTGACAAGAATACGATCCTCCTCAGCTTCCCATTTGCCCTTGTGAATGGTAGTGTTGAGAGCACCTTGCCAACGAGTGGAACATTGCATGGCAGTGCGACCTTTAACCATAGAGGCTACGAGGGACCATTTCGATGTACCGTGGAAGGCAATTGCGGTGCGGAGCATGTCGTCTTCGTCGGCCGTCCATTTCGAGTAGGTGGGACGTTTTGACCCAGATTGCGAGGAGGACGACACGCTTCGAGGGGGCGACAGCGATTTCGCAAAGCGCGTGGAGTTGAAGGAATGCGCGCGCTTTAGAGGATGATTGATCGCGCTACTGCCATTGTAAATGTCGCGTTGGGGTATCAGTCGACCCGCAGAGACTGGGCGACGGGAATTGTCATGTTCCTCCATTTTCAAATGGTGAGAATGGTTGGGGTAGGTGGGAGTGTATGGCGACATAGGATATTCGATCGATCGATCGTGGAACTCGATTTTCACAGGCGTTGACGACATCTGGTTGGCGAAACTTGACATGCCATCCATAGGAGTAATCGGAGGGGAGACAAGAGGGCTGTGACCATAATACTCATTTGATTGTTGTTGAAGGAGGAGAGGACTGGCGTATGCTGAGTGGAAGCCTTCGGAAGTGGTACTCATGTGCGGCGAGTTGAAATACGGAACGGTGTCAAAATGGCTGAACTCGGACTGCATAGGACTCGCGATAGGTGTCTGATTGAACGTTGAAGGGGATACGCTAAACTGAGACTGCGCATACGGGGAGTAGGCTGCGGGTGACAGCATCATTCCCGGTGAGTGTGAGCGCACAGACTGGAAACGCATTGCGGCCTTTGAGGGCATGCCGTAGTTTACTCTAGGAGACAAGAACGCGGCATCGCTTTGCATTGTGGGCGATGGAGTCTACAAGTCAGACACTCCAGAGAAAGGACACGTACAGGATTGCCTTCAGAACGGGATATCCGTGGCACAAAGAAGTGGCCATTGGGGGAAGAATTCATCATCGGAGAGGAAGTGTAGTCTAGTATATCAGCCATGTGTCGCCGGGCTAGTGTACCTTGCGTGTAAGACGTATAACTTGAATCTTGAGGGTATGCATTCATCTCAACATCGAGCTGCTCCCCTTCTTGGCCAGAAAAGTTCAGGCCGAGGCCAACGTTATAGGCGTACGTGGTCGACATCTCAATTCAAAACCCAGGTTGTAATTTGGATTGAAAGGGGGAAAGAGCGTTCAAAGGAGCGTCAATCAAGAGAAAATGTTAAAAATCGTCGAAAGATTGAAGACGATATGGTGCCGAAAGAATGGAAAACGGGCCGGAAGCGAGAAGGAAGGAGTGTGTGTTGGTGAAGGCGTGCGTGGGGGCCGGGCGGTGGCAATATATCAAAGAAGATTTTCTGAGAGCGCGCTGCTGTTTTTAGGTGCTGTGTGTGGGCCCTGTTAGAGTTCTAATTAGCGATGCACGCACAGACCGCAATGGGAGACCAACCTTAAGCAATTGGCCTAGTAATCGGGACTCCTTTTTCCGCTCACCGATCCTGCCGGCAGTACGGATGAGGGCTTGTGAAATTAACTGCGATCAATGCGCAGCGCAAGGGCAGGGCGGTGGGTAATTTTAGAACGAGAGTTGTCGATACCGGAAGGGATAGCGACAGCAGAGAGGATCTGTGCCAGGCGAGGGCGATGCGACGAGATGGACGTTGTGGAAGCGGCTGCAGAAGGAGGATCACTGTGTACCTTTATATCGCCCCCCCCCCGGGGGTGCAGGAGCGAGCGGAGCACACACAGTCACTCGCTCGCTCGCTCGCTCGCCCGCTCGCGTGAGCTGCCGGTTCTGGGCCGCAAATGAACAGCTGCGAAAAAGGGGCGTTCTGTGTCGCTCGGAGGGGTGGATTCGGGATTGGTCATTTTTGCCCGTTGGACTGACGACAGCGACGGGACACGGGCTGGCCTTGTGTGAGGGGAGCACCGGGGCCAAGGCGATTTGTGGATCCGGCAGCGTCAAACCTTCGACGGGCGGATCAGGCACCAGCGCCCCGCCAAATTCTGGCCAATCCTTCGGCTAAAGTGAAACCGAGGGCACACATCACCACAGCTAAGTGTCCTCCCGCGATTGGCTCGCCCAAGGTGAAACCATATAGCCAGCCAATCCCGCCGGGACGGCTTTGCAATACTGTCATCCCTCACACACACAGGGGAGCCACCGCGGCCGCGTGGTGGTGGTGGTTCAGTTTGTCTCACCTCCACCATCCCAAGTCCTGTGTTGCAGAAACCAGTCTTGTGCCATTCATTCAAAAATTCATTCATTCATCTGAGCCATTTCATTGCCCGACCAAGCAGACCCTTCAGGTACACTCAGGGGTCGTGTCTCACTTGCATGTCCCCATGAGATTCAGCTCAATTCTAATTTCGCGTCTATTTCGGGGAGGTGGGAGGAAATTACTCATCCGCACAGACACAAAAATGATACGCTCTGCTTTGCTCCAGTTGTGCCCATGATAACGCAATACACACAACCTTGTTCAGCAAATTGCCGGCTCCATAGATAGACACACCCCCTGCCCAACGTCTGCCACGTTTCGTGGAGCCAGCTGGGTGCTCCTGTTGGTCGGTGACAGCGAGGGCACTCAATGGCCTTCCCGCGTGCTTCCTAAGGGGCTGAGACAATTTTCATATATACCTCGCTTCCCGCCGATCTGCGCTGCAGAGGCAACAAGACAATCTCCAATGGCATTCCGATCGACTCCGGTCGTCTGCAAAGTGGGCCCTTGCTCGACTCGCAGCATGCGGCCGCCGACAATCTTTCGACCAAAAATAAGTGGCGAATCACATCCGCGAACTACGCAAATCAACGCCGGCACCTGACTCTCGTCGGCCAATGGCTATTTTTAACGCATTTGGAAGGTCAGCCTGGTTCAGCCTCTAGAAAGCTTGTCATGACAGCTGCGCGTGTAACCTTCGCATACGCTCCTGGTGACACCAAGTCAAAAACGTCGACGATGATTCTGATCATGATGCATTTTTTCATAAAACTTCGGAGATACAATGGACCCGTGTGACTGTTTGACGATGATTTTCAGGGCTCATTAATTCATGTCAAGTTTTTCATGTGGTTTTCCATCACAATGGTCAAGCCATGTTTCAGTCCCCCTGTCTGTCATTCCCAATCCGGCGAAATGTCTTAATTCTCCAAGTGCGTGCGACGTCATGCGTCGCGGCGTGTGATCCCGACGAAGCGAGCGAGTCGTTTCGCCGTTCGCGGCACTCCCTGCGTCCGGCGATGCGCCCCCCGTTCTCGTTGTCTCGGAAAAACTATGGCCGAACTCCGGCCGAGCTAAGCATTCCATAAAACTTCCGAAGCTGTTTCTATGGGCTGAGGGAAATAATATATAGTACAAGTTGTGTAAGAGTGGCTCATTTGTGGGCCCCTTTTCATTCTGGAGATCCACAACGGCAATACGGGATCCTCCTTAACTTGATAAGCAATGGTATATTTATGCTTGTGGCTTTCGCGGGGCAGCTGGAATATATATAAGAGCGCGATGATCGTCGATCTTTTTAAGGAAGGCGTCGAGGACACGCGGTTGGGGCAAGCGAGGAAAAGATGCATACAATACGCAATTTTACCGCAGTGGACCTTGGTCTAGATGTGCGCGTGTTGGATCTTTGGTATTACATGCTTTGGCTCGACCAGAATAGATGCATAACTGCGAGATGACCTCATTCATCGCATGTGCAAAGACGATCCCCATGGAAACACTGTCGATCCATCCAACTGCTCCGTCAAACAACCATCAACCCAAACGAAATAATCACAATCTCGGACATTCGACCATCAGACCTGGAAATGATCATCCTTCTCATTCGACGAATTGTGATGGGGGAAAAAACAATCAGTCTTAGTGTGATCGACCGCGTTCTGAGACTATGTCTGGCAGCCCCGCTTAAATATTCTCACAGACGACTGTTTTCCCAAGATACGTTACGTCAATGGCGTGTCGCATACTGTTACTTGCGCTCTTTGCGTTAACCGGCATTCAAATCAATGCAACGCCGCTTCTCAAGAGAACAAGCCATGCCGACTTATTCGATGGAAATAAACCCCTGCAGGGCGTTGAAGTCAATGGACTTTTCAATCCTATGGAGAGGTAATCAACCTGTGAGACACACATTGTTGATGGCAGTGTTACACCGCAACTGTTTGAACGGGCATCAGAAGAACATGGAAACAAATTGACTACTTATCATGATATTTGTGAGTCCTCCGTTATATCGAATTGACATCCTAGGCAAATTACTTCCCCAAGACAAATTGGATGCTATTATGGCTGATCACTATGACACCTTCATCACGGATTATGACCTCGAAACTCTCAGAAATGCTCATATCCATTCCCTGAGAATTGTCGTCCCGTATAATGTCTTTCTTCCAGACGCAAACCGGACCGACAATTTCCCCGTTGGGGAAAAGAAGGCCCTTGATACGTATGTATTTTTTGACGTGTTATTCTAATTTCAGGTTTATTCAGAGGGTTCTAGACCATGATATGACGGTCTGGCTTGACTTGATTGCTACTCCAAACAATCATCTTGGGAAACTGGAAGTCTACGGAAACGAAATAACCCCAGAAATCGCACAAAAAGTAATAAAGACAATCTCAAAGAGATACGATCCAAGGGTAGCTCCAGCTTAATTATCTGCTCTAACTTTCTAGGATGTAACCACCGTCTTAGTCCATCCAGACATTGAATATCTCAGCTCGCCCTCCAATGTCCCTCCCTTCGACCAACGAGCAATCAAAAAAACCAAAAACAGTCAATACACTCTCTACAAGGACCTCTCCTCCATCTTAAGCCACAAAGGCCACCTCCTCGCCATCGACACCACCAGTAACCTCGAGTGGTGGGTTCGTATGGCACCCTCGTTCCCCGACCCAGTGGTCCTAGTCCACTCACTACAAACCGGCCTTGTATCCCCCCGCCCACGCAGCGTCCAACGACTCCTGAAATCAATCAAGGAGGACATGGTTTATATCAGGGATATCTCGAGGGATATCCCCGTGGCAGTGACTTGGGATGCGAGTATTAATTCTTGTGCCAATGAGGGACAGAGTGATTGCTCTGTGACGGGACAATTATCCCAGGCTATAGATGCGGCTCCTCGTCGTTCCGATGACGAGGGAATTCTAAACGACTACACCGAGAACTTTGGCCTGGACGTGCTGGAAGAATTAGATAAAGCCGATATCGCAGCATGGTTCTTCCGTACTGCAAAAGTCCATTCTGGGCTCCCTGAAACGGACTCGGAAGATCCAAGGCGATTGATCAAACGAAAAGTACGACGCCCTGAAGAAGCCATCTCAGGGAACGACTTTCTCAGTATATATCGACATGGAATGTTCAATAAGAAGACTTTTGCAACTGGCAGGAAACATAAAAAGGGTATTGCGCCTGTAGTGCTTGGATTGGGTGCTGCTGCTGCGGCTGGCGGAGCAGGGGCGCTGGGATGGTGGTTTTGGGATGATATCAAGAAGACTGTCACGGATCTGGCCAAGTCTTTCCAAACCTCCAAGGAAGAAGTGGAAATCAAGAAGCCCTCCATTGAGGCCATCAGGGCCGAGAAACCGGCTACGGGACGGTCAAGTGCAGTCGAACTGCCCGTTGGCCGACGACCGTCTTCTTCTGTCGAACCGAGCGGCTCGAGTTCGCGGCAGTCTGGTCCGCCTGGTCAATCTCTCGTGGAGGCAGATGCGCCGATTTTCGATTTTCCGTTCGCAGAGTTCCCCGAACTCGACTACAACGACGAAATCTTACCCGTTCAACCATATCGTAACATTAAACCTTCAACAGTTGAAGGTCCTCAACTTCCATCTCAGCCGCAACCAGTTCTAGTATCTGAAGAAGATTCTTCGTACCGTGCAAAAGGTCCCTTCAGCGACCCCGTTCTATTTCAGGAAGGCCTAAAGGAGTTAACTCATGTTGACCCCCCTCCTCCTCCTCCTGAAAAGCCCGCAGTTGCACGGGAAATAGAAAGATACGTCTCTGAACCTAGCGTCGACTCCGACCTATTTAAACCAATTTCACCTGTCCCCGAGTACGAAACCGACTACGTTCCTCAAGTAATAGATACTTCCGTATCTCGAGAACCGTTCGGGACAATCGATAAAGCGCATATCCCGCCAATTGAGGAAGTCATCTCACGATTGGAAACCCCAGCCGAATCAGAGAAACCACCTCCTTCGGTCGTAGTGGACATTCCAATGGACGGCTCGGTAAGGGAATCCGTCTCACGGTTCGAAAGTGCGGATAACTCCCCCGATACTTCTAGACGGGCTTCTGCCTTGTTCGAAACCTCTCCACTTGATTCGAAACGCTCCTCGTGGTCCGAATTCGGATTATCAAAGGGCCTTACGGACAAGGATAGGAAGAGGCTGAGAACGTTGGAGGAGATTCAAGCGGATTTGGTGAGGAATGGGGTGCCGAGGGAGGAATGGACTCAACCATTGAATATAAAACCGAAGAAACGACCACTGAGTATGACGAAGGATATCGGCGATAGGAGACATGGGAAGATTGTTTCGGTGGAGGAGAAGGATTTGTTGGATAAGATGATGCTGGAACAAATGCGAGAGGAGAGCAAAGAGGAATCCATTTCTAATACTGGGAGTATTCTGAAGGCTCCCAGTGCAGTTGACTCCCTCAAAATACTAAAGGCAAAGCACATTTGAAACTTTACTAATTGTACAGGAGTCAGCAAAATCTGAATCAGTAGCAGTTGCCGACAGAGAGAAATCTGTATGATATCCTCCTCTCAATCTAATCAATATAGGTTGACAAAACTCCAAAGAGTAGGGCTTATGATCCTGAGCCTCTGACACACGTCCAACAAGAACGGTATACTCGACCACATGCAGGTACTGGTGGGGCCTCTCCCGTAATATCCGAAGAGTTGACTAAAGTGCGCAAAGACACCGACATCGAAAGAAGGGCATCTCCAGAAGCCCATGTCTCCCCGCTCAATATTGCAAAAGGACATCACATTATCGGAGGCGAACATGCTCGCCCAATGGAAGTCCACGCACCAAGGAATAAGGACATGGATCCTAATCACCCCCAGAATCTGAAGAAGATGAAAACGAGATCTGACGAGTATATACCTTATCCGCCTCCAGAAGGTATTTTGTCCTTTATTTGCGATGTTAATCGTTAGCGAAACACAATATCCATACGAAGCATATTACCAAGGAGGAAGTCAAAACTACATCTAACGGCCCGTTCTCTCTTCCCAAGACGGTGGTTACTCATCACACAGAGGAGACACATCTGCATCCTGATATGGCTACTGCATGGCAGAAAGTTGGCCATGATATCCCTGATGCTCCGAAAAGTGGGTTGGGAAAAGATCCCAGGAAGGACTTTGAAGATGAACATTGGACAGAAGAACAAAAAGCAGGACATCGCGCGTATGTGGATGCCGTCCAAAAGGGTCAAGTAAAGACGACACGTACCTCTGCTAGTTCCGAAAAAATCGTTAAACTTGCAGAGCAGTGGGACGAGAAAATAGCCGCCGATTTGGAAAAAGAAGTCTTTACTCCCGTTGCCCATGTCCGGGATACAGCAACATCTGAAAGAGTCAATGAGTTGACCAAGAAATTGACGAATGGAGACAAAGAAAGCCAAGAGCTTGGGAGGGTTAAGCCTACTGAAAACTTCCCAAAAGGTCCTAGCGTTGCCGAGCTGGCCAAGTTCCTTGCCACCAAACCACAGACAGACAAACAACTTTCAGCACAGAACCATAAGAGGGAGCAAAATCCTGGAGTGGTCCAAGACAAGGCCAAACTTTGGACAGACATGAAGAGAAAAGATTCGTCCCCCTCTGGCAATGATGAATTGGCCAGTTTGAAGCCACCGAAAGGTGTAGTTTCCGATCGGCTCAAATCTTTTGATGCAGAAGGATCAGCTGTGGAAGCCCCGAAGGAGTCTGTCGAAGAGGAACAGGACAGAGCTCTCACAAAATATCAATCCATCATGGACCGGCATCAGAAACTACAAGAGCGAAAAAAGAACCGGCCAAAGATTGAAACCAACGATGCGTTAAATGAGGAAGCGATTGAAAGGATGCACTCCTTACGGGAGGAACTCGGGCCGACTCAGATTCCTGCACCGAAAGGTGTAGTTTCCGATCAGCTCAAATCTTT
>Ga0302325_10007645_pt1 | contig 23922 bp, 29 predicted proteins | sample Palsa_T0_2_FD_201948 | JGI IMG/M metagenome (GOLD analysis project Ga0302325, IMG submission 201948) | Peat permafrost microbial communities from Stordalen Mire near Abisko, Sweden - Palsa_T0_2 | ecosystem: Environmental > Terrestrial > Soil > Palsa > Peat permafrost | place: Sweden: Abisko... | reverse complement strand
CAATAATCAACACAATTCTGAGTCTGAATCCGAATCCAGACCCTCCAACCCAATCGCTCACTCGATATTGGTAGCGATGCAACATTGGTGAAGCATACCTCGACCGCATCGCCATCTGTTTCGTTGTCGCACGAGATGAGCGTTCTCAGTCTCTCCGTCGCTATCAATCCAGAGGATGCGTGAGTGTCGAGTCTCGTGGTTCGCGTCGATGAGCAGAGAAGAAGTACTAGTCATTAGCAGCTAAGAGACAAAGCTCAGCAGCCATTAACCAAGAAATCTAATCATGTCCTATTATCCCCACAACAAGCGGGGTTATTATCAGCAAATCGGTACTCGTACAATCGCTCACGACTCGAAACAAAGTAAAGTAACTGGACATCTTCCGCGGAGGCTACTACTTCTTGCCGTCACCCTTGGCGCCTGCTTGTCTCGATGCATGTTCCTGAAGCATCGCCTTTCGAGTGAGTTTGCTAACTTGAGCAGTAGCTCGTGCTGGCCGTCTGACCCGCTGTTGGGCTGCGAAGCTAGCCGGAGGGTCGACTCCAGGAGCCGACTGCTTCTCAGAACTACCAGCTGAGGTGTTCTGATGTGTAGGAGGTTTTTTGTTTTCACTCTGAGAAATGTTTTGTTTGGGATCATACCAATCGACGTCACTGAGTTGCAGCTTCCTAGCGCGCTGGCCACTGCGATTATTCCCAGACTTGTCAGTTCTGGTATAATTCATCCCAGCGGCCTTCTCGAGACCTACGTCGCCATCGTGAATATTTGGATTTGGGAGTAGGGGGAATTGTGCTGAGTCACCATCTTGGTCTTCGCCATCTCGAAGATCATAGTTCAGAACTAAGTTCTTGATTCTTTGTTGCTCCTCCCGCTCGGCCGCCTGTTGGGTTTTCATGGCGATAGCGAATGTGGAGTCGGAAGGCAGGGCGACTGTGCGAGTCTGAATCGGACAATATTAGCAAATTATCTCGTGGATTGTCAGTGCGTACAAACTAACCTGTTGCCGGTTGCCACGCTTCGTGAGAAGTGAGAATGCCATTGTGCCAGTAGGAGCAGCACTGCTGTTCACAGTCTCATCAGGCAAAGTTTCGCTGGCAGTATTGACATCTTTGCGTCTGATAGGCAGAGGAACATCGAAGGTAGATTTGCGTTCATGCTTTCGCGAGTCTAGACTTTCAGCCATCATCTTTGCGTACTCACGTTCGAAGTCTGCTTCATCTTCAGGATCGACTTCTTCCTCCTGTCGTGTAACCACGATAGCTTCTTCCTCCGAGTCGGTGCCTGGTGCAGAGAGCGTCGGATCGCCATTGAGATCGGTCTGAGCCATCAATTAGTACTGCCAACACTGCTAGAGGACTCAGGACATCACTCACATCTACATCTTCATCTGACTCGGAATCCTCGTCAGCGTCTGCTTCAGGTAGACCTGTTTCAGGGTCGTTGTCGCCAACGCCGTCATCGGAAGATGCGTCACTTTCTGGTTCATCGGGTTCGACAGCTTTGTCAATACCAGAAGTCTTCTGATCTTGAGCCATGGCTAGCTGGAATGCTCGACTGGCTTCTTCCAAGTTCGAAGCAAGCTTCCATTGAGGTCTCGTCAACGCGAACACATCCTGCACAATAAATTCTATATCCATAGGAAGTGTGTCCTTTGTGTAGATGTAATACTGTATGCTATCAGCCTCGTTCGCTTCTCACGATACTATGTTACCTACCTGAAGGAACGAGAGAAAGTAGTCAAGCTTCTTGCCGGAAGCTCCGCGATTGAAGAAGATGCCGCAAGTCTCGAGGAGGGTAGCGACAAGACGTATACGGAAGAAGTCATCTGGCATATCAAAAGGATTCGTACGGCCTGGGATTGGCGGCCCACCTGTGTTACTAGGTCAGCTTGCTTCGTTGGTCCTCATTTTAGATTCCTACGTACCATGTCCAAAAGTCATGATGCGATATAAGGTATCGAAGATTACAGGATGATCAACCATGCGATAGTTGTACAGCTCACCCAAGTATTTCACTTCTGCAATTCGTCGTTGGTTGTACTTGAAGTCATTCTGCTCCAGACCTAACACGATGTATTCCAAGACATTGTCGATGACAGTCGTAACAAAGCCTTGATGATATCGGTACAGCGCGCTAGCTATAATGGCAAGTAGATGAATGTTGCCATACTTCACCTTGCCAGGTTTTGAGAAAATCTTCTCCAATATAGTAACAACCTTAAACAGTTAGCTAGGGGAAGAGTATAAGTATCTCTGCAACACCTACCTCAGTCTCTTCCCAGTGGAGTCGACGAATCTGCTTGAGAATCTTGGTGTAATTGCGATTGTTCATATCCAAATAGATGAGCTTGCGGATGAACAGATCAATCGGGGTTCTCTCCTTCTGCTGAATGGCCGCTCTGACAGGCGGATCGACATAGTACACCGCATTTTCAATGAGCATTCGCTCTTGTTGTCCAATGTGCTGAACAGACTTCTTGCGCTTCAAAGTCTCCAAGAAAGAATTCATACGAGGAGAAGTCTCTGGGTTACGCAACAAGTATCGACCACAGTTCTCCAGCAGGTTGCAAATGATCTCGATATTCATTCTAGAGAAATCATCAAGACTGACCTTCAAGCAATGGAAAATTACGTGTTCAGGAACGACGCCGAACTTCGTCAGTTCCGCAAGATATCGAATGTTGCCCAATCGAGCTTGCCCCAGAAACTCCTTCTCCTTTCGTCGTTGGAGACTTCGGAACTCTTGATCGAGATGATCTACCAAACCTTTTGTGACATCTGGCATATACTTGCCCAGAGTTGCGATGAGGCGAGAGTACGAAGGCAATAAGTCACTGCGACCTTTCGGAATTTCCTGGACTGCCTTGATCAAGCGGTTTCGAGAAGCCTTAGAGTTCAGAAAACAGAAATCGATGGCGGCTTGGTCGATCAAATCCTTGTTGGTGAGATCTGGAAGTCGTGCCAAAAGTGCATCTACCTGGGCGCCAATAGTCTTGTTCGCAATGGCTGTCGACTGGTCATCTTCCTTGGTGCTCGTTACACTGGCCTCAGCTGGAGCATCAGCCGAGTCGTTTTTCTTGCCAACTTGCTCGTCAGTGTCGGCTTTCTTCTTCTTCCCATCCTCAAGCAGCATTCCTGGAACTTTGCCCTTCAGATCGACAAGATTCTCGTAGAATCTTCTCTCATCCTCGTCCTCCCATATACCTGCACCGTCTCCTTCACCGCGTAGATATTCGCCTGTCTTAACGAGGCCAATGCCACCACTGCCTCCAGCTGAATTATCTTCAGAATCCTTTAGATCGGGCATTTCTCCTCCGATGGCATCAGCAAGGACCTGGGCATTGGTGACAAGTCGCTCCTGTGCCTTGACCACCTTCTCATAACTTGCTTGCCTATCTTCAAATACCTGGCCTGACTTGACATAAGCTTCCGCATCTTTGCGAGCTTGCTTACTGATAGACTTCTGGTCGCGGAGGAGATGAGCTTTGACATCTTCGAAATAGCGCTTCAATATGTTGCGGAATCGCTCCTGAAGCTCGGGCGAAGCCAGGGGCGGGTCGTCGGTAGTGGTGTCAGAAGGCAGAGGCTCTTCTGAAGAATCGTCATCTACGTCTGTAGCACCATTCGCGCTTTTCGTATTACCGTCTTCCTCCACGGTTTTCCGACCCTCTGAACCAGCTTCCTTGACACCTAGAATATCCCAACCAAAAGCCTTGACGAAGATGACAAGAAGAGGTAGATTTGCATGCTCCCTGTCGTGACCAAGTAGGTCTTTGAGAACCTCCAAAGGGAAGGGTTCCGCACCACCGCCTTTTCCTGCAGGATTAGCCTTTGACTTGACCTCTGATGCTTTACTTGGTGCTCCTGAAAGAGATTCCTTGCCTCTTGACGCATCGTCTGGGCGGGTGACCTCATCCAGCGTTCTCAAAACACCAACAAGCCATAACTCCGTGACAACTCTCAATAACACCCTTTGACGTGTGATCCGCTCTTTCTCCTCCTTTTCTCTTGCCTCAGCTGCAAGGGTCTTCAGTATGGACTTCTCCGGAGTTGCCAATCCCTTTCCCACAAGCCATCCCAAAAACTCAGTGAATTCTGCAGGTCCAAAACGTTGGTGCAGTGCGCTGACGATTTCCACTCCAGCCTCAATTTCACCAGGTGATTTCAGCTTGCACAGGCCTTCATAACATGCGGATATAATTTCGGATAGGTATTTGTGCAGGCTGAGCATTCGAATCTCTTGTAGGAATGTGCTGAGGGTGGCAGGAGAAACTGCAGTTCGCAATCGCTTGATGAACGCCGTATTCTTTTTGAGAGAGGAATCGAGGGATTTGTTCACTTCGTAGATGCCTGTGAAATCCTATTAGCAACATTGACTCCGATCTCCTCCCGATCGACTAGCCTTTTTCTCCATTCCACGCACGGCTGTTCAATTCGCGCAGTTCGCCTGTGGAACAAAGTTGTCAGCAAACGCGTTCTATAATCTCCAGCCCTCATGCGATCACTCACGCTTCCTCTTGCGATCCATGGGGATCGATCTGAGCCTACTCAGACTTGCTGGTGGACATGAAGTAGGATTGTGCTTGAGCCCTCTAACCCCACTAAGGTTCTCTCATGAAGGAGCGCAAGTTGGATCTGGCAGAAGCAATGAAATGCATCTGAATGTACTGATAGTAGACAAGAAAGCCTGCTCAGTTTGCTTGTAAGTTGTCCAGCACAGTAGCTGTAATTGCGTCACTTTCAGAATATTTTGTAGAGGTCATTATTCTAAAGCTGATATCTTGAAGCAGGAGCTAGAACTAGCGGCAAGCGGCATCATTCCGGAGCCACTAACCGCATACGACGAATACCCATCACCATCCAATATCAAACATCCACGCTTGATAATTTGTTGTCTTAGCAACGCTCTAAGTTTTCTTCTACTTTGTTCATAGAATTTACAAGCATGACTGGAAGTGAATTCCAAAGTCATTGAATTTGTTTGGACGGCTTGGTACTGCACAAACTCCACATCAACCACGGTCCACCTCATTCTTCTAACTGCCTTTGCCCCTCCCAATATCGACTTTCAATATACCTTTGGGGACTTCTCCACACATACAGACCGTGATTTGACGCCTAAAGGATGCAAAGCTGTTGCGTTATATTTTCCCTCTGTCCTTAGCAAGCACGGGTAACGGCCGCTGGATTCGGTGAGCCCCTTCTTATCAATAGTCCAAACCTCCCCCCAGAATCTACCCCGGCTAGCGAAAACGTACTGGCAACTGATGGGAGTCTCGAGCCGAGCTGAATACTGTGTTCGAGCTGGCTGGCATGCCCTGAGGAAGATATCAAAGCTTGGTTCAGTAAGCCGCTGATGAGTCAGAGTCGAAGATATTGCTCAGAAATTTCGAAAGAGACCTCAGCCTTGGCCCTCATTTATCCCTATTAAAACCAGATCTCTTTCGAAGTCGAGCCCCTGGCTTGAACTGGAATTCGGGGGCTAGACCTGACGAGCTGACGAGGTGGTATTTGTCCTAGAATGGCGCTCCTAGCAGCGCTTAATATCACAGAAGAGGGTCTGCATACCTGAGTTGTATGGCTCAGAGTAGAGCTGCCCCGAGCCAACTTCTCGGTCAACCGCGTATCAGACCTCAGTCGGCTTCGAATTTCCGCTACGCTGCAGCGCCTTATTATCATGTACGCTGTTGGTAGGCTCTAGGTTCAGGAACTCCTGTAACTCATCATGGCCAGTCTCAAGGTGGACATATTAACTTTTGTTCAAACGAAAACTAACTTACAAGAAGCGCAGTTGCTCCCCTCTCTCTACCTACTACCTTCCCTCGGTTATAATTCTCTCAGAAGATGACTGACATTCTCAGTAAAGCGATAATATGGGAAATCCGGAGAGAAATAAACCCATCGATGGATAAATTTAGAACACCGCTGGGTATGGTTTCACTTTACCAGTTCACGCCTCTCATTTCCATTGCAATTTTATGTTTGTACCACCTGTCCTAATGTGACCACTGATAGAGAACTTTCTAGATCATGGCAGTACTAGCTCTATCAGAGTAGTGGATACTATTCATTGATGTGGTTTCCGAAAAACATTGGGCATTTCCAGATTATTCTCAACTCTTTTGAGATCGCATTTACCGCCAACCGGGAACGCCAGCACAGTCGACCTCAAGTCTGTCATCCGCGGAGATCCACGAACCCCGTCTTATCTCAGCCCACATCAACCATGCCGACATATTCGCATTTAATGGTTACAGTGCCTCTTGATGCCCTGCAAAGGTCGCGGTACAGCAGTACATTTAGCAAGCAGACCGGCTCCTGTCCGATCGAGGAATGCAATAGCTAGGATCTAACACTGATGTTTCGTGAGGTGGTATGGTTCATCCCTCTTCTAATCCGGATGCGGTCATAGCATCCTAAGCTCCAACTACTGAGCGGCTCAGTGGCATGCTCCAAGCGGCATCGGTGAGTCTCTTTCCACTGCACGCTCAAGGGAATCTCCAAAATCCGAAGAAACACGCCACGGCCGCAGTTTTTGGTGAAACAGGTCCTTTCTAGCCCGATAACTTCGGGACTCAGCAATAATCAAGAATGAACGTTGTCTCAAAATAGACGCTCGTAAAGCATCTCTATTTGATACTTGTTGGAAATCTCGGGCATTATTTTTAATCATATCCCCTTTTTGACGATCACAAGAGGTTATGAAAGACTTCTTCCAGGTCAATGGCGGGTTAATGTGGCATACACGATACAAAGAACCCATTCAGAAACCACGCACGGCAGGAACCTCTCACGCTGTACAGCAAGAGAGTCACCAAAACTTTGACAGGACTGGTCTCAGAGTGGCATGGTACGACTCTTTTAATAGCTCACCTACCATCATTACCTGCATTCTGAAGCGGAGCTGAATTTGTCCCGGCAGTGCTCCTTGAAGCTCGAATCGAATGGTTTCCCATCGACAAACTTGCGCCTGAAGAGAATAATAATTCAGGGTGCTCAATGCTCCGCATAAGGGAACACTCCTCGATTGTGGGGTAATCTAGACCTACAAAAGGTATCATGGGGATCTGGGGACCGATCGCTGCATAGGACGTATTTCCAAGGAGTCTCATTGTCGATCGGAATATCAAGGAATTAACTACTACATGAATAATTTCGACCTTTTGAAGTTTTCCTATGTCGCTAGTGGCCAAAGATAAGGCAGCAAGTGTTCCAGCGCTAGCTGCACTACGGAGAAGTTTTTGTAAACCCATTTGGTGGGAATCATCCGGCCACCCAATCAAACACGGTCCACCGCATATTTTACGCTGATAAGCAGCGAAACCATCTCACGCTGCGTATTTAGAAGATCCGCGGAAGTGGCACCAACTGTCAGCGTTGGAGAAATGCAATTGCCAGCATGCCGCAATCTGGAAGGACCAAGCACGGGCCAACAGACGTCCAGGAGTCCGCGGATATCGTCACCGTAACCCTACTTCTAGGTTGATTCTCTTTAAATGACCTGTTCTTCATTGGTAGTTGTCAATCATGACGGGGAGGTAATTTTCATTCTTTGCTTCTCCACACATGTTTCTCTTTTCTTTCATACGTGTTATTTACTGTGCGTGCCTTGAATAACTACTTCATATTTCAATGCTACAACACGCACCTCCCTCTTTCATTCCCTTGTTGATACCGGGATACTTCTTGCGAATTGACCATTGCACGGCCTTGTTGTGGCCACCAATCCTGGACATATCTTCTAGACATATCACGCCATGTTCCATGGTCTTTCAATACCACCACAAATCATGTCTACCGAACCTGCTACCATTCCAGAGCCGCCTCCCTTCACGGGTGCACATACAAAGAAACCTAGCACCGAATTACCAGACACCAGTCTTCGATTACCCCCTACGCCTCCAAAATCTGAAGCCAACAGCGACACTTCCGATTCGACTCCAAATTCAAGAAGAAGCAGTTCTACTCCCGAACCCCAATCAGAACCTCGTTACCCACTTCCTCCACCTACTAATCCACCCAAAGATATCTTGAAAGAAGACCTCAAAACTCCCGATAATCATGTTCCCAGAGATTCTCGACTGATTCGATTAACTGGGATTCATCCTTTCAACGTCGAAGCTCCGCTCAGTGCTCTGTATGATGAAGGATTCCTCACCTCTCCCGAATTATTTTATGTACGGAACCATGGCGCCGTCCCTCAAGTTGACGAGGCCACAATCCCAGACTGGGAATTCTCCATTGAAGGATTGGTCCAGCACCCCATAACTGTGACTCTCAAGCAGCTCATTGCAGACTACGAACAAATAACAATACCCATCACTCTTGTCTGTGCTGGAAATCGACGGAAGGAACAGAACCAGGTTCGAAAATCGAAAGGATTCTCATGGGGAGCCGCTGGTGTGTCCACAGCGCTATGGACTGGCGTGCCCATCGGCGAGCTGCTAAAGAGAGCTGTTCCAATGCGAGGAGCAAAATATGTCTGCATGGAAGGTGCTGATAAACTGCCTAATGGCTATTATGGCACATCTATAAAGCTGAACTGGGCATTGGATCCGAACAGGGGTATCATGCTGGCACACAAAATGAATGGGGAAATGCTGAGGCCGGATCACGGAAAGCCCTTGCGAGTAGTTGTTCCTGGACAAATTGGTGGTCGCAGTGTCAAGTGGTTGAAGAGACTCGTCGTCACTGCCGCACCCAGTGACAACTGGTACCACATTTACGACAACCGGGTATTACCTACGATGATCAGCCCTGAACAGAGTGCCAATGAGCCAAAGTTGTGGATGGATGAGCGGTATGCAATCTACGATTTGAGTACGAACAGCGCTACAGCGTATCCGGCTCATGAAGAGCAAGTGTGTCTCGTGAATGGTCCGGAAACCTATCGAGCGCGCGGTTATGCCTACGGTGGTGGCGGGAGGAGAGTTACGAGGGTAGAGGTGACATTGGACAAGGGAAAGTCGTGGGCTTTGGCAGACATCAGATATCACGAGGATGACTATCGAGATCACGCTAAGGAGGACGAGATGCTTTACGGAGGCAAGCTAGATATGGGCTGGCGAGAAACGTGCTTCACGTGGTGTTTCTGGGAGATCGATTTGAAAGTGGAGGACTTGAAGTTGTCGGGAGATATCATGGTGCGAGCGATGGATGAAAGCATGAACGTGCAACCACGTGACATGTATTGGAGTGTCCTCGGGATGATGAACAATCCTTGGTATCGAGTCACGATCAGCAAGGAGGGTGACTATCTCCGCTTCGAACATCCCACACAGCCTGCCCTGATCCCAGGTGGATGGATGGAAAAGGTGAAAGTGAGAGGTGGTAATCTTGCAAATGGCTTCTGGGGCGAGAAGATGGGGGGCGAGGGGGAGGAAGAAGGCGTCGTCGAACCGAAGAAAGAGGTCAAGATGACGAAAAATGGATTAGACAAACGTATCACAATCGATGAGTTACGCAAACACGACGGCGATGAGAATCCTTGGTTCGTTGTCAATGGCGAGGTGTATGATGGGACAGCATTCCTCGAAGGACATCCAGGAGGAGCAACCAGCATCATCAGTGCAGCAGGCCAAGATGCCACTGATGAATTCATGGCGATTCGTATGTGCCCTGTTCCCGTTTTGTTTCTCTATTAACGCAATCAGATTCGCAAAAGGCATGATGCAAAGGTATCATATCGGCTCCTTAGACGCAGCTTCCTGTGCCATTCTCCGGAACGGCGACGAAGTGCCTTCAGAAGCCTTTCCACCCCGTGACATCTTCCTCCAATCCAAGACCTGGACAAAAGCCATCCTTTCCTCGAAACAAGAAATATCATCAGATACACGTATTTTCAACTTCACGCTGGAGCACAAGAGTCAAACGATCGGTCTACCCATCGGTCAACATCTCATGATGCGATTACGAGATCCCATCACGAGAGACACAATTATCCGTTCCTACACGCCGATTTCAGAAGGAACCGATAAAGGCATTCTTCGAGTTCTCGTGAAGGTATACTTCGATACTAAAGAGCGTGCTGGAGGGAAGATGACCAAGGCTCTCGACGCCATTCCCATTGGCCATTTCGTCGACTTCAAAGGCCCCATCGGGAAATTCGAATATATCTCTCGTGGCAACTGCACCATTAGTGGCAAGCCGCGATTCATCAAGCGATTCATCATGATTTGTGCTGGGTCGGGAATTACTCCCATCTTCCAGGTTCTGAGAGCCGTGTTGAAGGATCCTGGGGACGAGACGAGGTGTTTGGTACTGGATGGGAACAGACTGGAAGAAGACATTCTATGCAAGGACGATATGGATGCCTTGGTGAAGGGAAAGGAGAATAGGTGTCGATTATTATACTCCCTGAGCAAGCCTGGAGATGGATGGAAAGGACTCAAAGGACGCGTGGGCAAAGAATTACTCGAGAACGAAATCGGTACTTGCACGGCGAAGAATGGCGAGGAGTTGGTTTTGATTTGTGGACCGGAGGCACTGGAACAGAGCGTGCATGGTTTCTTGAACGATATGGGGTGGAAAGATGAGGATTTGTTGTTCTTCTAGTCGTATAGCGGCGTGAGTGGGGTTTGTATATATGGGTTTGCATTTCCGGGCTTGTTGTCATGCTGTGAGACCCGTGTAGAGTTATGTATATCTTATGCATTGAACGAATCATGTCTATATTTTGCTGTTCAATTATTATATAGATATCAACTTCTCTGTCAAGATCCAATAATCTCTGGTACATTCTGAACGTGGTGTCTTGGGTCCTGAACTACAATTTCACTTCAATAACGGTTTTAATTGTGAGAGAATTACTGGACCTCGTACCATTTAAGCCAAACCCCCTGCCCATTTTCCCCCTATACGGCGCCTGCATGATAGTGGAGCACTGTGGCTTGGGCACACGCACCGAGGGCCAGCCAAAACCGGAGCTCAGTTATAAAAATGCATTTACACCTTGAAATTAACACAACCGTTTGTCTTTTGATCCCTTGTCATTATGACTGAGAAAAGTGTTCTTGGGCCAATCACCACGGACGACACATCGCCTCTAGACACTATTCTATACTCAAATACACAACTCGACCTCAGCATCAGGACAGAAAAGCCCGTCGGAAGTCCAAAGTATTCCCGCATAGCATTGCTAAAGGCAGCTGCCGAAGGTGATGCTGATGCTCTGAAGGATATTCTGGACGCAGGTGTACGTGTTGATCTGACCTCTGGGGATCATGACGATGATGACGATTATTATACTGGAAAGACTGCGCCCGAAGGGAAAGACAAATCCTATGCGCTCTATGAGGCAGCTCACAATAGAAAAGTAGACACTACTACCTTCCTACCTTGACAACGGCTTCATCATAGAGATACAAAACATCCAGGGTTCAACTCCCTTGATAGTGGCTGCGTACCGAGGCCAGGCCGATATGGTCCAAGTCTCACTTGAACATGGAGCTGATGCACACGCTACATCTACAGGTCACCAAGGCGGCAAGACGCCACTTCACTTGATTCTTGGGCATCCCCTTCAATATTACAAAAAACGAGACCCAAGCGACTATCCAGCAACAGTAAGGTTGCTCTTAGCAGCCGGTAGTGATGTGTCGGCAAAGGACGATCGCGGAAGGACCGCAGTGGATTTGTTGCAGATGTCAGAAAGGGAGTATAGAAATCAAATCTTCAAGGTGCTTGAGGAGTTCAACAGGAAATAAATACAGCATATAACTTGAATGGATGATGAAAATGGATGGCAAAGAAAATATGCATTATTCAAAGATTTGTAGCTTGCAACGATTATATGTAGTCTTGCCTTTTGAGGAAGGAAAAGTTCGTTTCTATCGCAAAGAACCATGTGTGTGTATCAAAGCAATTGACCGAGCAGCCAGTGTACCGTCCATGTGGATTACCCAGAAATCAGTGTTGAGGTGTCTCCTCCTGTCCTCTCAAGAGTCCATCATTCTGTAACCCTAGCGCGATACAATATCACTCCCCACGAGACCCCACCACGCCCACCAAACAATCAAATCTTTATCGCTTTATCGTCGCCTTCATCCCTCACTTCACGTGACATACTTTAACCCTCCTCATGCGCCACGTGTTTCTGACAGGACGTAGAGCCTTCGAAAGATAGAAAATCAAGTCATTGTGAATCAGCTGCACGGGTTTCCATATAATTAGCTGTTATCATTGCTCCGTGCCAGGTGTTGATTGCTTCGAATCTGGGGGAAACGCATCGAGAACTCTAGAAGGCAGTCGAACGTGCCTGGCTGGGGCTTAATCTTACCGAGAAAAACTTGGGGAATTTAACAACAATAAACCACCACATACCAAACCACGCCTTTCCCACCCTTCTACGTCTTTGATCTAGATCGCATACGCCGTTCCTCTGTCATAAGAACCCTATCAAGCTTCTGCCATACGACAAGTTAGATAGGCCGCGAAAATGAGTGGTATGTCAACAAACCTGTTCCTCAGCCTTCCCGTCCCTGCTAACGCTCCTGTCAACAGTTGTCGGTGTGGACTTCGGGACTCTCAATACAGTCATTGCTGTTGCTCGGAACCGTGGCGTCGATGTCGTACGTGTTGTCTATCCTCTGATTTGAACTTCCAGGCATGCTGATGGTTCGCAGATTACCAATGAAGTCTCCAATCGAGCTACACCGTAAGTCATGCCATCCCATACGTTGCTTTTGGGTCGATGGCTAATACTTCTCTTAGGTCTTTAGTCGGCTTTGGACCCAAGTCCCGGTATCTCGGCGAACCTGCGAAGACACAAGAGATCTCGAACCTCAAGAATACCGTCTCATCCTTGAAGCGATTAGCAGGCCGTACCTTGAACGATCCAGATGTGCAAATCGAACAGCAGTTTATTTCTGCGCCCCTCATTGATATCAATGGCCAAGTCGGTGCGGAGGTCACATATCTGGGAAAGAAAGAGAAATATACTGGTACCCAACTTGTCTCTATGTTCCTGAGCAAAGTCAAGAGCACAGCGTCAGCAGAGTTGAAGCTCCCAGTCTCAGATATTGTTATGAGCGTTCCGGCATGGTTCACGGATATCCAGCGAAGAAGTTTGATGGATGCTGCTGAAATTGCTGGACTCAAGCTACTCCGCCTTATGAATGACACCACAGCGGCTGCTCTTGGATACGGTATCACAAAGCTCGATCTCCCAACTTCTGAAGAGAAGCCTAGACGCGTCGCATTCATCGATATTGGACACAGCAACTACACGTGTTCCATTGTAGAGTTCAAAAAGGGCGAGTTGTCGGTTAAGTCTACAGCATATGACCGTCATTTCGGTGGACGGGATTTCGACAAGGCTCTGGTTGACCACTTTGCCGCGGAATTTAAGGAAAAGTACAAGCTTGACATCCACTCAAACCCCAAGGCTTTGGTACGTGTTCATGCAGCTGCGGAGAAGTTAAAGAAGATTCTGTCCGCCAATCAGCAAGCACCCCTGAATATCGAGTCCTTGATGAACGATGTCGACGTTGCTACGATGATGACTCGTGAAGGTCTCGAGGCCCTTGTCGAGCCCCTCCTCAAGCGTATCCATTTGCCTTTAGAGGCAGCCCTAACTGAGGCGAAGCTAAAGGTGGAAGATATCGATATCATTGAATTGGTTGGTGGTTGCACGCGTGTACCTGCTCTCAAGGATCGCATTCAGAAGTTCTTCGGCAAGACACTTTCTTTCACGCTCAACCAAGACGAGGCTATCGCACGAGGCTGCGCTTTCAGCTGCGCCATTCTTTCTCCCGTCTTCCGAGTCCGAGACTTCGCCATCCATGATATTGTCAACTATCCAATCGAGTTCACATGGGAGAAATCGCCTGACATTCCCGATGAGGATACGAGCTTGACCGTTTTCAACAAGGGAAATGTCATGCCATCAACCAAGATTCTCACTTTCTACCGGAAAGAGTCATTCCAACTCGAGGCCAAATACGCGAAGCCTGACTTGCTCCCTGGAAAGGTCAACCCATGGATTGGGCGATTTTCTGTGAAGGGCGTGAAGGCTGACTCTAAAGATGACTTCATGATTTGCAAGCTTAAGGCACGCTTGAACTTGCACGGTATCTTGAATGTGGAGCAGGGATATTATGTTGAAGATATGGAGGTTGAGGAGCCCATACCTGAGGAGAAGGATGCAGAAAAGAAAGATCCAGATGTGAGTCTCGAGATACCTCCACCCTTGGTGCCAGTTCAATCTTCTTGCGAGAATGGCCGTGCAGCGAAACGTCCCCGTTTGGGACACACTTTACTGACACCATCTTTGAAGGCGATGGATACCGACACTACCGAGAAGCCAAAGACAAGAAAGGTCAAGAAGCAAGTTCGAAAAGGTGATTTGCCAATTGTATCTGGCACTTCATCTCTCGATGAAGCCGCAAAGCAAGCTGCAGCTGAGCAAGAGTCTGCTATGATCATGGAGGACAAGCTTGTTGCCGACACTGAAGAGAAGAAGAACGAACTTGAGACTTATATCTATGAGATGAGAAACAAGATCGATGACCAGTACTCCGAATTCGCGAGCGAGGACGAGAAGACCAAGTTGAGGGCGAAGCTTGAGACAGTTGAGGTATGTTGAACTCCCTTTTTCTCTCTTTTTTATTTTATTTTTTACGGTGCTGATATGAGTGAGAACAGGACTGGCTCTATGACGAAGGCGAGGATACTACAAAGGCCGTCTACGTCTCCAAGATCGATGAGATCAAGAGTCTAGCTGGCCCCATCGCCCAACGCTACTTCGACAAGGTAGAGGAAGAGCGTCAAGCCGCCCAAGCCATTGCGGACGCTGAGGCAGCCAAGAAGCGCGAGATGGCAGAGGCAGCACGAAAGGCAGCTATGGCCCAGGAAGCCGTGAACAAGGATGAAGAGATGACCGACGTCGAGACGACAAAGCCGGATGAGATTGTTGAGCCTGAGGAGAAAAAGTAGAATGATGTCATGGGGGCGCATTAATGATTTGATGATGGGCGGATGACACTTGCATAACGGAGCCTGGCCAGGATTCTCTCTGTTCGTTCTGGCGAGTGGTTTCGATTGCCTCACCCATCTCTTGCGTGCGAGATTTGCTTGCTTGTTGGTTCTGGTGCGTTCATAGATGGCGATGCAATAGGGATAGAAATTAAAGTCATAAAAGTTGCATTTGCAATCGTTTGTGAAATTGGTACTTTTCGCCCTCAATACTCTTCAAAATATGTATCATGGATTATGCATCTTCGACGAAGGGCGTCCATGTTTGATTTCTGTCGTGTTTGATGTACTACGAATTCGTACCACTTTTTCGCCCCCTTTTGAGTCTCGCTTAAATTTTACGTCAGTGCTCATAGCATGATACGTCCTCGGAAGAAGTCTCAACAGCTGGGGGATCACCTAAACTTAGATGCTTTCAAAAGATTGGCTACAATATCTAAGTCATTCTTTAGAGCAGCAACTTGAAATCTGCGGCAGATTTCATAAACTAGGAGAGATGAAGTCCCTAGTCTCAACTAAATTTATTGGTGCCTGAGCGTGGAGAACATCCGACCCAAGTCCATCTTCGCCTGTATCTCGAAGAGAAGAGGTAACCCTTCGACACCTGGACTATTGACTAATAGAGCGACTCTGTGTACATCCCAAACTATCGCTTTGAATCGTATCTCACCAGAACAAACTTGGAAGCATTTTGTGGATGGAATTTCTTGAATGTCTCTTCAAATCATCCAAAGAGTTATGATTCATGAGTTTGAGGCATTTAGGTTTTGGGCATCAACTTTCTGTGTCGTGAACCAATCTGAAATCCTTCTGGTACGCAACCCAATTCGAAACTCCACGCGAATAACATTCTTCCAACGGACAATCGAGCGGTCATGTTTCATCACAACAGTCCCGAGAGCTAATTCCGATGCTTCGCCCAAGGAAATTACGTATAATACTGGGCCTACCGTAGCTCACCATTTGCAACGAAGAGTCTTGAGCAAAGGATGGTCCAACTTGGTGTTGTAAGGTCTGTCTTTGTTGGCTATAAGTACTTGCGGAGAATTGACTCTCGTAAAAGTTTAAGTTGATTCTTTGACCCCCAACTCCTTCATATGCAGAGCCGTATGATCCTTGTGTACCTGTAGAAAATAGATCTTTAAAAGTTGCTAAACTAATTCTTAATTCTTTGGTCTCTGAAACCACCATATGAAGAGCTGTAAGATTCTTGTGTACCTGCCGTGAATAGGCTCTCGTAAGGGGTTGAATCAATTCTTTGACCGCTAATAGTCTCATATGAAGAGCCGTCATATTCTTGCGTAGACACGCTCGTGGAGGGTTATGGTACTGGGTCTCCTATCAACCCCTGTTATTCATCCCTTTCCACCGGCTTTTCTCGTACGTGATTTGCTTGGTTTTGATACTGTTGCAAGGTAAGCCAGAGGAGAATTCGGGCTACAAAGACAACCACTCGTCGTCAAACATGTTGAATAAGGAGCTGGAAGCTTTGGTCCTTTTGCTGACGGAACGCCGAAGAAGGTTGGTGCGTTTAAGTTGTCGGTTTGTTGTAATCTTACCTTCGATATAAAAGAAGTAGGTTGATGATCGCAGCACCACTCGCAGTATGATGACCAGTATGATTGCAAGCAATAGTCACAAGTTTCTGGATCGCCTGAACCCTTATTTGAAGGCAGCCGTAAGCGGCTTAGGAGGCATAGGTCATCGGCTTGGAGTACGCCTGACTCGATGAAGGTAGGAACATGATTCGAGGTGCATTGGCAATTTTGCGTGTGACATGTAGAACATATTGGTAATCTTACATGGCTTTCTTCTGTGGAAAGCTCAGAGAACGTGGTTGCGTTTAGATCATTCGCCTGCAGTGTAGGCACATCGAGTCTCATAGAAGAAAGGAGCCACCCGATCCAATCTATCCTGTCAATTTTCTTAAGAGAATGCCGGATTTCATTCAAGGACTTGTGTCGCTCGTACGTAGCTGGAGATAACAGGGCCGAGACGAATTCGAAAGGATCATGAACTAGGGTGGTCGCGAAAAAAAGGTTTGGGAGTAGACGAGACTAAAAATATAAGACGTGAAAACTGAAGGCAGTATTAGAAAGGAAGCAATGCCTTGGCCGAGAGTAACAGTAAATGGAACTGTTTCTTATTTGGAAGGAACGATGCACCTTTGCTTGCATATTTTGCTTGTCGTAGCAGAATAGAAAGAACGAGCGGTCTTGCTTGGCTCAAAATTGGCAGTTTGATTGGCGAAAGCAAAACCTGTGTAAATGCATAAACGGCGATAGGGTGGCGAGTCGAAGCTGATACTTACTAGATCATATTCTGAGAGTACTCCTTCTGAACATTGTACTCTTGAAAGAGAGCCTCCTTGACGAAAACAGCTAGCAGGCATGTTGTTCCATTATAGACATGCTATACAAGGAATTGTACATCGCATCCTTTCAATGCCGGTCGAATAATAGCCCAGAAACCCCCATTGCGTCCGCCTCCTCATATTCCCGAATTCCCCAGTCCACTCTCAGCTGCAACTTTAGCCTCCATCTTCCTTCTTGCTGCCAAAATCATCTCTTCTCTCCTCTTCTGTAATAAAGCCTGTCTTTCCACTTTGTTTGAACTCCAAGCTTGCCCCTGCGTTTGCTTTCCCCCAGGCGTCGTCTCTTCTTCTGTGCTTTCTGATCCTTCTTTCCTGGTAGCCTCTTCTGCGATTTTGGCTTTCAGGTTATACCGAGTTATAAGATCCGGCTGTAAAGGCTTCACTTGTGTTGGTGTAGATGTTGCCGCTGAGGAGGACGAAGCCGGTACTGGCAGAGGAGGCTGGAAAGATTGCGGAGGCTACACAAGACAGATAATTAGCATGGAATCATCAAAAATTCTCCAGTAAAAAATTCAGATCCCAGATAGGAAGCCAGCAAGACTCACCACTTCCAAGCCCCTCCCACTCAATATCCTCTCCGTAGTAGCTACCACATTCCCCCCATTCCGCTGCAGATCCCACATGATACTCCGCCGCGAAACTTGCGGGAACATCTGCTGTATCCTCTCCACATCTGCCTCCCTCGCGCGAATATTGTTTGCTGAGGTCGTACTCCGATTCTGCGACGAGGTCGTGCTTGACGAGAAGAAGAAATATCGTATCGCAAGCACCCCCAGCACTAGTATTATGAGCAGCTGCGGCAGATTTATTGTTTGATCGGCCATCGTGTCTATGTCTGGAGGCTTGGGCAGTGGAAGGTGGAGGAAGTTGGAAAAGGAGGGATCTGCGGGCAGGCGCGATAGCTGCTTCGCTTCAAAATGGGTAGTTGGGACCGGAGAGATTGAACGAGAGGATTCCGAGCACTGTGCAGGTTGTATCAAAGGTCATTGGATAGGTGGAATATGGATGGTGATTATTTCGTTGGGAGGAAGTCCGATTCATGATCGCGTGGATTCAAAGAGAATATCTATCACGTGCATCGTCAATCCTTATCAGCGATTGAGGCCAGTTATCGGCCTTAAACCTCTCCTGTGAATGCAGCACATTGGCATTCCCAGATTCACACATCCAGGAAGACGAAATGGTGCAGTTTGACCAATCCATCCCGGCATTGAAGGTGGTCTGCGAACAGGAAGCTCAGCGCATCCAACTCCGCTATTGCAACCTGCTCGGCATCTGCTGATTTGTGTCACTACATTCGTACTACTTACGTCCAGAGCCATCTCGGTCTCAGTCAGGAAGGAACTGTTTCTATGACCCTTCTTAGATCGCCAGGAAGGAACGGAATCTAGCAATTTAGATTCCGTGTCTCACTCGACCATCAAGAAGCTGGTGGGTAACAGTGGCCCAGCTCCAGTTTTCGGGAGTAAAGTACTTCGTTTTACTTGCAGCTCATCAAACTTTTCAAAAAAAATATAAATAAAAAGCAAAAATAGATTTGCCCCTAAAAAGAGTTGAAGTTCCGAATTCAAACATACTCAGTATCCTATGAGATTCAGGTAAAGTAAATTCAATGTTAAAGAAGGATGGAACTTTTGAAGTGTTCCAAGTACCGGCACATGAGCAAAAAATAAGCGAAGGATCCTCTCCAAGCCTTAGCGGAGAGAAAGAAGCTCTATGTCAGGGAGTTTCAAGTCAGTAATCACTGACCAAAGGGATCAGGAAATTTTAAAGCGTTTTATCTTCACTAAGTAAGTGGAGCCTCTAAAGTAATTCATTACGAGTAAAACACTTTTGTAAAGTGTATGTGAAAAGTTGAATAGGTTGCAAAGCTGCCTGTGCGGCAAGATCTCCCAACGAGTCTAATTTAGATAGGAGCTAGTATTAGTATAAAGAAAACTCCAAGTTCTATCCCCAATTTTGCCCACAAAATATTGCTCATTGCGGAGGAGCTCGAGAGTTATGAAGACGGTTGTAGTGCCATATAAAGATGCTCCTACACTTGTGGATGTGATGGTGGCTGGTCTTGTAGTTCCGTCCCTCGCTGCCACATTTCTCTTCATTCTAGTCACTTTTCTGCTGATTGTTGATATCTGGGTAGTTACTTTTCCTGGTATAGACTGTGAAATCGGCGTCACGTCTTTCATGAGCCAATATGCAGACGGGGGCCAAATGAACAACCCATCACAGATCTAATGCGACTTGCTAAACATAACGGAAGAAATTCTTCTGCTAATGCTAGATAGTTCTAAGAGGCAAGTGCTGTCTTCTAGCGTTGATGATACCTACGGAGACATTTGTCCTTGAAAGAGAAGTATGACTAGTAGGGGTTTTTGGTACAGGGGTAAGATACAGCACTCGTAGGATGGAGCGCTATTGGATGAATATTGCCTAACAAACGAAGGTAGTCGTGGACAGGGTATTCGCCAAAGGGAAGATAGTCATTAGAACTAACCAGTAAGGTGCGAGAACTTAGGAATCAGAAAAGCCATTCCAACAACTCTGGACGCCTGCGGTGGCATAGCCTGAGTGAGGAGAACATTTAACCTCACCCAGCTAACGACTCCCACCCACGGCTCCTTAGAGACATCTTGAAAATGAATATATACCATTGCTGTGAAATGGATAGGATGATGGTTCAGTCTTATTCGATCACAAGTCAAACACATCTCTGGAACTCTAGAATGCCATAGGAATTACCCATGTTCATTAGGCCCTATGGACCTATTATTGCCATTGTGCAAACCCAGCCAGGTCGCTAGAACGCCCATTACAGAACAAGGCCCAGTTCAAAGCCCTCCTGACCAGAAACTCCATTTGTATGTACGCTACTGACTAAATGAACGCCATCGTTTGAGTTCATGTAGCAATGCAGGATTTTATCCGGCGATGTCCAGTAGCAACTATAGATAAACCCCCACCCCCCAGCCGTTTCCGAATACCAAAACAGGTTCAGCCAACTCTCGATTTTAAAATGGAATGTGGTCAAACACAGCCAGCAAGGAGTTTTGGGTAAGGCATTTATCTTTCAAGAGAGCGCGGAATGCTAGGAATGTTCTCGAGGTCATCATAGACAAGGGTGAATTCCCGCTGTAAAATATGTCAGTTCCAAACCTTCTCACAGGGAAGAAAGGGTTTCCATACGCGTTCCCTATGCCATTGCTTGATATCAAAGAAGACATAGTAACCCCGTTCTGTGCCATTTCCGAGTGGTTGAGGAACCATCATGTCATCTTTCGTCAACCAGAGTTGCAACTTCTTGTGATACCGCCAATTACGATTGTGGCTGTGCTCTGGAGTCAGAATAATTTAACAAAATATGATGAAGGCTGGCTTACAGTTCTTGCGCTGCCATCGCCTGCTGAGCGTCTCCGGGATTGCTGTAGAACATGAAAATTAACGCCTCGTCATTAAAGTTGGGCATCTTGGTCTCTAGTCGTGCGACGTTACCAACAGTGTAGCAATCGGGCAGCTTGAACTTCGGAACTGCAGGTCTTGGTGGCTCGTTATCCCAAAGCGAATACACTTGGTCGGAGATGTTTCTAGGCGAGGTCAGCGTTTCGTTCACCTAACTAGTGCTAAACAGCCTACTCATTGGAGTTAAGATCAAAACCAAGGGCAGTTAAATCTGTGCCAGTCACCAGGGCGGCGTAGTCTGGAAAGTTGTTCATCATTAGAGAAAATCCCTTCAGACCCCATCTATCAATTTCGCTCATGCCCGCTAAGGGGTCTTGGACCTCAGGTCCTGATTCTTCGGGATTGCCTTGGGAGGAGCCAACTGTTGAATCGAGGTTTTGTGAACTTCGTACTCCTCCATCGGACGGCTGAGGACCCTCTGATCTAGGCATGATGGTGTGTGGTGTAGTCTCTTCACGTTGGGGTTGTCCTATCGAGGCACTGAATTGAGTACCTGAAAAAGCCTTCGAAGTTGTTTAGTGCGATTTCAAAATCCGAGGAAGCGAGCACACTTACGCTTGCATCGTTCTCCTGGCGAGCAGATTCAATTGGTGACCTCGAATTTGAAACGCCTGAAAGACAGGTCAGTTTACATCTCACAGCAGCTCGGGCCATTCACTCACTTGACATGTTTGCGGGAGAAGCTATTCGATTTGCTGATGGAACTCGATTGCTGCCCGATAATGCATTCAGAAGGCCATTATTCCGACTTGGCTGTGGAGGGTTCGCGGAGCCAAAACCTAAGCCATTCGATTGAGCACCAAAGCCAACATTCTGGATCAAATTCGAGCCTCTGTCTTGGCCTATCTCACCATTGGCATTCCGATTCAGAGGAGGAAACTCGTCAACGCTGTTGGATTGAGAGGATTGACCAACAGCATTCTGAGTTCCAAATCGAAACCCTCCTTGGCTACTTGGTAATTGCGAAGAAGTGCTGAACAAGTCGTCGTGCTGTTGCTGCGCTTGTTGTTGGGCATTTAATTGTTGTGATGAGAGAGAGGATTGTTGCTGCTGCAGACGCATGCTTGCTGACGGACCTAGACCTCGAGCACCAGAAGCTGCCCACGTCGATTGGCTTGGCTGAGAATGATTGTTGGACAACGAGGGGAATTCACTATGCAAGGTCAGTCAAAGAAGTTCCTCAAAAGCCAGTATTGATGAGGGAAGGTGCATGCGGAGTAGGGATGACTGTTGATAATCTCGGCGATCTATCAATGCTATTCTGATTTGGGAATACTCACGACAGATCCAGTGGGGTAGCTGGCTGGGAGGAACCTCCAATGGTCTGTGCAAAGCTCGACATTGGACCATTATTTGGACGTGGATTTCCGAGGCCTGCATTGCCCATCGGTACACCTCCACCGAACGCCCATGACGCTCCGTTACTTGCTAGACTCAGACATCAATATCAGCATATATTCTCCCTCATTGATCAACTCTAATTGCTGGAGGACGTCCATACCCATTTTTCCAGTTGGTGGTAACCTTGATGACACGCTCCTGTTCTGTGGTATTTGTTGCTGGCTCGGGAAGCCGTTTGGTAGGCCGCGTAAGGATTGGGGTCCAACAGCTTGAAGAGAATATATCAGCGCCGATCTTCGAAAGCATTGAAAGCATCAAACGAGGACGGCAAAGAAAATAAGCAGAAGATGACAACCAACGACCAGCGAGCAGCCTGCGCAGCTGGCAGACGGATGGACAGCATGAAAGAGCAAACGCCACCAGCTTCTCGGTACGCTATATGGATAGCCTGGACAGAGGTCTACTAGCACGTTCCCAATAACCAAAATCGCGTGCACAGCAGGCTGGTCCACGAATTGAGCGCATGTTTGCATGGCAACGAGCTCAGCCTGCAACAGGCCAACACAGACTGCTTCAGCAATGGGCAAGCATCCTGAGGTCTTCAAAGATATGATGCGCGACAACAGTCACCTCAAGACAAGTAAATCCAGGCTTGTTGACTGCAGGGCAGCGGGGCAACTGTGTGTGGACAAAGACGATTCAGTTCCATACCTGGCCGATTCATTGTTGCATCCGCTGGGTCTGAGACTAATGGGGGAATTTCGACTGTGCGATCGGAGGAGGGATTCGTGTATGCGTGGAGGGAGATACTGCTATGGGATTGTGGATTGAGCTCAATCCAAGTGACATTTGAAGTTCATGGTAAGCTCTCCCGTGACGCTCGGCTGCCGCTTTTAGCCGCTTTAACCCGCTTCTGGAAAGAGGCACAGGTACTCAACACCTCCAGTGGATTGCCATTCTCTTAGAGATATCTCGTCCTGTTAAGCTCCTATGCAGCAAAAATTGTGGCGCCTTTAGATACAGCCAAGAAATGGTAGAACTTCATGATTAAACTCTCTTACACTAGACTCGATCACATGTCCAGCAGAGTCAAGACCTAGATTCACCTTGTGTTTAATCATCGTCTTTCTCTCTATTTTCTTTTTGGTATCTTTCCTTACTTTTCCCCTACTTGGCACTGCTAACAAAACTACAATACAAGTCGTATTCGTGTCATTAAGGTTCTGTTCAATCCTATGATTCGGCCCTTTTCCTTGGCTACCCCTTCCCTCAAGCGACCGGAACTTCAGTGCCAATCAGCTAGTCCTACAATGCTCAGTTGCAGCAAAATCTCACGAGTCTATCCATCGGCAGATACTTAATGAAATCATCTGCATGTCTTTTCAAATCCTTCAAATAGTCCCCGGCTCGACCGGCAAGGGTATTCGGACCGGCAAGAGACGACATGCATTCAAGTCTTTTCCTTCTAAATCCGTCTCTCCGTACACTCCTCAAAACCACCTAAAAGAGTATTCCGCTCCGTGCACATTGCGTCCATAGTTTCCCCTCGAAAGGTGTATCGCGTTCTTGGCTCCCTTGGGCTTTCGCTCTTAGGGGCCACATATCTAATGGATTTCTGGGCGCTCCAAGCTTGAGGGTTGTAGATTTAGTTACGGACTGTAAGATCGAAATACCTTTTTCTTTGTAGTCAGTCCTTCGTATGATCGAGGATGGTTGTTTCCCTGTTTTGGAGCACTGATGCTGTTTTCCCTATCCTTTTTCAAAAACCTTGGCTGTCAT